>Ga0325403_1004786_pt1 | contig 12640 bp, 10 predicted proteins | sample PopdelMetagenome_19_FD_205665 | JGI IMG/M metagenome (GOLD analysis project Ga0325403, IMG submission 205665) | Populus deltoides microbial communities from Bellville, Georgia, United States - Xylem-PdKOR-R4 | ecosystem: Host-associated > Plants > Phyllosphere > Stem > Wood/Secondary xylem...
AGCATATGTGATGTTGCCTATAAAGACACCATCAAGGTAAAGTCAGTCCACTTTATAGGAGCCAAAGATTGGTTGAAAGAACCTTCAGAGGACCTCGCCACTGCCTTTGACAGCCCTCTCATCATAAGACATCCACAGGGCCATACTGTTCCTAGACTTGGTAGGTTATGATGCTTATTTTTTTAACTCTAATTAAATTTCTTCGAAAATACCTGACCATGTCAGGTTTTCAAAACTTCCAGTTCAATGCTGCTTTGTTATGTTCATAGTCATTTTACCTGTCTTGGCCCTGTGGGTTGATTAAAAAAATAAGTGATTCAAAGTCTGACCTCTCGGTGAAACTCGGTTGATCTCACCGAGTTGTTTTATGACCTGATTGACCTAAACAAACCCGTCTAAAACCTGTCCAGATCAACTTCAAGATTTCTTTAAAAATAACAAAATGAATGATTGACCTGAACAATCCTTTAACGAGGTTTGACAACTATGATTATGGTTGTAATTGCTATATAAATAACTGAAGTGATTGTCGTTGCATGATCAGTATTTTATGTTGCAACACAGATGAGGCAGCCACGGAGCAGCTACGTGCTTGGGCCACAGAAATCCTCAGTTGCAATAACAAAATTCTAAATGGTGAAAATCATGAACTGGAGAATGGAGAAACTAAAGTGGACGATGAAGAAAAAAAGCCAGAAGAGGTCTCTAACAAGATCGATACTACTCAAGTTCAGCAGGATGGAATTGGCATTGAACTAAAGAGAGAAGTTGAAGTTGTGAAAGCCTAAAAGCATCAGAAGCAAATAGCAGGCAATAAAAGGGCAACCATGTTTAGCCCTGTAATGGTTATAATATATTTTTTTCTTGGCATCGTCTCAGCTGAGTTTGGGTGTATCAACCGAGTCACTAATAATCTATTAAGGTTGATCGAGTTTTACTAGCTCAATGTTTTATTCGGTTTAACTAAAAACCTGGCGCAGCTGCAGAAGCAGCAGAACTACACTGTTCAGACAGTAGGCCAAGAGCCTGGAAGCTAATTTCTACTCTCTTCCTCTGTTTTCTTCCTTGTAATCTAAATATTATACTCCTTGTATTCTAGTTAAAAACTCAAAGGCTTGTGCATTAGTTCTCTATAAATCCAGGGTTTCTAGAGAGTTTGTGCTTCTTAAAAGATTGGTAATGGAAGGAGTTAGACAACTATATTTTGAATGCCATGCTTGAGATATCATATCATCTTTTGTGATGCAAATTTCTCTGCAGGCATGATCATGTAGGCTGGATAGTACAACACAATAATCAGAAGGTGTTGATATTATCGACCAAATAATAACAATAAAAATAAAAAAAAATCTGAATGTCTAAACCTAGAAATTATAAGCTTAAAACCTCACTCGCGGGTTGAGTTTTTAATCAAATTAGATAAAATATTAACCTAATAAAAATTAATTGATTATATAAAAAATTTTCAAGTCAACACTTATAATTCTTTTTTAAATAAAATAATATCATTTTAATAAATATAGTTGACTTTTAGAACTTCTCTTGAATGAATCTCAAAATAAAATCTTAATGTAAATTGTATTCAAAGGTTCTAACATTCCTTAAGTTATGTTAATGAAAATATAATTGAGGTGCATGTGCCATAGGGATCAATTACGAGAAAGCAAATAATATGTTATGATTTATATAAAAAATTAAAATACATTATTTTTATTCTTTTTTCATTTTTTTTATTAATGTGGATGTCCGGGCCAGCTTGCGCGTATCTCGACTAATCCTACGAGCCCTGAAGTTAACGACCATGTAAGCCTCTAGTGATCTTAAGATTTGTGGAACTCGAACTGGTGACCTTCAGATAGCAAAATTAATATCTGACCAGTTAAACTACACCTCTCAGGATTGTTTTTCTCTATGCTTTGCCCAAGAAACAAAGAAATGTACAATAAGTTGATACTACACATGCCATTGTTATTAGTTATAGTTATTAAACTTAATAAATCAACTTGATGATTCATAACTTGGCTAAGACTGAATTATTTTTCAAATCATCTTTAAAATTCACTCAAATTAAACCTGAATTATTCAATGAGTTGACTTAGAATCCTATAAAAACTAGTGATACCTGAATGAGTTAATTTCAATATTTTTTTAATTTTTTTTTCAAAAATAACATTATTTAAGTATTTTCTTAAAATTTTGTTCAAAAAGTATTTTTTCTTTAAATTGAAACGATGTTATTAGTTGTTAAATCAGAAAACTCATGAGATGTGTCTTAGGCCAGGTCAAGTATCAGACTGGATTTAATACTATGGTAGGCAAGAATCTTATATGGGCCAGGTTTTCCCTACAAGGTCTGAGAAACTATTTCTGTTTGGCCTGCGTATTTGGGTCTAGGTAGTTCGGCAGAATGTTATATTTTCCGATAATTAGGCCCAATATAATTAAAAAGGCACGCGATGCTTGTAAATCAGCTTCAAAGAAATTTAATTTTACCGTAATTTCTCCAGAGATCTAAAAATCTTCAAAACTAAACCATTGTAATCGCTTTAGCAGCAGAAGCGAGGTCAAACCGACGTCAAATCTCGCAAATCCGCTGCGTTTTCCACTCAGAAAATGGCGACTACGACTGAGGTCAGTCTCTCTCTCTGCGTCTTCGAAGCGATCAAACTGATTACTCTGTTCACGAGATCTAACAAAATCCGGTTTTGTTTTATGAAAATTTACAGGCGCAATCAAATAATGAAATCGCTAAAAGTGTTTTTGATTTAGGAGCTTTTGTTGGTGATTTAGGCTCCATTGAAGATGATGCCGCTAGGTACATTTTTTGTTGTTAATTAACATAAATATTATTTATTTATTTATTTATATTTTTTTGCTTATGTAGTGATGATATATCATTAGAAGGACTTGAGCAGGAACTAGAAGAATGCAGAAATGATGATGTAAGTATTTATTTATTTCTGATATTTATAGTTTATTTTTTTTCTTATTAATGTTTTTAGACTGGATTGTTGATTTATTTGTGATATTTTTATTATAAGTATTTTTTTTATTAATGTTTTTAGACTGAATTGTTGATTTACGTTCTTTTTAAAAATGGTTTTTACTGTTTGATGTGTAGGTAGTTACGAATATATTGTCGAAAGGGACGAAATTGAGAGATCACACGAAAGGGGTTGAGAATAATTTACGGCAAGTTGAGTTGGATTCGATTCAGGTTGGTGGTTAGTTCTTGGTAATTTTTTTACCATGTTTTCATGCATTGATGCATGATTATGTTGGTATCTTGAAATGTTGCAGGATTATATAAAAGAAAGTGATAATTTAGTGTCTCTTCATGAGCAAATTCGCGATTGTGATATCATCTTGTCGCAGATGGAAACTCTACTTAGTGGTTTCCAGGTATGATCATAAATTTGTAGTAATTTGTTTGAGATGATTTGGTTATATGAATGTTTATGAATTGCCTTTTTGGTAATATCTGAAAATGTTTTGTCCATGGGGGATTTGGATTGTTTTTCTTGTTGCAATTGAATTGTGTTTAATTTTGAAATTTTGTTAGGGTGAGATTGGTTCTATAAGTTCGGACATTAAGATTCTCCAGGAGAAGTCGATGGATATGGGTCTGAAGCTAAAGAATCGCAAGGTGTGGTATCTTTTTTGCTAGAAAAGCTGTCATTCACATCTTTTCATTGTCTGCATTGATTCTGGAGAATCGCATTTATGTCATGCTTTGGATGCGGATTATGGTGTTGACCTTTAGTTCTCTTTACTCAGCACAAGAAAGAAGTGGGGATTTGGGATTTTCTTTTTCTTGTTCCTTATGAGTTTGGGAAGAGAGATAGCTTGTTGACTTAACCATAGGATCTTAAGGTGTTATGACTTTGCTGTTTGTAAAGTCTTTTAGTTGTTTGGAAATTTTACTGTTCTTGGATTTCTAGTCAACACATAAGTGTGATGGTTCTAATAAGGTGTTTAGTATGTTTGCTGTTATCATTGTTCTGCACTGCTGACATGAGCTTGTGCATATCTGATCGGGAACACTGTAGCATGTATTTAGTTGTCATTCTCATATGGGCATGTCCATTTTAAGTTAACATATTGCCTCTAAGTAATGTTTTACTTCAAGCTAAAAGTTCACATCTACAGTCTAATGTTTTAACGGTCCTTTTCCCTATATGTCTGTTATCTTATGTTTCTGTGTTACTTGAACAGGCAGCTGAATCAAAACTGGCAAAATTTGTTGAAGACATTATAGTCCCTCCCAGAATGGTAGACATAATTGTTGATGGAGAGGTACTTCTGATTTATGTTCCCTCACATTTTTTTTTTGAAAAGAGGGTAAAAGCTTGCACTCTAATGCTGATTTTTGATTTAGCCTATTCATGTGGAGTTTGTTGTATTTGTTCATGTTCATCAGCACCAATATACTTGCAGTGCAACTCTTTTTTTTCCAGGTTAACGAGGAGTATTTTAGAACTCTCGAAATACTTAGTAAGAAGCTGAAGTTTGTTGAAGCAGATCAATTGATTAAAGGTTCTAAAGCTCTGAAAGATGTTCAGCCTGAGCTTGAAAAGCTCAGGCAGAAAGCAGTTACAAAGGTTGATAACTCTACTAGATGCCTGATGGAGTTCATTAGTTAGTAATTTGCTTACTTGTTTATTGATAAGTTATTCCTCAAGTGATTTTTTACTGCAAAATTGTATTTTGCTAATAGCTTTCCTTGGTAATGTGTACATTGATATGGCACTATATTTATATTTTTGCAGGTGTTTGACTTCATTGTTCAGAAACTCTATGCCTTGAGAAAACCCAAAACAAATATTCAGATCCTTCAACAGAGTGTTCTTTTAAAAAACAAGTGAGTTGTGCATCCAAAGTGGTGCTTATGTAGTATGTGCTCTGATGTTTACTTTTGAGCCCATTATTATTTTGCTACTTGTGTGTGCTTGTTGTAGTCGACTAAATGGTTGGATGAAATTGTAGGTATGTCATTTCTTTCCTCAAGGAACATGCCAACGAGGTATATATTGAGGTTCGTGCAGCATACGTCGATACGATGAACAAGGTGAATGCATTAGAATTTCATCTGCCTTTGAATATAGACTTTCTAGGACTTTCATACCTCATCTCTCCCTTTTCATTTATTGTTCGGTGGAGTGCACCACTTCATTTTCTCATTATTTCTAACATGAGAATATCTACTAAAGCTTCTGTAGTTGTAAATATGATTTTGATCTACTGCAGTAATGACCTTGGCTTTCCAAATGGTGTACATGCTTCGATTATTTTAATTTCTTTTCAATGCTACCTGCATCATAGCTCATATGTCCTTACTTCTATGTATCAGATGACCACATTTTAACACCTAATTCAATTCTGCTTGCTTTTAAGCACCGTGTAATTTAAATCCCAAGTTACCATGGTGAAAATATATGCATGAGTTTTCAAGTTCTGCTGGGCTTTCTGCAGGTACTTAGTGCACATTTCCGTGCTTACATTCAAGCATTGGAGAAATTGCAGTTAGATATAGCAACATCTAGTGATTTGATTGGTGTTGAGACCACAAGAAGCACTGGTCTTTTCTCAACTGCAAGAGGACCGCTAAAGAATAAATCAGCTGTATTTGCTCTGGGGGAGAGGATCAACATTTTGAAGGTTTTTGTTTTCAGTTCTTTTGAACTGGATTTAAAATATTAATTTCTATCATTTTTTGTGATAATTTTTGGAGGATAGTTGCCTAATTTATGGCAGAACGTGTTTCTTTGTAGGTGGCATTCTTTTTAGCCAAACTTGATTCACTGTTAGAGTTTTAATTGGTTTCAGGACATGGATCAACCAGCATTGATTCCTCATATAGCTGAAGCTGGTTCCCAAAAGTATCCTTATGAGGTTCTTTTCAGGAGCTTGCACAAGCTGCTAATGGATACTGCTACTTCCGAGTATGCTAGACTTGCTCTGCTCCTTGATTTTGTTTTCTAGTGATTGGGAAATTCTAAATCCAAGCATGCAAGAATTTCAACAATTTCTCATTCTGCAGGTATCTTTTCTGTGATGATTTCTTCGGGGAAGAATCCATTTTTTATGAAATTTTTGCAGGTAATTGCAAAAGTTTTTTATAGTAATCGTAGAAAGTATTTCCTACACAAATGCTGAAATGAATTTTGTTGGAATTCACTGTTTACTTGTGCTTGTAGGATTGTATGCCAAATTAACACAAAATACTTTAGTAACAAAAAGCTCTCATTAGTTATGGTCCAAAATAGAATATAGAGGGAAAGGATTCATGCAGGTCATGCTGAGGAGTTTGGGATATAGTTTAAGTTGGGATGAGCTGTGCTAGTATTATTGTTTTTATTCTCTCCCTTGAATGAGACCATCCATGATTTGTTAGTTTCAAAATTTAGACTTGTTATTGCTTTCCGCAGAAAAAAAGAAATTTCTTTACTTGCCTACTTAAAAAAGTTTTTGTATTCTGTTGCTAATATGGAGAGAAACTAATTACTTTTCATTCATTTCTGTAATTTCATCAGGCCCATTTGCTGTTGTTGATGAACACTTCAATTCAATACTACCTAATTGCTATGATGCCATAGGCCTGATGCTAATGATTCGCATAATACATCAGCACCAGGTCAAAATCTTTCCATAATTACCATGTCAATGTGTTCAATTCACTTTTCTTAAGCAATCTGATGTTGTTATTATAATTGCTAGACCACTACAGTACATTTTGTGGTATTTTAGTTTGAATCTTGGCTTGTGTTGAACATTTGTGTGCTTTGTGCTGGCTGGCTTCTCTGGCTCAAACAATGAGAAAGAAAAAAGCTTGCGATAAAAACGAGGACAGATTGGTATGCTTGCAAGGAGTTCATCTATTTCTGATACCTGCTTTCACTTTTCAGCTCATTATGTCTCGGCGGCGGATTCCATGCCTGGATTCATATTTGGACAAGGTATGTTATATTCTTACTAAGTTTATTCATTTCATGTGTCCATACATGTAATAACATTTTGGCTTTTTTATAAATGGAGCTTTTAGATTTTATATGGGTCTGTGGATCAAGAAGGAGATCTACATATGGGCAATTGATACTATACTACATTGTGCTGCACGGCAGCAATTTCTTACCATACCTAATGACAAATGTGATTAATTGTTAACTTGATTGAGCAGGTCAACATTGCTTTATGGCCTCGTTTTAAGATGGTATTTGACTTGCACCTTAGCAGCCTCCGTAATGCAAATGTAAAGACATTGTGGGAAGATGACGTCCATCCTCATTATGTTATGAGGCGTTATGCTGAATTTACAGCTTCTCTTATTCACCTTAATGTTGAATATGGAGATGGACAGGTTAGATATATTTCCAAGTTAGAGATATAAAAATATATTAAATTGTTGTTTGAACAACATTTGTTTGTTTCTTGTTCCCCCCTAGTCATGCAATGCTCATGATTTTTGGCCTCCCAATATTTGCAGCTTGAATTGAATATGGAGAGGCTGAGAATGGCCATTGATGACTTGCTCATGAAGCTTGCTAAAACATTCCCAAAACCAAAACCACAAATTGTGTTCCTTATAAACAACTATGATATGACGATCGCTGTTTTGAAGGTAGATAACTACTTTGTAAAATAGATTTTCACTCGGCTGACTCAAGTTCCTTGGTCAATTTGTAACGCCTATTAGATTTGACTGTTCTTACTCTTTGCACTGCCCACTTGTTCTCCCATCATTTGAATTTTAGGAAGCTGGCTCAGAAGGTGGGAAAATTCAATTGCACTTCGAGGAACTGCTGAAGAGCAACACGTCGATGTTTGTGGTAAGCATTTTCTGCTGACAAGGAATTGCTTTCTTTGATGATATTCACGTTGGCAATATCTTGAAAATTGATTCCCCCCCTACCTGTTATATAAGAACAATCATAAAAGGGGAAGCAAAATGGGTGAAATAATTAATTAAGAGTCACGCTGAAGGTCCTGTGAGATATCATCCTATCCGAGGACATCCTCTCCTAAAAATTAAGTTCCTTTTGCTTTATCTTCCTACTGTAATTTCATTGGCAGTTTGTTTATTGCCCACTCCCTGCAGGAAGAGCTGCTACTAGAGCATTTTAGTGACCTAATCAAGTTCGTGAAATCCCGAGCCTGTAAGTTTATATTTCAACATGTCATTTGTAAGATTTCAGCATTCATTTCATTATTAAAGGAGATGGCCTCACTTGCAAGTTATTTGCCAGCGGAGGAACCGGGTTCTAGCACCGAGAAGCCCATAACTGTTGCTGAAGTCGAGACAATTGTGAAGGATTTTGCAAGCAGATGGAAAGCTGCAATAGAGCTGATGCACAAAGATGTTATCACCTCTTTCAGCAACTTCTTATGTGGCATGGAGATATTGAGAGCTGCATTGACACAGCTCCTGCTTTATTATACTAGGCTATCAGATACAATAAAGAAGATCGTCGGCGGGTCTGCGCTGAACAAGGATCTTGTGTCTATATCGTCAATCATGTACGAAATCAGGAAATATTCAAGGACTTTCTAGATCATTGATGTTATGTTAGCAAACACAATATCCTACGAAGTCCATGGATCGAAAGAGTAAGCATGTATTATCAGCCGTAGCAAGTACTCTTCGACTTTGGAAAGTATTAGACAACAAAAATCGCACAAAAACAATTGCTCACGGACAGAATTCAGCTTCGCAGTTGTTGAGGAAGTTTCTTCACTTGGTTCATGTTCGGTGTGGAATGCCGCCGTCTGATTCGTGAAAGCTTTGCCGTGATTTTGATGGTGTCTGATTTTCGGATATCAGCGTGTTCTTTCAAGGTGTTTATTTTTATTTTTATTTTATTTCATCTCTCTCTTACAGCACGAAATCATGATGTCTGATTTGTAAAATGCATGGATTTATTGAAAATCTCTTGAAAAGAAGCAAAAGCCAGGCTAGCACTAGAGTTAAAGCAAGAGGCAAAAGTTCAGTTTTATACAAAATGCTGAGGAATGTATCCAACCAGTATGATAACACCTGGTCTGACAAATCATGTCGGTGTCTCGGATTTATCTTTTTTTTTTTTTTGTTATATATATATGTATATATGTATGTATGTATGTATGTAGCTCATGAGATGAAGTATTCCTTCGCATTTATAAATTTTAATCGGCATTTTTGATATCCAATAAGGAATAACCTTAACAATTTTTTTGGAAAGTGTTTTTTATTTAAAAATATGTTAAAATATTTTTTAATTTTTTAAATTTATTTTTAATATTAATATATTAAAACAATTCAAAATCATCAAAAAAAAAAAAATTTCAATTTTTTTTTTAAAACAATAACACTCTTTATTAACAAACTATGCTTCAATTGTTGGGTGGTCTTGGACCCATTTTTCTCTAAAAACTAGCTCATGAGATGAGGTTTTTCTCGGTAAACTTGGATTTCGAGCAATAATATCTTGAACGATGGGAACATGGATTCCACCAAGAGAAAACAATGGAAGAAAATAATTAGAGATTGGAACATTGGAATCATCGGCCATCAGTTTATATTTAGATGAATCATGTTAAACATATGTTTCATTAAGTTAAAATCTCTTAATTAACAATGGCCTCTCAATTATCGTTGCTTTGAGGTCCTGTTTGTTTTTATATTTTAAAAATACTTTTGAAGAAATTTAAATTTTTAAAAATTTTTTGTTTGCTTCAAATTAATATTTTTTTAGTATTTTTACATCATTTTGATGCATTGATGATGTCAAAAATAATTTTTTAAAAATAATATATTTCTGAATAAAAAACAAACCACAACCACACTCCTAAACACGCTTTTAAATTAATAATAATAATAATAATAATAATAATAATAATGCTGCTGATGCTTTCGGTCTTTGTCATGTCCCATAAAATGCTCCAACACATTGTTCTTTTTGTCATAGAACAACAACTATAGACTATATACAAGGGGAACTAGACAAAAGACAAGACAACTTCGCAGCTAAAACTAAACTCGTAATTGTTAAATTCTGCTAAGAAGATTAACTCAAAAAGCTTGTAATTTAAAATTTAATTTGGATTGAGTTTCAAGTAAAATTGAATGAAGATATTCATTCAATAAAATGAACTCTATTTTTAATAATTAAATTGATCTAGCTTAGACCTCATTAAATCAACACTAACTCTTTTTAAATACAAAATATAATAACACTATTTTAATAAAAAAATTTCACCTTTGTTTTCTAAGTGACAACCTTATACATATCACAACTTTGGTGTTATATGAAACTGGTTTTGAATTGTTTTTTAAAAAATTTAAATTGTTTTTTTGAATTTTTTATTATTATGATTTATTGAAAATAAAAAGTAATTGTTAAAAATAAAAAAATATTATTTTAATATATTAACGAATAAAGAACTTAAAATCAATGCATTCTACACTGTCAGAAAGCAGCACGTATAACTCCTAGGAAATTACCTAAGCAATTCACACAGCCATGCATGCACAAACAATTAACCCAAAGCAAAAACCTTAATAAAAGCAAGAACCCATCTCCGAAAACCTTAACCCACAAAAAAGTTTCAATCTTTTTTTTTTTACAAAATGGTTTCTAAGACTCGTTTAATTGTGTCAGATTTTATAGTTTCTATTATTTGGGTATGGAATGGTGCTTTGATAAAGATGTTTGTGTTCAAGGTTTTGCAGATGGGGCATGACTCAAGAGGTGAATTTATGAGGCAGTCTTTGACAGTTGTGAGCCTGTTCTTTTTTGCTTTCTTGGCTAAGGTTACTAAAGGAGCGTCTTTTAATCCTCTTGCTGTTTTGTCTTCTGCTATTTCTGGGGATTTCTCTCAGTTTCTCTTCACCATTGGGACTAGAATACCTGCTCAGGTTTGCTTCTCTTTCCCTCTGGGATGTTGACTTGGATTTTTTTTTCTCTAGATGTGAAGTGGGTTTCATTTTATTGTTTTCTTGTTTGTGTGTGTTTTGGGTTTCAAATAATGGGTTCAGCTCAAATTTTATGTGATTGGGTTACTGGTACAAGTTAATATGCAAAATTTAAGCTTTTCTGTGCCTGTTATTTCTTCTAAAAAAGAAAGGTCAGATGCTTTTGGGATCTACATGACTTTTAATATGAGTTCAAATTGGGGTTTTGTCAAGCAAGTTTGTATTGTGGTTGACTTTTGAACTGAAAATGTGATGGATACTTTTAATTACTTTCCATGACTTCTCCTTAGAGAGGATTCAATTTTACGAGTCCCTTGATGAATATTGTAGAGCATTGATCTTGATCTTTGTTTGCATGTTAGATTGTTGAGTTGAGTGATTTGTTAAAGCTTCTATCTTGTTCTTTGAATTGGGTTGATGTATTCTTCCAGTGAGATCGCTGAGGTTGTATTTTTTCTTGTTAATTCTAATTATATTAGCTTAAATTGGTTTTGGTGCTAATTTCACTTTTAAGAAGGTACATAGTTTGTGGTCCTTTAATGCTTGGTGAAAAATGAGTGGTGATCAAGCACCGAAGAAGTATTTCTTTAGCTCTTTATACTTACCATCCAGTGGCGATCATGCATTTATTCAATGCATGTGAGCCCGAAGCAAACCGACAGGCCCTTTTTTTTTTTTTTTACAATTATGTTCTGTTTAGGGCAACCTGCAGTTTTAGAACAGAGAACTTCCATGAGTTCCATGCACGAGATATAAAACCTGGATGTATGTTTTGTGATAGCAAACATGGAGCTGTTATGACTTAGAGGATAAAAATTGGTTGAACAAGGTATTCTCGATGTAACTAGATTGTTTTGCTAGAACAGTTGTCCTCGCCGTTTTTCAAGGTTTCATTTACTCGATCATTTACCCATCTCGTTTTGGTAACAAAGTTTCTGACTTGAAGACAAGTACTTTGGAATACAATGTCTTTTGGTTTATTTTTCTGTAGGTGATTGGATCTATCACTGCGGTTCGGCTTCTTATCGACACCTTTCCTGAGATTGGACGTGGACCACGCTTGAATGTTGACATCCATAAAGGAGCTCTCACAGAAGGATTGCTGGCATTTGGAGTTGTTACCATCTCTCTTGGGCTTGCAAGAAAGATCCCTGGAAGTTTCTTCATGAAGACTTGGATATCAAGTATTTCAAAGTTATCTCTTCACATACTTGGTTCTGATCTAACGGGCGGTTGTATGAACCCAGCCTCAGTAAGTCATGCTCACATCTTTTAGTTGCAACACAACACAATGCATGCATCGAAAGTTCGTTTTAGCTTCAAGAAGGTTGCGTAGAGATGACCTGAACCTTTTTAAAATCTGTAGGTGATGGGATGGGCTTATGCCCGTGGGGATCATATAACCAAGGAGCACATACTCGTGTACTGGCTTGCCCCAATACAGGGAGCTCTTCTGGCAGCATATACATTTAAGTTGCTCTTTCGGCCACAAAAACAAGACGAGAAAGAAAAGTTGAAGGGCAAAACGGATTGAAGAAATGCCTCTGAACCGTTCAGTTAAATTGTGTTGTATTATCTAACCTGCAAGCTTTGAAGGGGGCAAATTTATGTAAACCTGAAGAAAATAACAGTGAAGGAATTCACTGTGATCATATTCATTACATGTGAAATATCTATATATAGTTATAAGAT
>Ga0325403_1004788_pt1 | contig 12638 bp, 4 predicted proteins | sample PopdelMetagenome_19_FD_205665 | JGI IMG/M metagenome (GOLD analysis project Ga0325403, IMG submission 205665) | Populus deltoides microbial communities from Bellville, Georgia, United States - Xylem-PdKOR-R4 | ecosystem: Host-associated > Plants > Phyllosphere > Stem > Wood/Secondary xylem...
CTAATATTACGATTTCAATTTAGAGAAATTTATAATATTTTATAAATTTTAAATATGAATAAAACTAACTAGATATTTCTATGAATTAATTCTACTTATAGACTTAGAATTCTCTAGAAGAAAATTTCCTAATTAAAACTAAAATCCTCAATTAAAGCTTTCATGATCTTTGATTGTCATAAAATTTTAACCTAGTAGAAAACAAGATTTTCAGAACTTTTTGTTAAAAGTTTGGCTTGATACAACAATTGGATTAAAAATTATATTTGATTTATCAAACTACATCTTGAACTCTTCTTAAACTCTTTAAAACCTGTAGTCTTAACCACTAATGAAATAATGTAATAAACATTATTATGTCAAGAATAATGAACATGTCAGTTCCTTTTACTTCTGAAAAACTTGTCCTCAAGTTATCTATCAAAAACTGAACTCTTCTACTCTAAAGGAACAAATATATAACATTGTAACCAATATATTCACGAAGTACTATGTCTTTAAAATGTGAACTCCAAAATCTAATTTATGATGTGTGCTTTCTAAAACATAATCCATATTAATATTATACTTTATAATTCTATGAAGTTTACTTATAGTTCCTTCCCACATTCTTATGCTTCAAACTTGAGTTCATTCATGATCTTCAACACTTTAACCATTGTATGTAAATAAACTTCAAAATAATCTTTCATAATGTATATCTTTAAAAGAATTGTCAGAAATTACCATGTACTCCATGTTTTTTTTTGCAAGATCTTCAGAATCACTACAAAATACTAATTTAGAAGCCTTCTTGATTTCTTCTTTACCATTAATTGATGAAACATTATCAATTAGAATAGTATTTGCAGCAGTGTTGTTGGTGTCATTGTTGTGATGTTGAAACTATCTGCCTTGAAAAGACGACACCTTTTCTATAATTTTCTTACTTGCTATTTTGGAAGGTTTAACAAAAAGCAAATAATAACAATATAATTGTTTATTTACTCAATATAAAATCTCTTTTATAATCATCTTGTATAAACCCTAAAATTAATGATTGTCTCAAATCTTGTCAAGCTGGAATTAAAGACATACTAATACGAGTTCTAAAGTCTAGAAATTCAAATCACCATTCTCTAGCACCATAATAAAGTTTATATGTGAGAAGTCTTACCTTTTAATGATATGGAACCTTTTTGAAATAAAAGTAAACTTCCAATTCTGTTAATAATGTAATCAATCTTTTCTTCAAAAATCTCCTATCATAGAATGTAATCCCATCGAATTCAAGAATAGGTATGGGGTTTGGCCTATCTGGAGGTAAATTTCTAGGCAAGTTCCTCTCATATTCACGATCCTTGTTTGCGAAACCCATTAGCTGAGCTAGATCTGTTATGGTTTGCTCCAAGCAATTAAACCTCCGTTCCCAACGATCTATTTTATGCTCCTGAGCCCGTATAGTGCATTAGGGGGCCTCCACTCCATCAATAATGGTTAGTTCAAGTGGTTTATTACTAAAATTTTATAGGTAGAATTTTTTTTATAGCGGTTTATTTCACATTCTACCAAAATTTTGGTTGTTTCTCCTGTATCAGAAGATTTCAAGTTATCGACAATTCATCCCGCACATAATTTATGTTCATTCCATAGTCACCACATATTTATGTTGCATCGTAGTTACAACCATTAATAGTCATAATATAAGAATTCTATAGATTCAACTCAGCATAGAGTTTTACAACACAAACTAATAGTAATAAACTTGATTAGTAACATTAATATTAAAAACATAAATTAATAGAGGCCTTAAGTCTCAAGGATTTACATAAGAAAATACTAACATCACTCAAGTCATATAATTAATTAAAGCAACATACTTCAATATTCATTTCATTCTAAGTTCATACAAAAGAAGTAGAAATGCTGACCCCTAATTTATACAAAAGGAATTAAGAAAATGAAATTCCTAATTCATACAAAAGAATTTGAGGCGCTAATTTTCTAACTCGTGCAAAAGAAGTAAACATCTAGGACACTACTCCTAGCATGAATGAGAGAGACCCGTAACATCAAAATATGAGAATAATTATATTAAATAAATAAAATACAACAAATTAATGGAGGGTCACTACTACATGTATCTATGTATACAAGTGCACAACCAATAGGGCATAACATCGTTGATCCATAAAAAAAGAACACACTTGACGCTTCCTTTACTATATATAGAGCCTATCCTTCCACAACCACCTATGGTTTTCTCTTAATTATCACATATTATTCTTCATCGGATACATCCATCTCATTACTCTGCCCCAAGTTCTGAGGAGGTCACTGCTGACACTAATAACTCCTATTAGTGTCATTAGTCACCCTTACCCGGACCGACTAATTAAATCCTTAGTAATGTTGGTACCAATTTAATCGGTCGATACCATTGACTATTTCCAACTCGAAATAATCAATCAATTCCTTTCCATCTCATTTGGAGGTGTTTCCAATAAAGCCAGTGCCAAGTTCTCTTGACATCATTAACTTCCTCCTTAGGAAACTAATCAAGTTGTTATGGGATTGCCGATACTGACATTATCCGTCGGTATCATTAACTATTCTTGATACAAATAGTTAATCAAGTTCAATATTCATTATAATTCCATCAAGATCATGCCGATGTTAACAATTTTTGCTAACATCATTAGCCACCCCTGTTGGAGATCAACTAATCAAGTCTAAAGGTGGTTGTTTTAGGTTTTTTTTTCTTCAAATAGGTCCTTATTCGAAATCAAGGTCCAAGAGTCTATGACCAAAAATCAGATTTCATTCCATGTCCGTTTCACCATATCTTTCCTTTCTTTAGCCATATTCATAAGTATTGACTCTAACATAAATTTGAATACAAGGTTTATTATCAATTAAGGAGAGTGTAGGCATGGAACACCTACTTGCCACTGATGCTCGATTTGTGTTCCCTTGTTGTTGTTGTACTCTCTCTACGGTTCCTCCTGAATTCACAAGCATACCATATTAGTCATGTGCAGTTTCCATTTCGCAAATAGCAAGGCATCAACAACAATATTTACTTTTTACGTTTCATTGTTTTAAATCATTACGCACATCATCAACTTCATTTTTAAATGTGGTTTATCCCCTACTAGGGTCAGGATTCAATGTTACAAAAATTTTGGTGGGAAGGAAACTGGTTTTCCGTCCCTATCACGGCAAAATCCACTATTTTAATAATTCTCGTTAAATCTGCCAGCAAGGGCGGCAGTTTGACCTTTACTTATATATTCACATATATCTGGAGCTTTAGAGCTCCAAATCGAGTGAGGTCGGATTCGTTGGATAGCTAACATTTCATGATACAATTTCTCTGAGAGGTGTTTCCTAAATTTTATCATTCTGAGGCCCAAATATCCCTTAGAACATGCATGATGAATTTGCCCAAAATTCATCGGCGATTCCTAAGTGAGTTTTCTACCAACCTTACTTCTCTTTTCTTCTACGCTATTTATTTTCTACGTATTCCTACATACTATGATTCTTCCCATTCTAAAATTATGAGCTATACCCATGTTCACTAATTAAAACTTACCTAACTAATAAAATCCATATAACATTAGGATTCCTAAATAATAAAATACTATTTCAATTAAAAGTCCTAAGATAATTAGAAAAAAGAATCCAAATATAACAAGGTAAATAAAAACAATCATGCACAATAACTTTCGAGTCTTATTTAAAGGTCTTTTCAATTTCCAATAGTCATGAATTTTTAACTTAGCAGGAAACATGAGTTAACTCGGGTTGACTCGAGTTAGTTTTTTTTTTTATCTTTTTTAATTAATTATTTTTTCAATTTCATCCTTCAACATTGAGTTGATTAAGAATTGAACTACATAATTTGTTTTGATTTGCTTTATATTGGGTTATCATGGTCTCATAACACGCGTGTTGGATTTGGCGGATTAACCTTAGTTGACCTAGGTTGATCCAATATATTGTCATCTTAATATTTTAAAAAAGATGTCGTCTTGAGTTTTTTAAATCAAATTATATTTTTATTAGTCGTCTGGGTTGTCTTTGAACTTGCCAAGTTGACTAGGTCACAATTGATCAATCCCCACACAGTTTAATTTTTTTCTACTAGAAAAATGTTAAAAACACATAGATGTTGCTTTTTATGTTAAATGTTTTTAATTCGACCTGCAATATAGTGTGGACCAACAATATATTATAGTAACTAATTAATATTTAATTACATAATTAATTATCTTAAATAATTTTAAATTAACTAACCTTAATGAATTTTATTTTAAATATATTAGCTCTTAGATTGTATGGATCATAAATAAATTATTTAGAAGTTCTATTTACTAAAAAAACTATGTAATGTTTTGATAAATGTTTCTTTTTTTTCAAGTTTTATTATGATATTTGTGTGTTTTTGACACAAACAAGGCAAAAGATAACTAGATTTATTACAAGTGAAAACTCTCCATAATTATAGGAGAGACACCTAAAATATTCAATTTTTACTCGTCCAAGTCTTTATTTTCCAAAAAACTATTATAACCCTTTATAGAGAAAAACTAAAAAACCCTATTACAGAATATGAAAAATAAACTAGGAAAATATTCCCTTTAAATAGGAAAAAAATTAAAAAAGCATAATAATATCGAATAGAAAAACATAAAATTAACTATGAAAAATATATGTTTTTTTTTTTAAGTTCTTGCATCAGTATTTTCAGGCTAAAAAGAACTACTCAAATCTCAGCTAAAAACTGTCAAACACCACAAATATCTTTTTATGTGTGGCTCACCCTATTGTGGTTTCCTAATACTTTTGTGTGGGTCACCTCATCATAGATTCTTAACACGATGCATTTGACATAAGCACGTCCTGTTATGTGACCTCTTTCAGTTATGATTATTCAACAACACACATCAAGTAGCTATTAGGAATTGGCAAGCTCTTAATAAATAAGACCTCTTTGAATTTTTGTATTGCCATCATGAATTTTGAGGGGAAAGAGAGGAAAGAGGGGAAAAGAAAGAAAATGTTGTTGACTATAAATCGTGCCACTATTGACACCACGAGTCATCCTAAAAGAAAGATGATGACACAAATTCTAATGACATGGTGAAAAGGTATTTTTTGCCACCGAGAGGTGCCACATGCACATCTTGAATAGTGCAAGTGCCTCACACACACTGGTGCATGCCTTCCATGCGTCAACCATTTTTGTTTCTTAGTTATATTTTATATTTATTAAAATACCAAATTATATTTTATCCAACTTAATTGTCATAAAAAAAATCAATATGAAAAGAAAGATATTTTTGTTGTTTCATTGTGCTTCTAAAATGCGAAATGACTTACTTGTCCCCGAACAATATGATAATGACCATTGGTGTGAAACCCTAGAAATTTATAATTTAAATATACGGATGTGTAAACTTCCATGTAAACATAAGGCTGAAAGTGGTACGATCTTGATGAGTGATGAAAACCAAGATAAGAAATAATAGATAAATATGATATATAATGGAGGAGATGACCTTCATAAAATGAATTTTGGTTTAGAATTCATAAGGACAGAGAAATTGGTAACACGTTTTGACGAATAAAATAATAAATAAAATGACATAATGTTTCTAGGGAATAAGTGAGGTAATAAAGAATAAATTATAATAAAGGATAATGCAATGAAAAGGGCAAGACTGAAGGTGCAAACACCGATTAAAAATTAGTGACGTTACTTTAAAACGGTAATAAGCCCGATAAATAAATAAAAGTGAAAATTTTAAAATGGATATATTTCAAAATAATAAAATGACCTTAAAGGTTTAGAATGATAATTGATATGATGTTATGTGAAGATTGAATAAGAAAATTTAGGTTGTTGATGAAAAGTAATAAACTGACCAATTTTACATTAGAGAGCAAAGCTCTCAATCCAATCGCCAGATCGAGATGCAATTTTGCATAAAGTCTATTAATATGTTTTTCTACCTTGGTTAAAGATTTCATCCCAATCAGAGTTTGGTAAATACTAGCGATTTAAGTAGAAACAAACCAAATAGTTTACGTGAAAAATAAAATAAAATACATAAAGGCATAAATAAGGCATAAAATTATAATTAATGGAAAATATGCCTTTAAAACAACAAAGAATCCAACCAGTCTAGAAAAAAAGGTGAGAGACAATAGAGAAAATTCGGCTAGAGAGAGAAGTGCATAATTTGGAGCCAATCCAAAGAAGGCAATAATGCTCTGGTGGCCATATCGTTGGAAGCCACCGTTGGATCATGCTACTTTATAGATATATTATTCTTCTCACACACCTCTACTAACTAGCTAGAGGGATTTGAAATCACATAACCCGTTTGACATCATCTTCGAAAATTTCCTGGAAAACAAAAGGAAATACACCTGTAGGGTAGTTTTGATGGCTGGTTGATTTCTCTATCTTCGATCGCTGGATCATATCTATATTTGGATATGTAGTGCGCCTAGATGTTTCCTTCATTCTGGATGGTGGAGATCGGAAACACACTCTTTGGAAGGGTGTCATTCATGTTAAACAATAGCTCATCATTTTTTAGGTTAGCTCGGTTTTATTCAGATCTAGGGAGACTTAATCGTTGGATCATTCTGATTTTGAGATATATTGTGCACGACGCCAAGATCTATATTCTGACCGTTGGGTTAGAAAATGAAATCTAAGGTGGATGACTTATTGCTTTTTGAATCTATTGTTAGTTTGGGCAAAATTTAGGAAACTTGATTAAATACATGTTTTGATGAAATTAGAATTGTGTAGGTGTTAGGGTTTATGGAAGATGTAATGGTAAATATGTTGTTATTAATATTGTTATAGATTAATTGTGTATTCTTTATAGGTAGGGTAGAATGATTATGGTGTAAGAATAGGAATGAACATTATTATATGAACATGCTGATTGAATAAAAGGCTAACTTGTTAGCTGTGTGGATATGAATGGGGTGGAACCATGAAGAAATTGAAATGAAAAAAATTTGGAAAATAAAACATATTTAAGGCTAGTCATAAGTATATTTTTGACAAATTGATTAGTTAATGAAGATTATCATGGATTCTAATTAGTAGGGTGAAATTATTGTTGTGATAATGATGTAATAATATTAATTGTTAAGGTTTGTCGTATATGTTTAATTACACGAGGAGAAAGTGAAAAAAAATAAATGGTTCAATGTTTTGTTGTATTAATAATGCTAAACAAGGATAATAACATATGTAGCATGTGTAAAAAAAATAGGAGAAATTCCAAAGGGATGAGTTCCCCTATTTTGGCTGAATCTTGCTATATTATAGAGGTAGGGAAATTGTTTAAATAGTTTGTTTTAGAATTGGTTTAAATTTGTGATTTAGTGATGCTAAATGACCTTGGATAATGTTGCTTATGCATGAAAATAAGTTGGAAGTTGAAAAGAATTTCCAAGGGATAAAAATCCTCGTTGTCCAAAATTTTAGCTATAAAGGAGGGGCTATTGTGATTGTTGATTTTGAGCCTTAAAACAAAATAATTTGGAGCTGATTTCTACATGAAAGTTATATTTCTATGTTTTAGCCTTTCATAGAGACAAATCACGCCAAAACCAAGATTTACAGCTTTAGTTATGATTAAAACACTAGATAGTGTTCTGGGTTGGTTAAGCTAAATTGATTAGAATTAGACAATTTTTAAGCTTTACTTGGAATTGCTGTTGAGTGATGGTTTTAATAATAAAATAAGAGTGAATATAAACATGAAAATGGGTAAGAGTATGAGATTCTAAGAAAATTTCTTGTGATTAATTTGAGAATACTAGTTGAATGAGAATTAAATGAAGTTGTGATGTTGGTTGTATTGTTGATAAAAACTAAATCCCTGGTGGTACAGGGGAAGCTTTGGGGATCTAACAATTGCATGGAGTGGCAACATGTGCATATACTCTAGGTAGGTGCATCACACATTTTCTTTTTAATTTGTGTAACTTATTAATAAATTTCAGAATTTATTGTTTTATTGCTTCGATAATATTGGAATGAATATGTGTACCTTGCATGTTTTGATGTGTATCAACTAGTTATGATATAATTGAAATGGTATGAGTATCTTACATACATTGATATGTATCAAACTTGTGATGATATTATTGGAATGATTAAGAGTACCTTGCATACAACAGTATACCTCAATTAGTTAGGATAATGTTTGAAAGAATATTAATACCTTGTGTGCATTGTTATGTATCAAATTAATTATATTATTATTAGGATGGATACAATTACCTTACATTGATAGGTATCGAATTAGTCATGATAACTTTGGAATAGACGTAATTATCTTACATACCTCATTATGAATTTATTCACAATGACTTAGAGATTGAAGGAGAAATGATAGATAATTGGTCATCATAGTGTCGGTGGTTAATGATGCATTACAATGATACTTAGCACCATGATGAGGGTGGCTAAGGGCATAAATTGATACTTGGCACTATGATGAGGGTGACAAGATTATTTGAATGATGCTTAGTGGCTGTAGTGTCGATAACTAAGATTGTATATGAATGATACTTGGCAACCGTGGTTACAATGCATATTATGTTTATAAGAAAAATGGAAGGGGACTGGTACAAATGGAAAATTCAGATGACATTGATTAGCTATCTGGTTTTGGATAGTTAATGGTATCAATAAGGTTCCATTAGTACTGACATTTCAGATGATATTGATTAGCTATCCGGGTTTGGATAGCTAATGGTATCGATGGGGTTTTATCGGTGCTAACATTTCTTTAATTGATTAGTCAATCCCGAGCAATTGGGTGACTAATGATGTTAGTAAAGATTACTAACATCGATATGATTACTCCTAATTAAGTGAAAAGGATAAGTTGATTAACTATTTTGGGTTGAGAATAGTTAACGATATCAATGGGTCACATTGGTATCGACAATAATTTCTGGTGTGATTAGCTACTTTAGGTTAGGAGGCTAATGATGTCAAGGGTTCTTGACATCATCAACTTTGATGGTAAACCAGATATGAATAAGATTTCATTAACTATTCTAGGGAAGGAATAGTTAATGATAGCAATCGGTTGTATTGATATCGACACGTGAATGTAATTGATTAGTCTAACTCAATATTGAGAGACTAATGATACTAATGAGATTTCTTAGTATTGGTAACTACCTTTTAGAAAATAGGAGGGGAAATATTGATTAGTTATTCCAAAAGACTGAGACAAGCTAATGATACCAAGAGAGGAATATCTTAATATCAAGTGAGAATTGATTTATAAGGAGATGATGTTCGAAAACTATTGAGTTGTGTTGAGATTTCCAAGATGAAATTATCCTCGACAAATGGGATAGGATATTAGATGTATCAAAAGAAATTTCATGGAGATTATTACCTGTCATTGTTATTGTTTGTTACTACCTTTTTATATTTATATGTACACCTTAACTTTTATTTTTATGTCCATCAGGGTTGCGTCAGGAGTGATATTGGTTTAGTTACCTTTTGCTTTTGACTATGTAATTATTTGTAATTTAAGAGACTTATCTCCTAAAACTTGAAATGTAATATTAATCTGTAAATTTAAATGTATGACTTTAATCTAATGTTTGTAACTCTAAGTACCTATTTAACCATGCATATTTATAGTTGAAATCGAATCTTTCACTTGAATTATATTATATGATGTTATTGAATAAGATGTGTTGTGTTGATTATGATGAGTTAGGTTGAGATCCGGGATGATTGGATCGAGATGTGAAATAAAATTAAAAGTGTAATATGATTTTGTCAATAACTTGGGACCTCCCAATATAGGGGAGACTCTGCAGAAATTTTAGTGGAACCTGTATAAAAAAACATTTACCTGAAAATTTTTAATGTATCGCGAAAAAAGACATAGAAAATCAAGGTTGCTATAATTGGATCTCATGGAAAGACTGTATTACCCCTAATAGACAATTCAATGGTTTTTTTGTGGGAAGAGCAAAACCATCATTAAACTTTCCGATGAACAATGATTCTAAATCAAGGTGAATAATGTTTTCCAATGCAAATTAGTTTCTTTTAATAAAGATGACAACAACTATCATGTCTATGGTTGGATGGCCTACGGATTTGAGAATGTTGAAACGTTAACAATAGACACTAGTAAATGCTATTCAAACAATTTAACATGATATATAGTTATAAAATCTAACTTAAGTAGTTAACTTAGTTTAAATCCCGTTAACAGTTTGAGTGGATTAATTTATAAGTTGGTGAGTTATCTAAATTATAGTTTTTTTTATATATAAAAATTTAAAATAATATTGTTTTGGCTAAAAAAAATAAAAATAATTCAAAGTAAAACCTAGTTCAAGCTAAGCTCTAAATGACATGTTATTAAGTTGAGCTGCTGGGCTAGGTCGAGTTTTCTTAGAGTGTTGTTAAGAATTCCTAATCAGATATGAAATTATACTTTCAATCTTTTTGCCACCCACATTTAAGATGAGGGATGCAGCTGCCACCCTGCCACTATATAAGATATGAAGGTCATACCTGCTTACTTATAAAGTATTAAAAACTATTAATTGCTGATGATTTCTTGACATGACACTGCTTATATTATAGGATTGTGAGTCTAACAATATCAAATTGTGACAACTTTTCTGGGCTCTTACTGCTTAGTATACCTTGCCTAGGATTTTTGCACACAATTGCAGTGGAATATGGTATACAAATGAAAGATCATTTCTTTGACACCATCTCTTCTAAAGAAAAGTTCGCTTCATCCTAGGCAGGAAAAAAAGAAAACATAATTCCATCTTTGAAAATCTGAGTTAAAGTGACATGTGCTTAAGAACCTAATTACAAGCAGAAGGCCTAAAACTCTATAAAGATCCAATGCCTAAAGAAGAGCTCAATTTAAAGAGGCCCTTCAAACATCATAGCAATATACAAGAGCTAAGTCAATAGCAGTGACAATAAGCGTGGATAGAACACCGAACTTCAAATGGCTCCAAAAGGTGATATTGTAACTAGGCTGGGCACGAATGTTCACACACAATTATGTTTGCGGCATAACCTAACAGCAAGAGGTTTCCTGCAACTGTGCTAACCCATGCCAGGATGAGCCAAGCTTTCTTCTCTTCACAGTTACTCTGTCAACCTAATTGAACACTGGAGTTCTGTACTTGAACATGTCTGCTCTTTCAAGATAGATGCTTACAACCATGGTTCCAAAGAGAAGGCCCAGTACAGAGAGGTTGATGGCAGAATATGCTTGCTCAGGGGTGATGACTTTGAAAATAACCATAAGCATTGCCCCGAGGATGGAACCTGCTGTCCTTCCAATGGGTAAGAAAGGAACTGCTGGGAAAACTGCCAAAATCCAAAAGACAGCGAAGGCAAGTGAACCTAAGACAACCTTCTTAATCGGACCCAGAGCCATTTCTGTAACTTACACGATTAAGCTTGTTTGTGAGCTACCACTTAGCAGACCTCCACCATTGCAACTTCAATAAATTACTGGCTCTGAAAGAAGAAGATATCACCCTGTAGCTCAACCAGTATTTGCAACCAGCTGAGAAAAGAGTAAAAGTACAAATTTATTAAGAGCTAGTGAGATGGAAGTTTCTAAAAGTTTTTTAAAAAATTCCAAAAAGGATTGTGGACCCAGACAGAAAGATAAATGAGTTCATATGAATATTTCCATGATACGTTTAAAAGACGCATCAGAATGGGAGGCTAAGAAATGTATTGAAGATGCTGGATATTTTCTCTTCTGAAGCAGTCAAAGCAGCCGAAGACATTTCAAAGCAAGCAAACAATTTCCAACATTCCATGCTGAAAATCTAGTAGTTTTTGAGCAAAAGGGAAATGCGTGGTCCCAGAGCACACATCTTTTTCCTAGTTGATATGGAATTTATTAAAAGTCTTTTAAAAAATTCCAAAAAGGATTGCGGAACCAGAAAGATAAATGAGTTCATATGAATATTTCCATGATACGTTTAAAAGACGCATCAGAATGAGAGGCTAAGAAATGGATTGAAGATGCTGGATATTTTCTCTTCTGAAGTAGTCAAAGCAGCCGAAGACATTTCAAAGCAAGCAAACAATTTCCAAAGTAACCTTTAGCATGACATTCCATGCTGAAAATCTGAGTTAAAGTGACATGTGCTTAAGAACCTAATTACAAGCAGAAGGCCTAAAACTCTATAAAGATCCAATGCCTAAAGAAGAGCTCAATTTAAAGAGGCCCTTCAAACATCATAGCAATATACAAGAGCTAAGCCAATAGTAGTGACAATAAGCGTGGATGGAACACCAAACTTCAAATGGCTCCAAAAGGTGATATTGTAACTAGGCTGGGCACGAAGAGATTGTTCACACACAATTATGTTTGCGGCAGAACCCAATAGCGAGAGGTTTCCAGCAACTGTGCTAACCCATGCCAGGATGAGCCAAGCTTTCTTCTCTTTACTAGGAGATATTGCAGCGGCACAAGCAGCTACCTTTGCTCCAAGCAAAAGAACTTGTAAGCCAAAAATAAATGCGTGTTCCTAGAGCACAGATATTTGTGCTAGTTGATATGGAATTTGGATCAGTCGCAGCC
>Ga0325403_1004789_pt1 | contig 12638 bp, 5 predicted proteins | sample PopdelMetagenome_19_FD_205665 | JGI IMG/M metagenome (GOLD analysis project Ga0325403, IMG submission 205665) | Populus deltoides microbial communities from Bellville, Georgia, United States - Xylem-PdKOR-R4 | ecosystem: Host-associated > Plants > Phyllosphere > Stem > Wood/Secondary xylem...
CGGACACCCCTCGCCACCATTACACCTGCAATCAATGGTTGGAAGAAACGACATTGTTCTCTGGCTATAAAGCCAGAGAACAAAAGGTCACAGAGAGGAGGAAAGGAAGAAAAAACTGAGGAAAAAACCGGGGAAGGGAACTGAAAAAAAAAAGAGAAGAAAAACCCAGAAAACAAAGGAAGACAATTAGGGAAAACATAGGAAAAACAGAGCAAAGACAGAGAAAAAAAAAGCACAAATTCACAGAGAGAAGGAGAGAAAAGGGAGGAGCAACACAGAGACAAAATTAGCCTTGCTATTGTCTTTGTCTATGTAGAAAAAGAAGAACCCAAAATTAGTAAAAAAAAATACAGATGAAAAGGACGGGGAAGAAACAGAACCCGAGAAAGCTTGGGTCCAGCTAACCCCCGGCTCCAGGAACCTTACCATTATAGTATTTGTCCAGAGCAGGGGAATTCAAAAGCACAGACCAAAAGCTTTCTTCCCAAACACAATCCCAAAGAAAGATAAAGGAAACAAAGAGGAAAGCGAGCAGGGGAAAGAGTACAGAAACCAGGCAGATAACACCAAAAACAGAGGAAGAAGAAGCAATCGAGGAGAAAGGGAATAACCAGCCACCGCGCCTTCGTCTTCGACGTCGTCCTCCGCTACACAGACAAGTTTCCATTCAATAAAACGTTTGAATGCAGTGCGAAGGTAATTTAATTACCTTCGCACTTTTCATGCACACGTGAATTTACTTCACGCGTGCTTCTTCTTCTTATGCCCAGCTGGGTCACTAGCTTGGGCCAGTGACTAGGCCGGGCGGGGTTGGCTGGGTCCAGCCTAGCCCACATGGGCTGAGCTGGACCCAGCCCCAAAAAATAAAAAAATATATAAAAATAAAAAAATAAAAAAAAAAATTGCATGCATTAGAAATAAGAAAATAAATGTGTTTTTATTGATTTTATTCACTGATGCCAGAATTAAAAAAAATAATTTAAATGATTTTTTTATTAGCTACAAATTTTTACCAACGCCAGAGTTAGAATTATTCGTAGTTGAATAATTACCAACGCCAGAGTTGGAATTACTCGGAATAGAATATTCACTAACACCAGCGTTGGAAGCATATGTAATTAAATATTCATTGACGCTAGAGTCAAGAATATTACCAGTGAATTGTCATAACACAAATAAACAAAAAATTTAGCAATTTAAGACAAGATTAGTAATGCAGCTTACCTCAGGTAAGGTACGCTAGGGATGCTAATACTTTCCCTGGCCATAACCAGTCCTGCACCATAGAATCTCTGCTGACCAGTCAGGGTTCCTAGTGACCATAATACTAGGTGGCGACTACTTGAACAATACCTTTTCCCCTAAAAGAACAAGATGCCAGATATCTGTTCTTTTTCTAGAACCAAGTTTATTTTTAGGGTCGTCATGATATTGGGTGCGATAAGGTACATAAACAAATCACACACACCCATTAAATTATTAGGTTTCTAATGATCTATGCTAACTCAAAAATCAAATAAATCCATCAACTTGTCACCTTGTAATTACAGGCCAAAGAAAGATTGGTGACTCTAACAAACAATTCCGCTTAAATTTGGAAAGGTTCGCTCATAGGTAAGGCTAAAACTATGATGCGTTGTATTTCACTTTTGTTGATTATCAAAGATTGAATAAGTAAAAAAAAATAACTAATAAACCTATGTATAATAATGAATAGTGATGACAAGTCTAACTCATCATTACATTTGTTAATCTAAAGGTTGTTTAGTTACATATCAAATCTCTCCTTTAGTCTGAGAGAGTTAGTTTAATATGCTCTATAGCTAATCGGTTGGTTATATGTGACATTATTATATTTATGTAAATATATATATTTATTATTAATAAAAGCTTAATTTTATCTTTAATATTTAAATAATATTAGATTAATAACTCTATAGTAAAGATAAAGTTCATAGGACAAAAATGCTTTGCAAATAAAATTATAAAGTTGTTATAATTATGAGATTTCTATTGCATCAAAGCATTGTTCCTAAAATATTCCTTGTCGATACTCTCTTAAATACTGGACATTTATTAGAGTTGTAAAGATTGATACATATTATGTTATTTTCTTTATGAAAGGAAGTATCTATTCTCATAAGTTAAGGTATAAGAGATACTTAAAACTAATATATAGGTGCTTGATGTAAGACATGTACACTGAACTAACTTACATGAAAATTCTATATGAGATATCACATATGTCTATGGAAAGGCTCACATGATGGTTGTGTAAGTGATCCTTAGACTTGAGATCACATATTCATCTTATATAGAGAATGTTATGTTTTGATCCTGTTATATATTATCTTAATCGAGGTAATGAAATGACATATATTGGGTATAACATGAACTATATGAAAGTATTTGAGTGATCAAGAGAGGATTTATCACCCTAGGTGAATTAGGTAAAATCTTCCAACCATTCTCAAATAGTATTAAATTAGAAATCATTGGCCAAGGTGGAATGAGATTTGAAAAGGGTTTCAAATCTTATTCAAATGATCAATGACTATTATGTAGAGAGGAAACATGATTTAAGATTGCAGACATACTTCATGCTTTAATGTTAAATCGGAACATTATTGATGAAATGATATTAATTAAACTGAAAAACCGATCAATGAAATGTTAAGTCAAACCACTAATGACTTTTTTTAATATTTAGGGGATCATGACACATTACTAGATGATGCACTTGATCTTCAAATATAAATTAATCAATTGTTGAATTAATAATAAATTAAATTATTTAATTTATTTAATTATATTTAATTAGAATTATAATTTATATTTGGATCAACATATTAGGAACCTAATGGGTTACACACATTAAGAATCATTAGTCAAAAATTAAACTACGATGATTTAATTAAGCATGACTTGATTAAAATATATTTTAGAAATTAAGAACTAGATTATAATTAATACAATAATTATATTTCTAGATCGAGAAAAATCAAGTAAGGACTTGATTGATTTAATTTTTAAAATTATCCTAAATTAATATATGGATATTATTCAAGGGAAAAATTAATATTTTGACAATTTATATGAATTTTAGATTTTTTTTTTATAAATAGTAAGTTGTGCCTTTTATTTTTGAAGTAAAAAGGGGTTGACTGTTAGAAAAATTATGCAAACACAATATTAAAGCTAGCACTCTAAGTATTGAATTCTCTTTCTTCTAAATAGAGATTTAAGAGATTTCTTAAAAATGGTTCATGTAGATTACCGTTGGAGGTCGGATAAATTGAACGACTTATGATTTGTAATAACTCAGCTTTTAACAAATTATTCAAAATTAAAGAGGATCAAATATTTAAGTTATAAATCTGTAAATAATTCTAGATTTATCTAATAAACTCTTAAAAACTCCTGAATAATTTTATTTTATAATTTTCACTTCGTATATAATGTTCGAGAATAGAATTTAATACGGAGAGTTCAAAAAAACAATGAGGAACAACAATTAGTTTGGGCTATTTTGATCAGCATTTCTTCGAATATTATTGAGAAGAGACTAATTAATAAATCGTTAATTAAAATGGTTGCATATTTATGATTGATAGACTTGGTAGTTAAGTATCTATCTAGTCGGCATTTTCATGCATATGTATAATTCAAAAGGTTCCACTTGTGATAGTGGTTGAACGAGGGACTTGACAATTTGGTGGATTATCTTATCCTTGGTGACTGTTCAAAAACGATATTGAAACTTTATCCTCGTCTCTAGTAGCAGCACATGTCTCAGTAAAGCAAACCAAGCCAACTTGCGTACAGTGCTGCATACTATACGCTATTTCAAGGTCAGCTTAATTCCTCACTCTTTATATATATATATATATATATATATATATATATATATTAAATAGGTTGTCCACACTCATCAAGTTCCATTTGCGATAAGTTTCCTTTTAAATATACAGAACGCATTGCCATTGATTATAACAGAAGAAAATGAAGAATGTTTGAGCGTCCAATAATTTTAAATTAATGCGGGGTGGAACTTATCTCAACATGCAGCGAGTATTGTTTTTCATTACTTGAGTTCCAAAGTTCATGTAAGTTTGCAATATGGCTATCCGCATCAGTTTTCTGTTGTTTCTGTAAGCAGCAGCTAGCGTTTGATGAAGATTGAAGACCGCCAAAAGGCAAAGAGCAGAGCTGCAGACAAGCAGAAAAAGAAAAACTTCTTGCATAAAACTTGTTAGTTTGTTTATGTAGAGTTTCACAGAGACAGATGAGGAGAATTGTTTTCTTATTTCGATTGTTTGTTGTGTACAGAGATAGAGACAGATATTTATAATACAATTATGAGTAAATCACTCCTACTAATTTGCTATACAAAATTCAAAAGTAGAAACTGAAAACATAAAACAAGGCATTTAACAGAACCGAAACTAAAGGTCCAGGATTATTGTTATGTCTTCTCCGCTTGCTGAGGTTTGGCCTGATTTTTAGTTGCTGCACCATCTTCTACGTGATCTGCACAATCTTCTACGTGATCAACAGATTTCAATTCAATACACCCCCTCAACCGAATGGGCAGCTCCTGCACATGAAGGTTGGTCCGTAGATGAGTAAACCGTGCAACAGTCAGAGGTTTAGTCAACAAATCTGCAAGCTGATCACGTGTGGACACGAAGGAGACATGAAGTTTCTGCTGCACAACTTGATCTCGTAAGAAATAAAAGTCAATTTCAATGTGCTTCGTACGAGCATGGAACTTTGGATTAGATGAGAGATAAGTCGCACCAATATTATCGCACTAAAGAGTTGGACAGTGTTGGAGAGGCATTTTGAGTTCTTGCAACAGAGATTGAAGCCACTGCAATTCAGCAGCAGTGTTGGCCAGTGACTTATACTCCGATTCAGTGCTGCTGCGTGCCACTGTTTGCTTTTGTTTGCAGCTCCAACTAATTAAATTGGATCCATGAAAGATACAATATGCTCCTACACTTCGTCGGTCATCACTGTCACTAGCCCAATCGGCGTCACTAAATCCTTGTAAAGTATGATCAGACTGAGGAGTAATATGTAAACCAAAATTTACAGTGTATTTCAGATAACGAAGTATACGTTTCACTGCCTGCCAGTGAACATCTTTGGGCTGATGCATGAACTTGCTCACCTTGTGAATTGCAAATGCAATGTCAGGTCGTGTAAAACCGAGATAATGTAAGGCACCAACTGTACTTCGATATAAATAAGGGTCGTCGAAATCAATACCCTCAAATTTAGAGAGTGTGCAGTTTGTGGACATTGGTGTGCTGCAAGGTTTGACCTTATCTAGCTTGAGTCTTCGTAACAAGTCAATGACATATTTTCGTTGAGTCAGAATCAAATCACCACCATCATGCAGAGTTTCAACTCCGAGAAAATATGATAATGGTCCCAAATCTTTGACAGGGAAGACACGTCCAAGGTAAGAAATTAATTTGTTGACTTCCGCAAAGTGAGAACCCGTGACAATTATGTCATCAACATATATAAGTATAAGCAGCTGGAAACTTGCAGTCTGTAAAACGTAAAGTGAAGGATCTGATTTTGAGCCTACAAAACCATACTGAAGCAATTGATCTGTCAACCTAGAGAACCAAGAACGGGGAGCCTGACGAAGACCATACAGACTTTTCTTTAAGTGGCATATATGAGTGGGAAAATAGGGATGAATATACCCTTGAGGTTGACACATATATACCTCTTCATCTAGCAGTCCATGGAGAAAGGCATTTTGAATATCCAGTTGCCGAATACACCAACGCTGGGAGAGAGCAATAGATAACACTAGCCGAATGGTTCCTTGTTTAATGACGGGGCTAAAGGTTTCCAGAAAATCAACACCATGTTGTTGATGATATAGCCTTTAGCTACCAGCCGCGCCTTGTACCGCTCCACAGTGCCATTAGCATGGGTCTTGATACGGTAAACCCATTTATTTCCAACAAGATTGATGTTGGATTTAGCTGGTACAAGATCCCAAGTATTATTTTGTAAAAGAGCAGTAAATTCCATGTTCATTGCTTCCCTCCATTTGTGGTCTTTTGAAGCATCAGTAAAAGATGTTGGTTCAACCGGTGCGTGGCAGGATTGTGCAAGAAGTGCGCGAGGCAATGGGTATTTGATGAACCCAACATATGGTTGCTTCGGTTTGAGAGAGTTTGTCTGAGATCTGGTAGTCATTTTTCTTGGTATGTGGGAAGGAGCAAGTGCATCTGCAAAAGATGTATGAACCGCATGCAGTGCTGGAGTTGGAACTTCATTTGAAATAACATTTGTAGTAACAGTAGCTGGAATGAGATCAGGGTCATGTGGAGAGACATGATTGGCATTTGTAACATCACCTGCAAGAAGAGTTAGGGAATTCGAAACACTGGGTTGTAAATTGGCTGGTAAGGTGATAACAGTGGACTCGGGAACTAAGGACACAGATTAGGGAGATTTGTAGGGAAAGAAAAGTTCATCAAATATGACATGTCGAGACATAAAGATTTTGCTAGTAGACAAATCGAGACACTTATACCCCTGATGTGAGAGACTGTAGCCAATAAAAATACATGTTTTTGATCTGTAATCAAATTTATGTTTGTTATAAGGACGTAAATTTGACCAACAAGCACAACCAAACACACGCATAAAGTTATAATTTGGTTTTTGATGATAAGCCTTTTCAAAAGGAGAGCAATGGTTTAAAATTTTAGTTGGAAGACGATTGATTATATAAACAGCCGTTAAAAATGCATCCTCCCAGTATGGTTTTGGAAGATTAGCATAGACCAATAATGCTAGATCCATTTCAACAATTTGACGATGTCGTCTTTCAACAGCTCCCATTTGCTTATGTGTGTACGGGCAAGCTAGACGATGTTGAATACCACATTTGGAAAAATATGTATTTAATCTACGATACTCACCTCCCAATCAGTTTGAATGGCCTTAATTTTGGTATTAAAATGGCGTTCAACATACGTTTGAAAATGTAAGAAAATATTTTCAACATCGGATTTTTACTTAAGAGGAAATAACCAAATATATTTTGTAAAAGCATCCAAGAAACAAACATAATAGCGAGAGCCGTAGCTGGAAATCATGGAACTAGGCCCCCAAACATCTGAATAAATGAGTTCCAAGGGCTTAGTAACATGAGGTACAGAAGGGGAAAAAGGTAAATTATGGCTTTTTTCCATCTCACATTCAGGACATATCTTGTGTCTTTTATTGGAAAGAAAGGAAAGATTATTTGAGCGGATAACATGATTGACAGTGTTGTAAGAGGCGTGCCCAAGACGACAATGCCAATCTGAGACTGAAACACGAACACCAACAAGAGCTTTGGGATATAAATGTTGAAGAGGCTGTGAAAAACAGTAGAGACCATCTTTGATGACACCTTTATGCAGGGTGTTTCCCGAGTAATCCTTGATAAAAAAACAGGAAGCATGAAACTCAAAATAAACAGAATTATCTTCAATGAATTTTTTGATAGAAATAAGATTTTTTGTAATTTGAGGGACAACTAATATTTGGTCAAGGATAAAAGATTTAGAGTGTGCAGATAAAGATGCCTTGCCTAAATGAGTTATGTGCAAACCTGTGCCATCTCCGACTTGAATCTGATCATTTCCAGCATACTCTTCACGACGAATATTAAGGTTGTTGAAGTTATTAGTCAAATGGTGTGTAGCTCCAGTGTCGGCATGCTATTCTTGCTCCAATGAGTGTTGAATGTGTTGGTTGGAGGCAATGTTGGCTTGAGGATTTGGTCAAAAAGGTTGAGGAAGAAACTGATTGTCAAATCTCTTAAAGCAGCGAGCCGCAGTATGGCCAGGTTTATCACAGAGCTGACACTAAATATTAGTGTAGTTGTTATTTGGACGAGAAACAGTTTGGAAATTACCTCTACCATGAAAGGAGGAAGGGCCACGCCCCCTGCCTTGGAAGGTAAAATTGTTGTTGCGGACACGGGATCCAGAAAAGGATTGTTGCTTGGTAGCAACATTAGCTGATGGTATGGCAGACAGGAGAGCTTGCTGATGATGCTGCATACGTGCCTCACAAATGAGCAGCATAGAGTACACCTCTTCTAAGGTGACATTTTCTTTAATTGAAATGGTGGTGATAAGAGAATCATACTCAGGTCCTAGACCAGTGAGTAGGTATGTGATAATTTCATCACATTTGAGTGTCTGACCTGCCACAGCAAGTTCATCAGGGAGCTTTTTCACATACAAGAAATATTCTGTAACAGACTGAGTAGTTTTACGAGCAGTAGCAAGCTGCGAACGGATTTGGATGGCCTTAGCTTTTGATTGTGTAGCAAAGGTGGTGTGAAGAGATATCCAAACTGCATGAGAAGTAGTGCATTGTGCTACTTGCACGAGTATATCATCAGTAAGAGAGGCATTAATACAACTGAGAAGAAGATTGTCTTGAGTTTCAGGCTGGGTTTGATTGCATGGTGCCATCACTGTGAGGAATTTCCTTTGCAGGCATTTTAATAGTGCCATCAACATAGCCAAACACTTTTTGACCTTTGAGATAGGGAAGCATGGTCGCTTTCCAATTTAGAAAATTGGTGCGAGTAAGTTTGGTGATATTGATGCTGGAAGAAGGATTGAAGACAGGTAGAGTGTTGTCAGAAGTAAGGGAAGCAGGGGAAGAGGCGGCCATGGTGGCTAAGAGGAATCTGAGAAAGGAGTTTAGAAGGAGAAGATGTAAGTAATGGACAGAGAAGAATCTTTATGAGAGAATGTAAGTTGTTGGCTCTAATACCATGTAGAGTTTCACAGAGACAGATGAGGAGAATTGTTTTCTTATTTCGATTGTTTGTTGTGTACAGAGACAGATATTTATAATATAATTATGAGTAAATCACTCCTACTAATTTGCTATATAAAATTCAAAAGTAGAAACTGAAAACATAAATCAAGGCATTTAACAGAACCGAAACTAAAGGTCCAGGATTATTGTTATGTCTTCTCCGCTTGCTAAGGTTTGGCCTGATTTTTAGTTGCTGCACCATCTTCTACGTGATCTGCACAATCTTCTACGTGATCAACAGATTTCAATTCAATAGTTCACAACATGCTTGTATCTGCTATTGCTAATTTTGAGATTTATTTCGTCTTTATATCCGCAATTCTTTTTCGTACAATACGTAATCTGTAATCCAAATCAGAGGGAAAGTGCTGAAAAAGACATACCTCGATCACTCGTAGAGAATAGTTTAATTTTATTCTAACCGTACAAGAATTTGGAATTTCTAATGTACATGTTTACAAGACAATGAAATTAAGAAAAGGAAAATGAACCCTTACACACTCATGTTGTCCGAATATGCCTTGTGAATAAACAAAATGAGAAACATAATTGACTCAATAGATAGGTACTGCAATAATCTTAGCCATTAACACTTCAAACAAAGCCACTTTAAATGTACAAGTTGATCATGGAGATGCAGTATCATATCTTTACCTTATTCTCGATGACTAAGAATTTGTTTTTAAAAAATAAAAGACGGATTTTTCTTTTATCCTATTTTCTTGAAGAGACAATTATGGAATTGTTAGCTAGCTAGGATTTGATTCTGCTGAGCTTTATCCCATCAAGGGAACCCCTTTGAACTCTCCGAAAGTGCTTCTTGCGATTGATGGTACACCACCTTGGGCCAAAAGCTGAAGTACACCTAAGCCTCACCAAAGTAAAGCATTATTCTTGTTTATTCTCCAAAATGGACATTTTATGAGGGATATATGCGGCCTGGTGCCGAGGTGCTTACTGCTAGATCAGGGAATGACTTAATTTGAATTCTAAACAAGGGCAAACAACGTAGAAAGAAAACATGCAGATTATTCTACCTTATGTGATGATCCACTATATATGCTGCCTAATTGATAAGGGCACTTAGTCTCCCGGAGACAAATTCCCTTAACGTGTGTGTAGGGTAGGAATTCCCAACCCCTATAAAATATATGATAGAAATCCAATCTTTCGGCAGTGGTAATTAAAAATTACGTGTTTTTTTGCTTCTGGAGAGCATAAAGATTAATGAATTCTCCATATCTTGGAAAGCAGTTTAACTAATAATTGGAATATATCTTACCCATAATTTAGTACCCTATGAGTTCTAGATTTAAAGGAGATTATGCTTTCAAGATATTTACCCGAGGGACCTGCATGCACATTCCGGACTTTTCATGTCTAGCTATCTGTACGTAACCCTCCAACACAAGAAAAAAGTAGCCAATGCCACTATTATATATACACCCTCTCTTCCCACTGAAATAATCAGACGATTTGGATTTACTGCTAGCTTAAGCTGAAATTCAAGTAACATGGAGTCCAACCGCAAGCGCAGAGGGTTCATGAAGGGCAAGTTGATGCGTTTCTATCGATCATCTTCGAAGCCTTCCTCAAATGTACAGTACAGCGGCAAGGTTAAGCCAAGCCAGACTTCTCCAACAATTGCTTCAGTGGCTTACGTTGTCCACCAGGACTATACGATTGCCCCGCAAAAGCAGAAGGTCTCATTTATAGTGCCGGCATCAGACAACCGCCACGACAAGTTAAGCCAATTTGATAAGTTCTTTGGGGTTGTTGGTGATGTAAGAATAGATAACAAGGCTACAAGCTACATCTCTTCTGTTCAAGAACGTTTCAAGCTTGAATGAATCAGCTCGGAAGACAAGCAGTGCGTGGGGGTCAACATGTATGCATTGTTTATCTTGCCGGGAGATTAGCATATTAGTCATGAATTAATAAATCTTGATCGATCATATAATTTCATTTGTGAAGATCAGATGAATTAATAAAATAATTATATATATACGTCTCTATGGAAAATTATATGGTATTAAATAATAGTAAAAACACGTTTAAGATCTTCATATATATTCTCTGATCTTCAGCCACAAGAATCTAGTTAAAAGTTTCTGAACACATCAATTAGTAATTGTTTCCTTGTTATTAATTAATTAGGGCCGGGGTGTGTGTAAATATATAAACAATCACTCTCAAGTTACACCCAGCAGATCATTTGGAATGCCCATTCACATCTTCTAACGCCAGCAAAAGCTTGGACGTTTTTGTATGAAATAACTGCATTATTATTATGACATTATAACTTGAACTCCTACTTTTATTTTATTACAATCAAGTACATGAACTTTAATAATTCTCATTTTGATACACCAACGTTTTATTGTGCCAAACAAGTATATATATACTTCATTTTTTTTCATTTTCTAATGTGATTTCTTTTAGTAAAAGTACCCTCAAATATAAGATTATTTTTAGTAAATAAAACATTTTAAATTAAAATAAACCATTTAAGGCGTAAACTCATTTCATCAATGGTAAATCATCTACATAAAGACTAATTAAAAACTATTTTATAATTAATTAAAATTAAAAATAAATTATTGATACAATTAAAATATTTATTATCTTAACGTGAAACCTCTACCTACTCTTCTTAAATTGACTAGGTCCCTTTATTCAAATATATATTTTTTTATGTGGTTTCCATGTCGTAATATATGGCTTAATTACCATTAATGAAAAAAACTCACATCTTTATAGGATTTATTTTAACTTTCTTAGAACCATTTATTTTAATTTAATATTATTTCATTTATCAAAAGTAATCTTATTGTAGAGGGTACTTTTACTAAGAAAACCCACATTATTAAATGAATAATTAATTCAAGTACTTGATTAGAGCAATGAAAAAAAACATTGGTGAATGAAAATGAAAAAGATTAATGTTCATGTACTTAATTGGAACAATAAAAAAAGATGAAAAACTAATAAGGATTTAATTAAGAACAAATAACACAATATCATCAACACCCTGAAAATTAACAGAAGATAAACAAAAATACTTAGATTGAATTTTTTTAAAAAAAATCAATGTTAAAAAAAAAAATTGAAATTCATATACATACATACTTGATGGATGAAAGTGTAAAGTTGGTGTACTACTAATACAATTATTCCACTTATCTATATATATACAAGCATGTGTTTAGCTATTGTATTTTTCAAGTTTTCTTTCTTTTGTTAGGCAAATCTCATGGAACTTGAAGAGAAGTACGAGCAATTAATGCATATATTAATATTAATGTTCTTAGAGACATAAAGAGGAGCTGCATATAACGGTAACTCTTTCAATTTCTAGATGTGTGATGGAAAATTAAGTGCCCAACAGACCGACTAGTTAATTGAAGTGCAGTGGTAAATTAATTACAAGTGATTTTAATGGTTAAATCGTTGAAATAAAAAAATAATAATGATGTTTCAGACAAATAGAATATCCCTTCCTAGCTTGGAATGGAATTCTTGTCGAATATAATCTCAGTGGCATGCGTGGCTTTCCACCAATGAGCATACAAAAAAACGAGATAGATGGATAGATAGATAAAAAGAAAAAAAAAACAAATCTTGGAATCCAAACATTACTTCACATGAGATGACAATTGATATTAACATTAACAAATATATAAAAATAAGTAGGGTTTTTCCTAGCTCCTTCACTATGAAAAAATTAACTCTTTCTATTTTTTTTGTCTTTAATTTTAATTTCATTCTTAAAC
>Ga0325403_1004790_pt1 | contig 12637 bp, 10 predicted proteins | sample PopdelMetagenome_19_FD_205665 | JGI IMG/M metagenome (GOLD analysis project Ga0325403, IMG submission 205665) | Populus deltoides microbial communities from Bellville, Georgia, United States - Xylem-PdKOR-R4 | ecosystem: Host-associated > Plants > Phyllosphere > Stem > Wood/Secondary xylem...
CAGTATGCATAATGACATGTAGTGGATTCAGTAGTTATGGACTCGTGAATCATGTCTCTTACAAGTCCAAACAATTACACTGGATGAGGTCAAAATTTATCGGTTCTAACCGAACTTGCTTGAAATGAGGAAAGGCCATTTTTGTTATCCTTTCACATGTCTTGAAATATTATCCCTTGCAGTCCTATTTTGAGTTAGAATATTTCTTTCAAAAAACCTTGACCAGGATCACACCCCACATTGGGGGCAAATGAGAGATATTTTGAAGACACTAATAGAATTAATGGATAAAAAGAAGGGTAAGATTGGAAGCCCAACAATGAAAAAAAACAAAGGAGTGAAGGGCATCCAAGAAAACTTTGAGAAAGGCTATGTAAAAGACAAAAAAAAAATGGAATGAAAGGAAAATGTCTATCAATCCTAAGAAAGGCAAAGAAAGTTTTAATTGAAGAAAGACACATCAAATGCCAAAAGTCAACACCAAAAAATCAAGCTTCATGTCTTTAGGTGTGTCTATGGTAAAGCCTTTAGTGTCATCAAAAGATTAGATCGATTATTCATCAAAGAAAAAGTTGGATTTGCATTATGACCTATGTTAAGAGAATTCTGATCTTTGAGATTAACAAGGTTATATGTCACTTTCTCTACAATGACAACAAGAGAAAGAGAGTTAATGAATAGTTGATGTTGATCCTAGGTCTTTGAAACCCTCAAACACCTTTTGAGCTTGTGAATTTTCCTTTCTGTCATAAGCCATGAGCCACAGCCTGTATTACGTGCTTTTAAAAGCCCTTTTTAATCAAGTAAGCAATCTGAACCGATAAGTGGCGATCTCAAAACTTGAAGAGTTGTTCCATAAGGGTCGTGACTTCATGAATCAAGCTACTGATTATTATGCATGTTGATAAAATTGGTGCTAAAAAAGAAAACAATTTTTCTTGATGAATCCTTAAGTTTTGACTTGAGTCTTTTGTTTCTTGAAATTCATAGAAGGTCACTTCATCGCAGATTATCAAAAGATATATCCAAGATCAAAGATTAAAACTGACACAAAGAACCATGAAAAAAGTCATTTTAATCTTACAATGGCTCATTTCTGTTTTCAAAATATAAGACAATCAAAGGATTACATTGAATAACGTGTGTTGGATCTTTAATCGAAGAAGCTTAAAATTAAAAAAAAATAAAAACAAACATCTCCCTGATTTCATTCAACAATTAGATTTGAATAAACATGACCGTTGAAATATGAGATTTGATTCCAGAACAAGAAAGATTGTCAAACAAGATGAATATCGATTAAATTTGAAAAATCTTTGATAAAAAATGACATCAACATTTCTTGACACTCCTTGAAAACTTGACTACCTAGGGGTAGGATAGTGGACCCTGAGAAGGGAAACAAGCAGTATTCAGACTAGCTAGGGGGCAATGAAAGACGATTAAATAATGAATCAGTGAGTTGAGGGCAATGGTGTTCAAAGAAAGATAATCAGATGAACAAGCAAACTCAGATCATATTGGGGGTAATGGTGGTTAAAGACAATCCCAGCAGCAATTGATGAACAGCGTTGCACTTAAAGGATATCTTCATATCTTCATCTTGGTTTATCATCTCCAACATGGCTACGACTTTTAAACAACGTTATCATATAGTCACATTTGAATGAAGTTGGAAGGATGCACCCATCAAGACTGATTATGGTACCATCTGTTTTGAAACCCAAAGGTGCACTTCACCGCATGAATATAGGTGATGAACATCATTGATAATGTCAAATCATTTCTTTGCATAAGCTGATTTAACGAGCTGAGAAGAACCATGGAGAAGAACGTTGAGCTTACAACGATGAGCTTTTTACTACAAGCTATGAGATGCGTGTCTGACATGCATGTTTGGATGACTTGGCAATTCTATGAAGGTTGATGACCGCATATACTTGAAAGGTATGTTTCAACTGGAGGCAAGTTCATGACTGACTGACAATCTTGATGGGTGTTGGCAAGATGCCCACAATCAATCAGAGGATAATTCTCAGAAGAATCCAAAAAAGAAAATCCTTCATGATGAATCAATCAACACTACACTTAGGGGCAGAGTCTAGCTTGATAACAAGAGTAGTAATCCTCATAGACAGCCTAAGATGGGCATTGTACTTGCATTTGAGTGGAAGGCTAGCACGTAAATGAGCTAATGCGTCGAAAGAACAAAGAAAGCTTTGGAATGCAAACAAAAGCACCCTAGGATGATGGATCATCAAAGAGGAGGGGACCTATATTTCAAATCAGGTAAGAATGCATACATGTCATCTAATCTCAAAGCACTGCACATACTTGTGATTGTTACAGGAAGATCCTCAATGAAGTCCAGCAAGATTATGACAAAGAAAGAATCATTGAGTTGATGATAACAAAGAATCGGTTTAGATCTTGGAACGAGAAGAGAATGAGATGAACCGTGCTAGTAGGAGAATCTCAAAGAAACGAGGAGATCAACCCTGTCATTAAGAGGAGTCTTCAAGTCAACCCTGCAATCAGGAAGCGTCGTTTGTCAGCCTTATCCTGTCAAGACTTCACCTGCCAAGTCTTTTTGCCAGGTAAGTCACATTTTTCCATTTGGGTAGGTCACCCATCATAATGAGACCATCATCTTCCATTTGGGAAGGTCACCCATCATAATCAGACCATCTTCTTTCATTTGGGTAGGTCACCCATAACAATGAGACCACTTCAAAATTTTTCCATCTTTCATTTGGGTAGGTCACCCATCATAATGAGACCGTTTTTAACATTCTTTCATTTGGGTAGGTCACCCGTTACAATGAGACCACTTTTTATATTTTTTTGGTTTTGGTTAAAGGAGGTCGCCAGATGGGATCTCACGTAGCTTTGGTTAAAAGGAATCGCCAAATGGAATTTCAGGTTGACCGAACTACACACATTCTTTGGTTCTAGTTAGAGGGGATTGGCGAAAGGAATCTCAGTCTATCCTAACCACAGAGGATTTTGGTTCTGGTTAGAGGGGATTGGCGAAAGGAATCTCAGTCTATCCTAACCACACACCAGAATTTTGGTTCTGGTTAGAGGGGATTGGCAAAAGGAATCTCAGTCTATCCTAACCACAGAGGAGTTTTGGTTCTGGTTAGAGGGGATTGGCAAAAGGAATCTCAGTCTATCCTAACCACACAGGAGTTTTGGTTCTGGTTAGAGGGGATTGGTGAAAGGAATCTTAGTCTATCCTAACCACACAAGTTTTTTGATTCTGGTTAAAGAGGATCGGCGAAGGGATCTCAGTTTAGCCTAACCACACACAGACTTTGGTTCTGGTTAGAAGGGATCGACGAATGGATCTCAGTTTAGCCTAATTGCAAAGGATTTTGGTTTTTGGTTAGAGGGGATTGGCGAAAGGAATCTCAGTCTATCCTAACCATACAGGAGTTATGGTTCTGGGGATCGACGAAGATATCTCAGTTTAGCCTAACCACACACAGACTTTGGTTCTGGTTAAAGAGGATCGGCGAAGGAATATCAGTTTAGCTTAACTACAAAGGATTTTGGTTCTGGTTTGAGGAGATCGGCGAATGGATCTCAGTTTAGCCTAACCACGCAGAATTTAGCTTTTGTTAAAGGGAATCGCTAGATAGGATTTGAGGTTGACCGAGTTACGCACCAGTTTTGGTTCTTGTTAGATCGCTAGATAGGATCTCAGGTAAACCCAATCAAAAGGGCTGGTTGCCCTTGAAAATAGACCAAAGTGAGTATATGTGGGCAGGTTGCCCGTGAAAATAGACCAATATGAGTGTGTGGGTAGGTCGCTTGTGAAAATAGACCACTGTGAGCGTGTGTGGGCTGGTCGCCCTTGAAAATAGACCACTATGAGCGTGTGTGGGCAGGTCGCCCTTGAAAATAGACCAATGTGAGTGTGTGGGCAGGTCGCCCGTGAAAATAGACTACTTTGAGTATGTGTGGGCTGGTCTCCCTTAAAAATAGACCACTGTGAGCATGTGTGGGTAGGTCGCCCCTGAAAAAAAACCACTTTGAGTATGTGTGGGCAGGTCGCCCATGAAAATAGACCAGTGTGAGTGTGTGGGCTGGTCACCCCTGAAAATAGACCATTTTTCTTCAAAAGGGACAGGTTGCCCAAGATAATGAGATCGTTTTCCTTTTGTCTTCTTTACAAAGCTTACTATGCAAAACATTGAGGAGTTTTGCTTCGTAAGCATTGTAAAGAGGGGGCATCTGTTGTTACCCAATTTTTAACCATCTTTTTGATAAATTTTCAAAAAATCCAAAAATAGCAAAAAACAACGAAAATCCAAAAAAATATGTTTTTAATATATTTGCACCGTTTTTAGCATTTTCAACGTCGTTTAAGACTTTTCACGCGTCATTTTTAAAATCATTAATTTTCCTCATTTGAGTTGACGTTGATATTGCTCGTTTTCAAAAAATACAAAAGAATTAAGAAAAATCAAAATTTTACAAAAAAAAAAAGTTGAGGGACCAATTTTGTGACCCAAGCAACATTTTGCCTATAACTAGTTGCCTTCAACACACACCAAGGGGGGAGGAAATTTACAAAGGGGAGGGGGGTAGTTTGTAGAGTAAAGAAGAAAAACAAAAGCCCTAAATCTATCATTTCTCCAGGCCGCCGCCGCCCCCCTCAGCTTAGACCCTCACTTTAGCCATCCCCTCATTTCCCTTTCCAGTTAACAGAACCAGGGACCTAAACCTTCAACCCCGGCCATCTCTTCCCCTCACTCTTGGCTGCACAGAGCCCAGCCTCTCCCTCTCACAGGAGCCGACCCATTCGGCCTCCACAGAAGCCAGCTGCCACCCTCCTTTCCCTCACAGATCTCCACCGAACCCCAAACCTCCAACAGTAGCATTTCCTTCCTCATCAGCAACGTCTGCTTCCCCTTCAGTTTCCTCAACAACAACGGCCACAGACCAGCCAAGACAGCCCGTGCTCTTCTTCATCTTCTGCACACCGGCCTTGGCAGCAACCCACACCGACAGCTCCCTCCTCTAATCGCCAGATCTGCCACCATCAGAAATCAAATGGATCGAGAGAAGGGGAGAATGGAGATGAAAGAGATCTGAAAAAGGGCCACCGCCGATGCAGAGGGGGAGGGGAGAAGAAGCCGGTAGACCTGCCACCTGAAGAAGGGAAGAACAGAAAACTCGAAAGAGAAGACAGAAGAGAGTAGATATGAAAAAAGGAGAGAATCGGAAGCTTTGCATTATGTTTTTTTCCCCTTTGCAGGTAACAGTGGTTCTTACAGCCAGCAAAGAAGGGAAGGGAAGAAGAAAGCATGGCAGATCCGCCCATTTCTGGGCATTGTCAGTGGCGGCGCGTGAACCCACGCACCACCAGCCACGGTGGCGCGTGAAGGAGACCCGCCGCCACTGTTCCGGTGGTGTAGACGGCCTTCCCTGCAATTTCTGGAGTTTTAGGGGCTCTTTTTGTAAATTTCAAATTGTTTAATGTAATTTTTATTTAGTTTTGAATTTTTATAATTTGTAGTGTGGATGTAACAAAAAAAAAGAAAAAAGAAATAGAAAAGAAAAAAGTAAAGTGAAAGTGAAAGAGGATGTGATGTTTATATTTTGTTTATGATTTTTTTTTGATAAAATTGTGAAGAATAAAGAAGAATTTAATATTTTGATTTGCTCACGGTTAAAGATTATAAACTTACATGGAAGTCGTATTTCTAATAATCGATGAAAGAACAAAATTTTTAAAACTTCTTTAACACATCAAAGACACGAAGTAACTTACCTCAGGTAGAATGCATTAGGCGTGCAAATACATTTCCTAACCACAACCAATCTCTTACTCGTGAATCTTTGATAAGACCAGTGCACTCGGGTTTCCTAGTATACTAGGTGGTGACTCCCAAGTCGCGCGGGTACACGTGCGACATGCATAATATCCATTTTATGAAGTGTTTCTTATCCTTTTATTTTCATTTTAGTAGAAAATTTTTCAATTTTAATAAAATTTCGTTAGAGTTTCCTCTATAGGCAACTCTAACTAAAATTTATCATGCATTAAAATACCATAACAATACTAACAACTCAATACATAACATTTCACTCAATCCACAATCATAGGTAGCCTTATTTGCATACCCTTTAAATTACAATCCACTATCATCATTGTCACCCTTAATTGCATCATATATATATATATATATATATATATATATATATATATATATATATATATATATATATAACATTATTTCATGGGGCTATAAAATAATATGACATAGATAGACAATAAAAGTTACATTACTTAACAATTGAATATTCTACCCATTACAATTCCAAAATATTTAGACTAGACATGTGCATTAGTTAGTTACATATCATGCCATGGAATTATAAAACTTCTACCTAATATAGACTATCAAGACCTAGCTAAGATGCTGCTGCTATAATGACAGATGGAATAAACCTATAATACATACACATAAAACAAACAAAAACTAATTAAAAAGAAGTATATTTAACATTTAGGCAACATATTACTACTTAAAATACACACCCAAATACAATAATTGTCTTTACATAGAATAATTTATTTTTCAAATACAACACCGTCATTTCAATCCACCCACATCACACAACTAGTTCCATTAGAGCCACTCATAACCTTTACATAATTAGTTATATCAAGGTAACTTCTTCTTTTTTCACTTAAAACCATAGCTTTTATAATTGGTTTTAACCTTTTCAATATAGACTCCACTCATGTGATTCATTTTACTTCACAAGACAATAGCCCATGCTCATCCAACCATCTTTTTTTTTTCTAATTTAACAGCCCTTTCTCATACAACCGATGTAATTCCATTAAATCAACAAACCTTATTCATGCGGTCAATTATATACTTTTAAATCAAAAGCCCCCACTTGTCCAGCTGGCTAAACTATTTTTCATAAGTTATCAAACCCTGTTTGTGCAGCTGGCTTGAACCATTTTTTTTTTCAAATCAATAGTCCTTATTCATACGAGCGACTTAATTCTTTACAATAATTATTTTTACTATGTTTCCTTTCAACAACTCATTTCTCAAATAAACATAATTATTAAAATGACATTACTAAAATTAAAAAGGCAAAGTGTTGGGCACCCACTTGGTCCTCCTATCAAGCGGGCGCCTTTTGTTAACAATCCAACATCAGATGTCTCTCCGAACTTCAATGAGCCATCCATAACAGTACCTAAAATTATTTTAATTTTTTAAATCATAAAACACAAACACATCATCATCCATTACCATGCTACCATTTAACTTCCAAATACAATCATTTATATCTTTGTACCTCCCTTTTACTTCCATACATACAATTTATATTTCGTTATATTTCATTACTTCCGACCATACGATCTATAATATTTTCAATTTATCCAATTACACTAAAACACATACAAGTTCACATTTTCATACCAACCCATGCCATTCCAATTTCTTTTCATATTACCCATTTACAATTAAATATAGAACCCTCACAATCCATATAACCATTTTTTATTTTCAAAATGTCATTACGTACTACTATATCAAATTTGCATCCAAACACATATAATTCCCTACATATTCCATATTAATATATATTAACTCATTTTATACGCCACCCATAAATCTTACATTTTATATTGCTAAACTTCTCAAAAACATGTTAACTTATTTTTATGTTATTCCTTTTACAATCCAATATTTACATTTATATTCTTTTATTTTCTTATTCTTTTCTACTAATTACACGTCTACACACTTTATTGCATTTTCCTACCACAAATTTCATAACCAACACGTAACACTATATTTTCATAATACCCAAACCAACATAATATAATTACATTCCTAATTTCCCTAATTATGGTTAGCCACTAAACCTTTGATTTTTTGTATGATTGGCTTTTCCTTTCACTAATTTAATGCTTAATCATATAGTGCTCATTCAATTCATCAACAACTAACATGCACTCATTTTTTCCAAAACAAATCACATAAACCCTAAAATTCAAGATTCAGGGTTTTTTTAATTCTTCACATAATTGATCAAATTTAAATAATTTATATGCATTATCTTAACCCAACAACAATAATGAACAATCAAATTAAACATTCAATCACAAAAAACATTATGAATCTTAATTTCAAAAATTGGAGAAATTTCAATCCAAACATAAAATCCAGAACACATTAAACTAATTTGTTAGAACCCTTACCACAACCAAAGCAACCAAATAGAACGTGTTTCTTACAATAACTCTAATGAATCCCCTTCCCTTTTCACTTTTCCACACTTTCTATCTCAAGTTTTATAAACTTCCACCTCCGTTCTCTCTTTATTTACTCCCAATTTGGTTTGATATTATAAACAAAAATCACTTAATCACTCTCCATAACCAATAACCCAAGTAAACTTGAAGAAAAGAAGAACAAGATTATAAATATTAAGTGTTTTCCACTTTACTTGGCAATAGGTTTTATTGAGAGAGGAGGGAGATTATTTCAAATCTACAATAATGCCAGTCCTTTTCTATACCCTATATGGTATTCTTGTCAAAAACTCTAATCACCAGTATTTTTTTTCATATTCATTCTTTTTATGATTTTGTCCAGGTTTCATACATAAAAATTTTGTCATTAGTCATAATAAAATTTCTCTAAATTATTATTTTTTTGGTTAAAAGTCATGTTATTAAGTGCAAGTTTATTTCGATCGTCAATATTTTCATGCACAAATTTATACTTTAATTTGTTTAGGGTTTTACACTAACTTACCAAGAATTTTCACCACCAATCATATATATTATCTAGTTTAAATTTAAGTGATTTATCATGGGGTTTACAATTCTCCCATATTTAGGATTTTATTTATGAAATTAGGAATTACCTTCTTTAAAAAAAAAAGTTTCAGATACTTATTTTTCATTTTTACTCCCTTTTCCAAGTTTCCTTTTTTTACTTGAGAGTTCATCCACATCACTATTACTAGAGGCACCACCTTTTTTTGCAATTTCTTTTCTATTGGATTAGTAACCCTTACCATCTTAACCTTAAATGTTAAATATTCTTAAATTTCTAATGGCACTTTGAGAAATACTTGAGACACGGTACACATTGTTTATCTTTGATAAGTGTGCTAACAATGTTAATTGGTAGGCCATTAGTTTGATCCTCTCTCTAACTTTAAAGGGACTGATATTTCTTGGTGCTAGTTTCCCTTTCTTTTCAAATCAAATTACATTCTTTTAAAAAGTGACCTTCAACAACACCTGATCTCTTACCTCAAATTCTAACAGTCTTATATGATTATCAATATAATTTTTTTTGTCTATCTTAGCCTTTTTTCATTTTGGCCTTAATTTTTTGAACCTTAACTATAGTCATTTGCACTAACTCTTATCCTAATAGTTTCAATTTGCCAACTTCATCGCAACATAAAAGAGTATGATATTTCTTCCTATATAATGCCTCAAACAGGGCCATATCTATGATGGCCTAAGAACTGTTATTATACACAAATTCTACCAATAACAAATGATTCTCTCAGCTCCCTCCATAATCTAAAACATATAGTCTTAGAAGGTCCTATAATATTTGAATAGTCCTTTCTAATTGTCTATCAGTTTGAGGGTGAAAAGTGGTACTCAAATTCAATTTCATCCCAAAAACATTCTGTATACCTGGCCATAAATAGAAAGTAAATCAGGGATCCTGATCTAAAATAATTGACAATAGGGGACTCTATATAATCTAATTACATCATAAATATATAATTTGGCCATTTTATCCACTAAATCTGTCATCTTCATTGGTATAAACAAAATAGACTTGGTTAGCCAATCAATAACCACCCAAATTGTATCATTTATTTCAATATTCTTTGGTAGTTTAAGATTGGGATATAAAAAAATAATTAATCATTACTCATAAAGACCAAAGATTATGTCAGGGTTAGCTCTAGGATATATGTTATACTTGTTGTAGCTTTCATGGTTTAGAGTTTTGAGGTATCCATCAATGGTCATACATTCATATACTAATTTGTTGCATTTTAAAAATTAGTTTTTATAATTGTTTTGTGTATCTTTTAATGTTAATACTTTTATTTTCTTATATATCTCTTGAGATAGTTTAACTTTTTCTTTCAATTTTTCTTGTTTGGAAGGAACTATTTTTCTGCAGTGGTTTAGTTAGTGTTTTTTTTTTTAGTTTCACCTGTAACTAGAAAAATGAAACTTTCTCTCAAGGTATTTATATTGGATCTCCAAACTCATAGGCTAATATAATCTCATAATTGGGCTCATTTTTAGGCTCATTTTCAAAATATTCAAGAGAACTATCTCTATTAGTATTTATTTTATGGATTAACTTTGACTTAAGATCATGAGAATCCTTCCTTACCATGGTAACTCTTATCTTGATATTGAAAAAAGAGATCATATAAATTAGTTTGGATTTGAGTGATGTGATTCATTAGCAACCTCTCTTTCCAGAATATATATATATATATATATTTAATATCAAATTAAAAATTAGCAAACCATACCTACCATCCAATTAATCTTTTGTTTGCTAATGTTGACTCGGGTTATTATATATAAAGGCTTTAGCTTGTTTATTATTACTTCTAACTAAAAATATTTTAGACAAAAAAATGTATTTTAAACTTCTCAATACCTATTTTTATGGCTAAAAGTTCATTTTTATTAGAGTGATAATTAAGTTCACTAGCTTCAAAGAGTTTAATGAGTATCAATATAATATTTCTTTCCTTCAATACTCCTCACCAATACATGTAAAGAATCAATTTCAAGTGATTCTAAAGAAAGTTTTAGATTTGATATTCTATGATAACAATCTTCGGTGGTCTAATTCCACTTATATCATTAACTTAAAAACTAAAACATGTGGGGTGAATACTGTGCAACCGACATTGTTCATCCTCTCACAAAACACTGTGGATGACTTTATTTTTTAAAAAAAATTATTTTAGTCCTTAAAGTTTTATTTTGGATGATTTGATCCCGATTGAAGGCCAATTGATTTGGATTTCTCAGGTAATGATATAATTGTAAGAATAGAGACCGAAATTAAAAATACACCAAATATGGGTGGCATTCCAGAAGTTTTAGGTGAGATACACTTCGGTCCTCTAACTTTAAAAATAACGCAAATTATATGATTTCAGTGCCTCAATCTTTTTCAAATTGAATTTTGGTACAAAAGTTCATTTTTGTTGTTTTTTAGTCACAGTTGAGAGAAGAGAGAGAAATGTCATTGGATTCTGGCAATAGAGAGAGAAGAATATCGTTGACATCAATTTAAGGCACCAAAACGGTCAATGTTTGTGTCTAATGGTTCCGTTTAATGAGGAGAGTTCATATTACATGTTTTTTTTCCCTTTAAAGTTCATGAAAAATAGATCTGAGCTTAGTTTTTTTTTGTTCCAAGTTTATTTCAATTTTTGGAATGATTTTTTAGTTTTTTTAGGGCATGGATAGGCTTATCATGGTTCTTAAGGTGTTTTGGTTCAAAATTGATTGAAAAATAGGTTTTTAGATAAAAAAACTGAAGCCCTGATTTTTCAGCCACTATAGTAGCTAGAACCTAAGCAAATTAGATGACGCGTCGACTGCCACAGTAGGCAACACATCGTTAGTTTTTTATATTTCAAAAAAATTTCATGCGGACCCCAAATTAAAAAAAAAGGCCAAATCGTGCATGTTTTGATGAAATGGGTCAAGTAGGGTCAAGTAGACTGACCTGACTTGCTAGACTCAACAGCTCTTGGCCTTTGCTTTTTTCTTGTTTTTTTTCCTAATTTATTTTTGTTTCTAATTATTTTTTTTAAAACTAATGCTTTTTTTATATGGTTTTTTCTCTAAATGTTTTTTTTATTTAGATTAATATCATTTCTCTCTTTTATTTTATTTAGAGAGCCTCTTTTAAACGACAATTATTTTTTTTTGTTATTTATTTAAATTTTTGAAGAGTTTTTCTGATTCATCTACACTTTTTATCTTCTTTATATATGAACTTTATTTTTTAAAATAAAAAAAAATTATTTTCAGTTAATATTTCTAATATGTGCAGCATTGTATACTGTTTGTTTTTCATTTTATTTTATTCAATCAATTTATTTGATGTCTCTATTTCTATTATTATTTGCTTGAATAAAAAATTATTTTAATAAAAAATTTAGCAGGCATAACTGAGTAAATTCTCGGCTATTGAGATTAAATATCTTGATGTAATTTGTCTCTCAATTTTTTATTTTTTTAGTTATCGTTTATGATTTTGTTATCTATTAACATAAATAGTTCTTAATTTATTTAATTACATGTATGTATAAAAAAATTTAACTACAAAAACATGTTGAAAAAACTTGTGCATGTAATTTTTTATTTGAAAATAATATATAAACCACGGCGAAGCACGGATCAAGTATATAGTTTTTTAGCGTTTCTTGTAATGTTTTCTCTTTTTAACTAAAATTTTCAGATATAAATTAGAACATTTAATAAATTCTACTAAGTAATAACCCTAAAATTTAAATCCAAGAATTTTAAAAAATAACTAGTGACCCACCATTTGAAAATAGGTTTGGG
>Ga0325403_1004792_pt1 | contig 12636 bp, 8 predicted proteins | sample PopdelMetagenome_19_FD_205665 | JGI IMG/M metagenome (GOLD analysis project Ga0325403, IMG submission 205665) | Populus deltoides microbial communities from Bellville, Georgia, United States - Xylem-PdKOR-R4 | ecosystem: Host-associated > Plants > Phyllosphere > Stem > Wood/Secondary xylem...
TTGGTGTTAGATCCATCTAAAGTGTATTGGAGTTGGTATGATAGATGACTTGCACCAAAACTTCGTTAGTGAGCAAGGAAGTGAAACATTTGAGAATTCAATTATCTTGAGTTTTTTAAGTGTCAAAAAAGGGGTTGGCGAAAGTGGTGTCATAAAAAACAATGAGTTGTTTGAGTGAAGGTTCCATCAACGTAGCACTCTTTTGCTCTTCAGATTTGGAAGCATAGTTGTTTTCCATGTGAGAAAATTTTGTCGACTAAGCTTGGAAATATTAAGAGAGGAGAAGGGATGGAAAAGAAAGAGTTAGGTGGCTGTGAAAGAAGAGTGTGAGTAATATTAGTTGACCGGCTTTAATACCATGTAAAATTAAACAATAAATAGGATGGAAAGCTCTTTTCATTCATTATTTGATGTGTACATCTTAACCTCTAAATAATACAACTTGTATAACAAACATTTGAAACTAGTATAACAAACCGCATATGTTTTATAAAATTTAAAAAATACAAATATTTGAAACTTCCCCAAGATCATGTTGCTCCTTTTCTATTGCATGATACTCAACTAACAACTTGATCTTCGATTCCATTATATATGGAAGGTTTAAATACTCCAATAACCCTATGCTTAAATTACTAAAAAAAATTGGTAGTTTTTTTTTCATTTAACTCAGATTTTATTCTAACACGATGAGAATTATTGATTGCTCATAACAAATTATATTATTTATTGTTCACACATAGAACTATGATATATAGAAACCACATTACTCTAGATCTTTACAATATTATATGATTTTTCAATTTTATTTATTTGTAGAAGAAATTTTTTTTAATTTATTAGAGTTTGATATCTTTAAGTGAGAAATATTATAATTATATTGGTCTAAATCCACTATATAATTGGTTTTTTTAAGAGATATTGTATCGTGAGCTTATAATCTTACAATATATTTTATTCTTAAAAGAAATCTCTTAAGAAGAGAGGTGGTATCTCAAGTTTATAAGTTGTTTAGTCCCTCAACTTCTAGCTAATATGAGATATTGGTATCATTATAGCTCCTTTAGTTGAGGGGTTTGTGAGAGCATATTGATCTCTATGATGGACAGAAACAATAGCAACCCACTCTACAATGCAAAAATAAAAGCCTTACAAGGCATTGTATAGGCTTAAGCCTAAAAACTAGATTATTGGGAACAAAAGTTTGATCATTTAGAGCAAACCATAACAAATCTAATTCGGCTAATAGGTAACGCAAACAGGCATCGTGAAGAGGAAATGAATTTTCATGAAGAGTTACCTTGAGACAAGCCTAACTCCATACTTATTCCTGAATTTAATGAGATTTCATTTTATAATGTTAAATTTTTGAAAAAAAGATTTATGAATTGGTTGATAGAATGAGAAACTTATTTTTATTTTAACAAAGTTCTTTATCATAAAAAGTAGGACCTGTACATAAACTTTTTTACGGTGATAGAAAACGTTGGTTTGAATTTCTACTTTAAAACTCATATTGATATACATTTAATTTCATATTAGCAAGATTTAAAACAATCATTAATTTTAAAGTTTATACAAGATAATTATGAAGATATTTTATATTGGATAAATAAGTAAATAGATTGTTATTATTATTATTATTGTTATTGTTATCTTCAACCTTTTTAAAAGGCAATGATGAAAAACATACGAGAGTTTGATGAAAACAAAATTTTAAAGTTATCTAATCATGTTAAAGATAATGTAATCAAATAGAGTGTTAGAGTTATAGTTTCAGTCTTTTGACCCAAAGTTAGAAAAGCTAGAGGCAAACTATAATCTTTCAATCATGGATGAAGATGTTACAAATAAGGACACTGAGGACATGATAATTTTTAATAATTTTTCTAAAGATATTATGGAAAATTATCTTGGTGTTCATTTACATACAATGATTTAAAGTATTAGAGGTCATAAATGATGATGAACTTTAATTTTAAATAAAAAAAAATATTTGAAGGAACTATAAGTGAACTTTTTAAAAAAGAAAAATATAACATTAGATTTTTTTTTTGTATGTACACATCATAAATTACAATTAAAAAATTTACATGTTCATGAATAGAATATCTATAATGTTATGTTTAAAATATCTTTACCTTTAAAGTGATCGAGTTCAATTTTTAATAGGTAACTTAAAAGCATTTTTTAAAAGTAGAGAAGACTATTATGAAAAAATTTCTTCAATATACTTTAATTTAATAAATTAAACATAATTTTCAACCCAACTATTAAATTAAAATGAAATTTTAACAAACTTTTAAAGGCTCTATTTTGGTCAAATATCAAGATCTTCAAATAAACTTAGTTGTAAGATTATTGTTTTTATTTCCCTTGTGTTTGAATTTTTTTTTTCTATTTAAATTAAGATTTTTAATTTAATTTATATTTTGCTATTTAAAAATCTTAATTATAAATGAATTATATTAATTAGATAAATTTTAATTAGAAATTATTTCTTATAAAAAATTTTGGAACTAATATAAATAAAATATTTAATTTATTTTGATATTAAAACTATTATTCAATTTTACAAAACACGAGTTTTCTCTAAATTTATCTACAACTTAAGAATAAAAACCCTAATATACACGGTACTCTACAACCAAACCATAAATTAGATCACGTAAACACTTACACGGGGCAATATAAAACCTGATTAACTTATGTGTTGTCAGTCAAGACTGTGAACCCAAATTCAGTGGCTTAAATAGAGGCTATATTTCAGGAAATTACAGTACAGCTGTACAGCAAAATTCTTGGTTCATAAATACCTGAAACAGAAACAGCCACGGATCTTTGTGATTCCTCCAGTGCCACTGACCTCCCCAACTGGGTCCTTTTCAAATTGGCCCTCAAATCTTCCCACTGATGCTAAAAAATGAAGCCAAGCTCGATGGTGCTTTCTTGGCACAATTCAAGCTGAAGACAGCTTATCACTCTACAACTTCAGATAATTTTGGATCCACCAATATTATTCAGCTGGATCTTTCTCTGATAAGACATCAGTCTTTTCCTCCAAGAGAGAAGATGAAGGCAACATATTCGCTGGAGCCATCCCATCACATTGAGTTTCATCATCAGTTACAGTTTCAGCTTCCTGCCTTTTTGATTCCTCTGGGACATTCAGAGAAGAGCCCTCAATCTTCTCTTCCTGCATCCCTGAGGAACATAAGTCCTCTATCTTTTCTGGCATGTTCGCTAGAGTCATCCCACCACATTGAGCTTGGTCATCTGTTTCAGCTTCCCACCTATTTGATTCCTCTGGGACATTCAGAGATGAGTCCTCAATCTTTTCTGACATCTTAGCTAGAGCCATCCCACCAAATTGAGTTTGATCATCTGTTTCAGCTTCCGACCTATTTGACTCCTCTGGGACATTCTGAGATGAGCCCTCAATCTTGTCTTCCTGCATCCCTGAGAAAGATACATCCTCTATCTTTTCTAGCATGTTCGCTAGAGCCATCCCACCACATTGAACTTGGTCATTTGTTTCAGCTTCCGACCTATTTGATTCCTCTGGGACATTCTGAGATGTGCCCTCAATCTTTTCTGACATCTTAGCTAGAGCCATCCCACCAAATTGAGTTTGATCATCTATTTCAGCTTCCGACCTATTAGATTCCTCTGGGACATTCAGAGATGAGCCCTCAATCTTTTCTGACATCTTAGCTAGAGCCATCCAACCAAATTGAGTTTGATCATCTGTTTCAGCTTCCAATCTATTTGACTCTGCGACATTCAGAGAAGAGCCCTCAATCTTGTCTTCCTGCATCCCTGAGGAAGATATGCCCTCTATCTTTTCTGGCATGTCCGCTAGAGCCATCCCACCACATTGAGCTTGGTCATCTATTTCAGCTTCCGACCTATTAGATTCCTCTGGGACATTCAGAGATGAGCCCTCAATCTTTTCTGACATCTTAGCTAGAGCCATCCAACCAAATTGAGTTTGATCATCTGTTTCAGCTTCCAATCTATTTGACTCTGCGACATTCAGAGAAGAGCCCTCAATCTTGTCTTCCTGCATCCCTGAGGAAGATATGCCCTCTATCTTTTCTGGCATGTCCGCTAGAGCCATCCCACCACATTGAGCTTGGTCATCTATTTCAGCTTCCGACCTATTAGATTCCTCTGGGACATTCAGAGATGAGCCCTCAATCTTTTCTGACATCTTAGCTAGAGCCATCCAACCAAATTGAGTTTGATCATCTGTTTCAGCTTCCAATCTATTTGACTCTGCGACATTCAGAGAAGAGCCCTCAATCTTGTCTTCTTGCATCCCTGAGGAAGATATGCCCTCTATCTTTTCTGGCATGTTCGCTAGAGCCATCCCACCACATTGAGCTTGGTCATCTATTTCAGCTTCCGACCTATTAACATTCAGAGATGAGCCCTCAATCTTTTCTGACATCTTAGCTAGAGCCATCCCACCAAATTGAGTTTGATCATCTGTTTCAGCTTCCAACCTATTTGATTCCTCTGGTACATTCAGAGATGAGCCCTCAATCTTGTCTTCTTGCATCCCCGAGGAATAAAAGCCCTCGATATTTTCTGACATGTTGGCTACAGCCATCCCACCATACTGAGTTTGATCATCTGTTTCAGCTTCCGGCCTATTTGATTCCTCTGGGATATTCTGAGATGAGCCCTCAATCTTACCTTCCTGCATTTCTGAGGAATATGAGGATTTGTTTGTGTTTCCAGATGTATCTTCTGGTCCAATGCTACCAACCTGTGTGTGTTCGGAACTGGTACCAACAACTTGACTTTCTTCACATTCCATGCTACCAACGTGAGATTCATCGTTTTCTTTTTCAAACTTTTTTGATTCCTCCATAGCTACTGAGATGTCACAAGAACTCTTCCTAGACGAGCCCTCAGTCTTATCTGCCTCCATTGTTAGAGAACATGAAGACTGGCATATGTTCTCCAAAGAATTTTCAGGCCCGGTCATAGGAAAATCAGATACAACCAGTTGGTTGCTACTTTCAGTTTCAGACTGTTTTGCTTCCTCTAGAGCAAGCAAGACGCAATGAGAACTTTTCTCATATAAGCAATTAGCGTTTTCTGACTTTGTTTCTGAGACAGATGGCACACAACTGTTTTCCAAAGAAGTTTCATGCACAATTCCACCAACCTCAGATACTATCATTTGACTGCCCTTTTCAATTGCAGATGGTTTTGATTGCTTGGCTACTGAGCTGTCATCTTGGTGGTTCTCAGATGATCTTGCAATCTCAGATTCCTGCATCCATATGCCCGTGTTAGTTTCAGGCACAACTCCATCTACCTGAGATGGATTTACTTGAACCTCATTATTAGTAGCAGACCCTTTAGATGTCTCTAGTACTACTGAGAAGCCAAATATATCCTGCTCAGAAGAGCCCTCAACCACTGGTGCCTCTGATACCAAGGAAGATCTTGGCAAAACCATGTTCTCTGATACATTTTCTCGTACCAAAGTCTCAGCATGAGATGCATCTAGTTGCTCGCCTGCTTCAGCTTCTGACCCTCCTGAATTTTGAACTATTACAGAGAAACAAAGCGCACCCTTCTTGGATGAGCCCTCAACCTGATCTTCCTCTATAACAAGAGAAGATGGTAAGGGATCCACAATTTCTTGTACACTATCAGACACCTTCTGCGTGCCCATCTGATCATCATTTTCAACTTCAGATCCCTTTGCTCCCTCAGGCACCACCAAACAGCATGCCACAGCATTCTCCAAAATGCCATTGATGTTTTCTTCTGCTTCCAAGGAAGATTGGGGTAGAACCATGTGTTCTGGTCTAATTTCTGGAATGATAACATTAGCATTAGATACATCCATTTTACTGGCCATTTGAGCCTCAAACCCCTTTGATGTTTCTGGTTCTATTGAGCTGCCAGCTAAACCATGCTCAAATGGTCTACTGTCCTTTTCTTCCTCCCTTGCCAGTGGGGACGAGGGTAGAACCATGTTTTCTGACAAATCTTTTGGCACAAACGCACCAACCTGAGAATATTCTGCTTCGTTACCTGCTTCAGATTTGTGTGGTTCCTCCACTACTACTGAGCTTCCAACAAGATCATTCTCACATGGGCCATAGGTATTTCCTCTGAGTGGAGAAATATTTTGCAGCACAATCCCACCAAACTGAGAAAAAGCATCATTTCGATGACTGGCTCCAGCTGCAGAACTGTTTGGCTCTATCTTGTTGGAAGAAGACAGATATTTAAGAGAAGAGGCCTGGTAATAGCATTTTATTAGTTACCAACTGAATCAATGCACAAAAATTGATACGAGGAAAAAAAACATCATACATCCATAGAGCAAGTTGTTAATCACCCACAAAGAAACAACACTCCCACGCATGCACAAACTCTAAAAAAGCCCTTCCTAGATCCTATGTTATTAGTAAAGCCCAATGACCCTCACTGAAAACTGAGTGTTTGCAATGCGAATGACTAACAGTAGATTTAAAGAACAGGCTAAAACTATCCCTAGACTTCAAGCAAACACAAACTCAAATATAAAACCAAACTGCCCCTTAAGTAATCTGCAAGTCCAGTTAGGCACAAACCATCATAAAGAAAAGGAAACTGCACATGGAACAAATAATGGGCAAGTAAGAAAGTAGAACAGAGAGTTATGACAATATAACTAAATGATATGAAACTCTAAATCCTTAAGCAGTGAAATGTTTTGGCAAATGTAACTTTTCTGTAACCAAATATCTATTAAAAAACAAATCAAAGCAAAACCGCCATATGTGGTAACAAGTCACCTAAGAAGAAAACAAAGAGAAACCCCAAATGGTGTTGGAAAAAAACCAACACCTAAGAGGAGAGCAAAGAGAAATGTCAGATGTTTGGGGGGTCCTATGCAATACTGCCAAGTCTAGTGGACACCTCATTAGAGACAATTTACCTTTAAAAAAAAAACCTCATCCAAGAATTAGAAAGATAAGCAGATGCTGTCCCTGTCTAAGGAAAATTGAGATAAGAAAAACAACAGAATAAAAAACAAACCTCTGATACAGCAGGATCAATTTGCATTTTGCAGACCTCCTCACCCTCGACCTTGGTTATATCAAACTCTGACTGAATATGAGTTTTAGCTTCATCATCTCTGATTTCAAGAGAAGAATCTAGGGACTCTTTCACAGAAGGCTTATTACTGCTTCTAGATACACTATCAGCTACACTTGGGATATTTCTTGAATCTGAATGATCTGCAACAGGAGTAACAGTCCCTAGGGAAAAATAATCAGTATAATCAGGTTTAATGGAAATTGTATGATTGCCAAGGCTAACAACATGTGGAGAAGACTTAGGAGATGCTTTTGAAGCCTCCGTTCTGTTTCCAGAGTAACTCCTAGGGTGTTCTGTTACATCTGAAACAGATAGGGTAACCATGGGAGGATCACCACCATCACCAAGAAGACCTTCAGGAGCAGGTCTCTGAGAAGTAATATTGTCCCTGTCACCAGCATCAAGAACTGAATGATTGACTTCCATATTACTTCCTGTGACTGGGTTTTCAGTGGAAGCCCGTATCAACTCTCTCATTTTTTCAACAGGGCCATGACTGGTCTTGATTTCAAGCATAGAGGGATTGATTTCAGAAGTAGGAGCCTTACCCAAAGCAGGAGTATGATCCCCTTCCATCTTGACACCATCTCCAGACCCAGGCTGTTTAGAATCATCAATTGAACTCCCCATGAATGGAACTGTAGCTTCTAAAATTGACACAGCGGATAGTGCTTTACCCTCTGAGCTTTGGTTTTTTGCCATCTCCACAGACATCTTACTTGAAACAGGGGCACTTCTAACTTCAACTGTAGAAGAGTCACCAATTTTATTTTTTGAAGAGCAAGTCTCAGAAAATATCTCCTTCATCACACGAGCAACATCAGTTACGTCAGCAGTCTGAATTCGGCCAACAGCCAGAATCCCACTAGCTTCTTTTCTTTTTGGATCTTGAACAACTAAACCACTGGGAACATGTGCTTCCTAAAAGTGAAAACGAAAAGCGAAAACATAAACAAAAACAAACAATAAATATTGAATATGAAACAGCATGTAAACAAAAAATAACACTGATTTACTGTTAAAGAGTAGATGGAATACAGCTAATACAAAGAAAAAAAAATTGCCCTATTATACTTAGGACACAATATAATAGCAATAAATATATTCAATTGTATCAACTCTAAATTGAAATGATAGGGATACAATTATATATCACTATGATAGCAAATAATTATATTGTCTTGTACCAAATCACCAAATTACAAAATACCTGAACAACATTCTTCAACTCCTTGAGTTCATTTCCTTGCCCACTCGTCAAGGATATGACCTTGCTCCCTAATGAATCTCTGGACTTATTTTGCATTTGCATTTGCATTTGAGGATTTACAATGGGATCCTGACCAATTGAAGCATCCACAGCAGGTGAAACTGAACCCTGTTTCTTACCTCTTCGTCTAGATGCTTCCCCTCTGGTAGGTGCTTTATGACCTTGCCTTTTAACTTGCATGGCTTCAGGAGTGTTATATTGAAATACTGGAGTAACAGAAGGATAAGATGAAATTGGCTGAGAGCTGGAAGTAATCTTTGGAGCAAGCTGATGCACAGTTTTGCAAACACCTTCTACAGTGGCAGAATGGAGTAATGACTCAGTTGCAGGATAAACCACTGGGGAAGGGTTATCCTCTGAGCTTTGATTCGTGACCACCTCTGCAAAGCGCTTACTTAATTGAGGTGTAGACAGGATAACTCCACTTTCACTCCCAGAAACTTCAAGTACTTTAGCTTTTGAAGAGCTATTCACTGCTGAAACCTCCTTTGTCACAGAAGCTACATCATGCATATCAACACCATGTATTTGTCCAGAAGATCCTGCACAAGCTTTGAGTTCTTCGATTTCAGTATGCAAGATATTATCAATTGTTTCCATCACATCAATTTCAATTCCATTTAGATATCTATAAATCTTACCCATAGATCTGGTAATACCATCATGCGTTGTAAGAGTGCTGGCTGGTTGCCTATGCTGGGCTACATCATCCAAATGCTCAGTTGCTTTTTTATCCTGGCCAACTTCTTGGGACACTTGCTCCTGGTTAACATCTCTTTCCAGAGCATCATTCTGTTGGTTACTAACCATGAAAATAGCTTTACTTCCTGATTCCCCAGATTTATCCTGTGGCAATGTTGGATTGGATTTTGAAACCTGACTGTCTGAAGCATCTGGAACAGAGGGTGATACAGGCACCTCTTTCTTTCCTTTGCGTCTAGTTGTTTCAGTGCCACTTTGAGTCTTTCGGTTTTGCCCTTTGACTTGCATAGGAACTGAAGAACTAGGAACTATGGATTGAATGGTAGGGTAGATAGAAGGGTTGGGAGGGTTTGGTTGAGAATCCAAAGCAGTCCCAGGCCCAGAATGATGAGTGGCTGCACTAATACCCTCTACAGCAGCAGCAGCAGGAGGAAAATTATTAGGATGTTGTGGCATGGGAGCACTAGAAACAGTTCCACCCATGGCAATTACTGATGGATTGACAGATACATTCTGTGATTGATCATTTATATTTGGATCAGGAACAGCAGAACTTGAAGTGGTGGGTGAAACAACCACTTGATTCTTTCCTCTGCGCCGTGGTGTTTGAACTGCACCTTGAACCTTCCGTCCTCGACCTCTTGATTGCAATGGCACAGAAAGGGGAGCAGTAGTGATTTGTGAGCTAAGTGCAACAGAAACTGGAGTGGTTGGCTGAGCACTGGGAGCAATCCTTGATCCTAAATGAGGTGTGGCTCCACTATTACCTTCTAAATTAGGAACAGGAGAAGAATCAAGAGGGGATGTTTTTGAGGAGCCAGACTCTATTCCCTTCTGTAACTCCACATCCACTTTGCCAGTTTCAGGAGGTACTGAGAGTACCATCGCAGCTGGAGATTTATCTGAAGTTGCTCTTCTCGGCCTTCCACGCCCCCGTTTTGATGGAGGAATTACCTCGTTGCTCTGCTGCAGCAGGAGAGGCTCCACAGGAGGTGGCAGCGGTGGCAGTTGTGGTGGAGCTTGAGGTTCTGTGCAACCAATAGCCAATAAAGACCCACTAGCCTCTTTTGGCAAGTTCCTCTCTCCTGTTTCTTCTTTCACCTTAGGAGAGTCTGGAGATTCAGCCTGACACATCTTCTCAAATTCCTCTTCTGTCCATTGCTCTTCATAAGAGCGTACCTAACAAAGTGAAAGACCAAAATTAAGAAAAAGGGATAGTGAAGGCATAACATGCTGACATGTTAGATGGCACATGCTATGACCACAAAAGTCAAATATAAACGATAAACCTCTCTAGCTCGCTTGCCCCTTCCATAATGTTTAGTATCAAGGCCCCCAACATGCTGCCCCTTACGCTTCGCCCCTGCATTGGATTCTGCCCCAGCCTTTGGCATATCATACAACTTCATTGCTTCATAGAGTGCTTTCAAGTCATCATCTGTTACAAGGCGTGAAGGAAAAGGTGGTAGAGGTTCCAAAGCATCCATCCCTTGACCCGATAACAAACTCTTCCATGTTGCCTGCAGAATTAGAAGTTTTATTTAGTTGATGAACCAGAGCAGTTAAGCCATGAAGGCAGGCATATTTTAACCATACCATCTCTTGATCCCGCCTTTGTTTGTCAACTGATTCAAATACATCAATCTCTGATTCACTGCCAACGCAAGTTTTAATAAATATGAAAATTTCAACTTGACAACATAATTCAACAAAAAGGCAACGCAATTGATAGCACAAATAATACAGACCGCTTCCCAAAGTAAAGTAGGCCAAAAAAGGTACATCAACAGGGAAGGGATTTCAGGATTCCATCGTATTCAAATTTCAAATCCAAAACAATAATTAGCCCTTCCAAAACGACTGCTAAGATGGCGACTGGTGATTAAACATGGCCTTTAAAAGTAGAATGGTCAGAAATAGTCACCGAGGAAAAATTCCTCCTCTTATTTAAGTTGAAATGTTATTCAGAAAGCTGCACTTATTTACATGAGTACTCCCACTTTTTGAGACTGAATTATCTTAGCTCTACAATGACTCACCTTTCTTTTTACCCAACATAACGTATTGCATAGGAAACCAGAGGATACATCTTATTTGCTGATAATAATAAAAAGGCTTTACAGTCCCACTGGGTATCAGCTAGAGAAACTAATTTAGAAGCCCCAGAAGCAAAGCAACATAAAGATGCAGAAGGCACTAATGCCAGAGGCCTCTCCATTGATCAGATACGATGAGATGCGGTGAAAGGAAAACACATTTGAGTCTATCATGGATCATTTATTTCTTATACGAAAATCTTAATTTATTCAATCATGGACAAAAAGAATAGATAAGTGAATTCAAAAATAGTTTGTTTACATTGAAGCCTATACATCATTTCCAGACAATTTCTAGCCACCCTGAATGAATCATATTTTTCAACTATGTGGACAAGCTATATATAAATTCTAAAATACAAATGAGCAGCAGCTTGTAAACCATACTATATTATGTGGGTTACCAGTCACAAGAAAATAGAATGCTGACTGACAAATACAACAGCCTTTGAAAAGGATTTACCTGCGAGCTAAGAGATCATTTAGAGCATCATCATCTAAAACAGGGGCAGCCTCCTCTTTCTTGCATTCACGCAGAAGGGACTCCAAGTATTCCCTTCGATCTTCTGCACTGTAAAAACAAGACAGAAATTTCCCCTGGAGCATCAGTTAAAAACCCTTTGGAATAATTTTAAAGAGCAAGCATTTGAACAAATATTCCCGTAAACCTTGTATTATTGTCAAAGAAACCAGCAGTAATGCTCTGATTAGCAACTCCCAGTTTATGCTCAGCAGAAGCTCTGACTTGTTCTTCAACAGTTTGGACCTTATGACAATTAAAATGGTTGAAAACAAGTTAAAAGTTAAAAATTAAAAATTAAAAAACATGCATCACCTTCCACAGTCCTTGTGAAATTCAAGATCCAGGGTTCACAACAAGAGAAATCAGGCATTCCTAGCATTCACCATTTTATTTTCCTCTCGATCTTTTTGCTTTGATTCTTGAACTTTCAAGCCCAAAATCAAAACCGAATTAATTACACGTAAAAGATGAACTATCCTTGAATTACCATTTCATATCCCTCTCAATCTAATGTTTAATTCCCCAATTAATGAAAAATCATTCAGAAATTATGCCAATTTACTCCCTTTAGAAAAACCTGAAAGGAAAAATGGGAAAGATGAGAACAGTGTATTACCAATATTTAGAACCTATGATCAGGCCCTTTGATCAAGTATAATTTAGATGTAGAGAAGGCATAAATGGAAGCACCACAAATACTTCTATAAAAAAACATGAAACTTCCTACATGGATGCTCATTCCGCTCCAGAGCATCGGCATTTAGACACTGCTCTGAAATAATGATATCCAAACTTAAAAAAAGAAAAAGAAGAAAGGAGGAAATGAAGGATACCACCAAAGACATTCTAAAAGAAAAATACAGTATGGCCTGCCTCCCTGAGAAAGGACCGGGGGGGGGGGGGGGGGGGGTGCAAATTATTTAAAAAAA
>Ga0325403_1004794_pt1 | contig 12634 bp, 13 predicted proteins | sample PopdelMetagenome_19_FD_205665 | JGI IMG/M metagenome (GOLD analysis project Ga0325403, IMG submission 205665) | Populus deltoides microbial communities from Bellville, Georgia, United States - Xylem-PdKOR-R4 | ecosystem: Host-associated > Plants > Phyllosphere > Stem > Wood/Secondary xylem...
AACTTGATGCTGAGATATTTTTTTGATACTGCAATAATCATATAAAAGACAAATTAAAATAAATTATCAACTTTAAACCCCATAAACATATCATATAAAAACTAAATTAAAAAATAATAATAACCAAAGGAAAAAAAATAATATATATATAAATATAAATATAAATTAACTTCAGTTATAATTAACTTTTTAGCTTTAGTTATAATTATAATATGCTTTCGCTCCAACTACAAAATAGAAAACCCCATCGTTTTATACAGCAATTGCTTTCTATGCTACTGTGCAGAGGGAACAGATTTTATAAATTCAAACTAGGCTTGCCATGTGATTATTGGATGATTGGCATGACTTCGTTTCAAAATTAATATCGTCAACTTCCCAATCAAATGATAGGAACATGGCTCTCAACCTGTCATCCATTGATTTGATCTCAACAACAGATCCATATCCATGAGAATTCTAGCCATTGGCTCTAATGTTATTGCCTTTTCCTAAATTTCTAACCCCAAAAAAAAACCTAATTCGTTATGTTAACTATCAACTAAAGTTGATTTATCCTTCATTTCTCTGTTGTTCATGTTTGCATAGCAGAAATTGCTATATAGATTCTGTAAAAGAGAAAGGAAAACTAGACATTTATACATTTCGTCAGTGTTTGAAAGGAGAATACCTTCTACAAATGGGGTGGCAGAAATATTGCAGGTGGTGACTCAAGAAGTTGAGGCACTCATGTGAAGAGCCACTAAGGAGGCATAAAAACCATCTTTGATATGAATCAGAGTCTCATGCTTGCCTTTCTCTACGATAACTCCATTTTTCACCACGGCAATAACATCTGCGTTCTTGATTGTAGATAATCGGTGGGCGACGACGACCGTAGTCCTATTCACTATTACTCGGTCCAGGGCATCTTGAACCACTCTTTCAGATTCGGCATCCAGTGCGCTGGTAGCCTCATCCAGCAGAAGTATTTTGGGACTTTTGACTATGGCACGAGCAATGGCAACCCTTTGTTTCTGTCCACCGGATAATTGGATTCCTCTCTCCCCTACAACGGTATCGTACCCCTGCATGTTGCATTGCCATAAGCAACCCAAATTAACACCAGCATCTTAGCAAAATATTCACTCGGATAACAACAACCTGAAGATAGTGCACGAATGATTTTCGATTCTTATCAATGAAAACGCCAATTAAAAGCCATATCATAGCTGCTTGCTTGAGCAATTCAAGTTGCTAGCTACTTGCAATTGAGTAAGATTACATCAATGGAAACATTTAACGATATCTGTTATATAATGTTCTGACCTGTTGCAAACTACTGATGAACTTGTGTGCATTGGCTAGCTCCGACGCGGCTAGAATTTCCGCTTCCGTTGCATCGCCTTCCTTTCCATATGCAATGTTGGCGCGGATTGTTTCATTGAAGAGAACTGGTTCTTGGCTCACAAGCCCCATTTGCTGCCTCAACCACTTAAGTTGAAGACTTTTAATGTCAATTCCATCAAGAGTTATATGGCCTGAATCGGGATCATAAAACCTTTGCAATAACGAGATCACCGTTGATTTCCCACTTCCGCTTTCTCCAACAAGGGCAACAGTCTAAAAGAAGAGATTCACGTCGATATAATGTAGAACTTGACATGACATTTTAAATGATATTGGCGCCATACTTTCAGAATTCCAATTTTCTGAAGACGATATGTTTGAAAGGATTTGATTTAAAACATGAATAAATTTACCTTGCCAGAATGAATAGCTAAGCTGAGGTCTCGGAAAATTTCAATGTCTGGCCTAGCTGGATACTTAAAGCCTATGTGACGAAGTTCAATTTCTCCCTTCACATTGTCTAATGTTGTTCCCGACTCATCACTTGAATCAATCTGCGACTTTCGGTCTATAATGGAGAATATGGAAGCAGCTGCAGCCTTGGCTTTTGAGGAATCAGGGGCAAAGGAGCTTGATTGAGAAATCCCAATCGCTGCCATGGTTAAAGCAAAGAAAACCTGCGAGTAGACACATTGTTAAGAATTATGAAAACAGCTGTAATTTCTATAACTATCTTGTGGAGATTTTAATAAACAACGTAGAGATACCCACTTGAAAAACATCTGCAAAAGTTGTTTTCCCATGCTGGACAAGTTGTGCTCCCACATAGAAACTAGTTGCGTAGACAGAAAAAAGTAAGAAGAAAGAAACTCCAAATCCTGCTCCACTTATCAGCCCTTGCCTTATTCCTGTCCTCATAGGGCCTTCACATTTCTTTCTGTATAGTTGCATCACCTTCTCTTCAGCACAGAAAGAGGCAACAGTTCTTATGCTGCCAACAGCGTCATTGGCAACTTGGCTCGCTTCCTCATACATTTTCTGCAACCATTTAAATCAATGGATGCGATTGTTAATTATTATTATTTTTGTTTCATTTGATGATTATAAATTCATATACTTTAGCTTACTACAGCAGTAGAATTCACACTCATGAGCTAAAAGAGTATACCTTTGCATCTGCACTGAATCCTTTCAAGAACTTCATTTGAATAAATCCATTGAGTCCTATTAGAGGAAGTAGTACAAGGATTACAAATGCCAATTGCCAACATGCAACAAAGGCAATGACCAAACCCGCTATCGCTGATGCTATGTTCTGAACCAACTGGGAAAGAGAATCTCCAACCAGACCACGCACTGTTGCAGCATCTGCTGAGAGCCTAGCACCAATTGCTCCACTTGAGTGCTCAGGCTCGTCAAACCAACCAACCTCCATGTGAACCATCTTCTCAAAACACATAGATCGGATCCTTTGGATTAATTTGCAACCAGCCACCGAAAATAAGTATGTTTGTGAGGGATACACAACAAAAGATGCCAGGCCAAGGGTCATGAACATCAATGCCCAGAACTTCGAATCCTTTCTCAATTCATGAGGTGGTTCAAAAAATGTTTTAATCACCCTGGAAATTAGTATACCAAATATCGGAAATATGACCCCATTGAGAATTGCAGCTATAGCTCCAGCAATCAGCACTGGAACCTCCGGCTTGTTGAGATACACAAGGCGGCTGAGTGGGACATCTGGAGTTTGTTGTTTCTGTGGAGAAGCTTCTAATTCTTCCGTGTAATTATCAGGGGCATTGAATCCAGTAGGTAAACCAAATGTCACTGAAAACGAGCGGCGACTGCTATTTCCAAAATCAGATGATCCCCGACTTATGGACCGTTTTAGTGAAATTTTTTGACTTGAGTGTCTGAAGGACTCGGTAGAAATATCTGACTTCTTTTGGTCATCTGCTTCTTGTTCAGACTCTTTGTTCACTTCTTGTAAGCGTATAAGCTGCGAGTAAGCTCCTTCAGGATCCTTGAGCAGTTCTGAATGTGAACCTGATCGATCAAAGAAAATGATGTTTCAGATCATGTATGAAAACTCAGAAAATTAATTTCCCTAATCCATCGTAATCAGAAGACTTGAACAAGTTCTGGGATTAATTATGAGACTATCCTAACTAATGTTGTTGATCGCAGAACAGATTTGGCAGCAGAAAATTAGTGCATGAATCAATCATCATGGTGCAGTATTTATCTGCTTATGTAAAACTAGGAAAATAAATAAGAAGTTTCATAAAATATTCCACAATATGTTTGGTGGACATAAAAAATCCAAAACAATTCTGAAAATAACAAATATTTTGGATCTATACACAATATGTGGCAATGCAGAGACCAGAAAATTTACAGCAAAGGAATTTCTCAGCAGGATCCCGAGATTTCTTTATGTTTCTTTATATGATAATCATGCATGCTAAATTATATACCTTTCTCCACCATCTTCCCACGGTAAATAACAGCAATCATATCTGCGTTTCTCACAGTGCTCAAACGGTGGGCAACAATTACAGTTGTTCGATTCACCATAATCCTGTCTAATGCCTCCTGCACTATCCTTTCAGATTCTGCATCAAGAGCGCTTGTAGCTTCATCCAAAAGTAAAATTCGCGGATCTTTCAGGATGGCTCTTGCAATTGCAATTCTCTGTTTCTGTCCACCAGACAGCTGAGTTCCATGTTCACCAACCATGGTGTCTATTCCCTGGATGCAAAAGTTGAAGTCCAAATTAAATGGAAAAAACTGAGGCAATCTGCACCTCCTCCTCTCCCAAATAATAAAAAAAATATAACTCCAGAAATTTGTAAAGAGGGAACCAGTTATAACCTGAGGTAGTTTATCGATGAATTTAGCAGCATTGGCAAGTTCAGCTGCAGCTCTTATCTCTTCGGTAGTTGCCATATCCTTTCCATATGCAATGTTATCCTTAATGCTGGACGTGAACAGCACAGGTTCCTGGCTGACAAGACCAATTTTCTCCCGAATCCATTTGAGCTGAAACTCTTTGAGGTTAATGCCATCTATGAGAACTTCACCAGCTTGTGGATCATAGAATCTCTCTATCAGACTGATCACCGTTGACTTTCCGCTTCCACTTTGTCCAACCAATGCTGCAGTTGATCCACTTGGGATGAAAAGAGAGAATCCAGAAAATATTTGCTCATCAGGTCTGGCTGGATAATTGAAATATACATCCCTCAACTCTATATCTCCTCTGATGTCATCCAATATCTTTCCCCTTGTATCGGAGGCATCTATATCTGGCTTTCTATTGATAGCCTCAAACATCTTATAAGCTGCAGCTTGACCAGATGCAAATGCACTCATACAAGGAGATGCCTGCCCTAGAGACCTGAAACATTCATATGATTAAACCCTAAGAAAACAAACAATTAATTTTCAAAGTAGATTTTGCGTCATAAACTCACATAGAACCGGTCAACACAGCAACAATCACATTAATCACATCACCCCCGGTATATCCTTTTTCCAAAATCATCCTTCCACCAAACCATACTGCCAAAGCATAGCTAAAGAACACTACTAACATAACAATGCCAAGACCTACTCCAGCAGCCAAGCCTTCTTGAACACCAGAGTTATAAGCAGTGACAAGAAACTTCTTGTAATTACTTATGGCTTGCTTCTCCCCAGTGAATGATGCAACCTGGATGCAAGATCGGCAATTAGCATTCCATACTGAACTTGCATCTTGGCATATCTTGCTATTTATATGTGTAAACTTACAGTTCTGATTGAGCCAATAGTCTGTTCTACTACAGACGCTGCCTTAGTGTAAGCAGTTTGGCCACGAGATGCCATCCTAGCTATCATGATGGACAATCCTGCACCAGCTATCACAAGCAGGGGAATGGAGGATAACATGACAAGAGTAAGAAGCCAGCCTTTGATAAATGATATTATAAAGCCGCCAATGAATGTTGATACTAGCTGTATAAATTTCCCGACCTGCATAAAATAATTAGGCTTGTTTAACCACAAAAACATCTCGGCAATATGGATGAAATTCACTGCAATTTCCCGTTCTGGTCAGAATAGTTTGGTACCTTTTCACCCATAGCATCTTGTATAAGAACAGTGTCACCAGACATTCTACCAACAACCTCTCCAGAGTTTGTTTCCTTGTCGAAAAAGGCAACATCTTGTCTCAGTATAGTTTTCAAATACGTAGCCCTTATCCGTGCAGCCTGTCTCTCTCCTGTGACCATCCAGCAAGCCACCTCTGACAAACAACGAGAAAAAGGTTTATAAATCCTCAATGCTTGGTGCTCTAGACAATTTCTCTGTAAGGATAGCATTGTTGAATTAATGATGTACTTACGGAGAAATGACCCTACAGCAGAACCAACTCCCAAGTAGACAAATTTGAGAGACACCTAAAGAAAGTTGGACGTTTATCAAATATTAATTAGTAACATCTCTACATCAGAAATAGAGAGTTAGAAAACCAGTTATGGATCTTCCAGAGCAGAAAGATGAATGGTGTATCTTATCCTTGAAAAACATTTCTATTGATAGCAACAGGCATGCTGATTATGTTTACCTTTGAAACCAAATCCACTACATCTTTATTATTCTGGTTTTTTCCAAAAGAATTGATCAGATCTCCGAACAGTATTGACATAATTGGCATGGATGCTCCATTTCCAATAGCGCCAACCGTCCCAAGGATCATCAGAAAGATATCTTTAGAATCCGCAAATGAAAAGAGCTTGATAAACGGAACTGTTTCAGTTTCCTCATCTCCTTCGCTCTTCTCTTGCTTCTGTTGGTCCCCATTTCCGGCAGAACTTTTCTCCTCTACCTCCTGGCTTTTTGATGTGCTGGCCTCATCCATACTCTTATCACGACTTCTCCCGTTCTCGACAGCCATAGCATGAAACCTCGGGATATTAATCTAATCCTCAATTACTCACAGGATTCTCAAAACTTGAATTGCAGCTGCAACAGAGCACAAAGAAACCAGCAACTTATAATGGAGGCCATTCAATACGCCCAATGAAAAAGAAATCAAATGAAAGGTTGAGCTGTTCAAGAAATAAAAAAAAAATGCCGCCTATATTGACCAACTACTTGAACTTGAATCGAAGTAACCTTCAAGTAACATGAAGGAAGAAGGAATAAACAAAATCTTGGCTAAAATAAAGGCCAAAGGCTCCAAGAAGCAAGCAAGAACCGGTAGAGAATATAGTAAAACTTGGGGAATTCACTTAATAGAAATCAGTGTGATAACTTACTAGCTACAACTATCTAGCTGGCCCTGTTTAGAATTTACTGAACCAAATGAAAGCCAAAACGTCCATCAAGACTCCTGTACATTTGCCCCACGTTACAGAAGCTTCCACTGAATTCTCTCTTTTTTTTTCAAAAAGGAATCAAAGTTAGGCTATAATATTTGTCACAGAAAATAGATCCACCTACCTCATCACAGCAAAATAAAGTATATGATCCGAGAGATAAGGGTGGGAATGGAATGAGGTGGTTTTTCTCAGTGATTCCTTTTGTGGTACAAGAATAAAGAATTAAAAAGCAGAGAAGAAGGTAGTCATCATGCAAGGAAAAGAGTTGACGAAAGAAAAGAACGAGAGAGCAGTGAAATATTGTACTTCTGTTGTGTTTCTGCTATTGTTTGCACAAGAACAGCAACAATTAGTTATATCTATATACAGCAGAAACCAATACTTATCAAAACAGAAAAACCAAGATTCCAAAGGACTCGGAGAGAGAGGAAGAGAGCATTTACCTACCTAAAGAAGAAAAGGGATGTGAAGTAGTAGTAGTTGAGGTGAGAAGTGGTCACCAAGATTCCATAGGTATTATTCTGGTTCTGTGGCTACTGTATGACCTGTTTGCTTTTCGCTTACGTTTACTAAAAAATCCTGCTTCCTCTTGCTTCAAGGGCAAGCATTCGTGTTCCTCTTAACTCATCCTGACTTCCTGCAACCGGTCAAAAAAACAAAGAATACAGATATAATATTCTGCTCTTTTTTCAACCAAATCCCTATTGTTTATGCGTAGACACCAGATGTTATACGGCATGAGATACGGCATGCAGCCCCGTTCCTCGAACCTAACCTCCAGCCTATTGATTGCTGAAAAATAAATTAGCTATAAGGGTTTTCAGCTTGTATTATCTTAGACTTAGGTTGCGAAATGTTCATCGGCCCACATGAAGATCATACACAGTGAGTGTGGAAGCAGCCAAAATATATATGAAAGCTGTGACTTCATTATTTAAAAAAATGAATTAAACCAACAGAAATATATAGTTGTTTCATTGGAGGCCAATCCTTTCAGTTCATGTCGCACTGTGTATATTATTAGCTGTTTATCATACACATCCGCAGCGCATGATTTTCATGATTATTATTAAATTTTAATGATGTTTAGCATAAATTTAACCACTCGTTTTCATACTTAATAATTATTGTACGATCGTTTCATTAATCAAAGAGGACGCCTACCCTTTAATTAGCTATAAAATCAAGATTTACAAGAAATAAAAATCATATCTTTTCTCCGTTTGGACTTTTTATCAACTAGGCAGCACGGTGGCGGGCATGTTTTTCGCTTTGTGATAATAAAATAGCGGCAACAAGTCAAGTCAATTGGCTGCAAGCTAATTGTCACCTAACCAGGCATAGGAATTGATCAAACGTCTACTTAATTATTATCCTTGCAGACGTTTCTCCAATTTGGATCTTCTCACAAGGGGCAATATTGTATTTTACTGAATCTGCAATTATACTATCTCTAACCTAATTCTTATACCTCTATATTTATTAAAATTAATTGAGATATATATAAGATAATTCGGATATTTCAGCTGAATAAAAAAAAAATAGGGCAGGACATTGGATTTTTCAACCGTTTACTTTGTGTGGCCATCACGGCAAAGGGGATTTAATTAAATTCAAGTTTGATAATTTAATTAAATCGTATGATAATAAGCGTACGATAAGAGGGACAGCACAGTAGGTTAGCGTTGAATTATTGTACCAGAGAAAAAATAAAAATAATAGGAATAGAGACGTGTTTTCGTTAGAGAGAACATAAAAATAAATTTATTTATAAATTAATTTTAAAACGTATTTATTTACTTTTAAAATATGAGATATACGAGATACTGAGAAAAGATATTTCCAATAATATTTATTATTTTTTATTTTTAAAATATAAAGCATATAAATAAAGGTGACTGTTATTATATTTAAAAAGAAATAAATCGGGAAGCCAATCTAGAGTAAGGCATAGGTCACAAGTTGTGATCACTTGGATTTTGATCGGGTTAGGTCATGTTAATCTTTTCTTTATTTTTTTTTAAATCCGAACCAATGAAGGTCTTAGATCCTAAATCAACTCATTAAACCGGTTCGAGTTTTATAATTAGAGTCATTGTATTATTATTAATTTCAACACTTAATATAAATCAAAAACACAAATGATATCTAATTTTTTTAATATATATAAGTTTGACAATAATACATACTAAAAATAAAATAATATTTTATATATATTATTTTGCATTGTTCTTCGTCAACAAAATCAAATACAAAGACAATTTTTCTATTTTATAAACCAACCAAACATAATTTTATCTCAATCTCTTGTTTTCTCTGTATTTTTTTACTGTTTCAGCACAGTAATATCTAGAATGTGTGGAATATTTAGATTTGGGATTTCCTAGCTAGATGTAAATTTAAATAATGGAGGAGCGTTGGCTTCCACTATTGCTATAATTCAATGGATACACCGAGATGCTTGTCGACCACCATGATTAAGAAATTCAGAGGTTTCAATTGAAAGTGGCTTCTTCTCGACATTTATTTTCTTTTCTAAATTAATATGCACTACTTTACAATTATTACTTCTTTCGGGAACAAAACTATTCGTCGGTCCAATGGCGGATCTCTCGCATGTTCAAATATTCCCTCGACATTATATATTGTAACAAAAAAAATAAAAACTTCTTCGTCAATAATTTCACATAGTGTGTGTATTCCTCTAGTTTTGTGTTTGTTTTATGGCTGGCAGCCATGAAGAGCCAGCGGCACCCATAGATTTGCCAATAATTATGAAGAACACGCACAACTCAATAGCCCCCTGATACAACAAGATTCAAGAAGCTAAATATTCCAGCAAGAAATCTTTCTCTGTTGGCGGTTAAGCGTTGAAGGGAGAAGTGGCTGAAACGGGGATGGTGATGGGTAGGGGTGATTATTTTCAGTTTGGTTTGATTTTTATTAAAAAAAGTAATCAAACTGAAACCGGTTCAAACTGACCGGTTTCGTTCGGTTCGTTTTTTTGGACAAAAACTGTTCAAACCGGTTGGCTCGGTTTTTTTAGTTTGGGTCGGTTTTTCTGGTTTGGCTTGTCTTTTTCGGTTTGGATTCGGTTTGGTTTCAGGCTTATAAAACTGAAACCGAACCAAACCGGTGGGTTTTTTCAAAATTTTAGTCGGTTTTTTTACACAGTTCAGTTATTTTTTTCTGGTTTTCTCGGTTTAATCGGTTTTTTGATTTTTTTGCTCAATCCTAATAATACATATTCATAGGTCAATTCTTTAATATCCATACCTTACCTTATGGAGTAAAGAATTTAAGTATCTATATCTTTTTGAGTGTCTTTATTAATATTTATTATTCAACTATTATTTTAAAATAATAATTATAATAAATAAGATTATATATATTTATATATATCTCGTTCACTTCCGTGTTTTTTATGATTTCTTTGTAAGAATGGCATTTTAATCCGAACCAAATAGAAACCGACTCCATCTTAATTTAAATGAATGAATTTTTTTTAATAATTATCTTAATTAATGTGTAATATCATATATTTATATTATTAAACTCAATCCAAACTTAACTCGAGGAATAAATTTTTATTATATAAATAATATTTATATTTACTTGGACAATTAATTCTTTAAACCCCCCCCCTCCCCAACCACAATGACTCCAAGTATAAAATGAGCATGCTTAAAAAAAAATCTTAAATATTTTAATCTAAGATCTCATTCACTTGAAACCGAATCTTTTATATATATATCCATTTATGCGCATTTAAAAGTTGAAACGGAAAAATTCAATTTGTAAGATCTAAATGAAACAAAATATTAGTATTTTATCCCTATAATTACTAGCTAATATAATTGAATTAATCAATTACAATGAATTTACCAAGTATTAATTTACATATAATTGGAAAATAGGACGTGAATTTTGAGTTGCAAAAGGAATAGTAAATAGTATTGTTAACCCGAACAAAAATTTATACCATACTTTTTTTAAATAACATTAATAACATTTAGTTACCAAGCTTATTTTATACTTGTTAATTTCACTATTTTTTTTAATTGTTTTTCTTATATATCCATTTTACCATAATGGTTTTTTGTCCGAAGCTCTCAAGTGTTGTTTTTCTTGATGACATTAATTTCATCATTCATATCTTTTTATTATTTTATTTTTTTAATAATATCTTTAAAAGTCATAAAATCCCAATATAAAAATAGAGTAAAATGAATTAGTGGATCGTAAAATTGATCAATTTTAGCATCTCAGGATAATTCATCCATTGAGATAAGACACTATGATCTTTAATTACTAGGTGTGTTTTAATCATTTATTAGTTGTAGCGCTTCCTCCATAATTAGTTTTCCCTTTTTTCATCATTATCATCATATGAATCAAATGTGTAATATTTTGTTTAAGATGATCATTGCTCCATGTCCAAAATTTAGCTTCGTCGAAAATAACATTTCTGTTATTAATAATTTTCTTGGTGCTAGGATTATATGGTTTTTAAGCTTTTGAATAATCACTAATACTAATAAAAATTCATTTTTTTTCTTTTATTATCAAGCTTTTTTCTCTTTTGATTCGAAATATTAGTATAGGCAATGTACCTAAAAATTATAAGATGATCTATCATTGGCCTATGTCCACTCTGTTTCCTCCGGTATCTTATTGATTCAACTTTTGCTCATGTTCATCAATAGAAAACTTATCAATATTCTTAGATTTATGTGTCGAACTCACACCAAAAGTGGATTTTGTTGTCAATAATTAAAGATTTTCTCAATGATGATTATATCATTTTATCTCATGGATTCGCATCTTGTAGTTTTTAAGATTGATTTGTCAATCGATTAAAAAAGATAATTCTCTACCTTGAAACCTTTCAATCGTTAAGCTTCTATCTTTATTTTTTGCATATTCCTTACTATTGATGCGGATGGTGATTCAATTGTTCACTGAGAAATGATTTGCCAATATTCCTTTAATAGTAAAAAATTATCCATTAACATGGTATGACCATCAAAGCATTAACATGGAAACCATAGTTTATTTATTTATTTTGGTTAACATTTTTGCTGAATTCTTTGTTAAGACATTGTCTCTGCAATAAATTGTGATATGGATTGCGCTGATGCCAAGGCTGTTAGGTGCTGCTTCTGGGAGGACTCCTACTAATTTCGCAAGAGAATAAAATAAATTCTACTGCTGCTGGATCGTTGCTGAGAAATTCGCTGCCAAAAAAGGAGAAGAATGAAGCTGCTCTGCTGTTGTTTGGTGCTGCTACTGCCGCGAGGAAGTTGCTTTGATTTGCTGTTGCGGTGGAGTTTTTCTGGACAAGACGTCAAGACGTTTCCCTTGATTATCACTCTCCACGCTTCCTGTAAGGGTTTCCAGGGGATATATATATATACATTTGTACCACTGAGATTATGAGGGCATTTTTCACGTCGAATTTTTCTACGTGCGTTTTTACCAATAATTAAAACCGGTGCTGCACATGAGCTATTCCAAAAGGGAACATCATTATTGATAGCATAAATTACTACAAGAGTGGAAGTGGCAAAAAGGAAGAATTTATTATTATTTTTTTTTAAAAAAAAAAAAAGGGCGAGCAGATGCAACGCCTTGGTCCACATGCACCGTGAGGCTTCCATCACAATGGAGGAAATACGATTAAAGCATCTTTATTTTCGTTTGAGTGGATTTTCCTCTTTTTGACTTTAAGCCAAATAGTCATCAATAGGAGGCCCCAGGATTCTGCACCTTTTGTCCTGAAGCAAAATAGCGTGCATTCGCTCCCAACCAGCCAGAAAAACAAGATGATTTTTCGGCCTCATTTGTTTGATCATGAAGAGTCGTGGTTTTCTGGGAATTATTTTTATATTTATTTGTAATTAAAAAACAAGACGATATTTCATGTAATTTTA
>Ga0325403_1004798_pt1 | contig 12631 bp, 15 predicted proteins | sample PopdelMetagenome_19_FD_205665 | JGI IMG/M metagenome (GOLD analysis project Ga0325403, IMG submission 205665) | Populus deltoides microbial communities from Bellville, Georgia, United States - Xylem-PdKOR-R4 | ecosystem: Host-associated > Plants > Phyllosphere > Stem > Wood/Secondary xylem...
TGACCTGAAGTGGTTTCATACTGGAGGTTTGTGGGTTCTATGGGCTTGTAGTTAAACATGACTGGTACATAAATGATAAACCCTACTGCCTGAATCCTCCTGATGAAAATGTTATGCAATTGCCACCTTAAGCTATAAACGTTCCTTGCAAATCTCAGACATGGGTCAATCTAGTTGACTATGAAACATGGAGATCCACATTAACTGGTAATTAAACGGGAAATCAATGCGATCACAAAGCACTAACTCGTTGCAGCTAAAAAGTTGTAAATCCTCCAAAGGGATACGGAGAGCAAAGGTAGCGCACATCGGAGACTTCAGATATAAACCTAAAAAGGTATATTATCTTTTTAGAGAAGAGAGTTGTTAAGAGGTAACTTTATAGCTAGTAAGCAAAAAGACGGGCGTCCTTAAACTTTTGAAAGGTCTAGATGTGCTTCATTCTGGTTGACCATGGACAACTGACAGAATTGAGATACAAGGTATGAAACCCTTCTTCTGGGACAAAAGCTATAGCCTATAGACTAATCCAAAGTCATGCATTACTTAACGATTCTTTTTAAAGTAACTGCTCTGTTTGTCAACAAATACTAGCGTGCTCGTAAGACCTCACATTTTCTATAGTGATCAAAAGGGAGGAGCAAGAGAGCAAACCATGTTTACACAGAGCAAAATCAATCAGCCATCCGCATTGAGGCTCCTCCTGTGAACTTCACACAAATAGGATTACAGGAAAACAACAATAAAAATGGAAAAAAACAATAATTATGGATATAAAGTCTGTCATTTAATGGGCGAGAAAGAGGAAAAATTGGAAATGTGTTTAAAGAACTCCAATGGGCAGCTGCTATTACTAAACAATGGGCTATCAACGAAAAAACAATGGGTTGTCCGTCTTTCATCTTTTATTTCCTCTACTAAACAGGGAAATCTGAAGTTCAAATCCTAGCAACCATGGAAAGGAAATTCAAATTCAAAATGTATAGCATAGGAATCTAAGAAAAACTTGAGGACTTTACTTTCATCCACAAACTATAGAAATTCTTCAGTTCTAACTGTCATGTAATCAAGAGCATGCTTTTACCTCAAAGGCTTCCAATTAAAGCACATAAATTCTTAGATGAAATGTAAGATGCTATGAAACCATAAGAAAATACGATCCACAACGATCCCAGAAATAGGAAGGTGAGATTTTATTGCACTGTTTCATGCAGTAATTGTACCTAGGTGGAACACAACTGCTCGTCATTATCCTATTACAAAATGCACACCAAAAAAATTTAAATTTTGATCCTCGCATATGTACACAGCCAACTAAATTGAAAATCAACACGAGAGCATACAAAAGAAAAGGAGTAATGACTAAAGAGTTATCAGGTCTTTTGGGGAACAAAAGCTCACTGAAATTTGGTAGGATCACAACTCTTCTCTTTCGAGCTTGGTGTATACTCCCCTTCTTTGGCTTTCAGAAGGCAGGCTCTAATCCTTCACACTATTTCTTAACCAAAACATTAGACCCTTCTCGTTGCCAGACTTCATCCATCATGGAATTATTTTCTTAAAATAAACGAACTTGAACCAAAAAAATCCCGGTGAATTGACAAGCCTTCTCCAAATCAACAGTTTCCAGAACATAATTCCGTGATGAATCTGTGCCAAACATGATGATAAGCCTTCTCAAAATCAAACTTTCCATAAGAACCTCACTAAAATGTCACTTCAGTAGCGCGCCTTTTGGTATACCTTTTATCCTCCTAATAAGCCCATCCATCAGAATAATGCAAGTACATTTAGGTACAACAATGTCCTTTTGAGCCGATTCATGGAAATTTTTTGTTGCATCCTTGTATCTCCCTTGAGAACAAAGCTCATTAATCTTGTTTGAATAAGCAATTTGGATGAGGTTCGTGAGGAACATTACTGTCCTCACATCCTGCCTCTTCGATTCTAAAAACTGATCATCTGATTTTCCTTTCTCCAGTATTTTTTATATGAACTCCTCTGCGTCCTCAGTCCTTCCAGCATCAGTAAGCCCACCAAGAATAGCAGCATTATATGTATAACAATCAGGTTCTAGTTTCTTTTTGTCCACTCCTGCAAGAAGATCAGATGCTTCCTCAAATCTCTTCTCTTTGCAAAGGGCTGAAATTATCTTGTTGTATGAAATGGCATTACCCTTTGAAATCCATGTGTTGAAGAGCTTAAGAGGTTTTCCAAGCATACCTTCTCTGCAAATCCCACGAAGGAGAACATTACAAGTAAATGCATTTGGCTTAACCTTATTCTCGACCATTTTCTTGTGGAACTGAAATGCTTTCTCAACTTGATCTTCCCAGCAATGTCCATGAATAATCGCGCTGTATGTAATTTCACCAGGGACCAAATCACTCTCCAGAAGTTCATTCAGTTTGTCTCTTGCTTGATCAGTTTTTCCCATTTGGCATAAGCCTGCAATAATAGAGTTATAGGTGGTAACACTTGGAGCGATCTCTTTCTCCTTCATCTCATCCCAAAGCTTCAAAGCTTTACCTGCCTTTTCATTTTTAAAACATCCAATGATCAAAGTGCCTTAACTACCCTCATCCACAATACATTTCGTCCCCATTTCCTCCATCAATCTGAATGCTTCATCCATCTTCCCCACCTTACAATGCCCACTTATCAAAGCATTACAAGTAACAGTGTTATATAACACCTCAACGCTTCAAAACACCCATATTCAATTAATCAGTTTAATCAAACACCCATTAATCAATTTAAACCCCTCCTCACTACTCCCATGTTCAAAACACCCATTAATCAAAGTATTATTTATTACCAAATCAGGCAACAGCTTCAATTTTTCCATCTCTTCATTCAACCTCAACGCCTCATCAATCCTACCCTGTTTACAAAACCCACTAATCATCACATTGCACGTCCAAACGTCTGGCATCACATTATTCTGCAACATTAATTAAATAACCTTTCCCGACTCCTCTAACCACCCTAACCTACAAAACCCTACAATCAATATATTATATGCAGTCCCATTATTTTTCATATCCAACAACAAATTCCTATCCTCATTTAATCTCCCTTTCTTACAGAAACCATCTAAGATAGTAATACAAGTAACAATATCCGGCAAGCATAAAAACCCTTATTGCTTCACCATACTTGTTCCCCATGCAAGACCCATAAATCAATACATTAACTCTTCGCATTAATCTTAACACTAATCTTAATTAAATCAGTAAAAAAAGCTGTAGGCTCAATCTTATCGAATGCGATGAAGGGTGTCTCACTAAAGCATTTAATAAAGTATTGCAAGTTAACAAGTTAGGCTGCATACCCGATCTCTTCATTCTGTTAAAAATTTGCGCAGCGTGAGGGGGCCTACCGCACGCGACATATGCTCCAATGTAAGTATCTAGAAGACGTTTTGGAATGCTAAAATAGGTGATGGGGTGATTGAGGTTTTGGGGGGTGGAGGAGGAGGCGATGAAGGGAGTTGGATTTTTAGGCGGAGATGAAGACTAAAGGAGGGGTGTGGCGGTAATGAAATGGCAGCGCCGGAGAAGGGAAGGGAGAAGAGAGAGCAAAGGGAGAGGTGAGTGGAGGGTAATTGAAGGAGGGAGGTATTTGAATAACTGAAGAAGAGTGTTAGAGTTTTGAATTAGGGTTTATGAATTAAACAGAGAGATTAAGAGGTTAGGTTCTGTGGAGAGGTGGGGAGTGTAGTGGTTTAGGGTTTCAAGCGAGAGGTTTTCTGAGGTTAGGACTTTTGTTAGGGTTTCTAATAGGTCATGTTGTGTTTGTGGTTTAGGGTTTTAGGGATTTTGTGATCGTGTCTCCATTGTTGAGAAATTTCGAGCTTTGATTAGACTTGTTTTAGGACTTTCCCATTAGAGGTTTAGAGGCCAGGCTGAAGAAGCCGGTAGTGGAAGAGAACGGGAGAGGAGTGCCGGAAAAGGGATAGAAAGGTTCAACGACGTCGCGTTTGGATTTCGTTAGACAAAAAGACGTCGTTTCAGCTGCAGGGACTACACTCTTTGTAATTGCTGACGAGCCAGGTGGAGTCGGGTCAGAATCTTGTCCCGCTCACCTCCAAACTAGATTGGGCCGGGTGTGTAGGAATTCATCTCTTCTATGAGCCAGCCACTTTGAATATCCCCTGTAAAAAATATAGTTCCATTTTCTAGTCACCAAGCAAGGACATTCTGTCTTCTTTTACAAGAACATGCTTCTGCGTCAAAGTATTTGAAACTAAAGGGAGCACAATGGCCTACGTTTTCAAGTACGACTTGCCTCGGTGGAGAACTAAATTTTGCAAGTTTGCAGACTTGTTCTCACAGGCATGCCAATTGTCATACTTGGAGAAGTTAGCCAAAGAAGAATGGGAAAAGGGAAAATTTTTATATGGGGACAAGGATAAAATTTTTGGTCAATTACAGGAGATCTACTGTTCGAAAACAAGGACTTTACAACTGTTCAAATTATGCTTCTAACGCATCAAACAGATGATCATTTCATCTAAGGAAACAACAATGTCCTGTTGCTGGACCAGTTTAGCTGCCAATACATTGAATTTGTCTTTATGTTGTGATCAGCCCATCATCTGCAAAATTTGATGTTACAAGAATTCCGCCAGTGAGAAGTACTATAATTTCCACTTGCAAAAGAAAAGGAAAAGAATAATAATTTCCTCATAAATGTATCCTAACTCTATTTTGCATATTTCTCGTATAATGCAGTAAATAATAAATCATCAGTGACATAGTTATTTCAACGAAACGGGAGAAAAACTGCACTTATTGTCGTCAATGTCTGGCAAATGTTTTTCTGTCTGTCATCATATGTAATTATATATTGCATTTGAAGAGATCACATTATCGTTCAGAACATCAAAGTCCTAATTGATAGGATTAAGCCTATGTAACCTGTATTGTCGAATGGTAGGGGCATCGATGTTGAGAAATTTACCTGGAAAATATCTCCAAACATCCCTTGCAAGGGATTTCTACGTTGCACTCCATAGAACAACCCTGCAATTTCATCTAGTAGCTGAACCATAATCATGTTAGAATTCATACATACACCAAAGTTGATCACAAGCCACAGGTAAAAAAAATTCTAGTTAGCAGGAAAATTGCACACCTCGTTGAATGCAGGTTCTCTGTCTATACTTGACTTATAATTTGTTCTCAGCATATTAAAAAGTGGTAAAGCATCTCTCTGCAACCTGTAAGGAAAAAATGCACAGAATCATTTATAACATGGATCAAGCAGATATGCCAAATACTTTCCAGGAAATAACCACAAAAGAAGCTCATGATTAAAATTGAGTGGCTAATACCACTTAAGGATGAATTACAACAAATATCCGACACTTTGAGAATCAAATTAATTTCAGTATCATATAAAGATGTCTCAAAAGTAATTAAAGATTCTTTTAGTCAATTTGGACATTGAACTCTAAAGTCTATTCCCACCATGGAAGAAAAATGCAACTTACGTTGGCAGAAGATAATTGATGAATTGGATCAAATCTGATTGGGGAAGGTCATGCTCCTTGTACTGTGCATGTTTCTTTAGCTCGTCCATCAGAAAATTAGCATCTCTGAGATTACCCATAGATAAATACCTACCAGAGGAAGAGAATTACCTGATAAGTTGGAACTTCACATGACTACCATTACATAATGGGGAAAGGATCAGGAACTGCAGCGGTTATTATTAACATGTTCCATGATTTTAGCATTAATAACAGAAAACCACAGGCAATTTTTTTTTAATGTTTTAGAAGTGCTTACATTAAAATTGCTCGTGCAATAGCCAAATCTTCTTCACCGGGATAACACTGCAAGTTGGGAAATCCATCAAATACCAAGAAAAAAGTTAAACCTACCCTTATAAGACACAAATGAAATATTGCATCAAATTACTGGATAATGGATATGGTGTTTCTGGGTCTGTTCAGAATAAAATTACAGCAATCATGACTTCTAGATAATAATTGTTAAATAAATGATTATATGTTATTAGACTAGAATCTTGACTCAAATGATTTGGAGATACTTTATTAATCTTAGCTATCAAATACGACCAATAGTCAGCAGCTAAAAACACATAAACATATTTTATAAATATACAAGACAACAATTGATGGAACAGTATAGATACAATCCATTTGAATAATATTTATCTATATAGAATCATTTAAGACTAACCTTGCCCATAAAATTTACTATAGTAGATGCAAACTTCTTTGGGTTGTTGCCTCTAACAAAATGATATGATACTCTAGTCATGTCCTGTACAAAAGCAGCACATATCATTGATCACTCCACATAGAAATGATTTAAAAGTTAAAACCATGCATAATATGGATCTCTATTTTCCATATCATCCCTTACGCAGTGCATTTTAGAGAACAAAATATCATAACTTTAAAAGCATCATGAAAATTTATCTGGAAAAAAGAAAGTCTCATGAATCTGTCAAAGCAGGTTAGAGCTGAAAACAGCCATCCAGAATCAATCGAATGGGAAATATGATACCATCCCTACAATGATTGTAACAACCTCAAAGAAACAACATCTTCTCTGAGTGAGTGGAAGGAAAATAATCCAACCAAGAGCCAATTCACCAGCAATTATTTACAAACAAATCAATCCAACCAAGAGCTTATAGCAAACTTTGACCTCAGGCATACCAGCTCAGGAGATTCAGAATAAACATATTCAGCTAGCATAAAATGTATTTCTGGAGATCCATTCCTATGAGCTCCAAACTCTGCAGACCACCTAAAAACAAAATAACTCCGCATCAATGAGGCAGCTAATATCAGTGCCACAGGAAACAGTCAAAGTATGTGCTCCATACACGTGAAGACACAAACATAAACACACTGCATATCTTTGTTTCCTCTTACAAGCAGATACACATGGATACATCTTTTTTGTTTTTATCCATCACACCTTCCCAGACCAACCATCCTCACTGTCTCTGTCTTATACTCTTTTCACTCCCTTCATGTCCTATTTGCCCCATGTCAAATCTTCCCATGTTTTCATCTCTGTATGATGAAAGTGAAACTCAAACACTCTAAAACACCCTCATAGATGCATATACTCCACAATAACAAAAAGCTTCTCCAGCCCAATAAATAACAAGCTGGATGGCCCACATTAGACAGGTTCTATACATGAGCTCCAAGAAAAAATCATAGGTTTTGGAAACAAGAAAACTGGAGAAATCAGATGGAGAGGACTGTTTACTCCATACACCTTTATACAACCAAAAAGGGGCTATTCAGTCCCAATCCAACAGCCACCAGAAGAGATAAAGGAGGGGAAAAAAAGTCATCTTAAACTATTCCACAAAAGCACATGTATTGCAGTTATTATTGCAACAGCATATTATAATTTCCAAAAGAGTACAAAAAGAGAAAGACAGGATATCTCACTTGATAGCAGCTTTTAAGAATGACAAGCAGCACTCGACACGTGTTTTTGCAGCCCCAAGGGCTTCATTGAGTTGTTGCATATCGTCATCTTCCCCCAAGTCTTGTGGCAAAGGTATCTGAGGAAATGTCTTATAGATTTTTCTGATGCGATCTAAGATGGATATTAACTCATAATTAATAGAGAAACATTGTCAAAAAATCAAAAAGGCAGCAGCATTCAGCGTGGCTATGCAAAAAAGTTGAAAATCAAAGAAAGAACTTTCTCTAAGTTAGTTTAATATTCATATAAGGCACTAAAATCTCAGTAACAAAACAGATGATAGAAAGCACCCTCTTTATTTCCTCTTTTTTTTTTTTTGTGAAAATTGCAGCAAGGGAGAATTAGAAACATTAACCACTCTGAAACATCTAAAATTGACCAATGGAGGGTTGAAAATCAAAGAAAGAACTCTCTCTAAGTTAGTTTAATATTCATACAAGGCACTAAAATCTCAGTAACAAAACAGATGAAAGAAAGCACCCTCTCCTCTTTCTTTCTTTCCTTTTTTTTTTCTTTTTTGAAAACTGCAGCAAGGGAGAATTAGAAAGCATTAAGAACCACGTCATAACATCTAAAATTGATCAAAGGAGGGTTGAAAAGCATTACAAGCCATATCACTAAGTTTGAACTAACCAAGTACATCATCATCATAAGGAACTTTTGCTTTAACAAGCGTCTCCACAAAGATCACAGCAAGCTCCGACCCACAAGTAACCTGAGATTGGTTTGTTATGGAATAAATTGTAATTCTAGGAGTACGAGAATAGTCTGGAAATCCAGCAATATATTCCATTATGCAAACATTATGTAAACACTACTCAGACATCCAACTCAGGAAACAAAACAAAAAAAGTAAATCATATAGCAAATGAAATGGAAAAATGATAGCCTGACTTTCAAATGTAGAAGATTGCTTTCCGGGGAAAGAAAATCCTAAGCTAACATCCCTAATCCCAATTTAGTTGGACAAGTTACATCTAAAATATGCAAAGTTGCATCCCAACTTAATGGAAGCTATGCATTTGTGTATCCATGTAGTTGCAGGCAAAAAACATAAGAAATTTTCAAATGGATTGACAGATAATGTATTTTCTAGCAGTCAACAGCTTTGATATGCTTCCTCCATTCTAATATGCTGACTACCCATCAACCTTTGACATCAATCAATTTTAATAGCAGGGACTTAACAAAGGTTCCTACCATATCGGAATTTTTCATTCATATTCTCATACTCATCGTGTAACCAGTTGGACACAGCATAAACCCATTATCAGCTTATGAAGGCAGCTTGGATATCTCAGCATCCAGCCTAATCTTTTTCTTTAACAGGACAAATTTCACATTCCCATTGGCTTCTATTTAATAATATTAGCATCCAAAAATCACCTGACAGAATTAGTAACCATGGACTTGAAAGAGAATAACCTGGTTGTTTTTCAGCTGGAGGCACGCACCCGAGTGAAGAATGTCCAAAGCTTCAGAATGTCTTTGAGCAGATACATATCTGTAACAAATTAAGTTTCAATATCATACGGAAGAATCATCTCAGAAGAAAACAAATGGGAACAAATTTAAATATCAATTCACATGCATGTGACCCAATTGTGTACCAAAACAAAATTACATTTATTTAATCTATTCACATCTATCTAGACTAGTAAAAACCAATGCCATCAGTTGCACAAACATCACTAAAACAAGATTCACTTGGGAAAAAAAATACACGGTAAAATTAATACCTTGCACTGATAGACTTGTACATCTGTTGAGCTCCATAGTAATTACCCTCATTTATCACATTCTCCAATTTCTCAATATTCTACAATTGACACCAAAAACACAATGCAAAGCCATTAGAAACAATCTTCCTTCTTCTTACACAAAAAGCAGACAAACCCCACATCAACTGTAAGAAATCACAAGCTTTACACTTTTTTCTATCTCATTTGCATAGCTGATGTATGATTCGACAATTTCGTGCTAAAATTTTATGCTTCCCATTATCAACATCCACTTTCAACAAAATATATCAATACAGCCCATCAAAACAACAATATTACGAATCCAATTTTCTCTGCATCCAAACATGAGTTAAAAAGGGTGGTTTCGTTATTCAATTACCTCTTCAGCTGGAGGCAGAGGAGCCTTCCCTGGTCTCTGTCGCGACATGTCTCCCTCCTCTTCTTCACAGACACAGAGATCAGATTCAGTTTACGTTGTTGTAGAATTAGTAGGAAGAAACAAAACGGACCCCTGTTTGTTTGTTTTTTTTTGTTCCGTTGGGCTTCCATTGGGCCCATATATTTGAGCCCTACGACCCAACAAGAAAACCCCTTGAGATAAAAATCTCTCCCTTCTCGCATCTCGCTTCTGGTCAATTCCTACACTTTCTCAGTAACCAAACAAAGGTACAAAATTTGATTTCTTTTTGCGGAGATGAGTTCCAAGACATTACAAGCTTCAAAGATATATAGGGATCTTCTCAAGTCTGTCAACAAACACATAGGCAAAGAAGGGTATAAGAATCATTTTGGAGACTATATAACGCAAGAGTTTAGAAAGAACTGCAATGTTTTAGACCAATCTTCTGTTCAGCAAAAACTTAAGCTTGCTCGTGATTACACTTTCTTACTTAACAGCGTGCAGCATCACAAGGTAATTAAAATGTTAATTGGTATCTAAAATGGTATTAAGATTGATGGTAATTTATTTTAGTTTTCCATTTTTCTTGATGTCTTTGATAGAGGGGCATAACCCAATTGTTAATTTTGCTAATATTGTACTTCTAGTCAGTGCTGGCTTAGCCTTTTTAATTTTGAGTGAAGTCACTTGGTATGAGATATCGAAGTCCAAGTTAGGACCAGGTCTAAGTTATAATTTCTCCGTCCTTAGGACTAGAGGAATTCAGGAAGGAGAAGGGGTTCCCTTGTAGTGTAATTGTGGGTTGTTTGGAATCAATTCTTAGTGTTTAATTTGAATTTAATTAATAAATAAATCGAATTCATATAATTGTAAAATTCTATTCATTTTATTTTTTATATTATCCTTATCACCACTTTAGCTTTATTTTTGTATCATTTTTAGAGATTAAATTTCATTTGGAAATCAATTACACTCAAGATGATTCCAAAATGAAATTTTATTAAAACCTATGAATTGAATTTAATTTAATACTTGATAGTTGTTCCAATGAATTGGCAAGAATGGTGTTCTTGTAGGAATGTTCTTTCTTTGTTTTGTATGTGGGTAGTATTTTAGCAGAAAGCATTTTATGGTGTTGCTTAAATACAATGCTGGTGCTGGCTATTGTTTTTTGCAGGAGTTGCTGTTCTCGTACAACATTGCTGTGGATAGATCGGATGAAATGAAAAAAACACTACGAAAATCAGCTGGAAGTGTAGGTCTTCAGCTTCCGGAGGTTTATCAGCCTTGATGGTCGGTTGGTTTTGAATAAATTCTTGTTTCAGGAAGAAAATTAGTTCAAAAAACATTGATTGAGGCAGCGTTCGACTTGTTTCCTTGTTTGTTTGGAAAATTCCGTTTTTGATGCTTGCAAAATACCAATGGCTACGTCTCCTTTTTTTGAATACTTTTATATTTGAGGTAATTACTTGTCTATCTTAATGAATTGTCAACAAAATCATTAAGGTTCACTTTCAATAAGAGATTCATCTTGGAGTTATGAATTTGTTTACTTCTCTTCTTTAGTAGGCAGTGTAATTTCGAGCATCGTTTAGTTCCAATTGCAGCTATTTTCTATTTGAAATGATTTGCAATATGAAACGTCCCCTCTTTGCCTCTCTTCGCTGCTGTGTCCATCTCCTTTTCGGACATCGAGATTTTGTTTTTGTCAAGCTTGTCACTGGATACTTAATTTGTGACGTAGTAGTATAATATGAATGTGCAATAGCTTATTCCTATGTGTTCCATTTCCAATTGGTCAAACATGTTATCAGATTTTACAAAACAGCAGTTATGGGTGTGCAGTAACTTATTCCTTGGACGAAGACCACCTCTAGCTGGTGTGGTAAGAGTAGTATGACATTGGCATGTCGCAATGGATATTGCTTGATTCTGCATTTATCTGAATTAAGATTTGCTAAGCTAAATGCTCGATAATCAAACGCGTCAACTGAATCACTTGCATGAAAATAAATGGCTAGCTAGAAACATTAATAATGTGAATTAGCGAAGCCATTTAGCTGATTTATTGAGAGGATATTTCATGTTGTGCAAATAAGCAAGACAAGTGTTCGCACAGCAAAGAAAGCCTGCTTTTCAAAAGATACGACTGTGATAGGTCGCAAATCCTGTCTGTTACATAAAGGGCAGTGCCCCCTAAGCGTTTCTTCTGTTTCCTTAAAAGTATTTGGTGGCAGGCACGGGTTTAAGATACAGAGAATAATGAAATGTATACCCTCTCTCAGACTTGAAAGTGTTCTCTGACTCTAGACAAAAAACTTGATCGCCTCAAATTGTGGCAACACAAGCGGCCCGTAACATAAAATTGATTTACGCGACTTTATTATTGGTCCCCTTCTCGAATATTTTGCCAGAATGATAGTAATTATCGTCTTGATGTTCGACTTGAAACTAAACAACAAGCTTTGAAATTCTTAGGGACGAAGTGCGTTCTGTTAATTGAGTTATAACGTAGAAATTTCATGCTACTCAGACCTGGATATGCTATCTTGGTAATGGAACTCGAACCCGTGACCAAACAACTGGAGCAGCCACCAGATTAGGCACATTTTTAGGGACGTATCCTGATCTTTTCACATGTGTCGGCAGCATCAATGACCGAATTCAGATCTTTTGTTGATCAGATCCAAACCCAGTGTCTTCGTACAAGTCAAAAGGAAACACTACAAGATAGGTAAGACTACACACCTGTCCAAACTTTCACACACGTGGCACCCTAAATCTCTACGTCTGTGACACCATTTTTTTTGTTTTGTCTTCTAAGCCCTGCTTCTTTTTGATAGCTAAAGTTATCAGTAGCTAAGCTTAGCTGCGATTTAGGATATTAAACACCACAACCACTATCACCAACGATAGCAATATGGGTTCAGAGACCTTCCTAGAAGTGATATTGGCGATTATCCTTCCACCCGTCGGGGTCTTCCTGCGTTATGGCTGTG
>Ga0325403_1004802_pt1 | contig 12626 bp, 8 predicted proteins | sample PopdelMetagenome_19_FD_205665 | JGI IMG/M metagenome (GOLD analysis project Ga0325403, IMG submission 205665) | Populus deltoides microbial communities from Bellville, Georgia, United States - Xylem-PdKOR-R4 | ecosystem: Host-associated > Plants > Phyllosphere > Stem > Wood/Secondary xylem...
GGAGGAGTTGGAAGTGGGCCGACAACGGCGGCGGCTGCAGCAGCGGCGCAGAAGCAGAAAGCACTGATGCAGAGAGTGGAAACTGATATTGCCCACATCGTTGACAATTTCACTCACCTCGTTAACGTTGCTAGGGTAAACTTTCTCGTTCTTTCGTTCTTTTAATTGTTTTATTATTTAACTAAATGCGATTTATTTTAATCGAATACTCCCGTTCATTATATATTCAGGGCCTTTATTGATTAGCTTGGAAATTTGAGAATTGAAAAGAGAGCTGGGTTTTTATTGTTGCTGTTATTTAAAAAATAGATAGCTGCTTGATTAATCTCTTATTGCATTGAATGGTTCTTAAAATTCCCAAAGAGCAGAAGAAAGATTCTCATTACCGGTATGCTTGTTGTAGATCAATGACACACCAGTTAGAAACTCACAAGAGGCGTTTATGATGGAAATGCGTGCAGCCAGAATGGTAAGAGCTGTCCCCTGTACTTTCTATCTAATGAATTGATGATTATATTTTTTTGAAGGATTTAGGGTTAACCGAGTCCGCATCACTTGATATTTTCAAACATCTATCATATTGAGCGAATGCATTGTCTTTGAATCGAGAGTGCCATTTGTGAATGCCTCTACATTAGCTGGGCCTCAGCCACTGTTTTTTATTTGCTTCCTGGGAGCAGGTTCAAGCAGCCGATTCTTTACTTAAGTTGGTGTCAGAGTTGAAGCAGACAGCAATCTTTTCAGGATTTGCATCTCTTAATGACCATGTTGATCAAAGAATAGGGGAATTTACCCAGCTTGCAGAAAAAACAGATAGCATGTTAGCTAGAATTGGAGAGGAGGCTGCTGCTAGTCTCAAGGAGCTTGAAACTCATTACTATTCTTCTGCACAGAGGACAAGTCAAACCTTAGAACCGTAACTGATATTCCTGATAAGTTACCATATCATTCACTTCTTTAATGGACATGTTTTCTGACTTATTTATATTATATACTCATGTAATCACCGCCAACAATTTATTTGTACGGGAGAAAGATATTTCATATGTTTATCTAATTTTCTTCTCACTAACAAAGCTGTTTACATTAAGTATGATCAGCATTTTCCTGTTTAAGAGTGAACACAGATCTCGAAGTCACTTGCATTTTTGACCGACGAGCTTCCTTAATTCAGTAACAAAGTTCATGACCTCATATTATCGCCATTGATTTATGCTCGCAGATTTCGTTTGTTCCATATCAGTGTTGCTTGGTTTTGATTAATGACATGTTTGGAATTTGTTCTTTCTGTTGGAAAGCCAGTTCAAATCAAATGAGCATGGTGAAATACGGGCTTAAGCATGTTATGTCCATGTCGTCCACGGTAGATTCAGGATGCCTTCACACAGACATTGAGGATGCAATGCAATGGGTAACTAGATCGCCTCTTCGTATTTATAAGCAAGCTACCCTTGAGTTCTGGGGAAATTCTGAAATCAACGCATTTTTCCCGCGCCTACTTTGATGTTGAAAGAATGAGAGAACGAGCAGGAGTCTGTTTGCGGAAAGATAAAAAGATAGAGTTGCTAGGGAAATACTAAAGCTTCCTTCCAGCATGCACAAATCAAAGCCACATTTTAAAACCATACACGGAGGAGTGTGAACAGATCTGTTCGAAATAAAATGATCATTTATTCATTTTATTTACAAATTCCGATATAGCAATCTCTTCGGGAAGCTGGTACATACATCATTGTCATGAGTTCTTCGCAACTCAGTTAAGAGCTCTGCTGTCGGTTGAGAAATAAGCAAGTCCACTTTGTGCATTTAACAACTGTTAGGGATTTAGCAGCAGCAAAACACCAAGATCGGCCTGGATGCATGCTAGTTTACATTCTCGACCAATCTTAAATCGGCATGTTACTGTTACAGCTTCTTGAGTAAAGCTTTCAGATGTGGTCGAATGCCAGTTTGGTTGGTGGCCATTTGAACCACACAATCTCCGTTAACCAGTTCAAAAACTCGACTAATCTCCGTCACCTGCCAAAGAAAAAGGACGGTGATGCAAATAATTATTCTCAATCACCCACAATTAAGTCGAACAGAATTGTTGCATCCATGCAGCGCACAAAAAAGATCACTGAAACAGGTTTGGTGCTTCTCTAAAGAAGTTGCTTTCTCGTCCTCGTATTTCTTCCGCATCTTCTTTCAAGACAAAAACATTCTACATTTGCATAATTCCTGCCTTTCTCAGTGGAACCAACTGCGTTTCTATATTTGCAGTGTTCATTCCAAGTTGTACCTCTGTCCTAACATCCATAAATGCTAATATTCTCATCCTGGTGATATAATTACTATCAACATAAATGAATAAGCTTAGCATTATCATTACTAGAATAGTGACTCGTCGATGCCTATCTATAGAGTTTGCTTTTTCTCACAAAACGTTATTGGAAACCGTCCTTTCCTCGCAAGCCAAACCATGGACCGTGACCTCAAAAAACCATTAAATGGTTACAATGCTCAATGAGTTGCGAGGGAATTCCAGGAAAGGTTTTTGTCTAATGGCCGAGGGAAAGAGCTTGAAACTTATCCAAGGAATAAAAACATAGTTTTAAAACCAGATTTATGGTAGGGCTCGGATCACGAGAGAGAAGATAAACCCCAATCTTTTTTTTTTAAAGAATCAAAACATTTGACTAACTGGTACTGTACCACTCTTGCATGTTTTGCTCTTTGAATTTTGAGATTGATGACTGGTGATGAAGAGGGATTCTGAATCACTATCCCTTTGCAATTTGCAGGTTAAGCTTCGCGGCCAAGCAACATTAATATATAGCCGCTTCCCATACTCCAGGCTTGGTAAATTCTAACATTATTTGGCACATTATACGGGATTCTAGCTGCTAAGAAAGTTCCTGAGAATATCAAGCCTGAGAATGTCTCAAATTGTGAAACAAAAGGGAGCTCTCATTGAATTGGATTTCCCGATTATCCCAACGACTGAACTCTCCATTAATGCCGTGTCAATTTCTAAGGACTGAATTCTCCTCCGATCATTGATCTCAAAAGGACTACCACCTTTACGACCTCTTCGTAATACCTCCATTTCCCGTTCTCTTTGATATTTCTAACGACCTCTTGCAGTGCGATGTGAGCTACTGCTTGGGTCGCAGGCTTTGATCAGGCTAACGAATAATATACCATATTCTCCTGTTGCAAACTCACTTGTGGATTTTGCATGCATGGTATATTATCTCTTATGGGGAAGAAATTTCATTGTAATCTTCTTCTTGCAATGTAGAATTATCTTCTTTTGTTTTTTCTTTTAATATAATAACCACTACGGCATTTCAACTTGTGAAATAAAAATCGACGCTCTGTTTTTCAAGCAAAGCTGCATTTTTTTTCCTTAATTAGGGTTGTGAAAGTAAACATTGCCAATGAGGCAATGGCCGTACAATAACAAATCTTATTTAGATTGCAAAGCTGGAGATTAGTGGTGGGCAGAGAGGATGTGAAACAAATGGACCACTACTTTCCCTTATTTCTCACACAAAAAAAAAAAAAAAACAAAGAGGATTAAACGGATATCCACCCCTTATTCATAGCTATGACCATTTCCCCTCCCCTTTCTTTCCTCTCCCCACGTCCTTTAGTAGTTACAAAGCTAGCAGGGCTAGCTACAATAGAATACTACCTCGGCGTTGTTTTCTGTTCTTTTAAATTTGCTTTATTTACGGGATTTTGTTTCCCTAAAACTCTCTGAATCTTGAAAAAAGAAAAAAAAAAGAGAGACTAACAACAAATCCACTCCTGCTGTGTTGATAATGAATGGTGGTCCAAACAAGATCCAACTCATTCTCATTTGCCTTCTTTTTTAACATTTTAACTTTCTAACCACAACCATTTGTTATTTTAGAGAGTTCCCCTCTGTGTTGATGGTGCAATGAAATACCATTTTCCCTTCCATTTTGAAGCCGTATCCAGTCGTACACAATGCCATGTTTCTCTTGTTAATGCGATTTTGAGATTCTGCTGGTTGGTCTGCAGTCCCTCCGATAAATATTTCCTCTTGAGTTTCTTCTGGCATGGCTTTGTCATCGATCTTTTTTTTTTTTATGATCCCTTTGTTATCTTTTTATTGTACATTGTGGATGCTTGTCATCCTATGTAACATAGAATGTTGTCAATCCCACGTCGAGATGCATATATTTAATCTAAGGAAATTCATCCAATAATTGAACTTGTATATGTTGTCACATATTCGTGCACGCCACACATAAATTTATAGGTAACCTAATCATTTGTTATAAGCTGCATATATGCCATGATGTTCACTGCACCGCAACCCTTTGGATCAAGTTTGAAAATTAACATCAACTATTTACAATTCTTTGGTAGCTCGCAGAAAAACTCATGTTCTAGATGGTAACATTCAACCATTGTTCCAAGGTTAGGGGCATGGTTTTACTTTTTCGTTGTTGTTGTCTTTGTTGCTGCTGCTGCTGATGTATATTTGAGGAATCTGTTTTAAAGCATCAGTCATTTTGGACCAGCTATTTCATTGTGAAACTAATGGATTTGCGTTTCTTTTCTTTTTGGGCAATCAGGATTTCCTGTCAAGGGGTTGTCTCGTGTTGCTCCATCAATGTCATCTAAGCTTGCCAAAGGCCCTGACTCATCTGAGGCATGTCTAAAACTCATATTTTTATTTTTTTGTACTTTCAGACTGTGATTTAAAATTTGGCAGATTATGCAAATCTGTGTGACCTGTTGCATTCCTTTGTAATATAAACATCGTTCTGTGTACTTTTTGCAGATGAGTTGCATACCACCAGAAGAAGCAGAAAGTGAAACCAAAAAGGTGGAGGGGTTTAGCAGGAGTATCGATGCCAATATAATCTGCAACAATCCTCTGTACCAAGAACCCAAGAAAAAGGATCCAATAGGAAAATATAGTGCAAACTCAGGTTATGGTTCACCAAGGAAAACTGGATTTACCAAGATAACTGAAAATGTAAATTTTAATCGTCACTTGGATCCCAAAAAGATGGATCCATTAAGCAGGCCTGTGGGAAATGCTAGTGCTAATCAACGTGCCCTTCCAAGCCCCAGAACATCTCCAAAATCTCAACTTCCAACTACTTCAGCAGCAGCAGGAGCAACAAGAACAGCTGCATTACCAGCAAACATGAAGGCAAATGAAGCAAAGACTTTTAGTTCCATTACCAACCATGCCAATTTGAGTGGCAGAAGCTCTACTCGTGCCAACAGTTTAGAGAGCTCCGGTGGTGCCAACAAGCCCCACACAGGGGGTGATGTCAGATGGGACGCCATTCAGGTGGCCACTGCCAGAGGTACAATCGGCCTTAGCAACTTTAGGCTTCTCAAGCGCCTTGGATATGGTGACATTGGTAGTGTCTATCTTGTTGAACTTAGAGGGACGAATGCCCATTTTGCTATGAAAGTAATGGATAAGGCTTCTCTTGCAAGTAGAAACAAGATATTAAGAGCGCAGACAGAGAGGGAGATTCTTGGACTTCTTGACCACCCATTCTTGCCCACTTTATATACTTATTTCGAAACTGACAAGTTTTGCTGCATCGTCATGGAATTCTGCAGTGGAGGCAATCTTCATTCTCTTCGGCAGAAGCAGCCTAACAAGCATTTTACTGAGGAAGCAGCACGGTGAGTACTCAACTTGTGCTACGCTTTATCTATCAATCATCAAAAAACTTTTGATATCGAGCTTTGTGGTTACATTCTACAAGAATTGTCTGAATATTAGCCTTTGGTCTGCCAGTCTGATGGTGTGTTAATTATATGCTGATATAGGATTCTGCCAATTTTGCAAATTGCAATAATGCAGGCTTAGGTTAGATCATCAGCAGTTTGAAACCTAGCATCTTTTCCTGCATTGTTCACAACCTGTTCTCGCTTAATTTTATCTATTCACCACCATGCTGGTTCTTTGCCTTCATGTTGTATAATCGGACCTAGAAAGTTACATTTTACAAGGTAATTCAAGCATGTTAAAGGTTAATCAACGTTATGATTATGCCACCCTCGCCCCTTCTCCATTTAAAACGGATAGAAATTAAAAAATTACCCTTGACCTTGAGGTTGGCTTTGATAGTGATTGGATATTTAAGATATCAATGCCACAGACATTTCCTTCAGAAAATAAAAAATAAGAATACCATATACATGGTGGCTGTTCTCCTTTACTTTCTGCCAGTTTCATGAGATGTCAGTCGATATTCAATGGTGTCTGTGATCTTAGATTTGTTGGAAACAAAAGCTGAACCTATTCTTTCATGAATCAAATGGCAATTTTTTTATTATATTCTTTACCTTTTTCCCATCAATGTATTTTCTGTTCTACACATAACACATGCCTTGGTTCTTCTGCAAATTATATGGATGTGATATTTTCTATGTAATGTTTCTGTTGACAGATTTTATGCATCAGAGGTGTTGTTGGCACTTGAATATCTGCACATGTTAGGCATAGTATACAGAGATTTGAAGCCAGAAAATGTTCTAGTAAGAGATGAGGGGCATATCATGCTCTCAGACTTTGATTTATCGCTTCGTTGCTCGGTTAGTCCAACCCTTGTCAAGTCTTCATCTGTGCATGTAAGCAACAATGGCAGCGGCGGTGTAGGCATTTTGGAGGATGAATCTGCAGTGCAGGGTTGTATCCAACCGTCAACATTTTTCCCACGCATATTGCCAGGTAAAAAGAGCCGAAAATCCAAATCAGACTATGGACTCTTTGTTGGAGGGTCAATGCCAGAATTAATGGCAGAGCCGACAAACGTTCGTTCGATGTCATTTGTTGGCACACACGAGTACTTAGCCCCAGAGATCATTCGCGGAGAAGGTCATGGCAGTGCAGTGGACTGGTGGACTTTCGGCGTCTTCTTATATGAACTATTGCATGGAACAACACCCTTCAAAGGACAAGGAAATAGAGCTACATTATTCAATGTTGTTGGGCAGCCATTGAAATTCCCAGAAAATCCACAGGTCAGTATGGTGGCTCGTGATCTGATAAGAGGACTTCTAGTTAAAGAACCCCATAAAAGAATTGCATACAAAAGGGGAGCCACAGAGATAAAACAGCATCCATTTTTTGAAGGAATGAACTGGGCTCTGGTCAGAAGTGCCTTGCCTCCACACGTACCTGAACCTGTAGACTTCTCACAATATGCTAGCAAAGAAGCCCCCCCAGCTGACAAGAAAACGCCAGACATTGGAGGTGATAGAAAAGATGGCAGTTCTCCTGAAAACAAGGATGAATCTTATGTAGAGTTTGAATACTTTTAGGAATAATTCCATTATATTCTGGTTGATCCATAAATTGCCATCTTCGAGAGAAACTCAAACTGTACAAAGACAATATCTTGAGGGTGTGCCTAACAAGAACCAAGATTACATCTATTCTTTTCTGAGTGAAGAGAAATGAATGTGGTGTTTTATCCAAGTTTACCCCTTTCTTTTTCTTTTTTTCCCTTTCCCTCTTCCTTGTATCATCTAGAGAGGGATTCCATTTTGTATGATTTTTATTTTCTTTTAATCTTATTAATTAGATGCTTTCCCATGTCAATTTTAGGCTGAACCTGATATTATTTAGATGTTGTTCGGTATGGTATCATTTCAGTTTTTTTTTTTTTAAATAACTTTGTAAAATAGAAATAAGTTTTTGTAAATAACAAAAAGTGGATTTTTATTTTTATTTTTATTTTTTTATCTATAAGATATCATGTTACTAATATCGATTTATAAGCTAGTCCCTACAGCTTAGCAAAAATAATTGACCAGTCCTTGTGGTTTCAGAAACTATACATATTTAATCCCTTTATTTCTAAATTCATTTACAAGTTAGTCCTTTTCTCTCATTTCATTTTTTTTCCAATTTTCATTTCAAGAAATAAGAAAGGGTGGGAAAAGAAGTAGACATGAAGGGAAGATTGATGAAAAAGAAAATATTTTTTTGGAATAAAATGAAGTATGGTCAACACTAGACAAAGTACTATTTAACTATGTTTTATACTATAAGGATTGATTGTTTAATTGTGATAAACTACAAGGACTATATTATAATTAACCCATTGTAATTTAATTAGCGAATCATTTTATTGGCTATATATCACAAATAGTCCCTTCACTTTACACTTGATCAAATTAACCCATTTATCTCATCCAATTCTATTTCTAATCAAGCGCGGGATGAAAGTCATCATATATTATGACGTAATTTGATGAGATCTCTCAATTTGACGTAAGAGGGCTGGTTCGATCCAATTTTTCTTCTTCTTTTTTTTTTTTATAAAAAAAATGGATTCAAAAGTAGAATGACCGCTTATACTCTGATGAATATCATTGCAATTCAAAACAAAACCAGGTTTGGTGACTGAAGATCCAAGTGGTTTTTATTTAAAAATATTAAAATAATATTTTTTTTATTTTAAAAAATTATTTTTAATATAACACATCAAAATAATTTTAAAATATATAACAACACCCTTCATATATATATAAGAAACCCCACAGGTAAACTAATAGTTGTTGGGTTTTCTTTGTCTTCTTTCATATGATCGCAGTGATCACGCAGAAACAGCAAGTGAAAATGGCATTTGATAAAATTAAGGTCACCAATCCCATTGTCGAAATGGACGGTTTGTTCTCTTCTATTCTCTTCCTTTTTTTTTTCTTTGCGTGGCATGATGTCATAACTATCAAGCTCAGTGTCTCAATTTCAAAACCTTGTAATATTTTCTTTGGTTGCTTTTGATTGTGATTTTCTGTACCCACTCACTCACCTTTGATCACTTTGTGACTTGACCATGAGTTTAAATTGAATAGTTTAGCTTATGATTCTTCAAGCTTTGCTTTTGGAATTATGACCAAGTGCTGGTAATATCCGTATTCTCTTTATATATGCAGGAGATGAAATGACTAGAGTTATTTGGAAATCAATTAAGGACAAGGTTTTCTTTTCTTTTCCGTTATCCGTCTTCTGGGAAAATAACACCATGATGCCATATTATGTGATTCTTCTTCTTGTGTTTGCAACTTGATTGTTGTGTTTCGCAGCTTATTTTCCCATTTTTGGATTTGGATATCAAGTATTTTGACCTCGGCCTGCCCAATCGTGATGCTACAGATGATAGAGTTACCATAGAAAGTGCTGAGGCTACTCTCAAGTATGTGTTATTTGCTTTTGCTCTTTTGTTTTCATGAATTCCTCGTGCACAAGACCATGCTTTACCGATTTGCAATCTCCATCCTCCATGTTTTTGTTAATATTTTATCGTTTTTATAGCTGTTGCCTATTTCAAATCAGAATTATGCTCAAGACTAACTTTTTCCGTTTTTTCTTACCTTTCATTGTAGATATAATGTAGCAATCAAGTGTGCAACAATAACTCCAGGTATACTAAGCTCTTATTGAGATCGTCGATGGATTTTTACCTGGTTGTTGTCGTTGATCATTGGTAAACTTTAGTTAACTTGCTTTATTGTCTGATAGATGAAGGCCGTGTTATGGAGTTTAACTTGAAAAATATGTGGAAGAGTCCAAATGGGACGATTCGCAACATTTTAAATGGTGAATGAACTTGCCTTATTTATGTTTTACTTCCTCTTTAATTGTCTGTGTTTCCGGTTGATTGCAACTGGGCTTAAAGTTTTTCAATTTCTTCTATTTTGGCTACACCACAGGTACAGTTTTTAGAGAACCTATTATCTGCAAAAACATTCCAAGGCTTGTTTCAGGTCCGCAATAACTTTTTGATATTATGTTTGATTCATTGTCTTTAAAAACAACACAGCAACAAAAAGCTTTATTTTTTTTCCAGGTTGGACCATGCCAATCTGCATAGGAAGGCATGCATTTGGTGACCAGTACCGAGCGACTGATACAGTCATCCAAGGCCCTGGCAAACTGAAGCTGGTATTTGGTAAATTTCCCGTGTCCAATGATGGTCTTTCAAATTCACTGCTCTTTTGGGTTCTTGAAGATGCATATAGTCTCACTTCTGTGGGAGACTGGGAGACCTGCAAAACTGCTGCAGAAATTCCAATTCTGCTTCTCTCATGTTTTACATATCTCACCATCTTATGTTTCTTATAACTTATGCAGTACCTGATGGACAAAGTGAAAAGACAGAATTTGAGGTTTTCAAATTCAAAGGAGCTGGAGGTGTGGCTCTGTCCATGTATAACACTGATGAGGTTCTGATGATATTTTTTACCTTGTTTCTAGTTGTCCATTTGTTCTTCTTTTCTTCCCTTCTCTTTTGTTAGGTGGACAATCGATTAAGTTGCTAGAATCATTAACCACTGTTATTGTTCTATGTGATTTGGAAAACAGTCCATCCGTGCTTTCGCTGAAGCTTCAATGAACACTGCTTACCTGAAGAAGTGGCCGCTTTATCTTAGCACAAAAAATACCATTCTTAAAAAATATGATGGAAGGTAACTAGTTGGGATGGCTGATTTAGGTCATGGCACTTAAATTTGCTTCTTTTATGTGCAATAGCATGTTTGGTTTTCATCTCCTTGACTGACAATTTCCTTCTTTGACCTTTTTGAAGATTCAAGGACATATTCCAGGAAGTTTATGAAATGCAATGGAAATCCAAGTTTGAGGCTGCAGGAATTTGGTGAGTACTTCTATGCAGATGGTGGTTAGTTTGGCCAATTTAAGAAACTTGTCATTTACTCACAATACTGGATTGTAGGTACGAACATCGTCTCATTGATGATATGGTTGCTTATGCTCTCAAAAGTGAAGGAGGTTATGTATGGGCATGCAAGAATTATGATGGAGATGTGCAGAGTGATTTCTTGGCCCAAGGTTTGGATCACATAGTGCTGAGTACCCTAGCAACAGCTACCTATTATCTTTTGTTGCCTTTGTGGGTATTGAATTGTTCTGGAGTGACACTGAGGAATTAAGTGCTTTGTTGAATCTTCTTAAACTCTTTTTTTCACTCGTATAGGATTTGGATCTCTTGGGTTGATGGCTTCAGTATTGGTATGTCTACTGTATTCATTTTTATCTTCCTTCAAATTTCTTTTATCTGTTTCTTCTCTTTTTGTTGTTTTTATGTGACAATTTCTATTAAATTCCAGGTGTGCCCGGATGGAAAGACAATCGAAGCTGAAGCAGCCCATGGCACGGTTACCCGCCATTATCGGGTTCACCAGAAAGGAGGTGAAACCAGCACCAACAGCATAGCATCGATTTTTGCCTGGTCGAGAGGTCTTGCACACAGGTAATTTAATAGTGCTTAATCAGACAACTCAATGTTTATGCTGACTACTTTGTTTGAATTTCTAAGAATGGGATTTGAAACCCTGGATGAGAACTTGACCATGATTCTATTATCAGGGCAAAGCTGGACGGCAATGTTAGACTATCGGATTTCACTGCAAAACTAGAAGCATCCTGCATTGGAGCTGTTGAATCAGGGAAGATGACCAAGGATCTTGCACTTCTTATTCATGGGCCCAGGTAAAGAATCTATATCAATACTATTTATAAATGTCTCTAGAGGGTGTTAACATCTGTGAGTACCATGATATCTTTTGAATTTTTTTAATATAAACGAATTTTTTAACAGAGTTTGCATTTGTCCAAATTTTTTCTTAATAAGAAACTCTTGCAAATTAAGAATTTCAATCTACCTAAACTATTATCCCTTTTAAAAAAAAATTACCTATGAATAAAAGAATTTTTGTAATATAGTTTATATCCTAGTGGAAAAGACATCATAAATGTAGTCCAACATCTCCTTGTTATAAACAAATATAATTTTATTTTATATAAAAAAAGAAAATATTTTTTTAATGTTTTCTTTTTATCTTTTTTTTTTCATCATCCGCGCGCATGAGAAAGACAGGAGTTTGAAGATGTAAGATTCTAAAAAATACATTATTCTTGGATTTAACTAAATTCATGGTATTTATTTTTTAAAAAAATAGATTTAAGAAGTCTAATGAATTGATCGGGTCCTTCTAAATTCCATCACTATTTCATTGAAATTTGGTTTTTTAAAAAGAGTTGATTTTATATTTTGTTAACTGGTTCTTGTAAGATATGATATTTGATTTTTTTTTTTAGTTTATCTTTTGGGATTTCATTATGTACTTTACTGGAAATATTTTATAAATGCAAAATGAAATATTGAACTATACTTCTCCTTTCAACAAGCAATGATGTAGAGTTGCATGCTTATAATATAGCATATGTGATTAATTATATAAATCAACAACAAAATTAAAATATACATAATAAATTTATTGGTTTTTGTTTAATATGTTGCAAAAGGAGGTTAGAATTTCATGTAATCGCTTGCTAATAAAACAAAATACCTCAATTAAAAATTGATAAAAGAATATTTTATACATTGTTATTTTTTTGATAATTAAATTAACGACAATGTCATTGTGATGATTAAGTTTAATTTTTTTTTCATGTATAACATTGGTTTTGATTGTTTGATATCAATGAACTTTTTTCAAGATGATATTCTATGTTAAAAAACAAAAAACAAAATCATTTTATCACTTGTGAGTCATGCAAAAAAAAAAAAAAAAAACCTAATTAATTTTTTTATTAAAAAAAAGTT
>Ga0325403_1004804_pt1 | contig 12621 bp, 16 predicted proteins | sample PopdelMetagenome_19_FD_205665 | JGI IMG/M metagenome (GOLD analysis project Ga0325403, IMG submission 205665) | Populus deltoides microbial communities from Bellville, Georgia, United States - Xylem-PdKOR-R4 | ecosystem: Host-associated > Plants > Phyllosphere > Stem > Wood/Secondary xylem...
GATATGCTGAAGGAGATGAAGGAGCATGGATGTTACCCAGATGTTGCAGCATACAATGCTGTGATTAGGAATTATTGTATTGCAAAGAGGCTAGATGCTGCTTACAGTTTGATGGCTGAGATGGAGAGTAAGGGCATGATTCCAAATGCAACTAGTTACAATTTGTTCTTTCGAGTTTTTTCTTGGTCAAATGACTTGCGCAACGCATGGGATTTCTACGGGAGGATGATGGATGCTGGGTGCCTGCCGAATACCCAGTCTTGTATGTTTCTCATCAAGTTGTTTAAGAGGCATGAAAAGGTGGAGATGGCACTTCAACTTTGGAATGATATGGTAGAGAAAGGTTTTGGGTCATATATTTTGGTATCTGATGTGTTGCTTGACTTGCTTTGTGATATGGGCAAGTTGGTGGAAGCAGAGAAGTGTTTTTTGCAAATGGTGGAGAAAGGGCATAAGCCAAGCAATGTTTCTTTCAGAAGGATTAAGGTGCTCATGGAATTGGCAAACAAGCACGATGCCATTCGGAATTTGTCAGAGAAGATGGCTATTTTTGGGTCATCAATTCGAGCTCCTGAAAGCATGGATGAGAAAGAATGTTCAGACCCAGTTCCTAGTTTATAACGTGTTTGTGACTTGGAAGTTCCAAATTGTGACCTTGAGCATCTAAATGACTGTGCTACCAAGCCAATGCCCTACAGAGGAAGGGGATAATATTTTTTTCGGTTGGTTCTGTTTTCTTCTGTTGGTAAACGGTGAACAATTCTTCCTCGAACCATTCCAAGGAAACAATGGACAGAACGGATCTTCTGCCAGCCATCCTTGAAATTTGTTCTGTTTAATGCATGTGAAAAGTCAGATGTGTCTTACCTGGCAGAACTCGAATCAGAAAGTTTCCATCTTGTATCTGCCAATTCTTAGTAGTTTCTTATGCCCAGAAACAATCCCGCTCATCAAATCTATCTTCAAGACTGGGTGGGTCGTGAGCTTCAACTGAGACAAGGCATCAGCATAGAAACCCAAGCAGATCCCGAGTGAATGAGAGAGGAATTAGCGTTTACAACACTTGGCATACACCTGCAACTAGCTGCTTTACTGCTTCTTTGTTGGTGTTGATATTGGATTCCTTTTTCAGGGCAGAAACCAAGGATGAGAAAATTGGTGATATGAAGTCCTTACGGATTCAGAAACTCTTGAAACTGGTTCATCGATAGGTTTGATTTGATATTTTACTTGAAGCAGTCGTCGAAACCAAGAGAATGACCCTTATGTTTTGGATCACAGCTCTAATCAACTGATTGGATATAGCAATTTTATGCGTTAATGCAGCTTGATTGCCAGGGGATAGCTCTCTAAGTCTATGATGACAGCCCTACTGCTATGAAATGACATTCAGGAAGTTCCCATCTTCGCAAACTTTCTCACCAAAGTGGAGAGTCATATGCAAGCTGGAAACGAATTGCTTACATTTTTATGCGTGGAACATTAACACCATCGTGTAAAGAGCAAGTTAGAATCGATCAACTTGCAATGTCAGTTGGTATTTTATGAACAGCCACCGCACAAACTTCTGCGTCCACCAGCCAAACTGGCTATTTCCATTTTATATCAACTGGTTATTGGGTAAGATCTAATCCATCATGCTCCATCGTGTAATTTGATGTTTTCAAGACATACAGAAACTCAGCGTTCTTTCTTCCAAGCCCAGATGGTTTTGTCAAGTCCACTAATCGATCACTTTTAACATCTCTCAACTGAGATAAGGTGGTGGCGCCGCCCACCCACGCTCCTTAGTCATGGCAGATAAGCTTGAAAGAAAACCCACCACGGAAATCATAACTTTTCATGCAAGAGAAAGTAGCAAAATTTCACTCACAAAGCGTATGTGAATGACATTTACATTGATAAAAATGACACCGAAAGATCCTTTAAAATCATGGGCATTAGCTTTCTCAATCAAAATTGCGGCTAAAAATGACACTGAAAGATCCTTTAGAATCAAGGGCTAATAGCTTTCTCAATCAAAATTGCGGCTTACTATCCATTATGTAGTAGATCTTGTCTAGGTCTGACCAAGAGAGTTGCAGAACAACATTCTGAAATAATCATAACCATAAAATTCTGCTCCAGCTCAAGGCATTCATCCTTTGCCACCTTCACAGGGCTTAAGTTAGGAAGTATTCTCGTGCTCTTAAGATTAAGATTTACTCTTTTTATTTGATTTAGAGCCGCGGTCTTCCTTACCTCGCTTTTTCCCACTCCTACTACTCTCTTGCTTTCCATGTTTCTCTGGTTTAACTCTATTGGATTTTACACTAATAACACTACCTGGGTTTATCTTTCCACCATGTTTTTGCAAGGCGTCGTCGAACTCTTCTTTTTCCCCGTCAATTGCATACTGTTGAAGGAATTCAGGATTCAGCATACCCTCCATCTTGGATTTCATCCCATCCTACAGTCAGTTATGCACTTTGAGAGAAAAAAAAAAAAACTAATAACAGATACAAAGATTAAACTTTAAAGAGAGGAAAGAAAAAGAACACACACCTCAACTTGCTTTGCTGCTTCCTTTAGATCATCATCCACCGATATGCTGTGAGGTCTCAGCTCCCTCTGAAAATTTTGTTCACATCAGTACTTTAGATTGTTCTGAATTAACATGTTATTTTGCTAGCAGCGATAGAAAGAATTGTGTAAATCTTGTGCTAGAAAAGGTTGAAAACTGCAATGTAAAAATATGTCTGGCCTCTTGATGATGAAACTGAATGGAGAAAAAGGATTCATGAGGCCAAGCATTGCTAGCCTCAACACTTGGCTTAGTTGAGTAAATGATGGAGAAAAGGGATAATTTTCCTAGGCTAGGAATTATGGAATATTTATTGGATTTATATACTTGGATTGAACAGACCTCACGTTGCAACTATGTAATAGACATCTATATACGGGCAATGTTTTTCATTGTGGTGTATACAAAGTTCAGGCTCCCTATCTTACCTCTTTTAACCTGGGCAGGGTTGATTCTACATCTTTTGATGCAATACCATGAAGATATTTGTAGAGCTTCTTCATAACCTTCATAAAAAGTGACAAAATTTGTGTTCTTTCCAACTTCATTTGTTCCTGTAATAAAAAATCAGTAGCACCCTCAGTTTTGACATGGTAGACAAGCATAAAAAGTAATATGAACATTGATAGAAATGATATAAGTATGCATTAAAAATTGAGTGGATCTAACCTTTACATCAAATGTGACAAGCACTTTTCTAAATTTATACCACTTTTCAGAAAACTGTCCACTTTCTTGCACACATACAGATATGTGCACAAGTGCATGCATGAGTGCACATGTGAAATTATCTAACTGACAAGTTGGTAATCAAACCTCAATAAAGGTAATATTTCGTTGCTGCAAACCAACACAGAGTAAAACAGAAGCCTGAACATATGACAATGATATGGGAAGCTTTCCTCGAAAATATAGACGAGCCAGGATTGGAACAATGTCTAAAATCTGGAAACAAAAACACAACAATTTAGAATTACACACAGAGACAATAGAGCACCTAACAAATCTTTGCATATTTTTAAATTGCTAATGGTGCCAATTTTAGTTATTTCCATGAGGCACAAATAATGTACTGGTCTAAAGCATTTCTGCTCTCTTGAAATCAATTAAATCTCACTTCATCCTGGGCTTCAGCTTAGATGGTAAACAAATGGGTTCTGGTTAGAGTAGGTCTAATATTCTTCTAATGGTGCCGAGAATGGGATACCACCTACTATGCATTTTTCTTCTTTTATCAACAAAGGAAAATGAGTGAAGTTATCTTTCCTCTCAAATACATGTCTTCCTACAGAACCTAATAAATCGGCAAATACTAGTCTCTAATACATTGTAAGCTGGCATGCCCAAATCTTGAGCTTGCACAAGAACAATTAAAAGCCAAAGTCTTCTATTGATCGAAAGACTCCTGTCCATACTCCAGTTTTCATTGAATTTAAAAGCAGTTCAGCAATGGGTTGCAGTTGCTGAGCGATACATAGGGAGGGGGTTACTTATTGATCCATGATACACAAACTACATTTTTTTGCATTAACTTTAACTTGCAGATTTACTATTATTGGTCAGGAAAGAACTAAAACTACGTTATTGCATGGAGGGAAATATAAATCATTTACATGTAAACAACGCTTTTACCCAATTATAATGATGCCAGGTGTCCAAGTGCTAAAAGTCATTCAGCAAAGTGGAAAGGGTTCAGGGCCTTAAGAGCCAAGGTATTTTCCAAGCAGAGATGGACCTCAAATTATATGCATGTTACACATATCAGATTATTTATAATGCAGTAAACATTTGATTTAAGAGCAATTTGCAGAGAATATATGACATTTGCCATTTAGATCTTACCAAATGAAAATCAGCTAGGTTTTCAGTATAAACTTTCAACCTTTCCAAATCATATAGTGATAGATCATCAGTAAGCGACCTCCAAAATCCATCAGGGGCAGATGGCATGGGTTCTTGCTCCATGTCAGCGTAATTAATCTTAGGATCCAAGACACTGAAATATCAAGAGTAGCATGAGCATATTAAACAGAAACTCATTTGAAGTTGAAGTTTTGAATCTAACCTCATAGCAAGCTTATATTCCATTGAACGGAAACCGTCACCTTCTAGTAGCCTAGCAAACCTTCGCTTGAAATCTGAAGATAGTTGAGAAATCAGCTTTAAATGTGCAGAACTAAAAAAATAAAAATAAAAATAAAAAGGTACACATTGATCTGAAAATAGGACCAACCTTGGTAAAATGGACCAAAAAAGCCCCATTCATCTGACCCACTAACTTCACTATCATCGCTGTTTAATGGTTTGAGGACCATACATGAATGCTCACCAGTTACAGTATTCTAATTCAAAAGATAATAATAAACAAATAAAGTATCTAAATAGAAAGCTGTGTCTATACAAGCACATATTGGGGAGAAAAGAACAAATATAACAAAATTGAAATGGCATCTTAACTGGAATTTGGCCGATGTAGAAGGGGGCAAATTTATGTCTCTTCCAAAAGCGAAGAAGGTCCAAAGTTAACCCAAAGGAAACACCGAGGTAATGGAGTTTTTCTGGTTTCCGTTCATGAAGATGTACTAGCAAATGTGGAAGATCTGTCCTAGGTTTTATATTTTCTTCTAGCAAAGAAACCTACAAGCACAATACGGTACAAAATAATATGACTCCATTCATAGAAGTACTTTCCTATGCCAAAATAAATTTTCATGTTCAAACTAATGTAGCAAGATACTATTCATATTCATGGATTCATAGTTATCATTCTACATTGAATATTCAGGGAGAAGAAATTATTAGCCAAGCAAAACTGCACGAATTCTTGATAGAAGTTATAAGTTTTTATCACATTGCTTAGATTTAGAATCTATATTATAACAAGATAGTAAAAAACTCTGTATCCTAGAATATGAACCAAACATGAAATGAATTTAAAGAAACATAACTATTGGAACATAGTATAAAATCAAAATTTGTTCACTGGATGGACCTTCTCTGCAGCTTCAGTAACTCTAACTCGAGGAATCTCCACATCATTTTCATCATCTACTTCAGAAATGGGAGTTATTTTTCCTTCAAAGTACCTACAGTGAGTAATATTGTAAATGCCTCCACTTTTAAAGAAATTTAACTTGTAAATGCATCATGACATGATTAAGCAAAGAGTATGCTCATCAAGTAACTTTCTCTTATATATTAGAGTGCTCGTTATATTACACTGTTGTGTACACAGCACAAACTTGGGATATGAAATCACAAAACATATGAATGTGGATTACATTCTCATATTGGCAAAATCTTTTATTTCTCAAGATAAAGACCATGATGATGATGTATCCATATTTTCTAGGTTTCACTATGAAACACAGTCAGCAATAATACAAGACTCTCAATCTTATAGACGATTGTTTCCCAGAGTCTTTTAAGCAATTAAAAAAAGAATTTCTTTATACCACTTTTCACTCCTTTTGCCATTACTTCGTATCATCATTATTCCAGCTCCATTATTATACATTAACAATCTCATGAAGGAGATTGTAGCACTAATTCTAACGCTTGAATCAACAGTCATGCAACACTGTGGTTCAACAAAATAAACAGAATATTTAAAAAGCTCAACGGAAATATTGATGCAATGTCATAGACAAAACCCATATGGATATTTGTCCGCAAAACTAAATTTTCCTTATCTATAAAACAAAAGATACAGTAGTCAGCAATTCAAAAGAGGAGACCTCCAAACTTTTCCTGTAAACTGTATGTGGAGTAAAAGCTAAAACTATCAAGCCTGCTCATATGCTAGCTCATAAACCATGAAACTATATCACTGGTCTCATCAAGTCTGAACTCTTCTTCAAGTGAAAAATTAGTTCAATAATTCCGGGTTCCACACTACCGTGTAGGGAACTACTGCTTGGAAGTATGATAATTCATGTATAAGAACGTAATGTTTGATAGAAAATACATCAGCTAGAAGTCTAATTCTGTAACAGTTCAACTAATTCTTGCAGAAAAAGGATACTCGATCTAAGATCACAACCTAGGTCACAATTTGTAAGTCAGGCCATCTTTTTTAACCACCGATTATACAACAAATATCTAAAAATCACCTAAACACAACAAGGGGGAAAAAGGCAGATGCCATTCTTATTGCAATTTTTTGTTGGTCAACCTTACCAGTTGTGAGCAAGATCAAGTGCAATATCTAGTTAAATGATAATGTCAGAAGCTAGAGAAAGACAAACCTGGTTATGAGTTCTACAGCAGCAGAACCGTATCCAAGCTGTGTTGAAAACCACATAAAAAATGGTATATCACAATGCATTACAAGAATCTGAAGCGACTCAATCTGGCATCATTAAGATAGAGACTTACCCTCATTGCACTTGGATGGGTGGCAATGCGTACAATACGAGCACCTGAAAAGCTAGGGAAAACTGTATCACGGAACTGCTCACAGAATTTCCATGGTATTTGGTCCCCAGAGGGTTGATGACCTTCACTTAAGCTTTGGATTGCAGATTTACGAGAAATCTGGCCTTCAAGACAGACCTGTAAATAAAGACAACCAATAGCAATGAGAATGATAAAAAATGTTTATGCAAATTTCCAATGACTACAAAAATTAGGAAGAACATTTGCATATAACCCAACAATAATATTAAGAACAATACTTGGCACAGAACAAAAATCCCTGTCAAGTTAAGCAAAATGAGATATAGCCTGGGATTACATCTAGAATACATGGACAAAAGCTGATTACAAACAACTGCTACAAGTGAGAAAATTTTTGAGTGGAACAACAGTTAGTTGGAGGAGCAACATACAGCTCAGATAGGGACCAAACCAGAAACTAAGACTGATGCATACAGTGAAAGGTAGGGTTTGGATGAAAATAAATGTGAGGTATGATGTGGAAATACAGGTATTTAGGGAGAGGGGGACCTTGGTAATTTGTAACATTAGCTATGAACAAAGAATCTAAAAACTTTTGGCTTGTCTGAAGTTAAATATTGCTCTTCTCTCCACTCAGATGGCTACTGTAGGCAATTAACATTGGATGCCCAAACAGCATTCTTAATACTCACAAATCCAAAAGGTAAAATATTTGTGGACTGTTAATTGGCCAAAATAGAACAGAAGACACCAAAAGAGATAAAGAATCGGTCAATCAAATTAATCGAAGAAAATAAATGACAAAGTGCGCAGAAAATAAGTGTTGGTGTCTCTCTTAGGTAGTTTACCTGGATGACGCATAAGATATCAGGAAGTTGATTTTTTGACTCATCAACAGGGCCTGTACATATAATATTAGTACAAACCTAATCTCATGCAAAATAATAATAATAATAATAATAATAATAATAATAATAATAATAATAATAATAACAACATCAGTTCAAAGAAAAAAGTTTTACCAAGCAACACGAACAAATGATGTGCTGGAGCATCGGCCATTAGTTGTAAGTCATTAGGAGAGTTTTTGTAGTGAGACGCAACATATAATGCCATCATTCGCTACATAAATTGAGATACATAAGCACCATACCTCGAATACCAATAATTAAATACAAAAACATCAAATCACAGAGTATTTTACCTGCAGAAATAACTCGCTGTCTTTGTGATAGGAAAAAAGAGTGTCCCGATTGACATAATAGAGATCGCATTCACTGGGTAGGGGTAATCTAGTTGGGCAAACAAAAAAAGAGTACATCAATAAAGTTGATGGAGATGGTTTCATAACAGAGATCTCAATTAAGATGATGACTTAATTCTGACCTGCTGATACTAGGTATTGAATTCGCAACATCGAGACAGAGTAAGGCATTGAGCCAGGATTCTATGGGATCACGAGAAGCATATCTGATAGACTCGCTTAATTCTATCTTTCTGAAAAGACGACCTATATACAAAGAAATAATGAAAACAGCAAATTTTCCAAATAAATAGCCTACATTTACAAAATTTAAAAGTTTCAAAAACTGCGAACCAAGACAACACCAAGAGTGTACTGTCCTTGGAACCATATGAGTTGAAGCAGAAACCATTCAAGAGATTGTGGCCCAAAACATATAGCTGCCTGATAGGACACGGCGGTCACCACATTCATTCTAAAATATTGCACTATTTTCATCAATTTCAGTTAACATATAACGAGTGAGCAACAGGATTATATAGCCCAAAAAGAATATCCATAATATTCAGGAAATGATTTGGAAATATGATCATGCTGAGTTCAGCATTATATTTTGAAATTCCCCACATCAACACAGATATGCCATGAGAAACATTAAGCCTAATACTATAATAATCAACACATACATTCCTAGCAGCACTAGATTCATTCTTAGCAGACTCATCATAAAACTATCAGAACCAAGTGCAAATGTATACCAGAAAGAGAGCCCTCCACATTCTTAGAAGATATCTGGCTTTGTTCTTCCAATTGCTGCAGAAGTTTTAGTGACAAGGATCGGCCAGTACCTTCATAGCTTTAAGTAGAAAGACAAATATACATTTATGTAAGCATGCCTTCATAGCTTTATTAGAGTTAATTTAGCATGGTTAAAAAGAGAAAAATGGAAAAAAATCACTATTGTTGAGTAAGGAAATGGCAGCTTCTTTGGAAATCAAAGGTCTCTTGAAGAAAATGATAACTTCCAATTTAAGTTACAATAAAAGTATCATACCCATTCACAGTTGATGAAAGGAAAACCAGATATGGACCCAGTAGGGACCTCACAACAGGCAATGGAATTGCAGCAGCTTCATCAATAACAAGCAGTTCAACTTGGGAGAGCTTTTCATGTTCATGTGGCTGTAAATACTGCAAGGAAATGCAAGAAACCACATACATTAGGCAATTAATTACATGATGTAGAAGATCCTCACAAATCAACAATAGAACCGAACGAATTAACTAAGAGCAACATTTTACATGTAAGATCCTTTATCTTCTAACCTGAATTGTTTGTCTGTGCTGCTTGAAGATATTAATGCGCACAGTAGCTTTTTTGAACTCAGGATTTGCACTTTTCACCACATCATAATCAATATGTTCCTGCAAATAAAAAAGCCAGGTCACAAGCTTAAGATAAAGGGTGAATGACAGCCAATACTTGCACAGAAACCCAAGTGAACCTATAGAGCAAACAGGAAAAACTGTCTTAAGAGAGGTGTGCATGACATATACTATGGAATATATGTTTTAAAACTGGACTTAAGAGATCACACCCAATTGCTTCAGACCTGAACAATGTCCAGATATTCATGGCATGAGAGAAAAAGCAGAAAACTAAATGCAACAAGAAAATCCATGTAGATGACACAGCTCTTTTTTCCTTTTTAAACTTAAAGGTAGAGCAAGCTGCAGTAAAAGAAAATTGCAAAATAAACTCCATTTCCTCCATAATAAATGTTGTCGGGAAACAAAATTATGGATACATGGCCAGTTGAAATGCTTTAACAAATTGTTATGAATATAAAGAGAAGCTGACTGCCAATTTTTTTTAACAGTCCATATTCCTTTATTAACCTTTGTTAATCAACTAGAAACTATTGGTTTGCTAAAATCACATGCTAAAAGAAAAGTGCAACTGTAAAAACAACAAGAGTGTGCTAAGCGTGTATAAATGGTTCATACTGATATGATCAAGCATATCATCCAAGCAAAGGGACAAAAGTAAACTGTCTATCATCCAAGAAAAGGGACAAAAGTAAACTGTACCTTGTATTCAAGTGCATCGAATCCCTTGCAGATGAATTCAAACAAAGTCTTCAAGTTTTCAGGGCTGGGTGCAGTAATAAATATATTTGAATACCTGTCAACAGCATTTATTATTATTATTATTATTTGAATAAAAAAGGTCTGTTAGGATAAACATGCACAGGCATCAAAGAAACATGTAGCATTTTATATCCACATTACCCAGCCGCAATAGCTCCAGCGACTGCTAAACCAAGGGCAGCAGATTTCCCACGACCTCGAGCAGCCAGCAAAGCAACTGTGCTGCGCGGTGTCTTATCCAAAATTGAATCAAGAAATGTGATCACAGCTTTTCCCTACAGACATAAAAGTTTTAATGTGAACCAATAGGACATCCATGAAGTATCGGCCACATTAGTTATCCACTTTCAGGGAAATAAATCCTAGGTGTTCTCTACCTGATCTAGTGTACAGCACTTTTTGACCAAAGGACCGACAGGAAAATCCTCATGGAGTTGTTCTTTCAAATTCTTCAAGTTTCTTTCCGCTTCTGAAAGCCCTTCAGAATCCTTTAATAGCCAAAAAGGAGATAAGATAACTCAAACATTTAGTTAAAACTGGAATACTTGATGCATTAGCTATGCTGTTAGTATGTCAAAATGAAAGAATTGCTTGCTATGAAGAAAACACTGAAAAAAATCTTATAGTTATGCTTTTAGCATTTCATAATATTTTTATGATGATATTACAACCACAGAAAAAAATATAATAGCACTCTAAGAAACAAAATATGAAAAATTGTTGCAGTCAGTAAAGAAGCCACACCTCTTTAACAGGATTTGGGGTGATTGACCTTATATGAGAAGAAATAGGTAAAATGTTAAGCTCGTCATCCATAACCACACATGCTTTGCACGAAGCAAGTGATAACAAGAAACGTTCATTAAAGCGCCCAGTTGCCTCAGAATGGGACTCGGTACGAAACCTCTCATGAACATCCTAAAACCAGTAAAACCTTATATAAGCATTTACTTTTAAGCATGATGAGAAACTCAAAGAATAGAGTGTTGTTGCCTCATAAATCTTATATAAAAAAAAAAGGAAGAATATAACGGCAGTTTTCAACCATCACCTACCATTCCAATTCCACTGAATGACACAAAATGAAACATCATAAATTATAAGAGTTAAAACAAAGACAACATAAGCCATCTTCCCCATCCTTTGCATCTGCAGTCCACTCAAGAAATGTAGAAACTGAAAAGGCTTAAATACCAACGAGATGAGAACCATACCATAACCATTGTGTACAAACTGGTCAACGAAGATAAAGAGCGTAGCAGCAACACAATCAATCCACCACCTTCAACTGTTTCTATCGTTCTAGCCAACAAATTTGGAGTCAGAGCCTCAAAATCCTAAAATACAACACAATAATTCTTCTTCAGAATAACTAACAGAGAGACAAAATATAAATAAATTAATTAAAACACACAAGCTAAGTTTCTTACCTGTAATATGCACATTCCAAAAGTATTACCGAGAATTCTTTCAGTATCCTTATACAAACAGTATGTCAAACCTCCGGTCTCAAGAAAGAGCGAAAAAGGATCAACTTTCTCAGGATCCAACAGTCCTCTCTGCATTAACTTTTTCACCTGCTTTGCTCTTTTTTTCTTGTGACTGCGTCACAAATTCACCAAAAAAAAAAAACTAATCAATCTTCTGTTTTATTTTTCACAAATTATATCCAATATCCAGCTCAATAAAATAAAATGAACCTGCTAAGTTCAAGTTTATCCTTGTAGCACCATAAAACGGGCGGTCTAGATTTCACCACTGCCTTGCTTAGCATATAATGAAGGTTCACAATCTGCATCGAAGTGGAAAATTACTGCTTGTTATAATTAAAAAAAAAACTGAAAGAGAACAGAAAAGGGTGCAAGCGTACCTGGTCACGTGACTTGTCGCCGATGATAAGGAAGAGAGAACGGTGGCGTAATTTGACGCCATTTTCTATGAGTGTTCTGATTCTCTCGTCCACCTTCTTCCTCATTATTATAGCTTCTGCCTATTTATCGCCCGTGTATAGCTTGCTTTTTTTCCTTTCTGCGTTTCGACGGACAGTTTCCGCCGCCGCCGGTTCTGCTGCTTCTCTGTGATGATTCTTAGAGCCTCTCTGTGCCAGTGTTGTTTTTTGAGGGTTTAGGTCAGGTTTTACAAAAAGAGGAGGCTGTTTAAAACCCTGGATGGAATTGAACCGGGTTCAACACTATAAAGTAAAATAGACTAATAGAGTCGAAACATCTTTAGAGAGAAGAAAACTACATTTATTTGGTACTCTAAC
>Ga0325403_1004807_pt1 | contig 12621 bp, 5 predicted proteins | sample PopdelMetagenome_19_FD_205665 | JGI IMG/M metagenome (GOLD analysis project Ga0325403, IMG submission 205665) | Populus deltoides microbial communities from Bellville, Georgia, United States - Xylem-PdKOR-R4 | ecosystem: Host-associated > Plants > Phyllosphere > Stem > Wood/Secondary xylem...
TCTTTTTTGTTCCAACTTCGACAGAGTAGGTGTTGTTGGATTGGAGGTCGATGAAATCTCCGAGCGCAGGGGATTCGGCGTCTAATCGAGCTCGCAGACCGGCTAGGGTTTCGGGGAATTGTGGGTGTTGTTTGGTGGAGGATTCGGTTGTGGAGGAGGAGAAATTGCAATTTTTGGCTTTGGTGGTTGTGGATTTGAGGATGCGAGTTGCCAAGGATGTGAAGCGTGATTGCATTGTTTGATTCGAATTGAAAGAGGGGGCGGTGCCGGTGCTGGTGCTGGTGCTGGTGAGGGGGGAGGATAGGGAGGGAGGGATTTTGGGTGGGTTAGATTTGGTTGGTTGGTTAATTGTGGCCTGTGGGTGGGGATTTGCAGTTTGTGGACTCCCTAGATGGTTGGTAGCAATTTTTTTTGTTTTCTTTGAAAAAATCTTAACTGCAGTGGAATTTATTTAAAAAAAAAAATAGAATCTCGTGTATTTCAAATCCTCTTAATTAAACTTTAATGAAATCGCAAATTTAAAATAAGTGTAAAACTTTAAATTTTAAAATGGATTTAATCTATAAAAATTGTATAAAAGTAAATATAAGGCAACGCTATAATGTAACACACTAAAGAGTAGAAATTAATGTTAAAACTAATTTTTTTAAAGTAATTTATTCTTTTTTTAATATCTTTAAAGAAATAAAATGAAAATAATATAAAAATTAAATTAAATTAAATTTTTTTCTTTAACATATAAATTTAACTTATTTATCAATTGAATTTAAATTAAATACTATATTAAATTTAATTATAATGTAATTTTCAAATGGCCTGTTAATTGATTTATATTTTAGAAATCTCAAGAAGTAAATGGAAAGTTTAGTTTCTCTATTTGTTGTTGAATAATGTTGGGTGTACAAGTATTTATTTGAAATTGCGAATCACTATGGTCATTGCATACCTAAATCAACCTTAACTAAACTAATAATTATGAATCTCAAAATTAAAATATGTTTTTCAAACTTAGAGAATATTTGGAGCTATCTCTTTTTATTTATACAAGTGTTGAAACTTATAATATATTTTTATTAAAAAAATTAATATATTTAAATTTTTATTTCTCTTTTTCATATAAAATTGAATTCTCATGTCATTATCATAATAGAATCTTACTAACACGATCTGCATTTTAATGAAAAAAATCAATAATTTAAATTAAAGGCTTAACAATATTTAATAAGTTGGTTTTGTTTTAATAAAAAAAAAGATTAAAAAAAAAGTATCATGACAACTTGGGAAAAAAACCCTTAAATGATGAAATTAGATAAAAAAAATAATAATAAAAATAAAGTCAACTTGAGGTAATATGATAAATATATAACCTAAGGATAAAAATAACCTTGGATCAAATGCAAAGGTTTCTTTGACTGTAAAGGCATTCAGTAATCTAACTATGCTTAAAAAATAAAAATCCAAAATTGTCCCTACACGGCTGGTTTAAGTTTTATTTTCAGGGGTATTTTCATTCTTTTACTGTTTATTAAAAAAGGAAAAGTCTCTCCTACCCAATCAGCTAGCCCAATTGTTTTTTGTTTAAGGAAAAAAAATGTAAATCTATTATTATAATCCATAATGAAATTGAGTATATATAGCTATAATATAGAAAATATTCCCACCTCCTTTCTCTTTTAGTTTATTTTGTTATATTTAGATGAGTGTTAAAAATATAAAGCCAATTTATGAAGTCACATTTCTTAAAGGGGAGAGGTATTTTAAATATATATTAAATTGAAACCAAAATTATTAAAGAAAGCCTATTCATTAAAATTAGGAAATCAGGAACTTAAAAAAATATTAAAATTATAGTTTAGATGAGTTGGTTATACATATTTAATAGATGTTGATTTTAAAAGATACCTTTCAATGAAGATTGAATTGTGTAGATTGAATTCATGGTATGTTTGCTTGATTTGTAGAATATCATGTGATCAATATGTATTTAATCTTTTATATTTCTTTGTTAATATTTATTTCCTGATTTTTTTACCTCTTTCATTTTTAGCTTGTTATAACTTACAATTTCAACTTTGATCTTAATTTTTAAAAAAGTCAAAGTTGCAAATACAAATATTGTAATGGTAAGATTCATAAACAAGTTTTAATAGTGTTATTAAATTTTTCAAATGTTAGGATCCAAGGGGCATTAGTTAGTTTTAAAGATTGGTCTTCTTTAGTACAAGGTTTTTTTGGACCTCAAGAAATAGGCTCAAACTCATGGAGTGAAGGAAAATCACCAAGGACACAAAGAAAAATCATCAATATATACCACATGCAAGAAATAAAGAACAAGTCTAAAGCTGGTCGTCATTAAAAGTTGAGCAAAAAAAAAAACGAGAAGAGAAAAGGAAATAAAAGGAGTAAACACAAACCTCATCTTTTAAGCTTGATCTCTACAAGCTCGACCTTAAGAATGAAGGGGGACTACCGACTTGTAGTATAAGAGAACATTCCATCAAAGATAATGTCTCAAGTACCTTTAAGAATATAACTGATATAAGAGATTTTTAAAAGAAATTGTTTTTTTTTGTTTTTTTCTATTTAGTTTAGATAAATATTTTTTATAATTTTTTTATTTTTAATCTAATAAATCAAATATTATATTGGTAGTTTTATTTTTTTTCATTTAATTTAGGAATCCATATTATCACTTTATAATTATTTATTGGAATCTTTTTTTTTTTAGAAAGACTTAGGACTAGTATAAATATGGTTGTTTAGCTTGTATTTCAATGGACTACATCAAAGAAAAAAATTCAAGTAATAAACAAAAATTAAGGCTCTAGTTGTTGAGGCACTTTTTCGATAAAATTATATCTTTCTTTGTGCTTGCTTTCTTCTTGTCAGGTTCAAGTATGGTGGTTGGTATCAAAGTCCAATGATTCCTAATGGTTAGTTGTTTGTTATGTGTTGTTAAATAATCATAAATAGAAGAGGTCACAGAGGTATTCATGTAGGAGGGGATGAAGAGGTTCCTCCTAAGAAAAGAGACATCTCAGAACTAGTAATAAAAAATATGTAGAGACAAATGGAAAAATTAACATGTCATTAGCGATGATGAGAATTATAAAGAATCGTGAAGAAAGTGATCATAAATCCATATCTAGTCTTATAAATTTGTTTCAAAGGCAAGAGTAGAGAATGCAACCTCTACATATTTTTTATTAGGTATGCTACAAAGCTAAGGAATTCATTGATTGGATAAATGAAGTGGAATGAAGTTTTTTAGTGTAAGCAAGTCTTGGAGCAGATAAGGGTAAAATTAATCAACATTATATTAGAAGGGAAAGCTTTTGCATGGTGGGAACAAATAAAAAAAAAACTTAAAAGAGACAATGAAATTTAAAGATTAGTGACCGGGAAAAGATGAAAAAGAATATGAAAAAGCACTTACTTCCTTTCGGATACACTCATACTTCATACCAACAACTCCACATATTAAGACAAAAAAAGAAAGTATGTTAATGAATACACTAACAATTTCTATCAACCGTGGCAAGGAGTGATTTGTCAAAAATAATAATGGAGTAGTTAATGACCAAATACTTGAGTGGATTACAATAGTTCATCTAGGATGTATTATGCTTACAATCTTTATGGATGGTTTTAGAAGCCTATGAAAGGGTTTTCACTATGGAGAAACAACAAACTACTAGAGTAACAGTTCTTATTTAAAAGCTTTTAACCTAACTCTTCTCCTAGCTCGAGTTTTAGATTAAATAGTGTAGGAGCTACCTTGACGTGACCTAGTTGAATTGGTAAGTCTAAAGAAAAAAAAATCAAAGGAAAAAAAAAAAGAAACCATACAGGTTTACAAGTGTTAGCTTGCAAAACCGATGATCTAGGTCATGGATTCCACTTGGTTTAATTACTTTTTATTTTATTTTATGATAAGATAAAACAAACCAAAAGCTAATTCAAAATTAACCAAATATAGAAGGATAACATTGAACATAAAATTTCATAAAATTCCAAAATTGAATAATGAAATTGAAAAAAAAAAACTCATGGGCGCAAAGCCTGGGTGGCCTAAGTGTGTAGGCCTGAGTCAGTTCTGTATGATTAGGCAAGTATTTTTTTTTTCTTGTTTTGGGTTTACCCCCTATTTATTAAAAAATATAAGCATCAAATGGCGTGTTTCTTGCTATGGAAAATGATGTATTGTCTGCTAAGCTACAACCTAAATTTTGGCCACCGCTTGAGTTTTTAGGTGAAAAATTCATTTTCCAATCTTCACCTAAAACCACCTCCAAATCACCCTAAACCACCTAATAACCTCAAAACTATATATATAATTCAAATGAAAGAAAAATATTTAAATCGAGCGTAATCTTTTTTTCAAGGATGTTTGAAGATAAACAACCATCATCAAATTCTCTTCGTTGAACAAAACTCGTTGACACAAAAAATGAGTTTCGTTGTTGAAAAGTAGACAAACCGATAATTTTCTCTATTTTTATTTTTTTTGATAAGTTTCTCTTTCCTCTTTAAACTAAGGACAAAAAAAAATAAGTTTTTTTTTGCCAAAATTAAACTTGTTGTACATTCATGGTTGATCATTTATTTTCTTTATATTTTACCTTTTAGTTCTCTAACTTGTAATTTGGTAGTTTTACCATAATTCCAAACTTAATTTCATCTAATTACGATTGATAAGGATGTAATTGCAAGACTAAACAATTTTAAAAAATAAAAGAAAAAAAAGGTGCTTCATTGTTCATATAAATAGTGAAGCACCATATTTTTTCCCATTTCCTTTAGAAGTATGACTAGCTATGGACCCACGCTATGATGCAGGTATGATTTTTTTTCATAACAAATGATGCCTATATGTCAAAATTGAATATGAAACCAAGATGTAGCTCAATTCCTAGCCCATTAAATATAGAAAGATGAGATTGAGTGAAAAAAAAAACACCTAAAAAAATTTTGTTTTAGTCATCTTATTAAGCATGCCAAACCTATAACCCCAATATTCAGAACCAAGCCAACTCGCGTTATCCTGCTAAACTTATTGTTCAGATCATAAGATCGGAATAATCTAAAAGAAAAAAAAACAATGAAAATCACAAAGCCCATTTAAAAAAAACTAAAGTCAACTCACGTGAACATTTCAAACAAGTGACCCAAATCATTAGACCGGAAGCACCCTATCTGAAAAAACCATGAAACTAAATTCACATTCAATTAAATATTTAAGGATAAAATTGAAAAAAGAATTTAAATTATACAAAAGGATTCAAAACAAAAAAAAATATCAAATACAATATTGAGGATCGAAATTGAAATACAAAATAAATTTGTTCTATGATTGAAGGGTAGAATTGAAAAAAAAAATCTATTTAACAAAAGGATAAAAAAAATCAAAAAAACAAGGATTAAAATTAAAATAAGAAATACAAATAATTTTTTTTATTGAAGGGTGAGATTGATAAGAAAATCTAATTTAACAAAAGACCCAAAAAAATAAAAGAATGAGAACCAAATTGAAAAAATAATATATGATAAATTGGGATTGAATGATGAAATTTAAAATCAATAAAACTTTTACAAAGGGACCAAGAACAAAAATTAAAAATAAAAAAAATAAGGACTGAAATTGAAACACCAATAATAAAGTGGATCGAGCTGTACTTTTTAGGAGAGAAGAGAGAAAAGAAAAAACAATTATTTTATTGATGACAAACCACCCAGCTGTCATTTACACGTGTCGCACTACAGGAGAAGGACTCAACAATGCTTCCAAAAATGATGGAAGGACATTTTTTTGCTACTGAAAGGCATCTCACATGCATGCACTTGCACCACACATGCTAACATGTTTTTTTTTTAATTTAAATAATATTTAATCTATGCAAAAAGATCAAATTACCCTTTATGAAACTAGTAATAACAAAAAAACAATTGTAAAAAGACTAAAAGGCCCTTAAACACATGTTTTAATTTTTATTTATTTCAATGGCAAAATTATCTTTGCTATGCTTTAAAAAAGTAAAAAAGAAATAAATATCATTGTCTATAAAAAAATTTACTCATTTTAATGTGCTTAAAAATAGAAAAAAAACATATATCCTTATCTATTTTTTTAATAACCAATGAATTTTGTGAAAAAAATCTAAATATATCTGATTTATTTTTAAGAAAAAAATATCATAATACTATTTCTGAATTGATACAAATTGATATGTATCTACAATATTTTTCATTACACAATTAGCTTTGTGTTAAAAGATAATACTAACTCAAATGGTCGTATCTTTGTCATTGATTTGACCTTGTGCGTGTAAATTCTTCTAGAAGATCATTATTATCGGTGACCAAACCAGGTACTTTCCTTATTAATTAGGGTTTGTCTTTAATAGAATAAAAGAAACGGGCTTAATCTTGACCTAAAAATCAAGTCAAAATATCCCTAACCATTAATAATTTATTTCAATAAACATCATTTGTTCTAAACTCAAATGCCCCCTCTTTCATTTTATATTTATAATAATAATAATAATAATAATAATTTATGTGTAGACTAGAAAAATAATAACTCTAAAATAAGTAATAAAAAACTGAAAATAATTCATATTCTTTTCACAGTAGACTTTCCAATTATTAAACACAAATAATAAATTTAATCACATGCTCAAACTGAATAAAAAAATAATCAAAATCCTAACATATCGTATCATATAAAAAGAAAAGCAAATTTGTTTCATAAAAACCCTGATAGCTCTTTTACTTTCTTTTTTATTATTATTAATATAAACTTCAAAACATGTGGGAACTAAAATGAACATGCATTCATAAAAACCCTGATAGCTCTTTTACTTTCTTTTTTATTATTATTAATATAAACTTCAAAACATGTGGGAACTAAAATGAACATGCATTGTGGATCAAAAAACAATTAACTTTGAACTTGTATAATTACTTTTCACGACTTTTGATTGTTGCTCTGCTTTACGTTTAAGTTACTTATATATATATATATATATATATATATATATATATATATATATATATATATATGTTAAAACGTGAGAGAAAAACACTGTGCATTTATTGTGGACATAAACTCATTACACTATGAAAGACACTGTAGATATAGAATGTTTGCACTATAGCGTATATGGGGGCGTTGTCTTTTATGTTTGTAAGTCAGAAAGGGTTTGTTGGGTCGTTCTCTTGTGATGGAGCTTTAAATAAATTTTTTATTCAAATAATATACTTTATATATATATATATATATGTGTGTGTGTGTGTGTGTGTGTGTGAGAATTTTGTAACAATAAAATCCATTAAAAAGCAATTCATAAATATTATAATATAATATTATTTTGGGCCACTGATGCGGGGTTGTTCTGCCAAATATAACCCAATGATGTCGGGCCCTGCTGCCCAGTAGTATTGAGCCCCGATGGATACCTAGTTGTTGGGTCCTACTGCCAAGACCCAAGTTCATTTGATCTGGTTGTCGCTAAACCCAAAGATGGTGGGTCTAGGTGCCCAACAGGCCTCAATAGCAGTGGGCCCAGCTAAACCAGAATCTATTAAAATGTGGGTCCTGCTTTTACCAGGACCTAGCAGCAGAGGTGGGCCCAGCTACCAGCAAGACCCACTGCTGTTGGGTATTGCTGACAACAGGACCCGGCAATGGTAAGCCCAAAGCTATGAATAAGACCCATTAAAAGTAAGTCATTCTGACACCAGGACCCAACAACGGTGGACCTTGCTGCCTGCAGGACCCGCCGTTACTAGGTATTGTTGTCAGCAAGACCCAGTAACGGTGGACCCAGAGCTGCGAGTAGGACCCACTAAAGTTGGGTCATGCTGCCACTTGGACCTAGCAGCTGTGGGGCCCTGCTGCCACCAAAACCCAATAGTGTTGGCAGGGTCTATTTTATTTGATATTCGGGCTTGTAATTGGGCTAGAGGAAATTGGTTGACTCGCCGGGTCAACCTGAAACTCGGGCGACCCGGTAAAAACCCAGTAGAGTTCTTTTTTTAAAAAAAATTTTTCCTCTTACCTAGAGACCCCTCTTTTTCATATTTTTCAATTGATTACTAACTCATTTCAAAGTTCATTATATTTTTTTTTTTGTCGTGACCCGAGTATTCCCACCCTCTTTTGAAAGGGTTAGATGAGTCCCATTCGGGGTGCGTGGCTGCCCTATAACAAGTGTGCTTCATGGGAATCGAACTTGTGTTCTCACCCTTATGGTAATCTAGCGGTGCTTTAACCGCTAGACCAACACTGCATTGGTAAAATTCACTATATAAATACTAGAATAATGTTTTTATTTTTTCAATGTGGGATTTGAAACTCTTTAGTGTATATGATCCATGTTCATAAGAAAAAAATTATTTTTTTTAAATGTGGGATAAAAAAAACTTTTTTTGTTTAAATACTTCAACTTAGAAGAATAAGATAATATTTTTTCAATGTGGGATAAAACATCTTTTGAGGTAATCTTTTAAACTTAATTGTTTACAACATGTATAGTCTATATCCACATGGATTATTTCTTGATTTTTTCATATAAAATATTAAAACCTAAAATATATTTTTTTCAATTTTCCTGGTTTGACCCTAGTCAACATGTATACCCCAGGACCCGACCCTTTGGTCAAGTCAACCCCCAAGTCGGGTTTGATAACTATAGTTGTCATGAAAACATATTTTTTTATTTGTTATATTTTTTTAACTATCAAAATGCGTTGAAAAAATCTACATAAATAATTGTTTATAAAAAATAAAAATATTTGACCCGCAGCAGAATGCGGGTCATATAGCTAGTTGTTGTTCTATATATTATGGACCGTTACCGTGTATATATATCTGCCTCCTTTTTTAATTCTTAAACATTTTTTTATAATATAAACAAATTATTTTTTATTATTTATTTTTTCAATATTATGATCACACGGTTTAAAGTTTAATAATTTTTTGATTCACATGCAATATCATATTTGTAGTGCCAAAGGTTCACCTGCTATATGGTATTTGTCATGCCAAAAAATGGAATGTCATATGAAATATTGAGATATTATTTTAATATTCTTATTCATTTTAACTTGTTTTTAAGATGATAATAAGCTTTTATTTTGAAAAAAAAATGCTTTCAAATTAAAAAAATAGTTTCATTAAAACAGTAAAGAGATATTTTAATAAGAAAATGAAATTTAAATTGAAAAAATATATATTTTTGATTTATTTTGAATGATTAAAATTTTATTAAACCTTTATTTATAAAAAAAACACAATGCTAACAATAAATTATGTCATTTTTGTTAAGAATATTATGGCTTTTATGTTGATATTATCGATTGTTTTGTTGATAATCATGTATTAGCATGGTAAAAAATATTAAAAAAATTTTCTCATTAATATTAATTGAGAATAAAATATATCTTTTCTTAATTTTTATTGTCTTGTTTTATATAATTTTCTAAAATTTATTATTCTCATATTTGTTTCTTCACATAGGTGCATAAAAATAATTGATTCATGATTTTTTTTAATTTTTTAATTTAAATTTGTTTTCACAATTATAACAAGTGTGTGCTTAAAAACAATACTTCTCATAAAAAAAACAAATTTGAATCAAAATAAAAAGGTAATAATTGGATAAGAAAATTAAGTTTTTGGTTAAAAATATACTTTTTTCCTTTAGTTGAAATTGTTATAGTTTGTTTTTTTCTCATTATTGCTTTCTATTTAATGAGCTATGTTGCTAATAAAAAAAATGTTTTATTGTCAAAATAAAAAAATATATGAATTTGAAAAGATAATTTTAATGAAAAAAAATACATCTTTACTCCATAATGTTATTCAATGACTTTCCTACAAATGTATGTTTCTATTATTATATAATTAAATAAAAAAGTAGATTCTAAAAAGTAAAGTTATTAAACCTAACCAGCCTATGATACATGTTGCTGTTAGGTGGTTTAACTCAGATTGACTTAAATCAATTCAAAATGTTATCATTTTAATATTTTTTAATAAAAATATATTAAATTAATGTTGTTTTGATTATTTTTTTAAAGTCAAATCAAGCTTTGATTGGGGTTAATAACGCCACAAAAAGAATCTCATATCAACTCATTAAGTTTAGTCGAGTTTAATAACATTAAAAAAAAATCCCCTTATAGATAGTCTAAAATACTACAAACATTAGTAGGCCAGTAAAGTATAACATAAATCTTCACAAATTATAAGGAGATTAGAGAAAAAACAAAGAAAAAAAACAAAATGGCTTGGAGGCACACTAAAACTCCGATGATAACAACATCTGTATTATTGTATAGATCTTGACGAAATGAATCCAATTATTCCTAAATGGATCTCCACTCCTAGTGTTTCACGTCTAGCTCCTTACCGCTAAGGCAACAGTTGGCAGTTGCTTCGATGTTAGAGCTGGTGACACGAGTTGTTTAAAGGCAAGTGAGCCCCGTTATTTTTGGACAGTTCATGCGGCCATTCTAATCCCTGTTAGCATGGACGTGTCCAGCATGTGGGCAATGTCGGCACATTGCTCTATTATGGTTTAAAACTTTAGGATAATTAAAGTTTGGAAAGGTCATGCGAGAATATCAACAGTTTGGCAAAAAAATAACATATAGGTTCATTAATGACATTTTCATAAATAAGCTAGAAAACTAGAAATTTAGTTTTTTCTTCCCTTTTAAATTGTCAGCCAGTGCTAGAAAAAATTAGAAGAGAAAAAAATTAAGAGCTTCCTCACTAAGTGTGTGTTTGGTATTGCGGTAGCTATTGTGGTTGTGGTTTGAAAAAAGTTATTTTATAAAAAGTACTTTTAGTTGAGGTTAGTTTGAAAAAATAGGTGTTTGGTTAAAACTATGGTTGGAATTGAGGTTGAACAAAAAGTAGTTTAATGTGTTTGGTTAAGAATGCTTTTGGAATTGAGGTTATAAAATAATTTAAAAAATTATATTAACATTGATGGTTTTTAATTTAAATGTTATAGATTTAACTATTGCTATTACATCATAAAATAAATAATACTTTATATAAAATATTTTTTATTGTTCCATTATAATATCTACAATTCCATCACGTATGAAATACATCTGACAAGGACTACAGTTTTTTTGGTTTCTTAAGCACGCAACAACATCAAGTAAAATATAATCAAGAACAAAATTGGAATTGCGATCAAATTCTGTAAATGTTACATCATCAAGCGATCTTTGTTTAATTTATGTAGTTTCATTGAATAATGTTAAACACTAGTTTTTTGAATAAAATTAAAAAAATAAAAAATATTTTTTATTTTTTATTTTACTAGAACAAACCTTTTTAAATACATTTTAAATTTTGGATCGGAACCGGTTCGGTGGAAATAGTGTAGCATGTGAACAGTGCAACAAGCTGCACTATTCCTGCTAATTAATTAGCAGGATGTGCGCATGCAACAAAAAGGCAGGAACGCGACGAGAGAAGCAGATAATTTATGCTTCAACAAAACAACGTTTTCGACGCAATTAATGGTAGGGCCCACGTACAAATATCACAGTTGATTTCATAACCAAACACTATATTTTCACTGTTACATAACAAACGTAGGTGTAAACGCTTAGACAAACGGACCCTAAAACCCTAAAAAGAAATCAAGAGTTAAGGCAATATAGATTAGGGAGTGGGTATTGAACACATCTAACTTAAGAATAAGAGGTAACTTAAATGAGGGAATGGAGTAGAGAGAGAAAAATCATAGCATTAAGAGAGAGAAAAGGGAGCAAAAAAACTTCAACCGGTTAACATTCAGAGTTTATACCATTATCGAGTAAGATGTTATAAACTTGATTATACAAGTTTAAGTAAATATTAATAAAATTTATGCAAAATTTTTAAATTTTAAATTAGGATTCTTAAATGTTAAATTGAGAAAAAGTGAAATTATGAAAAAATGATGTTTTTTTTTGGATAAAATAGAATGTAAATGATTTTAAATAAAATATAACTAAATAAAAATTAGGTGTTTATGATAAAAGTAGAGCCGACCATTTAAAAGGAGGGAAATGAAAATTTTTAAAATTAAAATATATGTTTGTTGGTTATACGTATTTAGTGTTCTTTTTTTCTACTTTCCTCTCTTTTCAATTTAATTATTTGCATGTTGTTTTATAAATTTAAAAATACATATATGATACATGAATCTTATGAGTTTATAGATATTTTCTGCAATTCTTTTAATTATGTTATTTTTTAAAATATCTTATAAAATGTGTTATTTATTAAAAAAAATTAACTATGTTAAAATAAAAAATATTTTATAATATGATACATGGACTTTATTATCCTACTAAGTAATCTATTTTGTCCTTATAATTTATCAATGTTTAACTTCCACCCTCGCAGTATAAGATTACTTAATGTTACCTCTATAATTTTTTTTTAATTCAAATCTTTAATTTATTAAAAAATAAGTAAATAACTAAGAAAATGCTAATCTTTTTCATATTTTTATTTTATTCACGCCTTTTCCTATAAAACCCACATAAAATATTGTAACAGAAACACTAAAAACCTGAAATACATGGTTCAAATGTTAATATTGAAAA
>Ga0325403_1004808_pt1 | contig 12621 bp, 7 predicted proteins | sample PopdelMetagenome_19_FD_205665 | JGI IMG/M metagenome (GOLD analysis project Ga0325403, IMG submission 205665) | Populus deltoides microbial communities from Bellville, Georgia, United States - Xylem-PdKOR-R4 | ecosystem: Host-associated > Plants > Phyllosphere > Stem > Wood/Secondary xylem...
AGGATGTCCTAGAACATAAATAGATATTTGTGATCTTCCACAGTAAGACGAGTAGCTGAACCCCAACTTTGATCTTCGCCAAATGCAGATGCAACCATTTTTGTCCTCTCTTCCAGCAAATTGTGGTCACCAGCAAAGAAAATTATCTTTGAAAACCATATTCAAATTTTCGAATATAAGAACACAAAGAAATGCACATACGAGCAAAAGTATTAGATAATAAATAGATCCTGAAACTGGAAGACATTATCAGTCAACGCTAAAACTCAGCCATAGGGTGTAACCAATGGAAATCTGCTACACTTCGAATTCATTAGCAAAAGATGGTGTTTCTATCAGGCGGGAAAGGGTTAAAAACTAACGGGGGTCAAGAACTTGGTGTTTGTTTAGCTTTAGTGATGGTTAGATGTCAAGGGTTAGCAGTACATGGTAATGTTGTTAGAGTTCATTTGTGTGGAAAGAAAGATAGCTAAAACGAAACAAAAAGGAAAGAGATTGAGAAATTTTACGGTGTTCAGTGAACAACTAGTAGTGGCATTTGTATCGGAACTAAAAAAACGTGCTCCCACATTGATCTGGTGCATCAAAAAAGTTTCTTTTTTTCAAAGTTTGAATTTAGTAAGGAATTATACCTCTTTAGTTACCATAACAACCTATTGAGAATTAGAGTTAGAATTTTTAAATATTGCAGGCTTGCATTCAATTACCAGACACTTTTCATCCCATTACTGTTGCACAATCCACATTAATCCTTCAACCTAGTATATTGAGTTTTGGAATTCAGAATATTTGGTTAATCCAGACTTGCACCCAATTATCTTATACACCTTTTGCCCCCTACAATTCCACTATCCAGGCTAATCCCTCGACCTAGCACCTGCTTGCGAGCCTGGTGCAATGCATTCTTAATTTGTGGATCATTGACCTTCTCTAACACCTCACTGGGACTCATCTTCTTTTTTTAGAAATTGCTTGTTTAACATGATCATGTAACCCTTAAAGGTAATCTGATATATCTTTATCTTGAATATTTAGCATCCAATACGAGGAACAGGTACTAACTCAAGCACCCCAGAAGGATTCTGCTTTCAAAAAATCTCAAATGGGCTTGGTCGAGTAGTCTAATTCTTAGACCCGTTATATATGAATTTACTTGTGGAAAAATCAGATCTTATTCTCAGGTTTTTCTTTTGCCAAACTTCCTAGTAGGTTCTCAAGGCTATAGTTCACCACTTTCATCTCTGCACTGTTGAAATTTAACCGAGCTCCAAACTTTCTCCACAATCTCTTCTAGAAGTTGCTTATGAACTTCGTATTCCTATCAGAAAAAATGGACCTAAGAACCCTATGCAAGCGAACCATCTTTTTAAAGTAGAGATAGGTAATGTCGGAAGCAACTATGGTCTTCATATAAGCAACAAAATGGGCCAACTTCGAGACCCTATCCACCACCGTAAGGATTGAGTCTATAGCCCTTTGGGTTCATGGTAAACAAAATACAATATCTATTATGGCATCCAACCAGAGAACATCTGGTACATGTAAGGGAGAGTATAGTTTAGCATTGGTTAAAGAACCTTTAGAACATTGATAGATGGCAGATCTCTTCATGAAACCTAGTACGTGACCTGACGGTTTATGCCAATGGTAATTAGATGACACTAAGGATAGGGTCTTGTCATGTCCAAAATGGCCCTCACAGTGCAACTCATATATGATATATTTTGTAGCGAATGGTCAGGGATACATAACTGCACGCGCCATAAAATAAGTAGTCATCCATAAGTATAAAATCACCACTCTTACCTTCATTTTCCAACCCAATAAAAATCTGCCTGAAATATAGGTCATCTAAGTACAACTCCTAGACTCCTTCCATATAGGTACGCATAATGTTGTGAAGAACAATATATTATTTTCAGCGCATTAACAACCATATTAAGGCTAACATATTTGTGCCTTAGATAAAAATTGAACTCTTATAGAAAAGACATGTACTTGGCATGTCAATGATAACTTCTGCTGCCTATTAATGTATTTTAATGCCTTGTGATCAGTGATGAGTATGAACTTTTGCACTAAACAATGCCGCCAGTGTTTCAATGGTTGAAAGGTGGTTTGATTTGATGGGGTAGCTAAACATGACAAAAAAAAAAAGGGTACAAAAAAGATCAAATTTTATTGAAAAGAGTTAATTATTAGAGCTTCGATTCATATTTTGTTACTAAATATTTCTCTATAATATACTCTTTCTCTTAAAGGGCCTTGAAGCTTTTTAAATAAGGTAATAACTCACATTTATAAGTTAGATAAATCAAAATCTTAAATTAAATAAGAAAAACAACATATAATCCAAAATTAAATTTGAAATTTAAAAAATAAAAAGAAAATAACAAAACTGAATGTAATAGCATCTTCTAGGATTAATTTAAAGGTCTTCCCGAACTGAACTAGTTACAATAAGTCTATCTTTTATAAAATTAGGCTTGTAGAACCTCCTAGCTAAATCTAAGTCTGATCCAATAATCATATAGAAAGTTATTGGCTTTTTCATTTGATTGGTAGTTTGGTGTGATTAGACCCTTTCTTGGGCTTATCCATGCCATATTAGTCCATTAAAAAGTCTACTAGGCTTTCTACGTGGTTCATTTTTCACCCTTGATTTCCTATATCATATGAAATATGCTATTGTGAAAAATATGTTTTAAAAGTTAAAGATGTTACATAGGGAGATTAATATAAGCGGATTTTAAGGATTTGTTGGCTTTGAACAGTTAATTGCGAAGAAATATGCACGCAAATCTTATGTACTTATTTTCTTAATTCAAGTTTTTAAAGCTAAGCCCCACTCATATAGTTGAATTTTTATACAACAACTCAAATATCATATAAAAAAACAAATCAATCTAATCCCCACTCATGTGGCCAGCTTCATGTACACAACACTTGTCTTAAAATAATCATCACATCACAACACCTATATACAAATCCTTATCTTAATACTGAAAATAAAGACTTATATAAATTGTTGTAAATTAATGAGGATAAGATGACAAGTACCTACCTGTTCCTCTCACTAGTCCTTTCCTGTTTGCATGGGGTCATGCAGCCGATGCCTCTCCTGTATTACACAAAGTCTTACATTAACTTCACTTTTTAAATACTAACAATGTACTTTTCAATATTCTTTTAAAAATTTAGGTACTTGTTACTCATGAATACATGTACTCTTACATTATCACACATTAAACTTTAGGTTTCCAACACTTAACGTTCCAATATAAACAATACTATCATGTAAGCTAATTTCATGCATACACACATATTATGTTTTATTTTTCACATAATAATCACTCATCCTTTTCAAGATAATTAAGCTTTTAGGTTGCCCAAAACAACCTCCCTTACCTTTTGTAATAGGGCTGCCACGATAGCCCATGTTAAACATTTATTGACCATCAAAAAGTTCCTAAACTCTTTCCCATCAAGATTCAAGATTGCTACATCAGCCTTTGATTTTACTATCTAAGGATGGCAAAACAACCCCTAATTGACCAAATTTAATCTATTATAATAACCTTTATTAGACCATATGTGTATACATTATTTTATCTTTTTAAGATTAAGTGTTCCAGTCACCATTATTTAACACACTTATTATGTTAATTAAATCAAACAATTTCAATCTCCCTTAAACAAACCCAAAAGAACCAAAGAAAACCAAAAAAAGATCAGAACACAAAATTAGCTAAAATTAGGTAATAACTAAAATGGTCCAAATTAGTTTAGCCATTTTGAGACTCTGGAAAATCCTTTTTTTTTTAATTCTTTCTTTAGCCAAAGTCTTCAACCTTGAAATTCTTGAGTTTTCTTTTCTAGATCAATTTATACTCATTCAAGTTACATACTTAACATACAAAATGATAAATTCTTAAAAGACACACACTCAAATACAACAAATCCCTCTTTCCCCTACAAAACTCATTAAAATCCTCATCTTCCTCCCTAAAAGTCTCTTTTCAAATCTTCCACAATATTACCTTTAATTCTATTCCCTAATCATAAAATTTCATTGTTTTTTAAGAAGACATGATTTTCCCCAATATTATTCAAAACCCTATAATTCAAGAATTTAAGAAACTCATCTTTCATTCTAGTTTTCATGTATAAACTTAATCTTATCACATCCTTGATGTTTATACCACCATAATAATGTATAAACTCAAGTAAAGATTTCACATAGAAATTTTTCCTAATTGACCGAAACTAATTAGGGTTTTTACCCTTGGATTTTTCTTTAATTTGTTGTTTATTTCTTCTTGTTACTTCTTATTACAACATTATTTCATGAAATATATTACTAAATTAACAATTGTTTTTCCTAATGTATATAAACCCTAATTTTTTCAGAATAAATTGGGCCTTTTTCCTTTCTATTTAAGATTAAGAAGATTAAAGGAATAAGGATGTCAAGAAACCTTACCAATGAATCTTGAATATAAAGATCACTTTCTTGAAAGATCCCTTGATTGATTTCTCTTCTTCTCTAATTCTTCTTGCTTCTCTTTAATTTTCTTGAATTTCTTATTTTTTTTCTTGAATTCTTACTTAAGTAATGTTTTTACTGTTAATCTTTCTCCGTGCTATCTCAATTTCTTGTTTTGATGTGTTCTCTATTGGAATGAAAAAGCTACAAAGAGTTCTCTTTTCACCTTCTCCCTTTCATTTAAGTGATGATTCCTCTTTTTTATTTTTTTAACAGAGGTCATTTTTTTTTGTCTCTTACTTTTCTTAAATTCGTCTAACTCCTTATTTTAATTTATATCTCTCATATTCAACCCTTATCCTTTTTACTCTACAAAGAAAACACTATTTATATCATATTATTCTTCTTATAATAAAAGATTGAGGTTTTACAAATCTAATAAAAGTATTTGGGGGTATTGGATAATCCAAACAACATCAACATCTACTTAAACAACCTATTTAGTATCTTAAAGGCTGTCTTTCACTCATCCCTCAACTTGATTTGTCTAACTCCTTATTTTAATTTATGTCTCTCATATTCAACCCTTATCCTTTTTACTCTACAAAGAAAACACTATTTATATCATATTATTCTTCTTATAATAAAAGATTGGGGTTTTACAAATCTAATAAAAGTATTTGGGGGTATTGGATAACCCAAACAACATCAACATCTACTTAAACAACCTATTTAGTATATGAAAGGCTGTCTTTCACTCATCCCTCAACTTAATCCTAATTGAGTGGTACCCACACTTAAGGTTAATATTTGAGAACATCTTAGAGCCAACTAGCTGATCTAACATATCATCTACTCGTAGTATGTGGTACCTGTACTTTATTATCGGGTTAATAACTGTTATCTATACAAATGCTCTATAAACCATTTTTCTTCAAAACTAAGAGGGGCTAAAACTACATATTGATTCATGGTCTCTTGAAAATACCTATTTTTCAACAACTCTACCATTTGTTAGTGTGACCTTTTAGACTCATTGAGGCTGAATATATGCACTAGCCTATTTGGAAAGCTAGAACCTTGAATTAAGTTGTTATATTGTTACATGAGAGGTAAGCCTTAAGGTAACTATTCTATCATCAAGTCTATAAAATTGGCCAGAACCTCCTAAACCTTTGATACCATTAGTTTTCTCTACGAAACTACTCGTGGGTATCAATGCAAAAACTACGTCATTCTATACTTCCTTCATGATTTGTAATATGAATAATTAGTTTATACTCTTACTTGGTTCAACTTCAATCACTTCCTTTTTTTTTAGGTGCCAATATGACAAAAAAATATATTATGTTGAGGGTGTACATGTAGTGTCGCTTGTCATGCACAACCTTCTTCTCATACTACAAAGATCTACCTAAAAGTATATGATACGCATTTATAAAGACATCATTATACTAAAAATATCATAATATTTTTTTCTTATATAAAACAAGACAAGAAATCATTTATCTATGACTACCTCACTGTTTTGCTTTAGCTAGTTCAACTTGTAGGGTTTGGGGTGCTTGTTAATTTTAAACAACAACTTCTTCAGTATTATTGTTGATACTACTTTCTTACAGCTTCTACTATCTTTGATTAGTTTACACACTTTGCCTTTGATGGTGCATGTCGAATGAAAAATACTGGCGTATAACCAACTCTTATTCAAATTATCCTTGAAAGTTAGTAGACTCTTTTAAATTACTAAAGTAGCACTAATATCTCCATATAAATCCTCTATACTACCATTCAAATCATCATAAATAAGTTTCTCTTTGGGCTTTTCTATTGATAGATTCTTTCTCGAATGACTTTCTAGCTTACAACATTTTAGCAGAGCAATACCCTTACTCATCAAACTTATAACACTACAATCTAAAACTAGAACTAGTACCCCAACCTATGGTTTATGGAGGAGTTGGTTTAGGTTGAGTAGTCATTCTTTGATCATTAATGCACACTTCTTTAGTGTTCTGGTAAGCTCAAAAGCTTTTTTTAGGTACCCTAATATCATGTTATTTCTCTATATTTAGGGCTCTCTAATAGGCTTTTAAAACAATTCACAATGACTACACGCATAGTATGTCCTAGATGGTATGTCATAATCCACTTAAGCATTTAGCCATCTATTGTTTGTTGTTTTATTTTTTTACAGATCATTTCTTATTACTAGTTGATAAAAATTATCAATGTATTCATTAATAAACCTCCTCTATTACCACAATGTATGGAGCAGTTGGTATAAAATCTGAGTGCATCTAAGAAGGAGAAAGTGATATTTCATCTTCTCTTAGTCACTGATCCTTTGTTTTCCTTGTGTATTTTTAGTCTTTCCAATTGTTTTCACCAGAAAGAAGCTCATCCTTAATTCTAATAGTGATTAGTTTCGCCCTCATCTACTCTAAGATTTCTTTACATTAAAAAATCCTCTTTACTTTATAAATTCAATCAATAAACTCTTATTCTTATAAAGTGTTTATAAACTTAAGAAGCTTTATTCGAAATCCTAAGTCTTCACAATACCCATCTCAGTCAAGAGGTTTATTTCTTTACCCTTACCTTTGAAACAAGTTCTCAAAATTCGCTACAAATATGGGATCATCATCCTCATCATGATCTTTTAGGTTTCTTCACCAATTGATAGGTTAATTTTATAATCTATCTTTGCATATTCTCTATTTGAGTTCTTGAGTGTTTTTTTCCTTAAGGTGAAACCTCCTCATCCTTTTCTGCATTAGCACATATTGTTTTATGACCTCTTCTAGCCATGGTTATATAACAATATACAACAAACAACTGCTTAAATAGGATCTCAATAACTAGAGTTATGATTTATATTGATTACTAAATATTTATCTCTAATATATTTTAAAATGTTTACAACTCTTTAAATATGCTAATAACTAACCTTTAAAAGGTTTAAAAAATAAAAATCAGAATCCTAGATCAAACAAGAAAACAACATAAAATTTGAAATTAAACTAGGATTTTAAAAAATAAATGGAAAATAACAAAACAAAATAAAAAAGCATCTTATGAGCCTAATTTGAAGGTTTTATCAAACTAGGATGGTTACAACAAGCCAGCCCAAAGAATTGAGACAATAAAACCTCCTAACTAAATTTAAGCTTGATTTGATTCAATGATTGAATCAAAAGTTATAAGTTTTTCTATTTAACAAGTTGTTTTATGTGATTAAGCTTCTTCTTAGGCTTAGCTCTTTGTTACTAGTTCATAAATGAGTATGATAGGCTTTCTATATGTTTTATTTATGGTAGATCCATCATTGACTATTTAGAATTATTAGATCTTTCAAACCCTCGTATGTCATATGGTTACCAAAAACAACAAAAACTTTATACTTTTTCTAAGCTGAAAAACTATCCAACTAATTATGTTATGATTGGTATGTTGGATAGAACAAAAGGTAATAGGATATAACAAATTACAATGTGTTCAATGCATATTTTGAACAAGATAAGAATCCAATAACACATCTTATCATTTTTTAAAATCAAAATAAATATTCATTTGATTTAATTTGAACACTTAACCATTAATCTTGGTTTCCTTTTTCCATGCCTAAGTATTTTATGGTTCTCAAATACTAATTAAGTGATGTTGGGTAAATGGAATGGTGAGAATGAGAATGAAATTTTATTCCCACTTTGTTAGTGTTTAATTAAAAAAATATAAATGTAAATATAAATGAAGAGTGAGTATGAGAATGAAAATTAAACATACTCTTAATTTCATGAAAGGAGGTGGAAATAAAAATAAGAAACGAGAATATTTCTCTTAAATGATATATTATTTTTATTTGTTACATATCAACTATTTTTTCCACTATCACCACCTCAACTATTTCTACTACTATTACTACCTTATTTTTTACTGTTGCTTGCTATTATTGGTGGCGATTATGAAATGTTTTTCTTAAAAAGAGGTATTATTATTAATATTGCATTAGTATTACCACCATCACCATCTATCTTAAAATTACCTTCCACTTTTCTTCCACCACCACTACCACTATTTTTTTTCAATGCCATCTCTTTTAACTATGAAATTTGTTTTTCTTTAAATATATTATTGTTATTAATATGCCTTTATTACTACCACCATATAGACAGATACTCTATTACTCCTTCTCCGTCATTGCCACCACCACTAAAATCACATGTATTATTTTTAATATCACTATTGTTGATGAAATTATTTTTTTTATCATCATTTTTATCTTAAAAGTGAGATATTAAAAAACATTATTTAGATTTCTTATTACTATTCCAAATACAATATTAAAATAAAAAATAAAATTGATTATTTAATATTTTGATTCTTTCATTTCTATTTCAAACCTTTTATTCTTTATAATTATGACACCAAACTCAATGCCTATGATATTTACTTTTTAAAATGTTGTCCCAATCCACATTGAATTTATATTGATTTGTTTGTCACCTTATTGCTTCTTCATTCAAGCCTTTAAAAATATCTTATTCAACCATTCCCTTTTAAGGTTTGATTACATCACCAAGAAAAAAAACATAATTTCTATAGGTTTATAAAGCCTCAAGTGTAAAAAATTGTTATTTCTTTATTCAATTTGGAGGGATATTTTTGAACTAATTTACATATTAGTCAAGATTAAATTCTTTATTTAGACGACTTTAAAAACGCTCATCTTATATTGTCTTTGTGTACTTATGAAAATTTAATAAAATTCATTTGGATGCTAACTCCAAGGCTTGAAGTTCAAATTTAGAAAGTAAAAAAAAGAAGTAAACTTTCTAGACCACTAAACTAATCTTTTAAATTCCATAAGTCTCGCATGCTGCATCTTATAACTAATGACATATATACATGATGAGGTATGTTTGAATTGATATGGCATGCTTAAACAAATGAGATGATCAGATTCACTTCACCTTTTCATAAGATCTACCTAGACCAACATCATCTTTCCATAGACTTGCCTATTTCAATTCTCCTTAATGGGCATAAATACCATTTTTTTAAGGGATTAACCACACATCCCTCAAATTGACCTTGCATCCTTCTTTAGTGTATAAACCTTGTATCCCTCTTCTTAATGGACCAACCTCGTGTCCCTTTCCTTGACGGATCAACCACACATTCTCTCCTTTTGAGCTAATAGCTACTATATCCTAGGTACATTACCCTTCTAATCACACATGGTTTACTAACCACTAACCATGGAGATAAAAGATGCATGCATTAAATGCTAACACGTTCTTCTACCATAATAAAGCCTAGATGATGGCATTATAATTGTCGCACCCGACATCGCGGCGGCCTTAAAAATTAAAGTATATCATGGAAAGAACGGATTTCTGGCATCTTATTTTTTGATGTGGAATGGTTTGTTTTAAGGAGTCGCCACCTAGTATTATGGTTACTAGGAACCCTGACTGGTCAGCAGAGATTCTATGGTACGGGACTGGTTACGCAAAAGGGAAGATATTATCACCCCTTAAACGTCCTGCCTGAGGCAGGCTGCATTGCTGGTTTTGTCATAAATTGCTAACATTTTGTTGGTTTATGCTATGATGGTTTGCGTGTAATATTCCTGACTCTAGCGCCAGTGAATATTTAACTACATATATTTCCAACTCTGGCGTTGATAAATAGTACGTAGCTATAAAATAAATTTAAATCAGTATTTTTTATTCCTGACTCTGGCGTCAGTGAATAAACAAATCAAATAAATTTATTTTTTACACATACACATTTTTTATGTAACTAAATAAAAGTAAAATACAATAAAATAAAATAAATTTACATCAATATCTTTATTCCTGACTTTGGCGTCAGTGAATAAACCAATAAATTTACTTTATTTTATTTTATTTTTGCATGCATATTTTTTATTTTTATGTAATTTAAACAAAATACAATGAAATAAATTTGAATCAATATTTTTATTCTGACTCTAGCGTCAACGAATAAAAACAATAAATTCATATTTATTTTTTTATTTATACATACACACATCTTTGTTTTTTTATTTTTTTACTTTTTATTTTTTTTATTTTTTTTATTTTTTATTTTTTTGGGATGGGTTGGGCCTAGCTCAGCCCATATGGGTGGGCCCGGTCTGGCCACTGGCCCAAGCCAATGGCCCGGCTGGGCTGAGCTGCACTGTGCAAGTGAATTAAAATTCACTTGCACAGTGTAAAAGACACTTAATTGAAAAGGAGAGCTTGCTTACCTGGACTGCGAGGCGATGGAGACGGTGGCGAAGCTCTAGCTGGCCGACTACCTCATCTACTCTTCTCCTTCTTCTGCTTTCCTTTGTTTCCTTTTGATTCTGTGCCCGTATACTTTAGTTTTCCCGCAGCTCCTGAGATGACGAAGGAAAAAATAATGAAGATGCCGATTTACTGTGATGTTCTTTGAATGAATACTGGTCTTTCCTTTGTTTGCAGGGACGAAAACGGTTTCAAAGATAATTCTCGTCACTGTGTGTGTGTGCTGCCCTCTTTCTCCCTTGCTCTTTGGGTTTTTATTTCTGCGCGTCTCTCTGTTTTTCCCCTGTTTTCTGGGTCTTTTTTCGTCAGCTCCCCCGTTGTGTTCCTGTTTCCAGTGTTCTTTCCCCTGCTTTTTAGTCTTCCTGTGTTATTTGTCTTCCCCCTCCTTCGGTTTGTTCGGTGCCCTCCTATCTTCGTCTGTCCCCTGCTCTGGTTTTCGGGTCCTCGTTTTATGCTGAGTTTTTCTTTCTCATCTGTTGTTCAGGGAATGGAGAAGCTGGTGTAAGTGGAGACAAAGCAGCTGATGCCTGAGAAGGGCGTTGTACTACTGCTGGAGCTGGAAGAGGCGCGCGTTGCTGGTTGCTGATGCATACTCACGGTGCATGGAAGTGGCTGAGTTGCTACTAATCTTGACGATACTGGTTTCGTCCGCTGTAAAAGTTTTCGTGCCCCTGCATCCGATCAACGGTTGTGTTTTTCCAAGCAAAAGCCATGGTCCCTTGAAACTCAACAGATTTTCGGAGCAAGGAGGATCGCATGCCAATGTAGTTCATGGTTCTGGTTTAGAGGCAGACGTGGCGGAGATTAATGGTGATTGGGACCACAACCTAGAAGGTGACCGGGAGGAAGATGATCTCGGGCCTTTATTTGCTTCTTTTTTTATGAGGAGTTTGCTGATCCCGAGGGTTGAGACTGCAGAATGAAAAATCAGTTTGATGGGGAAGAGATTGAGGCCGGGGAAGAAGAGAGGGAAAAGCTGGGGGGGAAGGGGGCAGCGGCGGCTAGCTCAGGACTCGGCCGCGCCCCCCATTTTTTTTAAATGTCTTTTTTCCTTTTTTGTAGGTTTCTGGTGTTGAAGATTCTGAAGTAATTAAGGCAGATTTGAAGCTGATTTGTTGGGAGTAAAAATAGAAAGTCAGATATCCTTTCCTATAAATCAGAACCTAGCAATAATACCTATTTATGTGTAGTTAATAGCTGTCCTAATATAGATATATAGATGCTGTATTTATTCAACAATTCATTATGAAATAAAGTGAGAAGTCAGAATTTAACAACTCTCCATGTGGTATCAGAGCCTAAACCGAGCCTATATTCTTTTTAGCCTATCTCTCTCTATATCAGAGTCTAAATCTGGGATTCCTCCTCTCCCATTCCCATCTGTCCTGACAATTCTAGTCACTTGCTCTAGCAAACCTGTCCAGATCTGGAAAAAAAAACATGTCTGAAAACACTACAAAAGAAACCCAAATATCAGGGGAATTCCAGAGTTTACAGTCATCCTATAGACTGAATGGAAGAAACTATCTAAAGTGGTCACAGATAGTAAAAACCTTTCTCAAAGGAAAGGGAAAGATTAATCATTTGATGGACAATCCTCCTAGTCCAGAAGACCCAAAGTTTACACTTTGGGATGAAGAAGACTCCATGATTATGTCATGGCTGTGGAACTCTATTATGCCAGAAGTTTATGGGCCTTATATGTTTCTGGTTACAGCAAAAGACATATGGGATGCAGTGAGACAGACCTACTCTAAAGTGAAGGATGCTGCATTAATCTATGAGATTAAGATGAAGCTTTCAATGACCAAACAAGGT
>Ga0325403_1004812_pt1 | contig 12617 bp, 8 predicted proteins | sample PopdelMetagenome_19_FD_205665 | JGI IMG/M metagenome (GOLD analysis project Ga0325403, IMG submission 205665) | Populus deltoides microbial communities from Bellville, Georgia, United States - Xylem-PdKOR-R4 | ecosystem: Host-associated > Plants > Phyllosphere > Stem > Wood/Secondary xylem...
CAGGTTGGATAATCATCTTTTAAGCTTGGGATTTAACAGGAGCATGAATGAGGTAACTTTATATGTGAAGCATGCTGAAGGACATAAACTCATTGTATCAGTTTATGTTGATGATTTGCTAATCACAAGGGACAAAGAGCAGCTTGTAGAGGAATTCAAAACCAATATGAAAGACATGTTTGAGATGAATGAACTTGGTATGTTGACATATTTTTTAGAAATGGAAGTAACTCAGTCTGATCAAGGTTACTTTCTTTGTCAAAAACATTTTTCCTTGAAAATACTGGACAATTTTGCAATGAGCAAATGCAAGCCAGTAAGCACACCTATGATACAGGGGCAGAAGCTAATGAAAGAAGATGGATCTCCAAAAGCTGATGGGAAAATTTATAGGAGTCTAATTGGGAGTTTGCTATATTTAACAGCGACACGTCCTGACATTCAATTTGCTGTGAATTATCTTTCCAGGTTCATGCAAGAGCCAAGTCAAAACCACTTTGTGGCAGCTAAAAGAGTATTAAGATATTTGAGAGGGACTGCAGGTTTTGACATATATTTTGTGAAGTCCAACTCAATCAATCTTGTTAGATTTTCAAACAGTGACTGGGGAGGAAGTGATGAAGGAATGATGAGTACTTCAGGTTACTGTTTTGCTGTGAGAAAGAGTGTGTTTTGCTGGAATTCAAAGAAACAATCGGTGGTGGCACATTCTACAGCAGAGGCTGAATATATATCTGCTTATGTAGCAGCAAAACAACTTATATGGCTGAGGAAAAATGCTAAGTGACTTAGATTGCAATCAACAAAATCCCACAACATTGTTTTGTGACAACACATCAGCTGTAACCATTTCTATTCTGTTTTTAATGATAGAACCAAGCACATGAAGATCAAATTTCATGCAATCAGGCAATTTCAGCAAGAAAGAGAACTGGAACTATGCTATTGCACTTCTGAAGATCAACTAGCAGATTTTTTCACTAAACCGTTGGCTAAAACCAGGTTTGAAGATCTGAGGGCAAGAATTGGAATGACTAGCTTTGGAACCAAGGAGGAGTGTTGAAGTTTGGTACCTAAGCTAGAACAGGATTACTTAGCAGTAATCTACTGCATGATTATCTAGTTGTTAGCTGAGATTACTATCTAGATTAGGATATGTTTTTAAATTCTTTTGTTGAGTTTATCTAGGATTAAACTAACTTGTAAACATCTCCTTAAATAAAGGAGAAGTTGGCTGGTACGTTTCTAGAGTTTGCTTTTCTTTGTAATTCTGTTTTCTTTTCCTATAAATAAAAAGGCATGGGATGGCAGTAACCAATAACTCAATTCTGCTCTTTGTTCTTTATACTTAAATACTAAGTTCTGCGTTCTTTCTTTTGTTCTTTCTATCGTGGACTTAGTTCTTTGTTCTTTTCTCTCTTATCAGCAAACATAAGGTTGTTCTTTATATTTCTACAGTTTCTTTCATATATCGCTTTGCATACCCTCACTTTTGCGCTATGACAAAGACTATTACTATGTTATATAATTAACAAAAAAAACCTAAAAGAAATGGATAAATCATTGTGCCTCTACTTTTTACACATACATTTGCTTGTTCATTTTAATAATAAATGGTTTTTTTTTCTTCTTGTTCCTTGATTTTTATTACCGCTTTGATCATCAAGCTTTTTTTCTGTTTTTTTGGTCCTCACTATGTTGCAACGTTTTATGTATTGGTGTCATAGTTTTGAAACCCGGCTCGGCCCGGTGGGGTTAGTCCGGGACTGGAACCAGGCCGGGTTGAAAAAAAATAAGGAAAGGAAAAATTCGGCGGGTTGACCCGGCAAGACCTGGTTAAAAACTCGGTTGCGACCCGTTGACTTTTGTTTTTTTAACTAAAATGACGTCGTTTTGATTTAAAAAAAATGACTCGGTAACCCAATTAAAACTCAAAATCCGAACCTTGAACTGGACCGACCACCAGCCTGGGTCTAGAAACTATAATTGGGCGCATTTCATTTTGCATGCTCTCACATGTGCCCTATAACAAAAAAAAAAATTATTTCCACAACTGCATAAAAATTGTTGTTATAGAATAAAAATATATGTATCAGTTTAAAAAAAATAAAAAACAAGGATTAAAATTAACTGTATAAAAAAGATTAAAATTAACTATATAAAATAAAGTAGTTTTTTTAACATTCTTACTACTCAAGAAAGACACGACTTTCAACACTTTAATCCCTTTTGTTTTAAAGTTTATATTTCAATTATAAAACTTTACTTTTTTTACCTTTCAATCCCCCACAATTAAGAGATGAGAGAGTAAGAAACCATTTGGCAATTTTTTTTTTGCTAAAATTTAATATGATTTGTATATTTTGAATCGTTTTGATGTGCTGGTATCAAAAATAATTTTTTTAAAAATAAAAAAAGATCATTAGCATGGCACAAAAAGTTATTTGGAAAACAACCGTTACCATACTGCCAAACATGTTCTAAATTATGAGGAAAGAAAAGGGGAGAGAAAGATCTTTTTTCGACCATATTTCCATGATAAGTACTCAATCTTGATATCAATGGATTCAACTTCATAAAAAGAATTCAATGGATGTTGTTTATATCTTTTTAAATTATAAAAAAAATAGTTCAAAGTCAAGAAAATTTAGTTTAATTTTAAACTAATTAAAGTATATTTTGTCTTTGAAAGATAGGGTTAATGAGATTCTAAGAATTTTTTTAAAGTGTTTTTATAAAAAAAAATATTGAAAATTAAGTTTTTAAAGTCTAAAAAATATAAACCATAATTTGTTTTATCACTAAAAAAGACTACTATTCATTGCAATGGAATTTCAAAAATTCTAAGTGCGGCTGACTTTTTTTTTTCCTAGGGCCAGACATGCTTAGCTATTTTTTTAGGTTTTTTTTTAATAACTCGGGGTGCTCGGACCAACTTACATAATATTTATATATATATTCTAATTGCGGTGTTTTTTTTCTTGACCAAGAAATAGATCAAGCTTGGGTAATATGGGCCTAGATTTGTTGGCATGTGACTTCTAAGGCTTCTGCAATTTATAGGCCTACACATTCTTTTGAGGTCCAGTGAAGATGGTTACTCTGGCTATATTCCAATTACATTACGTTACACTTATAAAAACCTTTAAGAAATCAAAATTTTACAACTCATCACCTCGCAAGATATTATGGATTTCAATAGTATTTTTTTCTTGTTTTTTTTAATTTTTTCTTATATTTTTTTAATCTAGTTATTGAAATTTTCTTTTTAATTTAATACTTTTACATTACATTGATCGGAGATTGTGATTGATAATTTATTTTATTCACATTTCTATCATTGAGTTTGAGAGAAAATAGAGAGAAGTTAAAAAATGACGGAGGAGAGATAAAACGGTTAATTGGTTAGATTTGATGAACAAAAAAGTCAAATTTGATGTTTTTTTCTCCTAATAAAAGGAGTGTTATTTAAATGTTTTTGAACTTTCTTGTTATTGAAATAAAGAGATCGTGATTGAGACTTTATCTCACTAAAAAAAGTAAAGTAAAGCTCAAAGAGGTTATTATTCCATCTAATTTTTATTTTTTTGACTACTTTGATGATGTTTTGGAATAACAAATAGATTTACATAGATTACTAGGATTTTTTTGTGTAATTTCAAGCAAAAACAAGTTGGAAATGAAGTTTTTTAGTTTAAGAAAAAAAAAACATGACTTTCTAGCCATCAAAGATGGCTAAAATTTGAAACAAATAATGATATATCATTTTAGTAGACAAATAACATGTCATCTATTTTATTAAATAAATCATGATAAATGATACCCTTAAACAAAAACAAAAAAAGAGGCCAATGGCACAATCATGGCATTGCAAGTCCAATGACACCTTGGGGAGCCGACTTTAGGTCTGCCACAGTTGATATAAATTTAGAACTTTGATTTAGTATTTGTTTGTATAGTTTGCACTTAGTCCTAATATTTTTTAGTTTGCACTTAGTCCTAATATTTTTGCCTATTTTCCAGTCCTCAAGTAAAACTTAATTTGTCCAGTGTGGAATTTGTAATTCTGGGCTTCAAAAAAAAAAAAGGGGGGGGGATCTAGCTGGGCTCTGCTTGCGTCAAATTATGTTAGATTTTTTTTTGTCTGTGGTATAGAAATCAGGGCTTAAGAACCCAAACTGGGCACAGCAATCTACAAAGATTCAAGCTTTCATTGACTTGCGTTAATTTCACTCTCTAACTAGACAAGCAAGGAGAGAACAATGTGTATTTGTGTTGGGAATATTAAGGTTGCTTCCAGGAATGACACCACAGACAAAGAAAACCAGCAAGACAACCAAAAATTTGGAGTTTCCAAAACAAGATAACAGGAAACTTAGCTATAGCAAATTATGAAGATACAGAAAATCTATTCCTTGTATATAGGCAACAATCGTGGGTTCTGTTTGCTATTTTTCCTTTTCTGTAGATCTGTTTCTCTTTATTAATTATTGGGTTAGGCTTGATCTGTCTATAAAGAATAAACTTAGTCTAAATATTTAAAGGAGTTATTAAATAAAGTAACAGTTTGCTCTACTTTTATATATATATATATATAAGAACATAAATCATATAAAAGTATAAGCTTTCATTTGTTGAAAGAATAGTTTTTGCTTTCTCTTCTCTCATCTTGGACTCTCTACATTAACTTGACATAATTTATAAAGATATTTGTATTGTGAAATATTACTTTGGTTCTAATAATTGAAGTGACACTGAAGTAATTGATCAAAGAACAAGAAAGAGAATTCTCAAGTTACATATAAGTTCCTTTTCAGTTCTACATTGGTGTCAGAGCATGGTTTTAAGATGTGTTTTTTGTTAGATTTTATGCAATATATCTATTACTATACAAATGTTTTTTTCCTGATACATATAAATACATTTTAGTTCTTTGTGTGTATCACTGACTGCACCATGTATTATTTAAAAGAGAGATTTTAAAAACGTTTGTCAGATTTGCGTTTCTGAAGACAGACATTGATTTTTGACTATATTGATTGTATCATAATTTTTTTTGTTTTTATAAAAAAAGGGGTTAGCATTTGGCATTATGTAACATAAATGCCTTTTATTATTATTTGGAATTCATTAATGAGATAATTAATTAATCTAATAATTATGCATACACCTTCTGCCAAATTATTCAAATAATTTGTCTGAAGATGTGTGCCTTTTAAACTGTATAGATACATTGGTCTGAAGATGTGTGTCTTCTAAACTCTATAGACACATTGATCTAAAGAGGTGTGCCTCTAAATTTTATAGACATCTTGGTCTAAAAAGGTGTTATTTTATTTATAAATACTAGTTTGATGTTGACAAAAAACATATAAATATAACAAACAATTTTCTTCTCTCCCTAATTTTTCCCTACAAACTCTTTATTTATGTTTATCATAAACAAAACAAAACTTCATAATAAATTTATAGAAGTTGTTGTTTATAAATTTAAGGCTTTGTTGTATCCTAAAGGTATATTGCTTTAACCCTATAGCAAATATAATGGGGACAATTAATATCTTAAAGATAGTCATCTTCACGCCTCAAAGCCTATTTGTTATACCCTTGATTATTATATTGATGTGTTTTTGGAATATTTTTTGTTGTAGTGGATAGGCAACAACAAATTAATCATTTATTAGGTTATACCATTAATCTTATTCACAAAATTCAAAAGCACATTGATATATATATATATATATATATATATATATATATATATATATATATATATATATATCAGTGGATGTGTAGACTGGTTATGAGTGGTGTTTATGAATTCTATATGGAACATCTAATGTTAATCGTTCTCAATTCTTTACTTGAAAAATAGATGTCGGTGCAACTATCGGTGGAATATAGGTTGAAATCCTTAGATTTCAACAATCTTGCTTATGAAACGCTGCTTGAGAGGGAACCTCAGTATATCAAAAAGGATATACGACGTACTAGAAGAAGCGTAGGTCGTTTGGATGCTGCTACTAAATTCATTTCATGGTTTGAGCATAATGAACTTAGAGGAGATGATTTTGATGAAGTAGAAAGCGTAATTAGAGACCCTACTTATATACCTACAATATAAAATAATTCTGAAATTTATTATTCTTAATTTTTTATTTTAGTATTTATTTTTTGTTAAGATAATTGGTTGTTTATTTTGAACTGCATATTTTATGTAATTCAAGTTTTAATTACATTATATGCATTTATATGAATATATCTACAATTTGATCAATGAGAGTTGTTAGTTAAAACTAATAGCCATAATTTTGCACTCATTTAAATTTTCAATAATAATTAGACCATACAAATAAAAATTGATTAAGTGTTTAACATTATTTTCATTTCTATTGTATATGTTAGATTATTATTTGTTTAATTTAGAATGGAGTGACAATAAATGTCATTTAAATTGTACTAGATACTAATATTTATAATTGATGTCCATAACGCTTAATATGGTTGTATTTAAGAGTATTATTGAAGATTTGAACCATGGAGACAAACTAAGTGAGAAGAATTACGATAATATGAAAATTTGTTATAGCAAATTATGAAGATATAGAAAATCTATTCCTTATATAAAGGCAAGAATCGTGGGTTCTGTTTGACATTTCTATTGTATGTGTTAGATTATTATTTGTTTAATTTAGAATAGAGTGACAATAAATGTAATTTAAATTGTACTAGATACTAATATTTATAATTAGTGTCAATAACGCTTAATATGGTTGTATCTAAGAGTATTATTGAAGATTTGAACCATGGAGACAAACTAAGTGAAAAAATTACGATAATAGGAAAATTTGTTATAGCAAATTATGAAGATACAGAAAATCTATTCCTTGTATAAAGACAAGAATCGTGGGTTCTGTTTGGTATTTTTCCTTTTATGTAGATCTGTTTCTCTTTGTTGGTTATTCAGTTACGTCTGATTCATCCATGAGGGATGAGCTTGCTCCAAGTATTTAGAAGAGTTACTAAAGGAAGTAACTGCTTCATTTACTTATATATATAAGGACATAACCCATATGAAGATATATGTTTTCATTTGTTGAAAGACTAGTTTTCTTTTTCTCTTCTCCTATCTTAAACTCTCTAAATTAACTTGACAAGATCTATAAAGACGTTTGTACTGTAGAATATCACTTTGGTTTTAGTAATTGAAATGACACTGAAGTAATTGATCCAGGAATAAGAAAACGAATTCTTACATCACATGTAAGTATCCTTTTAATTTTACACTCTTGTATATATTCAAGACATGGTATAGTAAATAAACAAGTCAAAATTGATAAGCTAGTAAAAATTGTTATAGAGATGAACAAGAAGTGAACATAATTAGAGAAAGATGTTGCAATACAGAGGAAGAAGAAAATGTTTCTGTGTATTATTCACTACTTACATTCCCAGCACTGTTACATTCATTTTATATGAACTAAAGGTGAGAAGCTTGGTTACATAATCTAATCAATAGTAATAGACTTTGTTAACTGTCTAACCTTGTTAACAAACTTGCTAACCATTATATTCTCTATTCTCTTGACAGGTGGCAGTAGCAGAGCCTTTGATATCCTGGCATTCCCCCTCAATCATAGGCTTGAAGGAGCCAAGCATAAGATTGGAACAGTGACGCCGAAATAAAAGAGTGGACAGACCTTTAGTTAGTATATCAGCAAACTGATCTAAAGAAGAATATGCTATTGAAGCCATAGAATCTGAAAACATGGACCCTGCGAGTATACTTGAGCAGATTAACCTTCAAATTGCTAATGTTAAGGAGGAATACTTTAGCAGGAAAGAAATACTTGAAAAGGTTGAGAAATGGTTGACTGCATATGAAGAGGAGAACTGGCTTGAGGAATATAACAGGGATGACAATCGATACAATACTGGGAGAGATGCTCATCTGACTCTCAAGCGTGCTGAGAAAGCTCGCAATTTAGTTAATAAAATGCCAGGTATGGTGGAGGCTTTGGCTTCCAAAACCATGACATGGGAAAGCGAGAGAGGCACTGAATTTTTATATAATGGTATCTGCCTTTTTTCTATGCTTGAGGAGTACACCATATTATGCCAGGAGAAAGAGGAAGAAAGATGAAGGCAGCAGAATCAGAAGGAATATTTTTAGAGTGCAAGAGATAGAAAAGAAGAGAATCAAAGATTGAGAAGGAAGAATCTTGCAGGAAGTTGAAGATTTGAAGAAGAATTTTTTAGTTTGACAATATATCAAACAGATGATAGGCAAATTGATTGTTATGAAAGAATTGGTTTAATAAGGCGATAATAATGTCAGAAACAGAGATTAGGAAGATATTAAAAGCTTTGAAGTTGAGAAGTAGTCACCATTTTTTAGAGTTCAAGAGATAGAGAGGAAGAGAATCATAGATTTGAGAAGAGAGTTGAAGAAGAATTTTTTTAGTTTGACAATATATCAAACAGATGATAGGCAGATTGATTATTATGAAAGAATTGGTTTAATAAGGTGATAATAATGTTAGAAACAGAGATTAACAAGATATTAGAAGTAGAGAAATCACAGGATCACAAGATATTAACAATCATAAGCTCTGATACCATGATAAACTAGTAAGAATTGTTACAGAGATGAACAAGAAGCGAACAGAATTAGAGAAAGATGCTGCAATGTAGAGGAAGAAGAAAATGTTTCTATGTATTATTCACTGCTTACATTCCCAGCACTGTTACGTTCATACATTTTATATGAACTAAAAGTGAGAAGCTTGGTTACGTCATTTAATCAACAGTAACAGACTTTGTTAACTGTCTAACCTAATTAACAAACTTGCTAACCATTATATTCTCTATTCTCTTGACAGGTGGCAGCAGCAGAGCCTTTGATATCTTGGCAAAAATCTCAAATCTTCATCTCTTATATGGTAATAAAGCCTTTCCTCTCCAATGAGATTTCGAGTCACAACCCTACAATGAAAAAACTTGTATATTCATTTTGTTTTTGCAAAATACAAAGTGAATTCATTGTTCACAATGTTTCTTTTCTTTTTTATTTTTTTTATCTCACCCTTCTCGGACTAAATCTAAGGCCAATTTAAGTTAAAATATTAAGGAATGATAAATTTGAAAGATAGAAGACTGAAGTTAGAAAGGTGGGTAGACTGGGTGGTAGTTTCAAAGTTTGTGCAAAAAAAATCACTTTCATCCTTCTACTTTCCCAATGATGCCTTTTAAGTCCTTAAAGATTTATGAAATTCAATTATGCTACAAAACTTTATTTTTATTTTTGAGTTCTTGATTAGACTGAGAAGAAATAAAATGTTGCTGAATTATGATGGTAGAGAGAGAAATTTATTGTTGGTACCGATTATGGACACAAAAAAGATCGACCTTGGTATCCACAGGATTCATTCGACGATGAGAGTTTAGCTCTGATGTTATTTTGCCTTAAAACAACTTGAAAAAGTAGATCTAATTGGGAGATTTTGGATTCCGGGTTAAAATCCATTTTTAGAACAATTGTTTTTGCTATTTTAAGGCATTAAGGTGTTTCTGTGGGTTTCTAGGTTGTTTTGTTGGTGTTTATAGGTCAAAAAAGGAATAAAAATGAATTTTTAGGGTTGAAAAAACTCAGCCCTGATTTTTTAACGACTTGAGAGTCACTGAAAATTTAAAATACAAATGAAACATCATTTGCATCACTTATAAAAAAATTTATGGATGAGTGACACGTTGTTTGCCCAGCCAAGTAAAAAACAAAATTGAAATGGGCAAGCATGTAAGCTTGCCTTTGCTTTGGGCCTAGAAACCGGTCAATTAAGCCCGAACTCCTGGGCTCATGTTTTAAATGATTTCTTTAAAAAAATTTAGCTTCATTTAAATAAAATCGAAATCAAAGAATTTATATTTTAAAAAACCATACATCAATAAATATTTTTTTTTTGGATTATGGTGAGATAAATATTTTTTTCGCTTAACTTTTTTTTGTTGAAAAAACATATTTTTTTATCATGGTCTCATGACCCAAGTTGTGAATTTGACAGGTTAATTCAAGTTTTTTGTTACTTTTTCTAAATTGATTTTTTATATAAAAAAAATCCATACTTCGACAATGAGTTTGTTAGTAACTAGCATCTATATTTTTTTTATTTTTTTTCTATGGAGGGAACATGTGTTCATGATTCGGTTTGCGAGTTTGACCTTTTTTTTCAGGTTTACTCGAATTATGTTTCTTGAGTCTTTTTTTTCAAATTGATATTTTTTATCATTTTTATTTTTTAATACGTGATTAATTGAAATTAGACTTTCTAATTTGTTTTAACTTGTGTTCTATGAAATTATTATGGTCTCATAATTCAAATCGAGAAGTGGTTCAAGTTATTATATCACCCCATCAAAAAAAATTTAATATGCTATATGGTATGTCACAATCTAATTATTTTAAAAATATATCATCTAGTATGTATCCGATTTTAGCGAGGGTAAAAGAACCGGTAGTTTCTATACATTGTGAGAACAAGATAAATCATTTATCCTATTTTTTTCCGTCCATTGACTTGGTCGCCGATCACCATTGATTCATTGAATCCCATAATTTCAGGGTACTGATTTATCCAGTTGCAAGACCAAGAAATTAAAAGGTTCAAACAGGCCATGCTTTTCCGGCACTGATTTGTTAAAACCATAGACCGATGCAGGATTTGGTAGAGTAGAAAGCAAGAGCAAGGAATTTTCCCTACGGTCCACCTCGGTCTTTGGATGACATCCTCTGCGTTGTCTGCACAGCTTTAGTAGAAAACTCAATAAACCGAAAAAATATTAACAATTGATTTATATATTAAAATATTAATCTTAATTTGATTTAATGGATATAAACTTCATAAATAGATATTAAACCATTAAAAATCTAAAATAACTAAAATAATAAAATAAAATATAAACCAAATAAACCCTGAATTGCTGCGGACTCTAAAACAAACTAAAAGATTAATAAATAATAGCTTAACTAATTAAAATAAAATTAAAATCAAATTTTATAATATGTTGACAGAATCAAAACTCAACTTTAAACGAATTGTTTCTATTACCTTGATGAATTAAAAGGTCTATTATATATCATTGAATGTTATGAATGTTTACTTTCAAGTGCATTTAGAATTACATTTAAACTCATTATATAGTTCCAGTTATGGACAAAATAATAATGAAATGTCAAAATTAACATATTTGAATCTTTCTATAATGTCTGGATGCATCTATATAAGCCCTTTATAAATATGAGTCGAATTAATAAAGACTTGTTTTTTATTCGTTGATATTTTTTGAAGTTTATTTTATACCATGTATTTTGAAGAAGTTTATTAATTATTTTTTTAAAATTTTTTGTTATAAGTTTTGTGACTGGACTGAATAGAATTTTGAATGGATTTTTTAATATTAAAATTATGATTATGTTATTTTAGATTTATTAATTAAATATTTAATGAATGATAAAGATTAATAAATCATTAAAAAAGATGCTGTTTGTTGTTAGAATGCACGCTGATGCTGAAGTATTCTTTCGAAAATCAACCCGTGTATGTACATAGAAGCAGTGAAGAGATGATAAAGACAGTGGGGTCTCCCATCATTACTGGATTTAAGATGGACCCCACTTAATCCTGTCGGTCCACTTCATGCGTCTCCAAGATTTTGGTGGTTGGAACATCTCTTTCTTTCTTGCTTTTTCTTTTTAGTTGAAAGTATATATATTTTTTTGTATTTTAAATTATTATTTTTTTAATAATTTTATATTATTTTGATATATTGATATTAAAAATGATTTTTTAAAAAATAAAAAAAATCATTTTAATATATTTTTGAATGAAAAATATTTTAAAAAATAATTATTATTGTAAAAATAATTATTATTGTATTTACAATATAAAAAATAATGATGAAGGCGGGGGATTGGCAGGAAACCGGCCCCTATAAGGAAATGTTTTTTGATTTGAAATAATTGAAATTTTATTTTTTTTAAAATAATTATTTTAATTTGGCATTTGTTAATTTTTTTCTTACTGGGTTCTGGGTGAAGAAAGGTTGTCTATAAAATAAGAAGTACATATCAAGGATTTTTAACAGCATTTATATGAATAATTTGGACACTAAATCAATTATAATAAGAAATTTGTAATATTTTTTAATTTTTTTGTTGATTAAGTTCGCACGTTTATAATTTAATATATCAACTATATAAATAATAAGGTATAATATGTAATTTTTTAAAAGATGAAGGTGAAGTATAGCCGCACTCAAATATCAAGAAAAACAAGTATATTGTTTTTATTTATTAATATTGCTTATATTTGAAATATAAATGATTGAAAAGTTTGTTCAATGACAGCTTTGAGGAATTCTGTTAGTTTCTTGTTATGTATATATGAATTTTTTTTAATATTAAATTATAGGTCAGATTGATTGCTAAATAGAGATTTTGTTGGTGCTGATGGAATTAATTTTAACAATTAATTCAAGAAAAAAATTAATTACAGAAATTATTTTTAAGGATAATTACACTTTTTCCATGGAGGAGCCGTTGGGGCTTGGACTATAAAATA
>Ga0325403_1004815_pt1 | contig 12613 bp, 10 predicted proteins | sample PopdelMetagenome_19_FD_205665 | JGI IMG/M metagenome (GOLD analysis project Ga0325403, IMG submission 205665) | Populus deltoides microbial communities from Bellville, Georgia, United States - Xylem-PdKOR-R4 | ecosystem: Host-associated > Plants > Phyllosphere > Stem > Wood/Secondary xylem...
TTTTGCCAACCAGAAGGAACGATAAAGGCTTGTGGCTGTGAGTTTTTTCGCGGAGAGAAAATTGAGAGATTTTATTTATATTTTTCTCTCTAGGAATATCAGTGTAATTGACTAGGGTTTTGAGTTTATAGGTCTTTAGTGGTTATTTTCTTGGAAGGATTTTTTGAAATTGTATGATTATGTAATAATAATTGAAGTTTATGGAGGTTAATATCTTATCAATCAAGTGTAATACCTTTGATTTTCCTCAATATTGTATTTCAAGTCTTAAAATTCAATAATTAAGTCCAAGAATTCTTCTAAATTAGTAATAAAAAACCACATGTTATAATTAAGCACCACTACTCGGCTTGATAGGCAAATTATGACACGTGAGATCACGAGGCCCTAGTGTTTTTTCCTTTAATATTCACTCGACATTCACGTGTATGTAAATAATAACATCAAGGTAAACCATTATTATTATTATTATTATTATTATTATTATTAGTATGAAACCTCCATCTTAAAAATTCAAATTGAATTTCGTTACGAAATGGATTGCTATATAATATATCACGATATGATGAGAAATTGAGTGAGTGACGTTTGAAGCGTGTAAGTGTGGGGCCGTCGATTTTTTGATATAAAAGGAGAGCAATGGCACCGTTTTTCTTTCCCTTGCTCATGGCCTTTGTTTTCAATACATAGCAGCAGACTACCCTTTTGTCCAGCACTACAAAACGCGTTCTCTTTAGTCCCTCGTCTTTCTTTCAATCTCTGTCCCAACTATACATATTATCGCCGATTAGTGTTTTTCACCTATGGAAAATCAACAACAACGTCAGCCTTCGATGAAATCAAGATTCAGACGTGTCTGTGTCTTCTGTGGCAGCAGCCCCGGCAAGAATCCTAATTACCAGCATGCTGCTATTCAGCTTGGCAAACAACTGGTATGCTACAGTATACTACTACCTAGCACTTGCTACCTCAGTACTTACCCTCTGCAGAAATAAAGCCTCGGCTCATGTTTCTCTCAGGGCTTCAACCTGGGCCTGCCCTTCTCAAGAGCCTAGTCCTGTGTCAAGAACTTGAAATTAATTTGATATTTTGTTATTTTCCTATTGAGCAAGCTGCTTGAAGTTTGATAAAAGAAGCTGAGAAGCACAGTGAAGCAGAATAAGATGATCAGGGCTCCTCCTTTCAGGAGGAAGAGGAGCCCTCTGCTTGTTCTGCTTTGCTAGAGTGGAAGGAAACTTAACAATTTTATCTAAATAATAATGGAGTATGGTTGTAATTATATTGTCTTGTAATGGACAGGTAGATTTTAGACTAATTAATAAACATTTTCAGGTTGAAAGGAACATTGACTTGGTTTATGGAGGAGGAAGCATCGGTCTCATGGGTTTGGTCTCTCAAGCTGTCTATGATGGTGGCCGCCATGTGTTGGGGTAATTCTTTAGCATCTGGTCTCCCTCTCCCTCTTTCATTCCTCTTTATTTTGAGTTCTCACTTTCCCTTTTTTTGCTGCAGAGTTATTCCCAAGACTCTTATGCCAAGAGAGGTAATTGCTTTAAAATTATTCAGCTTGAAATCACTTGAAGAACAGGGAGGGTTAAGTCTAAGTCTATATATTCAGACAATTTAAGCACAGAATCTTACTTAAATAGTGTTATAATCTCAGATTACAGGAGAGACTGTAGGAGAAGTAAAAGCTGTATCAGGTATGCACCAACGCAAAGCTGAAATGGCTCGTCAAGCTGATGCATTTATAGCCTTACCAGGTAACTTAATCATACTAAAAGACATTAATCAACATTAATTTCAAGCTATAATTATGTTGATGTTAAATTATCTCGTACTGGTTCACGTGCACCACAATTTCTTGTTTCTGTTATCTTCTTATCACATGATGAAAGCCAATCATTGAGCTCATAGATTTTACAGTTCCCAAGATATAACTGTGAAGACATGTTGGATATCAGACATGATAGTAAACTTAACTCAAAATTCTCTGACAGGTGGGTATGGAACCTTGGAGGAACTCTTGGAGGTCATCACTTGGGCTCAGTTGGGAATCCATGACAAACCGGTATTGAAAAATTTCTCTTACGTGATATATTTATGAATTATAACAATATTATTTCAAGATTTTTTTTAAAAACAAAAGTTAAAATTGAAACTCAATTTTGATCAATCTGGCCGAATTATCCTGTCAAGCGAAAAGAATTTAACAAATTAACATTACTCACGAACAATTACTCTGGAGTTGTGGTAAAAAGCACCAAGAATATCAATCATGGACAGGAATAGACAAAACAAAAAAACCTTTCAAATTCACTATGGAAAGAGGGCTAAAAATAGTAAAAGAGACATTACTTTTTTTGAATTCAGGTGGGGTTGATGAACGTTGATGGATACTACAACTCACTGCTATCATTCATAGACAAGGCTGTCGACGAAGGATTCATCACACCAGCTGCCCGTCACATTATTGTTTCTGCCCACACTGCCCAGGAACTCATGTGCCTGCTCGAGGTACAAATTTTCTTAGCGTGACTCGTGCAACACCATTGTTTGTATTCATCAGAGCAGTCAAACGATCTAAACCGTCCATTCCTATGATAACAGGATTATGAAGCAGAGCATTCTGGGGTGGCATCAAAGCTAAGTTGGGAGATGGGGCAGCAGTTGGGTTACACAGTAAAGTCTGATATCTCTCGTTGACTTGATCAGATAGATATATACTCCTAGACATGATGGAGAATTATTGACCATAGATTTTAGCAAATCTTTCTAAGATACACACAACCATGCAGATGCGATTGTGAGCTCGAAGTGCCACCACAGTTTCTTTTAGTTAGCTGTGTGGATCAGATCATGATGCTAGCTATTTTTATTTATTTATTTATTTTAAAAATCTTTCCTGTTCTTGTCATTGTTTGTTTCATTTGTCAAGTAGAGTCTGGCCTGGATAAACCAGGCCAGTGATTTTAATATTGCTAGTTTCCTATGTCGGTGTTACCAATTGTGCAATTCTATATATTTGTTGTTAAGCTCGATAAAAAAGAAAAAGAAGAGGAGAGAGTGGATTGTTGTTATATCTTGAATTGATTGGTTGTTATTAATCACTTTCATCATTTCATGGATGGAGATTGACAGGGATGTTCAAGACATAATCAAGACAAGGATCAATATATAAGGGTATTAGCCCACAAAAACTTCTTCAACTTGAAAGTGTGTGTATCTATATAACAATAAAATTTTAATAATATTTTTTGATTAAAAATATATTTAAATAATTATTATTTAGTTTATTTTTGATATTAATATATCAAAATTATAAAAAAAAATACTAAAAAAAATATTAATATAATGTTTGTTTAAGATAAGCATGCTCTTAAAAGACATCAAAAAATAACAAAAGCTACCATGCTCGTAGATAGGTGGGAATTAATCTTGTTTCAGTTGAATTTTAAGATTTTTTTTTTGAAACTTCTTAGTTTTTTCAAAAATAAAGAAAAACTAACATAATAAAAAAGATTTAGGAAATAAGAAGGCTAGAAAAATCGCAATTGAGAAATGTGGTATTTAAAAAAAGATAGCACATCCTTGTTTGAATAGAGTATTTCTCAATTCTGGTTTTCCGGTGGTTGTGCTATTTTTCAATATCTTTTTTTACCTGTGTTAGTCTGGAAAAACAACCGGATTTTAAGCAGCATTTCCGCAATCTTCACAATTTATAAAGGGATATGAGTATGCTAATCCAAATTAATACAATGATAGGCTTTTCTCCATGAGATGCTGAGACTAAGATAGCCTTTAAACGCCATGTAATTGCAGTTGCTATTTTTCTTAGGCAGCAAAGGGTTTAAATTGGATTTTCCTTTTTTACGCAGAACCACTTTTCGAGGACATCTTGAATGTTAAGTCCCAACAAACGTAAGGATTGTGATAAAAGTAAAACAGATGTAGTTCACAGATGAGACTTTTTTGTCATCAAGATGGAGGCTTCACACAGGAATAAAGCTAGGTGGGGTGTATGGTAGTCAGAGGATTCAGAAGAACAAGTTGTTTAAGTGAGTAATTGAAGGCACAAGGACATCTGTCCTGGACCGTACCAAGAAGGGCCATGGACAAGTGACTCGTGTAGAGGAGGAAGGAGGAAAGGAATGGTGCCGAGTATTGTTACTTTGCCCTTCAAGCTCGGTGATGATTCTGTTTGTGTTGTTGATAAGATTAAGGCCTAGGGACAATGTACTTGTTAGTGCACGTGGAAATGACATTTGCTTAGAAGTTGCTGTGGAGAGAACATTTTTGAACTCCATAGTTATCAACAGTTTTAATGGCGGGTCATGATTCTTGGTGGCGATGGTAGCTGGTAGCCATTAATAATAAAATACTTGTCAAAGGATCTCCAGCTGCATTTGTGTGGACGTTTCTTTTCAATCAGCTCACTTGAGTATCCATTTCAACTTCTTTTTCCTATTTTGCTTTCTGGTTTCGGACAAGCATGTACTTGATAGTCATGTCGGAGTTTTGTATTCATAGTTGTTGATGGTAAATGACAATGCTGAAACGTAGGGAGTCTACATCAATACCTGTGTATGAGTCATGGGCTTGGTACCAAAAATATCACCGAATCTTTCAAGAAGATGCAACTTTTCTCCTAGCTAAGATTTTTGCTTCAAAACTTGTTAGTGAATAAAATGCATGTTTTTTTTTTAATAGTGTAGTAAAGTTTTGAAAATATATTAAAATAATATTTTTTTTATTTTTTAAAATTTATTTTTAATATTAGTACATAAAAATAATCTGAAAATATATAAAAAATAAAACAAAAATAAATTCAATTTTTTTTAAAAAAAACACTTTTAAGATGTAAAAATAAACAGAAAAACAAACTTGGATTTCAAGCTTGCTTTCGTCGAGGAGGGCGGAGGGAGAGGGACTTTAACTTGTAACAAATATTTGTCCTACGTAATTCTCAAAAGGGAAACTAGAATGGGTTTCTCCTGCTGATGCATGGCGTGTTCCTTTTACATGAACCAAACGTAACCTTAATCTAAAGACTAAGGGATTCCCCCACATATTTTCAGAACTTAATTTTAGTTTCTAATTTGTGAGTAAGTTTCCTTTTGTTTTGTTTTTTTTTATTCATCTCGTTTTATCAAAAATAAAATAACAATAATGCACATGCTGTGCTGCCCTGCTCTTGAAAATCTTGTCTTGTGTTTTCAATTTCGACAGCAGAAGTTTTAACTAGAAAGGAGCAACAAATTGACACAAAATATACAGCATAAAAGCAGAACACCATATGATTCCAACAAAATTGGCAGAAAACAACTGCAAGAATAACATTTATATTCAAGGCACTCCCTCAACAAGGAAAACGAGCTCCAAGCCCTAGAACCTGATCTCAAACCTCATTCTATGATAATGAAACAAATTAATGGACACTTATTTTGTGTTGAACAGCTCACAATCACAGCTAATATGACACAAACAGTGTGTACCTAATTATATACTAGGATTGATTCAGGTGAAAGATTGAACCACAGAAGAAGTGGTGACAAGACCTGACAGCAGGCCAACAATTAGAGCACTGTTATATGTGCTTGGTTCCGCCTGCATTGAGTTGTTGCGATCATTACTGACAAATGTTTCATTTAAGAAGGGACCACCAACAAGTGCTCCAGTTGCTTCGTTGGGATTCGGTTCCTTACTTTCAAGCCATGTCCAGCCATTCTTGCAACCAGTTGTTGCATCAGTTGGAATTGAAGCTCCCCTATGATGCACATATTGTGGATATTTCTCACCATAACCGACAAGATAGCTCATTTTCATAGGATTATTTCCCAAGACATAATCAGCCTGGAAGAGAAAAATGCTGCATTATTATGTTTGCAAGGTATCATGGTTCTTGGACATGGTAGTTCATCACATCTTATAAGTCAATAACATGTGTAAAAACAGATATAACATGGGCATCGTACCTGAGATTTAGCAAATTTCCGAAGATCTGAAGGTTTATATGAATCTCCATTGCAGGATAGCTTTGCAGTTCCTGAGCTAAGCATGTAATCGCTGTAAAGAGCAGCTAAAAATGCGGAAGCAACGGGATGCTGCAAAGCATTCCATTGACTGACCCATATAAGACCACCTGTACCAATAACTGGAAATGAGGCCACAGTAATTGGGTATAAAATTTTATTAAAAATTTGAACATGTGCCACCCATTTTGTATCTGAAGAAAAGTTGATGGCTCTGAAAAAGAACATTACCGTCTGTTCTGCTCTTTGTGGCTGTTGGAGAATCTGGGATGAGACCACACATAACCGCCTCAGCCGTTTTCCTATACATTTGGAGGCCTGAGTTTGAGGTGTCTTTGTTGCCAAGGAAAGTTAGTCTGGACAACAAAACCTGCATCCAAAATAAATGAATCATTCTCTTAAGAAAGACATGGATTTCAAATGTTGTTGAAGAATTCTACTTCACAGTTCAAGGCCAAGTGTAACATGTCTTAGTTTCTCAAGAAATTAGACTGATATATATCTGAAAGCATTCCAAGCAAAAGAAAATCTTGACTTGAGAAATTTTAGAGATGGTATCTCCAGGAAAGAAAACTCATTGAACACAAATTACACCAATAATTTTGTAAATTTTGGCATGCTTTATAAGGAAAAGAAAATAACTGTCTTGGAATGAAATTAGTATGATACAAACATAAGTATGCCAAATGTAGACAAGTCTTAAGATTTAAAAATAAAAGTATAAAATTTACTTTCAATTACTTGGAAAAAATGAAACGTACCTGCGCTCCTGCAAGTTTGTTATCCCAACTGAACCATGTCGGACTTCCCCATTGAGCAAAGAGTTTACCATTTTGCCCGGTCGCATATTGAAGATATGATTTATCTCCCGTTGAATGATAGAGCCAACTAGCTGCCCACAGGAGCTCATCTCCATATCCTGTTGAGTTGTAATATGTGGCAACTTCAGGGATACTTTCACTATATAAACCTCTATATTTGTCAGCAAACGTAAACAACTCTTTAGCATGCCTAAGCAGCGTGCTCGAATATGTGGAGTCGGATTTAAACACCAAAGATGCTGAAGCCATAGCTGCTGCAGTTTCAGCTGCAACATCTGTCCCTGGAAAAGATGTATTAACCTGAGTAAGTGGCCTCTTCTCGGTCATGTCTTCAGGTCTGTCCCAACAACCATGATCAGTATCAGGGTCACCAACCTGTTATAAAAATGATAACCAATCATATATATTAAATAGTTCACAGGTCGGAATCTGCATATAAAAAATAAAGTATACTAACATAGCTCTGGGAAATTTTGCAGGTCACGTCATAATTCATCACTACTACCTTAATCAAATAACATAACTAGATTGGTTTAATCTTTTTTCAGCAAGGGTCCAATTTCAGGGAAGACCTTGACAATGGCATGAAAGAATGCCAAAACTTTGGAACTCAAATAACTCCAGACAATCAGCATAAAGTTTATTCCACTTTAAGGGTTCTGGGTATAGCTTATTAAGGCTTGCAAAATGCATCATAACTTAAAATAGAAACATTTAGAGGCCATGATATATGAACAAACTTGAATGTAGAGCACATTCGCTTCAGGATGCGCATTGATAAGGTAGTCAGTGATCCACTTGAGCGAATCCTTCGCCGGTTCCAACTGATTTACCACATCCATTTGATCTCCATACTCAAGGATGGCCCATGACAATACTGTAGCAGTAAAAGCCATTGGAAAACCAAACTTCATATGATCCCCAGCATCATACATGCCTTTTGAAAGATCTAATTTTGCTTGACTTCCATCTCTAAGAGCTGAATCTCCTCTCCAACTAATCTTGTTGTCTACCAACTTCCCAGCTGGATTAATCAAATATCATCTTAGTGCCAACATTCATAACAAAAAAGATAATTACAAGGTACGAAATTTGCAATGCAATAAAAATAGACATGACCGGAGTTATCAAGACTAAAAAATTCAAAGAATAAGCTCAAGAAAATATCTGAACTTGTGTTATCAATTCGAAACAACAACAATCAAAACTGAACCCAATTCGATTTCCTTCCTTCCTTACATTGCATCTTAACTTTGAAGAATCAAAATTGAACTCGTGTTCAAGAAAAAAAATTACTTTTATTACTATTTTGACTGAGATAAAAAAAAAAAAAAAAAGGGAGGAGGGGGTGGGGGGTTCGGCGAGAGAACTTACATTTTTGAATGTCAAAGAATTGCGTAGCAATTTTGAGAGCATCAGCATATTTCTTATCAGTAGCGCCAGGAGGCCCTGGAATAGGAGCAGGCCCTTCAGACTTCTCACTTTTCTTCTTAACTGTATAAACAATGGCACCAATAATCAATGCCAGTATTACTGCCACGATAAACCACCCAAAGCACCCTCTAGAACTTGGCTTCACTCCCATTTTAACACAAATCAATCAATCAAGATCAAATCTTTAACGTCCAGATCTGAAGAAAAAGAAATTCGAAGATAAAGGGCACTCCCAATGTGTTTGCATTGAGCAATGCCACGAATAAATCTGGGGTTTTGAGAGAAAGAGAAAGCAGAAATGACTCTGCAACTTGTTTCCTTTTTTTTTTTTTCCTTTAGCTGGCTTTTGGGTGTTCAGGGGTGTTTGTCATTACATGTAAGCGAAACTTTAGTGCTAGGAATGCTTGCTTTAGGCGCCAGCAATCCTAATTAAGGTACGGTAGAAGGTAGATCTAGGTCCGATTAGGGTATATTAGCCATTTGGCCCCATCAAGCGTTTTGTTTGTAATCTTTGGCTCAAAACGAGACACCGACAACAAGATTATTGTTTCCGATTGTGATTCAACCATGTACATTTCGGTCCCCATATTTTAGTATTTCTCAATACCAATCCTAATCTAGCTATGTACTATCGAGTAGTTTACGAGATTAACCAAAACATTATTACTATGAAACACTGCCTTCTTTTTCATCCGATTCTCTCTTATTGTCTTCCTTGCTTTTATACATGTGACAAGATTATTGTTGTTTTTTCATTAAAACTATGATTCAACCATGTTTCATTTCGACCCGGTAGTTTAATATTTTTCAATGCCGGTCCAAATTTAGCTATTAATAAACTGAAAATTTACAAACTTAATAAAAAATTTGATTTGTTAAACACTTCCTTCTTTTTCATTAATATACTCTTATGCATGTGATAAGACACGACATAAATTTTATATCATAACTTGGATGGAGTTAATTTGTGGATGTTATTTAATTAATTATTTATGAAAATTTTCTGTCATAATTTTTATTTTATTAGCTATTTAATACTAGAAAATTAACATAGACAATTTATAAATTGTACAGACTGAAATGAGACTTTACTGAATGTACAAGGACCAAAGAATATGTTTTTTCTTTTTCTAAAGAAGTTTTTTGAAAGTTTCTGCATTGCGAATCACGAATATGGATACTGATCGTAAGGGCCGGATTTGCGCAAGAGATGGATGCTGACTTGGTCAATGGAGTACGGACTCATATCTGCCGTTGAACCATTGGGACGGTTTGATATGGGCCGTTCAAATGGGTCACCGACAACTGGTTTTTGAAAAAGACCGTCGATCTGTTTATTCTTCGAAGCTGATCTGTGGATGATCTGTGTTCTCGAAGCAACCACCATAGGTGGCTATAGGCTTCAATGCAAGAGGTTGTGGTCAGATGTTGTGGTGTCCATTTCTGTGAAAGAGACACAAGATTGGAGCCTTTTATTTTTTATTATTATTATTATTAGAGTTGGTAAAGAGTGACCCGCTGCTTGGTGGTGAATGATGAGGTCCAGGAAGATTAGCATGGTTCTATTGAAGTAATGTAGAGATTTTTGTGGCCCAAATATAAAATCCCATGGGCCTTGCGCTTGAAACTTTTCTTAGATTGGGCTTCTTTGTGTATATACTCTGTAAAGCCCGTTGTGTTGTCCGATTTGAGCCCCCACGACATACATAGCTACCTGGCCCAGGATCTAGCACATAAAAAGATCCTAACTTTTCGTTTTTATTTAAAACGACATCACTTTATTTTTTTCAAAAAAAAGATCTTGGTATTTATCCAACCGGTCCGAGTAGATTTGATTAGATTAATTTAACTTAAAATGCAGTCTAAATTAGAGTCTAAATCTTGGATTTTCTTAGCCAACCATCCGACTGGGTTGGATTTACCACCCATGCAAAATACAGATAAGTTGGTTGGTAAAAGACAATGTGTATTCTCGCATTTGAGGACGTCGGGTATCACGAGACAATGTGTTGGGTGAGAGGAAAATGACAGACGGCGCCTGCATTATATGGCAGACACAGTTCAGGATCTGAGATCTGTACAAGCGCATGTAAAACACTGTCCTAAGCAATTTCCTACTATAGAGGATAAAAGTTGGTACAGTATGACGTCCATAAACAAAGAATATGAATTTGTATATCACTTGATCCTGAAGAGAGTGAAGTAATTGTGAGCCTCACCAGATTCTCCACGATTTTGCTCAAATCTCCAAGAGCTGCTCATTAGCAGTATTTATGGTTAGGAATCTTGGTGCTTCATATTGCCTCTTTCCTCTGAGCCATAGATGAAAAGTAATAATCAGTACTCTAGCAATAACAGAATTGTAGAGGATTATCCACAAAGCCATAGACATGAACAGACCTGCACAACAGCACAAGGATTCCCATGTGAAAGAAGACACATCATCCTTGAAGTTTTTCCCACATCATCAGATACCAATAATTTGAAAACTCGAAGGGTTGTGAGTCTTGTGACTATGTGCATTGTTTTATCATTCCAAGCAACCCCATCTATGCTGTTGCTAGTTTGATAATTTTTCAAGAATCGCCGTCTAATATAGCCGCAGTGTTGCTATGCTGTCCTTTCCATCACTGACTATCCTCTTCCTTTTCACCTACTACATGTGAAGAACAGCGTGATATGTCATTCTGGGCAGCTGGACGTTTGGCTAGTTATTTTCGTTCTTTTTGTTGCTTTTAACTTCCCGGAAGCCATGCATTGGGCCTATTGGCATTACTTTAGCCAGGTTTTTTTCATTCATTGTTTCGAAGCAGCTTTTGCTGTTTAGTGAAACAAAATCAGTACTGCTTGTGCTAGATATGAAGTTGTGAAAATGTGATTCTGTTTGCGTGACTCTTCTCTATCCCCCCTTGTTCTTCTTTTCTGTTTAATTCCTTTCAATTATCATAACAAGAACACCCCTGCTTCTCATTGATTCCCCAGTAGAATCAATACCACCTGACTCCCAGCAAATTGAGCTTGTGTACATTAGACAGAAGAAGGTGAAAGAAACGATGGAATCTGAAGGTGTTGATACAAAGAATGTTGATCATCTAGTCTTTCTCATTACAAGCTGATTGGATCAACTTCAAAACTACTGCTCCTTCAGAGCTTCAATCATCATCCTTGAATTCTCTGTTCAAAATAAAATACACAGTTATGTTAGGAACACAATACAGACTTTCATCATTCCCTAACTTACTGACTTGGATAGTATAAAGTTTAGACACAGTTTTCTTGTCACTTCCAACAAAGAATTTTATAGAACAATGTCTGATTTTTCCTTGCCGATGTTTGCAAGGATGGGATTAATTAGAGTAATTTAAATATACAAAGCAGCCCTTAGTGTTTTTTTCTGTGTATAAGGGACGTGATTACTAGACTCGTACCTGCGATCTAGATACCGGGGTTGAATGCCGGAGCCTTGACATGTTGTGCATGTCAAAGAACCTACACCTTTACAATTGATGCATGGAGAGACTTCTTTGTCATCCCCACCTAGCTCCACTGTCACTGAGCCAGTTCCCAGGCAAAATCTGCGTTTCTCTGCAAAAGTTAATCCAATTACAAAGAACAACCATCAGAATATGAACATGACAACATCATGTGCATATAATCATCCAAATTCAGCTATGCCTCCACTCTCATGTGAATTTAAATCTAAATTTGAATTTCACCATCCCATCATTTATTCTAATTAAAATTAATTAACAGCGCAGCTCACATAAATAAATAAATAAATAAATAAATCTCAAATTTGGATTATTGTTACTCACGGGCACCACTACCACTGCAAGGGAAACATGGCTGAGTATTTTCTCGCTTTGCCTGCAACAAAATAAAACCACAAGTACGACTTAGTGTCTGAAATATGACATCATGCTGGATTGGCAACTACAAGAAGACTAACTTACAGCATTATCAATCTGGCTTTCATAGAAAACTGGAATGCCTATCCCAACAGCAATGCTGACGGCCCCGACAGAAATTGCAACTATCTGGTTTTGTTTTTTCCAGAATTAACATTCTTCACAGCATTGCTGCAACATGTTAAAAAATTTAGGAGGGAGTAAGGATAGAGAAAGAACCGTGTTCTGATCAAGATCAACAGCTCTGATGCATGGATGAGATACTGGTGACCGTTGATGATTGTTTCATGGAGACTTGAAGGATGACAATGAAGAAGAAGAAATTTCTTGAAGATGGCAACATAGAAATGGTGAGTGAAGACGAGGAATTGAAGGTGCTACTGGCATTTCTGTTTCTTGTTTTCTCCAATTTTCAATG
>Ga0325403_1004816_pt1 | contig 12612 bp, 4 predicted proteins | sample PopdelMetagenome_19_FD_205665 | JGI IMG/M metagenome (GOLD analysis project Ga0325403, IMG submission 205665) | Populus deltoides microbial communities from Bellville, Georgia, United States - Xylem-PdKOR-R4 | ecosystem: Host-associated > Plants > Phyllosphere > Stem > Wood/Secondary xylem...
ATATACGTCATTTGACTGAGTAATTATGGATTTATTGGCTGCATGCAGTTTTTGTCTTGAACTCCCGTGATAATTCATGGATGAAAATCTACCCATTTAAATACTTTTTTAAAAGAAAAGGAAGCAGAAACGTTAGCACTGTTTCGTCCAGGAATTTCATGTGAAGCAGAACTTACTTCCAATCAGAACCATTATTTATTTATTTATTTATGCAGCAGTATGTGCATGCAGAGAAGACCTCACCTGTCACTTTTCTTTGGCTTTTTTTTTTATAGAAAAGGATGAAAAAATTATTGAGATCACACACGCACAGTTGATAAGGAGGAGACAACGAACCTTATTTAGAAAATAGAAACTGTTAGCCCGATTATATTTTTGAATTTTTAAAAAAATCTAGTTTTGAATTAATATTTTTTTTGTGCTTTAGATTGTTTTGATGTTTTTATATTAAAAATAAAAAATATATACTGTTTTAATATATTTTTAAATAAAAAAACATTCTAAACATTAACTCTTACCTAACCATCAAACATGTCTCGTTCTACAGACATCATTTTGCTGCCATTACTCATTTTGTCTGCTTTCGTGTCTTCATTCTTCATTGCCCTGTGTGGAAGACGAAGGAAAACCCATCTACCTATCTTGGGTATGGAGACTAGTGCCAATTTAATACTAGCCACAAGAACATCTCTTAAAGGAAAGACAGAGCATTGCCCATCAACCATAATAAATTCAATGTTTTATGACTCATAATAATATCCTATAGATCCTAGGTTTATTTCCCATGTTATGGTTTCGTGTTTCGATCTTCTGATGATGCAAGAAAAAAAAATTAAGGAAAAAACATTATTTTCAATGTTTCAATTTGATTTTTATAAAAAAAATAACGAAACTAAAATTTTTATAAAAAATAATTGAAACCGGTTTAAATCAGTTTGACTCAATTTTTTTTTATCTGATTCGATTTTTTTCAATTTGAGTTCGGATACAGTTGCTTACCAAGTCTGCAATAAAATCTTCCAATGTCAAAATTTTTATATGAAGTCAAATCGAACCAAGCAACTTGAGATCCATGCAAAGTAAATCTTTAAATCTCCGTAAATCAAGCCATGTATCCTCCCATGGAAGACCGCTTCTTTCTCTTCAGACGATTTACAAATCAGATCAAGTCAGGCCAGGTGATATTTCTTCAGACGATGAAGCATCAAGCCTATATATGGAAGACGGCTTCTTTCTCCTCAAACCCAGATTCTACATCAAATCACTCCAAAGTCTCTTTAATATCCTTGGATCTTACCGATAATCAGAGGACCTAAACCAGATAAATGTAACATGGTACTGATTTGTGAAGTCATTTGGAGCATTTAGAGATGTCCTCTCATGCAATTCCTACTCTCCAAAGTTTCTGTTTTCTGATTATTTATTGTGGGTGGTTATTTATTGATTAGATTAGGCCAGTTGCTATTGGAGTCGAAAGGATGCCACGTTGTGGCCTTGTTCATTGATCTGCAGCTACAAAAAATTCAAGGATAAGCAACTGTATAAATATAATCTCTCTTTTTTTAACAAAAAAATGTCAAGTTCTTGGTGTATAAATATGCCACAATCACCCATGCAAAGGAGCAATTCCATCTAGTTATAGCATATTATCATAAGCACGAGCAATTCTTAGCAAGAAAAACTAAGTTAAATCAGCCAAATCCGGTCAAATGCCATGAAAACCAGGTGAAATCATTAGAAGCCAGGCTAGATAGCATTTCTTAATCATTATTTTATTTTCTCTCTTTCTATGTATTTTTCGTGTAAATTTTAAGGTCACTAAAGACTTACATTATTTTTAATTTCATGGCCCGTAGAATTAGTCGAGATTACCGCAAACTAATCCGAACAATCACGTTAATTTAAAAAACAACATTAGAAAATTTCTTGTTTTTCATGAGTTTTTTTTTAATGGTCAATCATCAACTCTTTTGTAAAAACTCTAATTTTTATGCTAAGTTTTTTTTATAATTTTATTTTATTTAAATTTTAAAAGTAATTTTCTCATATATATTTATAAATATATTTGGGTATTTTTAGATCCATTTCTCCGATAATTGATCTTTAAAATCTTAGGATTTGGTGTGCTAGATTACAACAATTTTTTTCATTGATGAAAACTCAAAGACAAGAATTAGAAATTATACAAAACATCCAAGGACAGGTCTTAAACCTAGGACCTCACCATGTCTTAGATTGCCTGCACTAACCTGTTAACAACTTGAACACACACATAAAAAAAAAAAAAAAATTCTAGCTACATGAAAGTTCGTTAAAAAAATATTAGAAAATAATAATAAAAAAAACAATTCCGTACCTAAGGATGAAAAATCTAAATCAATCTTGTATTGTATTAGCTTGGAATCTAATTTGTGTTGGAATAAGATAAGATTTCATGCATTCATTCATGCATTAAAAAACGGCAACAAAGTCAAAGGAACATAACTTATTTATCTAGCCAGATTTGTGATAACATGTAGTGAGAATTTTTTATAGACGAGAATCTATATTATTTGAATAGTCTAGCATATATATATATTTATAGATTAGTGAGATATATCTAGAGTTAAGAAAAGATCTGGTCGTTGAGTTAAAAATAAAAGTTAAAAATATCGAAACTTTTGATTTGATCGTTAGATCAAACTTAAATTTTTACAGGAGTTTTTAAAATTCATTTTCTTTAAAGTAGCTATTATATTGCTATTACTATGCAAACCGTCGACTTTAGATATAAAAAATCTCGTATAGGATCTCAGTATGGGCAAATTTTATTATTTTATTTGTTAATTTTGGATTTCATGTATTGTTTTAAATTTTATGATTATTTTTTATATTTTTATTTTGTTTTCTAGTTAAGATATGGTTATTGATCTATTTAAAGTTTTATAAACTTTCTAAGAGGTAGATTTCTATATTATTTTAAAAATAATAAAACTACAAATCATTTTCACTCATTAAATTTCTATGTTTATTTAGTGTTTTTACTATTTAGCTTCGCTCATCATTTATAAATTATTACTCAAGACACAAGACAATTTGAATAATAAAAAATAGTCAATGATGAAATGCACGTTAAGAATTAATATTGGATCCATATTAGAATTAGGTGCCACGTGCCAGCATTGAAGTATACGTGAAACATGTACCAGTTGCGTGAGGCAAAATGCAGGGATGATTGTGATTTAAAACATATTAAAATCAAGTAGTTTAGTAATATAGATTCATCTCCAAACTTTTATTATTATTATTATTATTATTATTATTAATGTGGGTGTCTGGATCAGCTTGCCCGTATTTCGATTAATCCCACGGGTCCTGAAATTAATGATCATGTAAGCTTTCAATGGCCATCATATTACCAACCACAGGACTCGAATATGGGACTATAGAGTGAACAAACCCTTTAATCTCAAATTTTTACCATTAAATCACCTACTAGATGGTTACATTTCCAAACTTTTGACCAATGCCATATTGACATCATTATTTATGCTTTGGGTTGTGTGTGTATTAGCATTTTTATAAGATAATTTTGAGAGATAAGAGTTGTAATTAAAAAGTTTGCTTTATATTTTTTCTCAATAATTTGATTTTAAATCTCGAGATTAATATTCAAGTTAATTTAGTATATCAAATTGATGTACATAATGTGTTTCAAAATATGATTTTCATCTGTTTTTAACTTTGTATTTAATTAATGTTTTAGAATAGAAGGGATATATATAAAAAAATAAAAATGTAAATAATTATAAAATATATTTTTTATTTTTTAAAAAAAATAGTATAAAAAAGTATATCATTTTTATTCTTATTATCTTTGTTTCTTCTATCTAAAAATAAGTAATTAAACGATATCTAAAAGTTAAAATACTAGCTTGCAATGAAAAAGGCAATAAGAAATTCAATTTAGAATATGATTTTCACGTAGTAAATCATGTTGAAGACATAGAGCGTGTTTAGCAGTGTGGTTGCGGGTGCTTTTCAAATAACTTTTCGTGTTAAAATACATGCAAATGATGTTTTTTTATTTTTTAAAAATTATTTTTGATATCAGTATATCAAAACGATCCGAAACATATAAATCATATTAAATTTTAATAAAAAAAATTTAAATTTTTTAAAAAAACCATGGCAACCGCATTCATTCCAAATATGCTCATGATAGGCTCGACAGGATGATCCTATATGCAGGAGTTCTCCCTGTACTCATAAAATAAAAGATTTGTGGTTCAGAGACTTGGAAGTTCACATCAGCCACACTTGCAGAGAAGGAAACTTTTGTGACAAATGGTTGGGTGCCGAAGCTGGGGCAGGCATGGCTCAAGGAATGATCCAGTTTCGATTAGTTCTTGTAGGACCTTGGACTTACTTTTTTAAGTAGATTGTGTGGTTCTATCAATTTCTTTCTTGTAATATGTAATTTTGGGGTTTTTTACTAAAATACATAGGTTTTTTTATGCACGATGTTATCGTTCATCCTTTTATATATTATTGTAGATAGACTATGCAAAATTTTTTATTTTATCGATTCGATTCTTAATTTTTTTTTATTTAGTCTTAATTAAACATCAATTGACTTTGATTTCTTATGAAAGGTTGGGGTTGAAAGAAGAGGGACCTAAATGAAAACGACACCAAACATGGATGGCGTGCCATAAGTTTTTTAAAAAAGATGCACTATGATCCTCGAATAAAAAATAACGTAGATTATACAACTTTAACACCTTAATATTTTTCAAATTCAATTTTGATACAAAATTTTATTTTTGTTATTTTTTAGTCCTTGTTGAGAGATGAAAGAGAGGTCGTCAGATTCCGACAGTAGAGAAAGAAATATGTCGTTAACATCGATTTAAACCACCAAAATGAACGATATTTGTGTCAAATTGTTCTTTTTGATGAGGGAGGTTCATATAAGGTGTTTTTTTTTGTACCTTTAAAGTTATTCAAAAAAACATATTTGAGCTCAAGTTGATTTATGGTTTCAAGTTGATTTTGGTTTTTTGATTTTTTAAGGCCATAAATAAGTTATCATTGGTAAAAAAAAAAAAAAAAGGGGGCTGAAAAATGAGTTTTCAGGTAAAAAAACTTAAGCTCTGATTTTCCAGCCACTGTGATGCCCGAAATCTGGGTAAGATCAGATGACGCGTCGTCTGCCTCAATAAGTGACCTGTCCTCTAATTTTTTTTCAAAACAATTGTCGTCCACCCTAGGTTCAACAAAAAAACATGAGGGCCCAGTCCCATGGACCCTAACAAAATGGGTCGGACGGGCTGGTCTGACTTGCTAGGCCTAGTAACGCTTGACCTTTTTTTTTTTTTTGCCTATATTGTTTTCAATGAATGCTTCTTTTTATATGTTTTTTTTTCAAAAAAGTATTTATATTTAGATTAATACCTTCTCTATTTTATTTTGCATAGAGAGCCTCTTTTAAAGTATGATTATTTTTTGGTTATGTATTTAATTTTTAAAGAGGTTTTTTTGATTTTTTTTATATATATATATTAATCTTTTGTATAGATGAACTATATTTTTTAAAATAAAAAAATGATTATTTTCAAATAATATTTCTAATATATATAGCATTGTATAATATTTTTTTCTTTTTATTTTATTTAATCAATTTAATGTGTTTGTATATTTCTATTATCATTTGATTTAATAAAAAAAATATTGTAATAAACAAAATTTAGAAAACATAACCGGGTAAATGTTCCTTCTTATAATATTAAATATCTTGATCTACACCAATCTCTCGATTTTTTAAGTTTTATTTTTAGTTATTGTTAATGACTTTTTATTTATTAATTATCACACATAATTCTTGGTTTATTACATTACATGTATGCATAAATTTTTTTATTTGCACTAATAAAATTTAAACAATAGAAATGCATTATAAAAACCTACATATAAAATTTTTTTTATAGAAAATTAAAATGTTTGACTTGCAGTGGAGTGCGGGTCATATAACTAGTGTCAATCTATGTTAGGTTCTATTTCAACTATTATTTATTGTTTGGACTGCCACTTTACGTATCTATTACATTAGGACTATTAGGATTTTATCAAACCTAGGCTTATATTGGATGTTTTTTTTTAAAAAAAAATAACATAGTAAGCTAAAAGCTTTGGCAGAATAACATTATTTAAAAAAGATTTGATGAAATAACACACTTTTCATTTTGTTGCGCTTCTGAAATGTGATATTTATTAAATGTTGTTATTTCTAAGCGTGACAAGATAATTGTCATGCTTCAAAAGGACGACAACTTAACATGTCTCTCTTCTAAATCGCAACATCAATTAAAATTTAAATGTCTCCCCAGAACACAAACACAACAACTTTTTTTTTCTCTCCAAATCGACGCCCTCAACCCTTATCTCTCTAGAAAAACCAACCCAAACACCTTTTCTCCCCTTAAAACACCAAAAAATTGAACTCATCCTTGGATGTTATTGCGTTCAAAATCCACCATTACCTTTTTTTGCCACCGCTGCCCAAATCTTTTTTTAGTCTTACAAGCAAAATAAACATACTAGACTACTATGAATTTTTGTTTGTTTTAATTGAAACAAAATAATTGTTTAGATTGAATTTAGGGCTTGTTGAAATAAAGATAAATTAGTCATAAATACCTTTAATTAGGGTTGATTTGATATAATTGAACTTGAAATTAAGTTAATTTAATTATGAATTAATTATGTATTATGTTTAATTTTGGATAAGTTGTTGAATTAGGGATTTTATGTGAGCTGTTGGAATTAGCTAATAATGTAATTAACTGCACTTGATGATTTCTTGCAATAGAACATGAATGCTTTAGAATTATGAAGAATTACACGTTGTATCGAATTGTTGATGAATTCAGTATTTTCTTTGAATTATTTTAATTTGCTATGAATTTGAGTTTGATTTAATGCAATTGAGAATGAAAATATCAATTAAAAGTGGTATTATGAATTATATTTAATTTTGATCAAGTTTGCTTTTATATTAAATTTTGGGAATTTGATTGAGTTTTCTATAAATTTTGCCAATTAGGGTTATAGTAATGCAATTTAGTTAATATGTTTAATTAACTAGAATCCGATTTGTTTTTGTTTTTTTACAGAATGTCTTATAACATATTTATGTTATATTATTACGGTGGCACTATTATTCCTGATGTGAACAGTAGTATCACAAACAATAACGATAGTAGTTTATTGTTAAATGATAATTTAGACATGTTATAAATTAGATATTGTGTGCGATATTTTATTAGCAACTTCAATCATAAATTCGAAACCCAACTATGAATTTTTTTTTATGAAGATGTGTTATGAACCTTCAAGGCATAAATTTGATTTGTGGTATGGAAGAATGTGTAAGTTGGACACAACACATCAAGAATGACTTGAACATGAACCAAAATAAAAATAGGTTTTATGTTATGATGGTGGTTACCAATATGGTAATATGACAACTAATCTTTCAAAATTATTTAATCATGTTCAGAAAGGTGCTCGTGAAATAATTGTTTTAACTCTAATACAATTAATATTTTACACGTGTAATAGTTATTGGGTCAAGCAGAGACATGAAGCTAATGATTTTATTCAACATGGAATAATTTTTCCCATAGCAATTCAGATTGAATTAACAATGAGCAGGGATAAATTAAGAGATCATACTACAATGTTATTGACTATGAGAAACAGGTGTTCCATGTCAACACTCCTATTAAACCGAGTGTTGTAAAAGAAGTCAGATGAACAATTAGATTGAATGACAGAACATGCACATGTGGTGAGTGACAGACATTCCACTATCCATGTTCACATGTTCTTACATGTTGTGCCAAAAATCACTTAGATTTACATAATTTGTTGATGATCATTACACGATTCAGAGCTATAGATCAGCATATGACATGTCATTCTGTCCATTACCAGACAAGTTAGAATGAAATAATTACACTGGACCTCAAGTTGAAGTAGATTAATTTAGATGAAATTCAAGCATGGTTGACAAATATCTACTCGTTTGCACAACAAGATGGATACAAGAGAGGGTCATGCACATTATAAGTGTGGTATATGAAATGACACGAGCTATAATAAGAAAACATGTCTTAATTGACAATGTATGCTTGATATTACAATTATATGACAAAACATATATCTATTATGATGTTTTGTAAAGCATATTAAACTTATTTAATTTCACATCAAGCACATGTACTATTATATAGGATGTCGCACACTCAATGTGACAGATCGTCTACTCATGTTAAGCATCCACATTACGACAATGATGTTCCAAGACAACATGACGATGACAACCGCGGAGAGCATGAGTCACAGTACATACCTACTGAACCAGTTGACACATGTTCTACGATTGCATGATAGACATCAATCGAAAGATTTTTTGTTGGCATTGTAAGAATATTTATTTTTAATTTACTTAACATTATAGGTCTTATGTATATTTATATACTTATATTTTAAATTGTTATGCAGGATGAGACCACAATTTATTATCGTACACATCGATGGATGAAACTACACGAACAAGTTTAGCCATTTGTATTTCATACAAGTTTTTTGTATGTTAGTTGTCTAAAATATATCAAGCTTGACCACGACTTGATCCATATACTGATTGAGCGATGGAGGCGTGAGACACACACACTCTATCCTAGGTATGAGGAGATGATATCGACATTACAAGAGATGACAGTTTTGTTTATATTTTCTATTGATGGTTAGGCACTCACATCTATTGGCGTTTAAAATTGGATTATATTATGCGAGCAATCATTTGAATTGTCACCCTTTATTTCTAAATTAAAAGGGGTGAGATATATCTTAAATGGATTTAGAATATATTTATGACACCATCAGATGATGCTAACGACGAGGTCTTACGAGGGTACCAAATAGTTATTATGATTTGAATGTGTTGATTATTTGTTAAGTATGCGTGAATTATTATGATAATTCTAATGTGTTATATAGGTATGCTAGAGCATATATACTTTATTTTTTTAGCAGTGTATTATTCACAGACCTCGCAGGGAGATATGTGCCTTTAATTTATATGATGCCCCTACATGATTTCGACATCATTCCTACATATAGTTAGGGATCTAATGTGTTGACATGCTTGTACAAACATCTATGTCTTGTATGTATGAAGGGAGATAAACAGGTTGGGGGATGTTTGCTACTTTTATAAATATGAATCAAAAGAATTCAAAATAGTTATTTACATTTTAAATGTTTGTTGTTAACATGAAATAAACAACTCATTTTTTATTTAATAGCAATTATGGTCCTAAGAGCATCTTATAGTGGGTTGACCCTAAATATCTAGATCGTCGCCTATGACTATCCAAACTGTAGGGGTTACACTTCAACTCCAATTAGGATGCATGTATTGCAAAGTTATTTTGCAATTATATGCATTTATATTATCTAATTTCAACTTTAAAAAATATAATTAAACTGACAAATTTGTAATGTTAGGTGGTATACTGGTAGAGTATTTGATAGTAATCCAATACATGTATTGACATTTTATCGAAACAAGCTAGATAAGCAGCATGCTATCTAGGTGTTTTTTGAACCATTTATTAAATAAGAAAACTTAATTTCACTGAATTGTTGTTGTTTAATATTTAAGAAACTTATACTCTAAAAGTCATGCGGATGCCTTATTCGAATGAAAGATTAGTGATTGTTTTAACCATTTGCACTAATAGGATGAATATATGGGCATCAGTGGTCTCGTTAATATTTTTTTGATAAGGTTGAGCTTCATTGCTCAGATCAAGTAATGCGACTGTTTAGCTATAGACAACACATTCTAATTGATATCGATACAAGTGATATTTAAGATGCCATAAATAATTGGGGTAAAAATATTGATTAAGATTGGTTAAGCCACCATGAAGCTTATATATCATAGTGGGATGCACGAAGAAATGAGGTTTTTTACATATATGCATCATGTGGTTACAAATGAGGAGTAATTGATTCGGTACATGAGTATCACATGTGGGGTCATTACTTAGGATCCCAAGCAGGTTCCAGATTCAAAATATCATAAGTAATCAAATCTTTTTATAATTAATATATTTTAAACATTGAGTTTTATTTATTGATATTTTAATTTAACATTAATGTTTTATTAATATTAGGTTGGCTTCATGATATGGGAAGTCGAGAGGCTGTATTTGTTCTATGTAATATTGCCAAAGAAAACAAATGATACACTTATGCATCTCAGTGGTTTAATGTTTTCTGCACTAGACTTGAAACATTTGGAGAGAGGTTAATTCTTGATGATGTCGTGGCAGAAGATGAGGCCACTCAAGTAGGGGTAAGAGCTGGATCTAGTCGTGTTATTATTAAGTTTGGATCATCTAGTAGACGACGTAGACATATATAGATATATGAGTTATGTTGATATATTTTAGGATTTGAATTACTAGAAAGTTGTATTATTTAAGTATTTGAGATTCATTTTGCATGTATATATGTTTTTTTTATTTGCATTCCTAGGGCTACTTATGATTATAAAATGTCAAAATTTATTGAGTTTAGTTATTATGGTTCTTTGCGGGGTATTTTAAAGCAAGATAAAATTTTAGGTATAGTTTCTATATGGGAAAATCTTTACCTAAAATTTGTTAAAATTGGAAGATTTTTAACTCTCTAAAATTATTAACTAAATTAAATGTCAGATTAACATAATAAATAATAAATTTTATAAGAAATATTTTTTGTTAGATTTAGATGTTGGAGAATTTTGTTGTTAAAAATTTGTTGCTGAGAGGGGCAGTAGCCTCACTGTCAATCCCCTGGTTCAACCGATCGGTCGGTTGAACTAGTTGTATAAACTAATCGACTGGTTTACACAAAAATCATAATTTTATGAATTTTTTCTTCCAAATATGTTTTATGAGTAAAAATATACATCTTATCCAACTTATAGACTAAAAAACAAACTCCAATTAAAATATCAAAAAGTTATTGTTCACACATTAGTTGTCATTTGCTTTTCAAAATCAACCAATTAGTCGGTTTAACCAACAAAATTATTATTTTTAATATTACCAGAATTTAATTAATGTCACAATTCTGAATTGTGACACGTGATTAAATATCGCATTTCTAAATCGAGATATTTTAAAACATCCTCTTTCATCAAAACTTTTACTGATGTGTTAATTCACCATCTCTTTTTATTTTGTATGCTAATTATTCAATTTGCCCCTTATATTTGTTCCTGGTAATGAAAATCATCTCATTATTCTAATAAAAAAAATGATATCATTGGATCAGTTTTGTATTTGGAAACTTTGTACGTGAAACTATGCCTTTCCCTCATCAAATCTTAGTTTTTGGACAAATATTTTTAATGGAATTGACCTGGTTAGGCCTCACTTAAATCTAGTTTTTGTTGAGTAAATCGAATTCTATGTTTGATCATCAATGTTTAAAATGATTTAAAAAAAAAAAATCAATCCAACTGGAGTCCATGTAAGAGAAAATAGAAGCATAGTCGAGTAAGGTAGCCTGCCCAAACATGTTGAAGGCCTTGTTCGCAATGGGCGTGGGCAGAACCAAGCCTAGTAAGATAGGGTCCCCTTGAGCTGAGACAGGGCCCGGTCAATCCTGAGAAATTGTTGGCTCATAGCCTTTGGTCATTGATGACCCGGCCAGGGGCCACCGGGCCTGGTTTAAGTTTCTTTGTTTTCTCCATTAGCCCGACAAGGGGTTCGCTGCCCCAATACATCCGACCCACACATGGTTCAAGCTCATTTCTTAATATCTCGAACCCATTGATGCTCCAAAAAATTAGTTTTGAAAACCGATTTGTTTGATTCTTAAAAGCTTTTTTTAAGGATAATTGCTAGTTTTTATTCTTTTGAGGAAAAAAAATATGAAAGCGAACAAGTTGTTTCATTTGATTTTCAAATTTTTGAGAAAAAAAAAACAAGAAGAAAATAATACTAATTTACGGTTTAAAAAGCATGCTAGTATTTCACTTTACATTATAACTTCCATTTATATTTTTTATTTATTGATAGCTATCAAATTCGATTTAGTTGAAATCGTTAACTTGCTGATAAGTGACCTAGTAATAAGAATTTGTGACTAAGAAATTTGTTTTTCCTGTAGTCTCATGTTCGAGCACTGTAGTTACTAATATGATTGCCACTGGAGGCTTACATAGTCGTTAACTTCAGGGTTCGTCAGATTAGTTGAGGTACGCGCAAGCTAACCCGGACACTCACGTTAATTAAAAAAAACTTAATCTATATATTTTTATTGTTAATTTGTCTAATTAATTGATCTAGTCAAGTAATCTGTAAAAATATATTTTAATTTTTATTTAAAATGATATTATTTTATTATTATAGTAGAGAAAATTAAAATTACCGTAATACAAACCTTATTTTAAAAAAGAAAGCTAGAATTATTGCATTATTCACGCAAAACAAGTAGTCTACCACAATTGACTGTCACAAACAAAAGAAAATGACAAATACCATGCTTTTATCACCAAAGCACCAC
>Ga0325403_1004817_pt1 | contig 12611 bp, 13 predicted proteins | sample PopdelMetagenome_19_FD_205665 | JGI IMG/M metagenome (GOLD analysis project Ga0325403, IMG submission 205665) | Populus deltoides microbial communities from Bellville, Georgia, United States - Xylem-PdKOR-R4 | ecosystem: Host-associated > Plants > Phyllosphere > Stem > Wood/Secondary xylem...
ATTGTATGGATTGTATTTTGATGATGTGAGGATTCAAGTTCTTTGATTACCGGCACCATGTGTATTAAATATACATATAAAAAAAAAATTTACTATTGTTTTGGGCTTAGAAAGCCGGGTCGTTACAGAACAATTCTTATGAATATTTCCACCTCGAGCGTTGGTAAATATCGCGCAAATCTAAAAAACAAATATGATACTCCTGAGTCTGGCATTAGTGAATAACTTCGCACAAAATGGAATTTGAAGAAAGTTTTTCTATGCCATTTTCCTTTTGGTTTATCCTTTATTATTATTTGCCCTTTTTAGATGAAAAAAAAGCATTGTACGACAAATTTGAATTTAACAGTAGTAGTCCATAGATTAAACACATAGCTGAAAAAAATACAAAACGCAAAGAAAAAAATAAATCAACGTGCGAGGGGCCCATAAATAAATCAACGAAGATCCCCAAATATTTTTAGAATTTTTTTGATATAAAAAAAGGGCTCGTTTGGCCAAATATCAAACTAGAATGAACATAAAAATTATGGCCAAGACATAACGGTGTGTTTTGCCAAACACACCCTTAGTAAACACAATTTGGGCCGGCTGGGCCTAAAGCTCAGACCCAAACCACACTTTTTTTGTTTTGGGGGCCGGGTCTAGCCTAACCAATATGGGCCGGGTTGGACCCAGCTGACCCAGTCTAGTCACTGGGTAGCAGGCACGCATGAATCAACTCACGCGTGCACTACATAGTGCAAAGGTAATTAAATTACCTTCGCACTATTTTCTTGTAAACACTTATACAACATAGAGAGAAGGAAGAAGACTTTACCTGGCGAAGATGAATGCGAAGATAACAGTCCGGGCACCGACTGGAGAATGCTCTCCTTCTCCTCCTCTTTTTAGTCTCTCCTCCCTCTGTTTTTGGTTTTTTTTTGCCATGGGTTCTCTCCTCTTTGTTATTATTCTGCTGTCTCTCCCTCTGCCTTGGTTTTTTTCTCTGTTTTCTCCTTTTTGTTCCCCCTTTTCTTTTTTTTTTGTTGACTGCTGGGTATTTATAGGGACCAATCCTCCTCTCCCTCAGCCTAACATCTCTCCTCTTGATAAGCACGGCTGAGGGAGACGATTCCTGCTAGGACTCGGACGTGAAGTCTAATCCTTATCTCGACGGGTTGTGATTATCATGAAGATAAAGATTGCTCTTATGTGTTTTGATAGGACTAGGATGCTGGTGTTTCACACTTTCCTTTCCTTTTTTGTAGGCGGATGTTCGATGCTTTGAATATGAAGAAGACGAACAACGCTTGATTGAAACGACGTTGTTTTGGGGTTGGAAATGGCTATTTCCAATTTGGTCCTTGAAGTTTCTGAATCCTTGCATTCAAACCCTTGGTCTTTTAATTTCAGATTTTAACCCTTTTATCATTAAATTAAAAAAAAACAAAAAGGGTCCAAATTTAGGTTACAACAGTTGCCCCCTTTTTACAATAATTACGCTGCAAAGGCATTGAAAAATTCATTTTCTTTTGGCTTTGTATGTAAGTTTGTAAAGAAAAGTAAACGTGAAGACCATTTTTTTTTGCAACGGTCTCATTGTAATGGGCAACCTACCCAAGTCCAAATAAATAAGCAAATAAATAAAATACAAAAAAAAGGTCTCATTGTAATGGGTGATCTATGCAAGAAAGGGTCTCATTGTAATAAGTAACCTACCCAAATGGAAAAAAAAGGGTCTCATTGTAATGGGTGACCTACCCACGTGGAAAAAGAAAGGGTCTCATTGAAATGGGTGACCTACCCAAGTGGAAAAAGAAAGGGTCTCATTGTAATGGACGACCTACTCAAGTGGAAAAAAAAGGGTCTCATTGAAATGGGTGACGGGTCTCATTGTAATGGATGACCTACCCAAGTGGAAAAGAAAGGGTCTCATTGTAATGGACGACCTAATCAAGTGGAAAAAAAAGGGTCTCATTGAAATGGGTGACCTACCCAAGAAAGGGTCTCATTGTAATGGATGACCTACCCAAGTGGAAAAGAAAGGGTCTCATTGTAATGGACGACCTACCCAAGTGGAAAAAAAAGGGTCTCATTGTAATGGGTGACCTACCCAAATGAAAAAAAGAAAGGGTCTCATTGTAATTGGTGACCTATCCAAGAAAGGGTCTCGTTATAATGAATGACCTACCTAAGTGGAAAAAGAAAGGGTCTCATTATAATGGATGACTTACCCAAGAAAGGGTCTCATTGTAATGGGTGACCTATCCAAGTGGAAAAAGAAAAGTGGTGGATAAATACTAAGAGACTTTTTTTTTGGCATAATTCTCACGGGCGGCCTGCCCCGGTCACAAACTTCTCAAATGCGAGAAACGTTCAAAAGAATTTTCAGTTCTTAGCCATTTCAGAGCGGCCTTCCATTTTGATGGATCCCTTCAGGGATTTCTCCTGTGAAATTTTGCAAAACTCATTGTCCGATGTCTCAAAGTTTAGATGATATGCATGCATCTTTACCTGGTTTGAAATATAAGCCCCCATTCTTTCTTAATCTTCTTGTTGCTAGATTGGTGAGGACTTGTTACCTCTGATTTGGGTCATCTTTGTCGTTTGACTTCTAGCCCCTCGAGTTGGCGCATGTAAGTCTCTTCCCAGATTTGTTAACACAACTCAGCCTTCATGGTGCCTATTATGACCCACCTGTTTGCTTACGTCAAATAATTTGAGAGGATCATTTATTACTCCTTGTCTTACTTCTAAAAACATTTAGTGTCACTTGCTGAAAGGATTAAACTGCCTTTTATAAACCAAAATGCCCCCTTGTTTTGTTGTAGGAAATGTTCATTTCTTTTTTCCTATAAGGGATTAATTCTCCTTCTAAACACAATGTTGCCCCTTTGTACTGGTCATTGCCCCTAAGTATGCTCTGTCCGCGACTTAGACAAATAATGGTTTTCAGAGATTATTCTCTTATTTCTATCCTTTTCAGTTTGGCGGAGGAGTATTTGTCCAGAATAAATATTGAAATGTTGATCTTGTATGTTTGACAATTTTATCTTTGGTGAAAGTATGTCATGAGGTGACTTTATGTTTTTATGGGTTTTCAAAGTGAAGGGCTCGAGAAAAAGCTCGAGGTTTTGTTTCAGAAAAACTTGTCTTTTTTTGAACACTCATTTTATCAGCATGAATAATAATGAGTAGTTTGTTCTTAATGTTATGACTCCTATGAAAAAGTAATCTTTGTATTTTGAGAGTATTGTTTATTGTTCAAGATTGCTTGCTTGCTTGATGAGAAAGGACTTCTATAGGCACATTGACACGATAAAAAGATTGATGTCTTATCCCAAGTGCATGAGTGTCGTAGTAATAAATAACCCGACAAAACCGGGATCGAACCACAGGGAGGTGAACTATATAAAATTATAAACAAGAAATGAAAAGGAGTTGAAGAGAACTTGTGATGTGATATTGATGTAAGGATTAAACAAGGATAAAACAATTGTCAAGGTTAGAGGATTCAGTAATGGTATTTTAAATAAGTATAGTATAAACTCTTTTTATTACTCAACTGGAAACCACACACAAAGGAGGTTCCAATCGGATTATAAATTATTAACATGATTATATTAATTATCTTATTTGAGTAATGCCAATACTTGTAAATGTGGTCAGGTATTCATGATGATAACTTATGTTAACAACAAATCAAGTTCCTTTCATAGCACAAGTGTTGGTTATACCATACAATAAGTTATGAAAGTGCCAAGTATTTGTTGTACTAAGGGTTGTACAATACAAATCTAGATTAACCATTTAATAAGCAAGGTATTAAGAGTGAGTAAGATAACGAATACAAAACATGTTAGTATCAAACATTAAAGTCCATGATGAGTTTATAGTATACTTATTCTTACACTATTAGTGTACCATTTTCACATTGACAAAATTAACTTAGCTAAACATCATGAAGAAGAAAAACATAAATAAACAATATAAGAACATAAACATGATATAAGTTAACTAAGTATAGTGAAGGAAATGAAAAGCATAAACAAGAGATTAATATAACATAAAATAAAACTTGAACATTACAATATACAAAAAGAGAGAGTGATCTTGATATGAACACCAAGATGTCTAAATGTATGGAAAATGCCATTTTTTTATAGGCTAAAATTTGAAACTATTGATTTGATGACTAATTATTGAGTGGGTGGCCACCTCTTGACTTGGTGACAACCATTATCTTCTTGTCTGAACACAACGTCATTGCTAACATCATAATTTGAATAGATAATCCCATGAAAGTTCTGTGCATTTGTCTCAGCTTTCCAACAAAACAAGAATGAGCTCATTTGGACTTCTAGAACTCGAGATATGGGCTGAACACTAAATAGTGTCAGGGCTACAGGACAGATTCCGACTTCTCTTTTGTTGCTACAATCTAAGCTTGAAAACGACCGTTTTGAATCTTGGACCCTTCATGAAAGTTTTAGGCCTATGTCTTAGCTTTCCATCCATATAAACCATATCTAAATTCATGTTCTACATCTCCAGTTATGATCTAATAACCGAAAGATACTGCAGTTTGAATTGAACTAGCATCTCTTCTTTAAGCTTAGCCCTTTTTTTATCTTTTCACTTTCAATAGTTAAAAACATCAATCAATCCTTTAAATTGTGAGATATGTCTGCATTCAAAATGAGTATTTACCATAAATTAAAGATATCTTATGTTATCAGACTTGTTATTATAAAACATGCTTAAGTTAGGGAATTTAATGATACTTTAAGTGCAATATGATGATATAAAACCTTGATAAAAATACACTTTTAAGTACTAATCACATGTAATGTAGGTGTGTTTTTTTTTTTGCTATGAAAAAAAAGGATTTGTAAGGCTCAAAGAGTGTTTCAGGGTTTCAAAGATTGAGGATCACTATCAGGAGTTTGACTATTTATGTCTTTCATCTTTTCTTTTGCTGCTTTTCTTTAATTCACCCTTTTCCTTTTATATATATATATATATATATATATTGATTTTCTTAGGGCATACTCACTTCATCTTGATTATTACTCCTCCTCATGATTTGGGCATGCACTTTAGCATTTGAGTTTCTTGGGCTTCTTTGCTTTTTCGGCTTTCTCACGGCTATTTCATCTTTTGAAATTTTCAGTTGCCCCCAGTGTGGGGTGTGATCCTAGTCGGGATTTTTCATGCAGGAAACATTATTCAGGCTCAAAAAGAACCGCAAGGGATATACTTTTTTAGAATGTGAAAGGAATAACAAAGATGACATTTTCTCATTTCAAGCGCAAGCATTTAAGATCAATAAACTTTGGCCTCATCCAGTGTGATGACTTGGAATTTCGCAAAGAAATGCATTTCATGAGTTTATGAACAACAAGTCTACTACATACCATTATGCATACATTTAAAACACAGGGTTCAAGGGTCATTGTGTGAGGGTGAAAGTTCATATTTTACTCGTGCATTTTTGGTTCAGAGTTTAGTCACCTCAATGAAAGAGTTGCTTGATTCATGTGTCATTCTACAAGTAGAATATCAAAAATATCATTTCAAATAAACATCAAATTATTTTTGAAATCAAAACACAAGTTCAATTATATTTTTCAAAAAACTCCAATGTGGAAAGGATTTTGGGTAGAAGAAATGATTTGAATTTATGAGATCACGCGAGGTTACGAGGGTAAATTTATAGGTTCTTTGGTACTTGCAGGCACTTTCTATGAAAAACATGCAAAAAGAATTTATTGGCCCAACCCTTTTTTCATTGATTTGATAAGAACTTATACATCATGGATAATATTTCTTTACAGAATTAGAGTTCACAAGCCTGACTACATCTTCTCCATCCATTCTTGTCAGTATCAATGCTTCTCCTGAAAATACCTTATTCACTATGCAGGGACCTTCATAATTGAGCGTCCATTTACTAAGATCTTCTCCTGGCAGTAGTAGGATTTTCCTCAACTCGAGATCTCCTTCTTTAAACTCCACTGGTTGAACTTTCTTATCATATGCTTTAGCCATCGTTCTTTGACACAACTAGTGGTGACAAATTATGACTAACCTTCTCTCGCTGATCATGTTTAGCTGCTCATATTGTTTCTTGGCCCACTCAGCCTCATCGAGCCTTGATTCCATGAGGACCTTTAAAGAGGGAATCTCTACTTCCAATGGTACCACTGCCTCCATTTTGTATACTAAAGAGTATGGCGTAGCCCCCGTTGAGGTCCTCACTACTATTCGATATGCATAGAGAGCGTAAGGAAGCCATTTATGCCAATCTTTGTAAGTAATCACCATTTTATGAACAATCTTCTTTATATTTTTATTAGCAGCTTCTACGACGCCGTTCATCTTAGGTCTGTAAGGGGATAAATTGGAATGCTTGATCCTCCACTTGGTGCACAACTTTGCTATCATCTTTTCATTGAAGTTTTGGCATTATCGGTCACTACTCTTTCGGGTACCCCATCTTAGGTCAATGAATCTTTTGACTACCTTCTGAGTCACATGGGTGTATGAGTAGGCCTCTACCTATTTAGTGAAGTAATCAATCGCTAGTCAAGAGTAAGTTAGAAAGAGAGGCTCTTGGTTGTAGTAAGAGAAAGCTCACTAGCGTTTTGCTTGTGTGCGTCTGTTCCTCTCCCACTGTGCAACATCTTCTTCTCTTGCTCTCTACACTCTAGTGATCTCTTCTTTGGAATGAGCTTCTCATCACACAGTTTAGTTGCGGTGGTGCTTTCAAACCCTAGGTGCGCGGGTAGCTCCCGACTGACCTTTGCGTCTAGCAATCTCCCGATTGTCCGGTCCTTGAGGGTTTTCTCTTGGTTCAATCATGGGGAAATCTAAAAAGAAAATGATGATGCTTCGTGATGCCTAATTTCATGGTTCCTGTCTCACACTACGGGCTTCCCCTGCTGGACATCGTTGCTCTCGATCTCTTCAACGGGATCCCCCTGCCCTCCAGGTGTCCCAGCAGTTGGGCTGGTTTGTTCTACTTCTCTATCTTCTACTTCACAGGTACCAGATTCTGAAGCGGCTCTATTGGCCGAAACCTTAGCTCTCCCAGTAACAACCAATGTCGTGCTAGCAACTTCCTCCGCTTCTAGACTAGGCAGGTACCAGGACCTTATGGCTGATGGAAATTTAAAAGCTTCGACAAGTGCTGGGTTGTCAAAGGATAAAGATGTGGTCACGCATCCCCTCGTTGTGACATCCCCTAGTGGCTTTAATGGTGGCTCGTTCATGACCCTGACACCAACCTGTTCCCCCCCACCAGGTATCTCTTTGTCCATTATTGATGATGATCATCCTAAGGTTTCTACGCTGCCTGCTGCTAAAGGCCCTGATCTTATGTATGTTCACCCCTCTAGTAGTATTGATTCCTGCTCTCTGTTATCTGAGGATTTTGGTGAACTTAAAGATATCTGGAAACTGTGTTTGATTGGCTATTCTTTTGGTAAAACTCCTGGATACACCATTATTGGGAAATTTATGGCCCGTATATGGAAATGTAATGTCACCTTGCATCTTCATGATTCAGGCTGGCTGATTTTTCGCTTCTCATCAGAAGCGGATATGTTACATGTCTTGCACATAGGTCCTTACTCTATCCAAGGTCAGCTGCTGGTGTTAAAACCTATGCCTCCTTTTTTTTACTTTGGTAAGCCAGACTTGTCATCTGCACCAGTCTGGGTGCGCTTTCCAAATCTTTCTTTGGAATGTTGGTCGCAGACATGTCTGTCAAAGATTAGTAGTGTCATTGGCAAGCCCATTCGCAGTGATGATCCAACAAATTCCATGTCTTGGGTGTCCTTTGCCAGAGTCTTGATAGAGGTTGATCTATCTGCAGATTTGCTACGTTTTGTAAAGATATCCATGCCAGATGGAACAACAATCAACCAGAGGGTTGTCTAGGGAAGGGCACTCTAATTCTGCCTGTCTGAACCTTGGTATTGGCACTGAAGACTTGCCCACCCCTGCGTCGGCTAAGAGAGCAGATGTATCTCCTTCTGGCCCTTCAGAGGATGTAGTTGAAGTGAAACCTGTCTTAAGCCCTTCCCCAGGTGTTTCCTGTCCCATTGCTGGGGCTGCAACAGGGAATCGGGAAGCTGATAGAAGGAGGAAAAAGGCAAAACTTCCTCCTCGGGATGCAACATCCAACCTGCCTGTTTTGTCCTCTCCTAGTAATCTTGAAGATTCATTTAGGTCTGACTCCTCTGGGAATGGGAAACCTAGGAATGTACCTCATGATCCTCGCTTTAACAAGAGTAAGGGGCGTTATCCGTCTCAGCATACAAGTTTGCTGCTACAGGACATTTCTCCTATTCTGTCAGGTATTGCTCTAGGTGTATCTGTTGGACAAAGACCAGGAAACTCCTGTTTGTGGACAGGTGGTTAACCTCCTTGCCCTTCCTTATTGTTGTAGATAATCTGCCAGCTTTGGTTATTATGCAGCTGGTGGTTGCTGTTATTTTGCTGGGGTTACCTTTATGGTTTGGAAGTGCTCCTTGTGTTATGGTCTTGTTGGTTGTTGGTATTTGGAATTTCTTTTTGGTGCTATGCTTGGTTGGTTGTTGGTGGTGATGCCTTTGCGCTTGCGTAGGGTGTGTTTTGGGTCTCTTCTGTTCTCAGTATTGGTTGTTTGGTTGTGCTGTGGCTGGGGCTGTTTGCTTTGCAAAGGCTTTGTTGTGGTTCAGGGGACGTGGATCTGGGTAGCCCTGCTTTGTGCTGCTGTTATCTGTGTTCTGGTGTTTTGTGCTGCCTTGGTGGCTATGTGTTTTTTCAGCTCAGTAAGCTCCTGTTAGTGCTTGCTTACTAATATTGTTGCTGGTTTTGCTTTTGTTTCTGGATAGCTTAGCTAGCTAGTTTGTTTTAGGGAGTATGTTCCCATCTGTTCAAGGGAGTCTGTTTCCTTTTTGTATATGCTTGTACATATGACTTGTTGGTCTCCAACTATGTTTTTTGATCTATATAATTTCTTACATTTGATAAAAAAAAAGTAATCAATCGCTACAAGGATAAAACGATGCCCGTTACTAGCTTTTGATTTAATAGGCCCAATCATATCTATTCCCCACATTATGAAGGGACAAGGGGACACCATGTTGAATAATGGTGCGGGTGGTGCATTGACTTTATCGCTATACACTTGATATTCGTGGCACCTCCGGACAAAATTTATGCAATCTTTCTCCATGGATAACAAAAAATATCCCGCTATTTGCATTTGCTTAGCCATCATGTGTCTATTTGCGTGGGTAGCACAAATTTCCTCGTGCACTTCTTACAAGGCTTTGTTGATTTAATAGGCCCAATCATATCTATTCCCCACATTATGAAGGGACAAGGGGACACCATGTTGAATAATGGTGCGGGTGGTGCATTGACTTTATTGCTATACACTTGATATTCGTGGCACCTCCGGATAAAATTTATGCAATCTTTCTCCATGGATAACAAAAAATATCCCGCTATTTGCATTTGATTAGCCATCATGTGTCTATTTGCGTGGGTAGCACAAATTCCCTCGTGCACTTCTTACAAGGCTTTGTTGGCTTCCAAATCGCTCAAACACCTCAGCAAAGTCCCATTAATGACCTTTTATACAAAATCTCCCCGTTTATGTAGTATTCCATATCCATTCTTCTTAAAGCCCTTTTATCTATCTTCAAGGCTCCCGATGGGTACTCTTGATATTGGATGAACCTTTTTATATCCGTGTACCATGAGTTAATGTTCTCTTCTTCTTCTATTGAACAACAGTGAGCGAGAGAATTTCTTATCTCTATGCCTATAGGCTGAATTTTTGCACCACCACCAATTGTAACCATATATGCTAGGGTAGCTAAAGCATCGATGAACTGATTTTTGTCCCTCCCCAAATGAGTAAATTCTATTTCATCGAAGCTTTCAGCCAATTTGGAGAGGTATTCCTGGTATGGTCTTAATTTTTCATCTTTTGTCTGCCATTCACCCTTTACCTAACAGATTATCAACATCGAGTCTCCATATACTTCTAATTTCCCTACCCTCATCTCTAATGCTCCTTCCAGTCCGTGTATACAAGCCTCATACTCAGCTGTGCTGTTTGTGCAACTAAAATGCAGCTTTATTGAGATGGGATATTGCTTTTCTTCTAGGGAAATTATCATAGCACCTGCCCCGTTGCCAGATACATTCACTACGACATCAAAATACATGGTCCACCAATCACTCTTCTTTTCTTTTTTCGTACATCTTTATCAGGGAAGTCGAAGTTCAATGGTTCATAATCCTCAATGGCATTATTGGCTAAATGATTGGCGATTGCGTTACCCTTTACTGATTTTCTTGCCATGTAGATGATATCATATTCAGCCAACAGTACTTGCCATCTGGCTATTCTGCTCAACATGTATGGATTTTCAAAGATATACTTCAACGAGTCTATCTTTGAGATCAACCAGGTGATGTAGTATAACATATATTGCCGCAATCTTTTCACACTCCACACCAGACTACAACATAATTTCTCTACCATATTGTATTGGGATTCACACTCCGTGAGCTTTTTACTCAAATAGTAGATGACTTGCTCTTTTCTTCTTAACTCGTCCTGTTGTCCAAACACACAACCTAAGACCAATTTGGTTACAGTTAAATACAAGATGAGAGGTCTTCCGTGCACGGGTGGTACCAATAATGGTGGTTTTTGCAAGTATTGCTTGATTTTATCAAAAGCTTCTTGGCAATCTTCATCCCACATTCCAAGATTCTTCTTCCGGAGTAGTAAAAAATCGGCTCACAAGTGACTGTTAGTTGTGAGATGAAACGGGCAATATAGTTCAAGCGCCCCAAAAAGCTTCGAACTTCTCTTTATGTCTTTGGAGCGGGCATCACTTGTATGGCTTTTACTTTATCAGGGTCTACCTCTATGCCTTTATCACTCACCACAAACCCTAATAAGTTGCCCGTTTTCACACCGAATGTGCACTTCGCAGGATTCAACTTCAACTGATACTTTCTCAGCCTTTCAAACAATTTCTTCAGAGATGGAATGTGGCTTCCTTCATCTTTGGACTTTGTGATCCTATCATCCACATAAACCTCAATCTCTTTATGCATCATTTCATGAAAAAGTGCTACCATTGCCCTTTGGTAAGTTGCTCTAGCATTCTTCAACCCAAATGACATCACTTTATAACAGTAAGTTCCCCATGGGGTGACAAATGTTGTCTTCCTCTTATCTGGTTTAGCCATTTTAATCTGATTATACCCAAAGAATCCATTCATGAAAGAGTAAGTGGAACTTTTGGCAACATTGTCCACTAGCACATCTATGTGGGGTAACAGGAAGTTATCCTTCGAGCTTGCCTTGTTTAAATATAAAAAATCCACACACACCCTAATTTTATTGTCCTTCTTGGGCACTGCTACAGTGTTAGACACCCACTCAGAATATTCTACTACTTCCAAAAAACTAGCATCCCACTGTCTTGTTATCTCTTTTTTTACCTTGAGTAGCACATCAGGCCTTGTCCTTCTTAGCTTCTACTTGACTGACTTGTAACCTTTAATTAAAGGTAGCTTATGTACCACTATTTTGGTATCCAGGCCCGACATATTAGCATATGACCATTCAAAAATGTCAGTATATTCTCGTAAGAGGGCGACCTAGTCTTCAATGTTTTTGCCTAAACCTTACTACTATTGAGTTTAGCTCTTAAATTCTGGGTGGCTTTGACTATCTTCTTGGTTTTTCCTAACTCCGCTTCAGCTTCTTTTAGCTGTTCTTGAGTTCTCTTATATATGTTAAACACTTGCTTGCTACGGCTTGGGTTATGACGGCCAGTTCCTCCCAATACTGGGTCTTTTCTACTTAAAGCTTATTGTCCTGATTGATGGCTTTTAGTGATTCCAAATCGTCCATTGTTTTCATCAAGTCTCAGCCCACAGAGTCTCTTTCTTCCTCAGCCAACTTCCTCATAGTCTTTTCCTCGGCTAACTGATCTCTTTCTTCCTCAGCCAACTTCCTCATAGTCTTTTCCTCGGCTAACTGATGCTCTAGGGACCTTCTTAACTCTGTTTTAAGCTCAGCTTGCAACAATTTTACTTGCTCTCCCAATTCTTCTTCATAACTCGCCCTCTTTCTTCGGATGCCCACAGATTCAGAAACTTCTACCATATTGGTAACTCCTCTGTTACGCCATTTAGGATATTTTTCGCTAACCGTGGGATTCCTCAATCTATTCTCCTTTTTTATCAGTAATAAAGATTTTCAATCTTGCTTAATGCTTTCTAGCATCTCCATGGTGGCCCCTTTGTAGATCTCGGTAAATTGAGCTATGTCGACTGTCCTAGGGATGCTCTGTATCTTCCCGTGTTGCCTTGCAACTAAGGTTGGTGCGTAACTGACATAACCTGTTACTCCAATTAATGGCACCCAAGGCTTTTCCCCATAACTCATCAAGCTTGCCATATTCCTCACCTACGAAGCTCTCTAATTAAAAACGCTTAATAAAAGTCTTTGTAATTTTACCTTTTAATCGCTTTTAGAAAAACTCTCCCACTCCCCTGACACGAACAACTCGAGTGGCTTTTGGTTGAACCACTTGAAATTT
>Ga0325403_1004818_pt1 | contig 12609 bp, 10 predicted proteins | sample PopdelMetagenome_19_FD_205665 | JGI IMG/M metagenome (GOLD analysis project Ga0325403, IMG submission 205665) | Populus deltoides microbial communities from Bellville, Georgia, United States - Xylem-PdKOR-R4 | ecosystem: Host-associated > Plants > Phyllosphere > Stem > Wood/Secondary xylem...
CACATCCTGACTGTGTAAGAGATTATCATTTAAGGACACTTGGGCTTGCCCTTGGAGTTCCTTTTGTCCCTGTAACAAGGGCACTCGTGCTTGTTCCCATAAGTTCCAGAAGGCACACACTTGCACTGTTCACAGCATATTCCACAGTACTTCAAGCACCTGTCTTGTATGCCAGCGTTTGCGCACCTCGTATTGCACTTCTTGGTACAGAATGCTACACCACAAGAAATCACCAACATGATGAGTATTTCGAGAACTACATAAATAAACACAAACAGGGATGGAGCCTGCATTTGCTAATTTTAGAGGCCTAACAAAGAAAGTAGTAAAATATATCTCAGCTTTTAAATTAATTAGTAAACGAAGCCCTTGATTAGTTACATGACTTGGCCATGACAGGTTCCAAGAAAGATGAGCTGAAGAGGAGGGAGCACAGCAACAAAGCAGCAAAGAAGAGCTTCATCTCTTGTTTTGCTTCAATCAAAGCATGCGGCAGCAGAGATATAACTAGAGTCTAAGAGGGATAGTGGAGTGAAGAGAGGAGTGGGAGAGTACGTGGGAATATATAACACCAAAGCCATTAATAAAGTTTAAAGTGGTACGGGTGTGGGCAATAAATTGAACAGCTGGAGCTTCGCTTGGCAGTTTACGAATGAGCGGTGGATTCAGCCATATTCAGACGCGGTTTCAGCTTGCGAGCAAGAGATACTAGTGGATTTGTTTGTTTTCCTATTGCGTTATGTGTATTATTTTAATTATATACTAGTTATCTGGTAGAATCAACGACTATAGTTTGTTTGGAAAATAAATTATTTTTGATTTTTGATAGTATTATAAAAAGTAGGTTGAAAAACACTTTTCCGTATTTAGTGTTTAATATGTTATGGAAAATGAGCTGAAAAAAAGTTTATTAATGTTTTTTTTCTTCAAGTTTATTAAAATAATAAGAAACAAATCTTACAAATTAAAAAGTTGAATGAGAATGAAATTGAAAAAAAATCTAATTTCATAAATTATCTCAAATAAAATAAATAATAATTAAAATAATAGAGATCAAATCTAACAGATTAAAAAATTAAAAGATGATGAAATTAAAATAATAATAATTATAATTTCATAAATTATTTAAATAAAATAAGTAACAACCAAAAGAATGAAGATCAAATTTGATAAATAAAAATTTTCAATTTAAAAAATGATAAGAGAAAAGTAAATAACAATCATAAAAATAAGGACCAAAGTTAATATAAAAATCAAATGAAATCAAATTTTAAGAGATAAATGTGAAAAAATCAAACAAAATATATAGCAATCAAAAGTTTGAGGATCAAATTTGACATAATCAGCAAATAATATGATATTTTTAAATTTTTCACAACTTCTAGAAAATATTTTCCATCCAAAATAAAAAGAAACACCTTCCTAAAAATAAAGCTAAATTTTTCTTTGACAGAAAAGTGTTTTCCGTTGACCAACTTTCCTAATAGCAAACAAACAAAAGAAAGATTGAAAAGTGGTTTTCCGAAAACCACTTTCCGGAAAACAAACTCACCCCAAGAATCATTTAATTATATCAATAAATATAAAAAGAAAAAAAATGTTAACAAGTTTACATATTAAATATTTTTTTAACACAAATATATATATATATATATATATTAGCTTGTTTTTATTTCCGCAAGTAAAAAATATAATTATAAATAAAATATAGTAAAGATCATATATATTAATAAAAATATAAAAAATTCCAAACTTATTTTTAATATAATAAAAAAATAGAATAAAATTATAATTGATATATTAAAACATCATTTTCTTAGTTTTGTATAATAATTTTTCAAATAAAAATATAAAAAAATAAATTACAAAAAAATAATGATAGGAACAAAAAAATAATATAAATATGTGAAATATAGAGGGATAGATATTGCAAGTGTAAAGAATAAAAAATAATATTTTTTTCAAAAAATTATAATGAAAAAAATAAAAAAAAGATAATAATAAATAAACCGAGTATAAAATAATAAAAATATCAAATATAAAGATAGAAAAATATAAGAGAAACTTATTTAAAAAAATAAAAAAATTACATATTTACCATTACCACACAGTATCCACTACAGTGAAAAAATTGAAAAACAAATAATTGTGCCATTTCTACTATAAAAATCTATTTTCTTTTAGTGTGTGTGTGTGTATATATATATATATAATATAGTTTAAAATGTATAATTAATTAACCTAATTTCATAGAAATCTTTTGTTTTTTTTAATTTTAATTAAAAAAACTATAATTAAAAAGTACCCCACTCCCAGAACGTGTGTGTGTCTATATATATATATATATATATATATAGACAGACACACACACCGCTGGCGCCAGCAGGTACGTTCTCGGTGGCATAACTAGGAGTTTTATCTACTACAACGTAAGCAATGAGGACAGATACAATTAAGAGGAGTACTCGTAGGTGGTTGAGCCTTTACTCCAGCGTTTTATGACCCTCGAGTACAGAAATGAAAAGTCCAACGCCTGTTTTTGTTCCTCTCGTTTCACGATTTATTACATCCATCCATGGATGATATTGTTCGTAAAAATAACTGGGAATGATGAATAGCATTTATTTCGACGGTCCATGATCAACGATGTCATCCTTTCATCTAAATCTCAATATTAATTGCCAAGTTGTTTGTTTTGGGGGATTCCTTCCAATAAAATGAATGATTTTGTGCCACTTTTGGAAACTTCAAATACCCTCCTCCACCTTGTATAGTTTTGTTAGAACAAATTAAGTTGCTGAGATCCCAAATGCCCAGATCAAATTACAGTACGTTCTTCAACTAATCACCATGACGTAATTGTTTGCACTGCCAAATGCATGTTCATTACATTTACAAAGATAAAGATCTTATAAGCCATGATTAATATACATTTTTTTTACCATTGGGTGTTTAGCCCAGAAGTGGCTGAGATTTCAGGCTCAAATCCTCTACTCTTATCAAGAAAAGAATATATACCTCAACCTCCCATGCTAGTGGATGGGCAGGAATCCCGGCTTTTAGGGTATCCCTTGGCATTCCCGCAGGAAGCTAGCAAATTGACCTGCAAATTGTACCTTAAAATCTTGGAATCTTAAAAGGAAAATGGAACCGAGCAACAAGCTTCAAAATACAAAGTCAGAAAAGCAGGGCAAGAATTTATACCTTCACAATTTCATACCTCGAGTTGGGACGCATACAGGCTGCCAATATACTCATGTTGAAATCCTTTGTACAGGGACATAAAAACACAAATGTGATTCATTTAATAATTCAATAATGCACAAACCTCAGCTTGGTAGTTTAACAATATACCAAACAGAAGCTACTCAAATGGGATTAAATGAAAGAGCTAAATGACTATTTCCAAAACCCATGGGAGGTTGACAAAGGTGGCTGGAGGGCAAGTGGAGAGAGAGAGAGAGAGAGAGAAGATGGCAGACTAAAAAACAAAGTAGCTTTCACCAACAAGTTACATAATACTAATATGGAAGAGAAGAGAGATTTCACGAGGTAAATTAACAAATGACAATATTTTGCTCAAAATCCAAACACTGAAAGAATTAAGAAGTTTCTCAAATCTACTCTCGAATTGACAAAAGAAGGTTAAGAATCAATAGCAAGTGTAAACTCACCCTAAAAGGATCTCCCCTCAAAGATTGCACATACATTGAATTCCCTAGGCCTTTCCCCTGCAAAAGAACAGCATATGCTCAGTTTACAGGTTCCAAGAAAATGCAATCCTAGAACCCTCCCTGGGAAAATATGGTTCCAATATCAATATCTCTATAACTTTTATGTCATCAATTGAAATCTATGCTTCCACGTCCCAATTAAAAGATGAAGGTACCTCCAAGGATATGTCTCTGAGACGCCTTCCAGTTTGAGCACAGCAAACACGGACCACATGTTCATCACAACTCCCACTTATAATATAATCCCTTCCATTCATGTAGTAGGAACGGGTGTAATTCTGTGAACTTCCTGTAGGTGCTATGTCAAAACTCAAGTGAAGCCTCCCATCAACAGCCAAAAGTTGTCGAACCTGATACATTTCTACATTTTAATCTCAAGACTCCACTAATTTCCTTAAAACGAGTGAAATAATTGTAATAAATATCAGGAAAAAAAAAATCGGTGCACAAGGTATAATTGAAGGAGAGGAAATGAACATTCAGCAAGTTGTCAAAGCCAAATTGCAAAAGGAGCATAAATTAAGGACTAAGAAGCTAACTGCTAGGGTTGCTTGAAATAAAGGAAATAAGTCCATGAGTTTGAAACCCTGATGAATCACATCTGCAATAAACAATTCTACTCCTCCTATCTCGAACATAGCATGTGGTATTATAAGTCATCATAGACAGTAAACACAGCTTAGATGGCCAGGTAATTAGGGCTCAATCCAGATGAAGATCACTAGGATGAAGTACTAAAAAAGTAAGGGGTGACATTACAAACAAGAAAGGGTTTAGAACATTGCATTGTGGGGAAAAATTCTTATCTGTATGCACATCATGACTCAGTTTCGTTAAGGGTGGATTCTGTATGAGGGAAAACAATTGATGGGGCCCTAATTTAACATTCAAATTGATGGAACTGCATGCCCCTAAAAATGCAGTAAATTAATTCAAAGAATACCTCATTATCAACAGCAGATGCAAGAAGATAGTGATCATCTGGAGAAAAGCACACCATCACATTTCCTCTAGAGACTGAAGTAGTATAGCAAGGCTGTATTGGTTTCTGTCTCAAGTCCCATAGTTTGACATCCTGATCAAATGAAGAAGTTGCAAAAACTGATGGGGAATGGTTTGAGAACTTGACAACATTGATGTGCTCTCTGTGCACATCAGTGAACACCTGTATGCGCCTTCCACTGTTGATGTCATACAAAGCAACATTTGTTGAGTATCCGCTTGCCAGAAATAGTTCGTCGGTGGAGTTAACATGAACAGATGTCAATTGGTCAAAGTCATCAAAGGTGATTGAACCGGCAGCTGAATACATGCCCGTAACTGTTGGGGGCATGTGCTCTATGTCATACAATTTTAGCAAACCACTATCTGAACCTGCTATGAACTGAAAGCAAATCAGAATCAGAAGTAGCCATGCGATCAGGGACTTGATATGCACATAATCAAATGCTCTAACAAAAGCTTGACAGAAAATGTCTAATGATCTTATTGCATCTTAGAAGTTGTTCGGTCTTGTGGAGGCCGGAGCAACATGCACACTGTTTTAGAATATGCTGTTCCTAACTTGATGCGCATGAGCATCATGTAGTATTAATCACCTCACCAAATTCAAGTAAATCCTGTAGAAGTACAGATCAAACTAACTCTGTTTTTAAATGGATAACACTTTAAATTAGCTATTGACCATTTCTAAAATTAGTTAGACGTTTACAATTACCTAACTTACATACAAAGCATAATTTCTTGTACACTAGTGAGAAAAACAAAAGTAATTGCAAAAAGGTGAACATCATGCAAAGACACATATCCACTGCACTTAATGCAGAATGACATACCTTAGATGGATATTTATTGAGCCAGCAGAGTCCCAACACACTATTCATGGCACCAAGTGATGAAACGTACCTAACTACTTTCTCATTCTCATGGTTGACCACAACAACTTCACCATCCAAGGTTCCAAACACCATTAGGCTAGAAAGAGATGGATGGTACTCAAACTGTCTGGGCCGGAAACTCCTACTTCCATCACCTAAATCACAGCCTGATACAGAAAGTGAATGCAACAATGGCCAAGCAGAAGATCCCAACTTTGCAGCACAAAGAGACCGGGTATAAGAGTATTGGGAGTTTCCATGAGAATAAGAAGGCTTTTGATTTTTTGACAGCATATGAGAACGGGTATCTTTTATTTCACGCTTGTGCAAGATGCTGACAACACTCTCTTTATGCTTCCGATTGTAGGGTAAGTACTCGAAGTATTGTGAAAATGTAACAGCAGCCCTTTCGCTGTCAATCTTTCTGACAGGAAAGTTATCCAAAACTTTCAAATTGGGTAATGAAGCTATCATGTACTCTCTATAATGTTTCTCGAAGCATATTGGTGAAGCGTGATGAGAGATATACTTCGAAGGAACATCAGCAATATGTCTCCCAAACGAACCATGCAGGGACTCTTCTTTTTTATTCCTCGATGTACCAGAAGAAAGCTGCCAAGCAAATAACAAATTTGATTATTGAGTATTTATAAAGAAAGGGGTTGGATGGACACAAGAAAATACTATAAATTCAATCTATATTACATATTTAGCAATCCAGAATTACAAAGGAAGCTGGGATCGTGCGCCATAGGAAGTCTACATTTATAACCACAACTGACCAGACACTTGCCACTTTAAAATGAAAAGGACAAGAAAAACAAGATCCACAATCCACCAATCCTTTCAAGTCTAATGTGACCAGAAGAAATACAAAAATTAAAAAGAATTGCAGGTGAAAAGATACACTAATCATACTTTGCTATACTTACGATAATCATACTTTGCTAGACTTCTTCACATGAATTAAAAAGATTCGTTCTGAATGCTACCAATTGAAAACAAACAAAATGATGCCACTTTCTTCAGTGATAAGATGCACCCGCTTCCTTACACTGAGATCACTAGCGACCAGGACATAAGGAAAGAGCACATGTGCATTACCTCACTTTGCAGATTGACCTGCCTGTTCCAGCCAGAAGAAAAATTGGCCAACAGATCCATATAATCAAATTCTTGCCAATAACTTGAAAAATCAACTTCATTGTCATCTGATGAATCCTCCATCATACTTTGAACTTGCTGACCTGTAGCTATATTATTGAATGAAAACACATTCCCGGTTGCCTCATCTGTGCCTTGGTTAAGAAATGATTCTTCATCAATATCAGTCAAAAGTTCTCTAACATCAGGTTGATCCTCCAAATTTCCACCTGAAGATGCTGAAGGAGAGGCAGAATCATTGCAGCATATCCATTTCTGAAACCGAAGTTCTACCAAAGAAGAGAGTTTAGAAAGTGCTGCAATAGTTGTCCAGAGATTTGCAACTCTTGTCTCGCACATTGAGAGGCAAGTTAGAATGGGCATGCAAGTAAAACAATCCTCCTGGAAGCTTGTCAGTGAAGTACTAAAATCAAGGTTGAGGGTATGTATTTGCATGAATTTCCCTGCCATGTTCAGATTCCGGAAATGAGAAGACCTCAAATTCAAAATTTGGCAAGCTAAACCTTTCTGAGAAAGCTCCCTGAGTATGAAACTGAAGTTAGTAATAAAAAAATATATCATATTCCAGAAAATTACAACGTATTCCATGCTCATTTAAGAGAAAGAATTTGGGATTCTAGACAATTCTAACAAAAGAATGCATAGTCAGATTCTGAAATGATGTTGAGGTTTAAGGAAGTCTCTTCTTGTCTAGGCCTTCCTCACAATTTCTGGCTGCTTTGGAAGTGGAAGAACCTTCAGTGGCTACCGACTTTGCATTTCTGGTTTGCAGAGATATTTTTTTGGGTAAATGAGGGCAATTTAGAATTTTTTATTCATTATTTCTGGAGTGGCTTTTCCGATCACTGCAAACAGATGGTGTCCCTTTGGTGCCTTATCATAGAACTGCTTTTACTCATAAAAGCATAATACAAGTAACAACAATAAGAACAGCTATATACCGCAAGAAGTCCTTTCCAAATGGCAAATCCTGAAGATCAACTACTTGAAGCTTTTGATTGAAAGCACGCATCAAAGATAAAGCATATTCTTCGTGCAAAGCACAATTTGGTCCATTACGTATGTCAACCACTTCAATCTCAGAAGTTTCAATGGTTGCACACACATCAAGAAGCGGAGGAACATCAATATCTTCAAGATGGTCCAAGATGATCTCCAAGCTACATATCTCATTGCAGGACTTTTTAACCTCAGCCTGAACAGCAAAGCAGTGATCAGGCAGGTTCAACTTCTTGTTTCCATCAATAACTAATTTAAACCCAGCCTAAATCAAACATTACAAATTTAAACACATACAAGTTACTGTTATTTTAATCAGGTTTTGTTGAACACACAGGTAAATTGTAACTCTAACCTACACTGACCTTAAGGAAACCAGATAAAATTTCTGTATTAGGTAGGACACCATGCCTCTTGCAAGAATCAATGTACCTACAACCAGAATCAAAGTGAAAAAATAAAAAATCAAAGTAAATCAAGTGTTTTCATTAGCTATAGACAGGAAAATAACAGCTACTTCAACAAGCCATAAGGTGATATCAATGACTATGCTCTCTCCGTCCTTTTCCTCTTTCAATGCAACCTTTCTCCAAATTTCGAAATAACACCACATGAAAATGTTACCAAGGTTCTTTGATCACCAATTCTCAACTTTCGCTCTAAAATTCACAGAATTAAAAGAAGAAACAAAAGGGCATAAGAACGTTTAATGGGTTAAAATCAATTTCTCCATTTCAGCTAAAAACAGGGTCCTCGTTTATAATCTCCCTCAGTTTATCTTTACCAGTAAAACTCCTTTATACAACCAAATGGGGTTCAAGGAATTTTTACGTTATCATAGAATCCAAAATCTAAAAAGTAAAAAGTGATCAAATTGAAAAGCAAAGTGAGCAACTTACATTTGTTCCAGGGTTGAGATATTAAAGGATGGGATATCAGTGGCCATAATTTAGATTTGGAGTCTCCGACTATCAGCGAAAAATAAGAAGTAACTCTATGACAGCAGAGGGGGCGATGTTTCTTTATAGCTTTACAACAGTTATGCAATTATGCACAAGCACGAAGACATATACGTGCGTGTGCGTGTGCGTGTGTGGAGGTTGAAGAGATGAGTTGTGTTATGTTCGACCAGAAACTGTAAAGGAGAAGTCGGTATTTTTCGGACACACACATACAACCCAGCTTCTGATTTTACTTTGCCCGGCGGCAGGCTGCTTATTCGGAAGCCAAGAGATGCGGGGAAAGGAGTGGTTGGAATGAATATTTATTTTGGTGTTTTCAGGGAAGTTGAGACTGATGCATGGAAGCATCAGTGCGGTGTGTGATATGATGGTAACAAGTCAGGTTGGATTGGGTTTTTAAATTAATTTTGAATTGATTTAGAGATGGTAGTTAATTAGGTGAAACATGTGTTGAATAAATCAAAGTCTAGGAGGGGGTTGGTGGGTTTATCAAACTCACAGGGAGAGGAAACTTGGTAATGGTAGTGGTTATCGAGCAATAAACAATGCTTAAGACGTATCATAAAGGGCTGACCAAAACCAAATAATGCTCTCTTCTCGACACTCTAGTCAATCTATCCTTTTGTTGGAACCCCGATGTCGAAGTTTATTGAAATATAAGCACCGCAATCTCCAGCCCAGTAATGACTCCGATGCAGGGCTCAGTTCGTCCAACCGATCAGTGTTCACTCGACAACAAGAGAGAATTATAAGAACATCATCTTCAATTTTCGGGGTTCAGTCTGAAGCAATGCAATGGTCAAAAGGTAGAATTGAAATGCATTCAGCAGCTTCCCACGAAACGGCAACAGAACTGCAAGGACATGATTTACCTGATTGGGTTACGACGGTGGGCAGGATTTAAAATATATATTTTTTATAAATATATTAAAATAATATATTTTTAAAAATTTTTAAAATTATTTTTGAAATCAGGACATCAAAATGATTTGAAAATATAAAAAAATAATTTTTAACAAAAACAAATAATTGATTTTTGAGGGAACGTGAGTTGAAATCAAACTATATTTAATTTTTCTAATATTTAACATATTATGACAAGTTGTTATATATTATATTTTAAATATAAATATAAATCAATTAATTATTGAATTAATAATAAATTAATTTATTTAATTTTATTTTATTTAGAATTATGACTTATATTTGAGTCAACATATTAAAGAACCTAATAAATTATTTATATAAAAATCATTAGTGAGAAATTAAAATAAATTTTATAAATTAAGAACTATAATATAATTTATACAGGGAATTACAATTCTAGACCTAAAAAATCAAGTAGCAACTTGATTAAATAAATTTTTAAAATTGTTCTGAAATAATATATGTGATATAATTCAGGAGTCAAGTTAATATTTTATTATTTATAGTGTTTTCAGGTTTTCCTATAAATAAAATGTTATTCCTCTTATTTTTTGTACAATACAACAACACAGAACACCTGAAAAATAAAATAAAATAGAAAGAATTAGCACTCAAAGATATTGTAATCTCTTTCTTCTAAAAGGGCATAGAAGAAATTTCTCACTAATGGTTTGTATGGACTACTATTAGAGGTCAGAAATTTAGACGGCTTATGGTTTGCGATAACTCAGTCTTGAAGTAACTATTTAAAGCCAAAGATAATTTTTATATAAACTGTAAACAACTCTAAATTGTCTAATGAGATCTTTAGACTCCTAAAAAAATTTAAAATTTATATTTTTCATTGCATATATGTGTTTTGGGAAACTAAACAATGATATCAAAGTTATCATTAAATAATTAGAGTAGTTTATTTTATGCTTTAATAATTATTAGTATTAATTTTAATTTAATTTTATGTGCAAAAATAATTTTTTCTAAAATAATTTCTCTCTCATGATTTTTATTTTTTATTTTAAGGTCGTTGTTACTATTTTGGTCAAATTTAGCTAAAATCCTCATAAATTAAAATAAAAAAATTAGCGTTTAGCGCAGAGAAAGCCACCACCAACTGCACCAACATGTTGCTGACATCAAGGTAACAGACTGCTGCCTTGCCATAACAAAGCCAAACATTATTGTGCAGCCATGCACAAGGCTAATGTCTCCCGCATGGTGGGCGATGTAGGAGGTGGCAACATTACGCTTCTGTCAAGATCTGCTGCTGCTGCTGCTGCTAGGCCAGCAGCCGGCAATGGGCAATAAGCCCACTATTGGCTGAAACTGCTGATAAAGAAGAATACGAGGGGTAGAATTACAATTTGCCTTTGAGCTTTTGTTATATTACAATACGGTTTTTTTAAGGTAGAATTAATTATGATTCTGCCCATTGTGGCTAAATAAACTATTATAATAGGCTATTTGTTTTTGGTTAAAATTATAATTTTATCCATGTACAAAGTATTATTTTTATATTTTAAAATTAAAACTCAAATTAAATTAATTATAAAAATAATTTTTCTAATTAGATTGAGATTGAATTAAAGTATTTAATTCATGATTCTGATTTTTGTGTAATCCTATTTGGATTAGGATTTAATTAAATTTTTTAAAATATATTTTTTTTCTAAATAAAGAGATTTTTTAGCTAGAAAGTTTTATTTAATTGATCCTAAAATATTTTAGGATGTTAATAAGAATTTTAATATGATTAATTTTCTTATTAAATTTTAAAAAATAGCTTTTGAAGAAAATTGTATTAAATAAAATTTATACAGTTTAGAAAATTATCAAATTGGATTTGATTTAATATTTCTAAGTGTTAGAAATATTATTTTAAAATTGTACATAACTTTAATAATTAAAATTGAAGCATGTAATGTATTAATTTATGCATCTTCATGTGTTATCATGCATGGTGGATGATTATAGACATTAAAACACCAATGTGATTATGTTTTTATGATTGAATGGTTGTAATATTAAATAGGGTTTGTGTGTCTTGTATTTTCTCTATTTTTCTTTTTTGTTGTAAAAAAAGATTTCTCATATATCATTGAATGTAACTTGATATTTCTTATACAATTATGTAAATGTTATGTAATTTAGAAATGTAAAAATTTAAACAATAAAATATATTTTTTAATCCAAGATAAAGAAACAACTATGAAAAAGGCTACGACTATGATGCTCGTAAAAGATGTATGAAGATTTGCAATATCTATCTAGGTTTTAACCACCTAGTTCCCTTTGATGACTTGAATGAATTGGTTTAGATATGTTCATAATCATTCAATTAAAATGGCATGCTAGACATGTATGTTTATATATGTAAACCCCGGTGTAAATTAAGCGTAAAATTGAAGAAATGTTTTAAATTGAATAAAAAAAATAAAATGAATAATGTACAAATTTTGATATATAGGACACAATATATATATATATATAAGGATATGAAAATTGATCTGAAATCATCGCTTGTAATTTTGGTTAAGAAATGTAAACTTGGTACAACTCAGGAGTTCTATAAAAATTCTAAAGGAAGTGTATAAGGAAATTAAGCAAATAAATTATAAAAATTAGGGATTTAATACTTGTAGTAAGGGAAGGAATACGGACCTTTGAAATTCAGAAAAAAAAAAGGTTGACAAATAAATTTAAAATAGAAGTGCGAAAAATGCCCAAAAATAAAAAAATATGAGAAATATGAGAAATTGAATTGAATTGTTAAATTTCCATTAAATTTTTCATCAAATTGAGATTAGGGTTCATGATGAATTTTGAGGGAAATGAGAAATTGAATTGAATTGATGTTTATTACATCGAATATGGTTTAAATGAGTTGAAATAACAAATAATTTTGAAAGAAAATTTATAGCTCCTTATTAAGTGTCGCACGTGTGCGGC
>Ga0325403_1004819_pt1 | contig 12609 bp, 9 predicted proteins | sample PopdelMetagenome_19_FD_205665 | JGI IMG/M metagenome (GOLD analysis project Ga0325403, IMG submission 205665) | Populus deltoides microbial communities from Bellville, Georgia, United States - Xylem-PdKOR-R4 | ecosystem: Host-associated > Plants > Phyllosphere > Stem > Wood/Secondary xylem...
AACCGGTACACAACAATATCAGAAATAACCCAGCTCATTGTTGCTCAGTTGAAAGAGAAGTGAATGGAAAACCCTTGGTACTATGATATCAAGAATTTCATCCAAAACCATGCATATCCCATAGGGGTATCCAAAATCGACAAGAAGACCTTGAGGAGGTTGGTTGACGGGACTTTGTTGAGATGTTTGGATGAATTTGAGGCAAAAAACGCGTTACGGGAAGTCCATGAAAGGGATTTGCTCAACCCATGCTAATGGACACGTGATGGCTAGGAAGATACAAAGAGCCGGTTACTTCTGGATGACATTAGAGAAGGATTGCATTGACTATGTCCGAAAATATTATAAGTGCCAAGTATACAGTGACAAAATCAACTCCCCTCCAGCTCCTCAGTTTAACTTGACTTCTCCATGGCCCTTCACAATATGGGGAATTGATGTGATTGAACCTGTAAACCCAAAAGCCAGCAATGGTCATAGGTTTATTCTCATGGTTATCGACTACTTTACAAAATGGGTAGAAGCTGGGTCATTTGCTCATATGACGCAAAAGTGGTGAAGAAATTTATTGAGAGAGATTTGATTTGTTGGTATGGTCCACCAGAAAAGATAATAATTGATAATGCCTAGAATTTCAATGGCAAGATGATAATAAAACTCTGCGCTAAATGGAAAATCAAGCATTCCAACTCTCTACCGTATAGACCAAAGATGAATGGTGCGGCAGAAGCTGCTAACAAGAATGTCAAAAAGATTATTCAGAAGATGATAGTCACCTATAAGGATTGGCATGAGACGTTGTCATTTGCCCTTCATACGTATCGCACCGCAGTCCGAACCTCAACAGGAGCCACTTCATACACGTTGGTATATGGAATGGAGGCGGTTATGCCTTTAGAAATGGAAATCCCCTCATTAAGAGTACTAGTAGACTCTGAGCTGGAAAAGGTAGAATGGGAAAAAGTTAGATATAAACAGCTGAATCTGATAAGTGAAAAGAGGATAGCCGCAATCTGTCATCATCAACTCTACCAAAGAAGGATGACCAAATCATACGACAAGAAGGTTTGACCTCGAGGATTCCACGAAGGAGATCTTGTACTGAAGAAAGTTTTGCCTTTACTAGGAGAAGATTAGAGTAAATGGGCATCGAACTATGAAGGCCCTTACGTCGTAAAGAAAGCATTCTCGAGAAGAGCTTTGCTGTTATTTAGAATGGATGGAGAAGATCTAGTTAGGCCAATGAAGTCTGACTCTATATGGAAATATTACACCTGATGTATTCCGTAATTTCCCAATCAACAAAATAAAGTTCAGTCATGAATTCTCTCTGTAAAGCACCTTTTCTTCATAAAACGCATGATCTCATAATATTTGAATTTTTTTACTTAAACAAACTCTTTTCTTACACGTGACTAAGGAAATGACTCCATCAATTGGAGGGAACCAAACCAATTTTAAAACTGACAAGTATTACACACCATATTGGGGGCAAAAAGGTGCATATAGGGGTCCATAGTGAACCAAAGCACAAAGGGGTATCATCATAAAAACTTCTAAAAAAGCATCTTTTATAAGAATTGTTAATTGCACTGAAAGTTTTAGTTTTCACGAACAAAACCAAATCTTTTGAGTTTTCCTTTTAAAATAATAATAATAATAAATACTCAATGGAGCAAGAAAGGGCCCCATAAGGAACCAGAGATCTCTCCACCAAGAGGATAGGAAGTATAGCGCGTGGAGCATATTCTATTTCAAGAGGACGAGTCGGACAAACAAATGGAAATAGGAGCTCAATAAGTCTACAACAGAAAGGGGGACCTATGTTTCCAAAATAGGTAACAAAAAAACATGTATGCTATATTGTCATAACACTAACCTGGCAGAAGAAGGTATGATGAAAGCCAAAATAGTTCCAAGTTTTTGGGAAAACCACTGAGGTACAAAATCTCAGGTCAACGGAACTACGGAAAAGGATAGGAATTGTGAACCAGCATTGCTTCATTTCCTCGAGCTAAGATGTTTTCTTTTGAAGTTTGAGATGGGCAGGTCACCTGATATTGAGATCGTTTCTTAGAAAAACGTGAAGTTGTCTAAGAATTTTAAGATGGGCTAGTCACCTGATATTGAGACCGTTTCTTAGAAAAGCGTGGAGTTTTCTTAGAATTTTAAGATGGGCAAGTCACCCGATATTGAGACCGTTTCTTAGAAAAGCATTGAGTTTTCTAAGAATTTTAAGAGGGGCCGATCACCTGATATTGAGACCATTTCTTAGAAAAGCGTGGAGTTTTCTAAGAATTTTAGGATGGGCCGGTCACCCGATATTGAGACCGTTTCTTAGAAAACCGTGGAGTTTTCTTAGAATTTTAAGATGGGCAGGTCACCTGATATTAAGACTGTTTCTTAGAAAAGCGTGGAGTTTTATTAGAATTTTAAGATAGGCAGGTCACCCGATATTGAAATCGTTTCTTAGAAAAGCATGGAGTTTTCTAAGAATCTTAAGATGGGCAGGTCACCCGATATTGAGACCATTCCTTAGGATTGCGTGGAGTTTTCTAAGAATTTTCTTAGAAAAGTGTGGAGTTTTCTAAGAATTTTAAGATGGGCAGGTCACCTGATATTGAGACCGTTTCTTAGAAAAGCGTGGAGTTTTCTTAGAATTTTAAGAGGGACCGGTCACCCGATATTGAGACTGTTTCTTAGAAAAGCGTGGAGTTTTCTAAAAATCTTAAGGTGGGCAGGTCACCCGATATTGAGACCGTTTCTTAGTAAAGCGTGAAGTTTTCTAAGAATTTTAGGATGAGCAGGTCACCTGATAGGGAGACCATTATTTAGGAAAATCACTGAGTTTTAGCATGATCAGACAATTCATCTTTACAACACTTACTACGCGAAGCACTTGACAAGTTTTGCTTCGTAAGCATTGTAAAGAGGGGGTAGCTGTTGTTACTCATTTTTGGACCCTACGTGCTGGAGACGGTGTATACCTCTTTTGAACTGAGTGTAGGAGTTTAACTCATATTTGCTGGAAGATTGACAAAAGCAGAGAAAGAAATATTTTTTTGAAACCCTATTTAAGTTGTTTTCTGCTCTCGTTATCCTTCCCTTTTGCTACCAAAATCGTCAAGTTTTCTTAGATTGATCAAGAGTCTTCATAATGCTAAATTTGTTCCTTCTTTATCTGATCTTTAAGGTTGGATAAATCCCTCAAAATTTGCACTAAAAAAAACCGGTTCTGCTGTTGTCGCAATTTTTTGTTCTAACTTAGGCTCTGATTCTGACTTGGTTTCGTACAATATCTGACCATCCTAGTTATATTTTGTCACTCATGACATGTTGAAAAATTAACCTACACCTTTATTGGGTCCTAGGGATCACTGTTCTTAGGGCAGACTCTCGGTCAGATTTGGATGCTCGACATTGTCAGATCAAGAACCTTTTTTACCAACTAGAATCGTGTCAGATTCTGTTATCTAAAAAGATTTTATCTCGCTTCGACTCCTTCATCAAAGTTGTAGTCCTGGACGTGTAGATAAATTTGGGCTTTTGAATCGCTTGATTTTGATATCAGAAGCTCAAGATATTCTCATTTGAATATCTAGTGTGAAAGTAGGGATTCCTGCCGTGAGAAGGATTTTTGCCCGAGTTTGTAGGGACACAATTGCAAGATGCTTAAAGTTTGAAGATCATTTGAAGGCCAATTTAAAACCCTTTTTGGACCAAGGACCAAATGGAAAAGGTGCTAAAATAAGAAAGTTGAGGGAAGAGAAAATTGGAAGGAATTTTGCTGGAGGAAAAAATTGAACCATGTTTTTATCTGCACAGCTAGCCCGATTTTTCTTTCCTTTTATCTGCAATTTCCTGTTTGGTTTCCATGTTTCTCTCGCTTAAATAGAGAGCTGCAGAGCATGTTTTTATTGCCTCATTTTAAGAAGAGCAGCTGGTGCTTCATGGTCCCAGCTATAGAAGGAAAGAAAGGAGCCACACCATCCTCTAACTTGGAAAGAAATCACTGCTGATCACAGAATCAAAATCAAATATTCTGGTTTCCTATTCTTTGCTCACTCGAGATTACAACCTAGAATTAATGTAATATTGGTTTCCTAAATAGAGTTGCATGTTAGGCTATATAAGCCTTTTCTGCTGAGGGAAGGGGGGAGAAAAATAGAAAAAGAAAGACAAAAAACACAAAAGAGGTAGGCAGTTAGGAGAGAATAAAACACAGAAAACAGAGGAAGTTTCTTCCTTCATCCTTGCGTTGCTGTGAGATCGGGAAGGCAGGCAGTAGAAGAGAAAGAAGAGAAAAGAAAAGACAAAAAAAAAGAGAGGAGAAACAAGGAAGAAGCAGGGACTGATTTTCGGTCTTTGCTCCATTTTTTCTGCAAATAATATCTGCAAAATAGGGGAGAAGAAAGTGCAGGAACCAGTAGAGAGAGTGACGAAGACGCAGAGGAAAGAAAAAGCAAGAAACAGACGCAAATACAAAACAGAAGGAAAAGGTTTGAAACAGACGAACATAGACCAAGCAACCACCACGCTTTCAACGTTGATGCAGCTTCTTCGTCTCCAGGTCTGTTCTCTTCACCTCTTGCATGCATTTGTTTTCTTTGTGTTGGCACTATTCAAGTGAATTTTAATTCACTTGAACAGTAACGTGGTCTCTTTGCATGCATTTTACTTTGTGTGTGTACTGTTCAAGTGAATTTTGTTCAAGTGAATTAATTCACTTGAACAGTAACCCCCCAGCTTTGATTAAACTATAACTGCACCCTTTTTGTGTCCAGCTGGTCACTTGATTGGGCAAGTGACTAGGCCGGACCTACTTTTTTTTTCTTTCAAAAAATAAAAGAAAGAGGAAGAGATTTATGATTTTCTGCCATATTTATTTTAAGGTCTGAATTTTTTTATGTTGTAAAAAATATCAATCTCGTATTTAGAATACCCAGTTTTCGATGCAATGTGACAAATATACTTATAGATAAAAAAAAAATGTTTTCATGCATACGGCCAATACCCTAACATGTTTTGAACGCTCTTTTTTATACAAAAAAATATTGGAAATTTTGAAAATGTGTTTTCACATGGATTTCTTAAACACAACAAAAATTATTTTCTTGCATTTCTGGATTTTACAACATGTTTGTATAACTCCAAAGGGTATTGGCCAATATTTAAAAAAAAAATAAAAAATCTTATTTTAGGGGGAATTCATCTATTATTCACCGTTAATGTTTGGATAAAGAATCTGGATTTTACAACATGTTTGTAAAACTCCAAAGGGTACTGGTTAATATTTCAAAAAAATAAATAATCTTATTTTGGGGGGAATTCATCTATTATTCACCGTTAATGTTTGGATAAAGAAATCCTAAAGGGATGAATATCCAAAATATTTAATGGGAATAACTTGTTATTATTCACTATTAACATTTGGATAAACAAACCCTAAGTGGTAAATATCCAAAATAATTTTCTAGGGATAATAAGTCATCACACATCCTTGAAAGAAGCCTTGATTATAATCGAGGACATTTCAATTTTTTACTCCACGGTTTACGAGCCGTGAGAGTATAAAACACTAAGGTAAAAATAGACTTTTAAAGCGCCCTAGATTTCTAAATTTTTGTCCCTCCTCCTTGCGATTTACGAGTCGCAAACTCTTGAAATACTAAGGGAGAAATGAGCTTTTAAAACACATGGAATCTCCTTGAATTTCTATTTTAATAAATTTAGTTTAAATCAAATCTAGGAAAACTGATGGGATTAGAAAACACCAACACCATAACAATTTTAAAGCAATTAGCTTAGGTAGAGCGTACTAGGGGTGCTAATTCCTTTCCTTTACGCAACCAGTCCCTTGTCTTAGAATCTCTGAAAGACCAATTAGGGTTCCTAGTGACCGAAATACTAGGTGGCGACTCCTTTATACATAAACAAAAATCCTGAAATCAATCGAGGGTCGCCGCTCTGCCGTGAGGGTGTGACAATAATTATGGAAATTCTCTCAATGTTGAGGGTCCTGCTCCTGTGTTTTAGACCGAGATTGATGGATTAATTCTAAGTTAAAAGTGTTTTACGCTTGAGAAACTAGAAAGGCAACAAAAATTCAAGGGTAAAGAGGTTGTAAATGATATCAAATATATGAAACTAAACAAAACCATGAGTGAGGAAGAAGTTGGTGAATTCCTAAAGCTAATGAAGCATAATGAGTACAGTGTGGTAGAGTAGTTGAAGAAAACCCCTACTTGGATATCCTTGATGTCCCATATCCTGAGTTCCGAGCCCCTACCATAATACGCTACGAAGAGTGTTGAACGACGCATATGTGCCCCAATACATGGCCTAAAAGACTATGAAGCATCTGGTTGGAAGAATCCATGTGATAAATTACCTATACTTCATTGAAGACGAGCTCGATGCTAGGGGGACAGGTCATAATAAACCTATATACATCACTGTAAGGTGCTAGGATTACACCATTGGCAAAGTATTGATAGACAATGGATCAACTTTAAATATACTCCCAAAACATGTGTTGGATGAAATGCTAATTGATTCAACACATATGTTGCCAAGCACTATGACGGCTAAGGCTTATAATGGTTCCCCAAAGCAAGTGGTAGGGACCATTGAAATAGAGTTATTTATTGGGTTGCAATTGTTTTTAATAACCTTGCAAGTGATAAGCATCCACTCGTCATACAATATGTTATTAGGAAGGCCTTGGATACATGTCGTTGGTGTCATGGCATCATCTTTGCATCAGTGTTTAAATTATATTGTGAATGGAACATTGGTGACAATTAAGGCTTAAGAGACCTTTGCAATGATACAAAATATGACAGTTCCCTACGTAGAATCCAAAGGGAATAAAGATGGAAGTCTCCATGCTTTTGAAATTGTTAATATAGAATAGGTGCCAAAAAATACAGTATTGAGAAAACCAATAATTTCTAAAGCCGCAAGAATGGTGGCCAAATATTACTTGAGTATAGACTTCCTTTCTAGTATAATCCTATTTCTGGAAATCATGATAGGATAAGTTCGATAAGGATGAAAACTGTAAATCAAATATTCAGGCTCGGTTTTAAGCCTGGAAAGAAAGACTATAAAAGAGTTGGTTAGGCTGAAAGGAAGGGAACCAAGAGAAGAAGAGATTGTCACCCCCTCCCCCCGATCCAAGTATCATTCCCCAAAGTTTCTTAGGTAATACACTCTAAAGATATGACATATGTCCCTACTTAAGGCTTAGGTGTTATGGTCATCAACACATTGGAACAAAATGATAGAAAGGTCAAGAGATGTAGTGAGAAATGAAAGGTTATGGAAGAAGAAGAGTTGCTATCGTAACTAACTGTCCACATCATGGAAGATACATCTACAAATAACTTCATGCAAAAGCTAACAAGTGGCAAAAGGTTCCAGAATTGGGTGACCCAATAGGCTCCTATAGTATTTAAAAAGTAAATGACAATATTGTTCTAGTGTGTTTTTTGTGTGTTTGTCTTTTCTTTCATACCAAGTTGGAAATCTTGGCTTAAGATGTCAACAAATGGTTTTCATTGTAGTTAAGCCTTTCTTTTGAGATCATGCATTTTCACAAATTTTTTTGTCTCTTTATCTTTGCAAAATACACACTTACACTGAATTTATTGTGTGTGGTCTCGCACCATGTAATGATGGGACCACCACATTAATTGGTAAGAGACAACAAGGTTGCCTTTTTTAATTAAAAAAAAACATCTGCCACTGTAGTAGCAGATTTTTAATTTGAACAAAAATTGAAGAGAGAGCACGGGAGACAAAAAGGAAGAAAAGATAGCTGAAAAGTCTATCTTCATTCTTCGATTTCCAGCTCGTTAACTGTTGGATTGGGCTGAGATTTTGACAGTAGCTTCTAGACACGTTACTCCTCATCTGGGCGGTTAGATTGAAGATTGGTGGTATGAAAACTGGTCATTTTATCATAAAACAGGGCTATCAGTGTTATGAGTTTCTCTCAAACACTTCTCTCTTTAATCTTGTTATATTACAATAATAGGTTGTTCTTGATGATATATATGTTGTAGCCCTTAGTTAAATATAAGGAAGAACACTTGTGAACCCATTATTTGTTGATAATGGAAGTTTTTAGATGGACTATGGTCCAATGGTTTTTCCCGCATCGGGTTTTTATAAGGAAGAACACTTGTGTTGATTTGTGTGATTGATTGCATTATTTTGTTGATTGGTTGATCCTAATTTTGATTGCACAAAGAGGGAAAAAGATTAGGACTTAACAATTATGATTTGGCTAGATTGGTATCCAATTGTTTTTTGTTTTCCTAACAAAGTGGTATCAGAGCGTTGGTTGTATAGATTGAATTTCTTGTACAGTTAAAATGGAAAAGAAAGATCCAGGCATGATAAAGCTCACTTCCTCCAATTATTTTCTATGGAAAACAATGATGGAGGATAACTTATATTGCAATGATTTGGTTTTGCACTTGAGTGTAAAGGAATAAAGCCTAATGAAATAGATTAGGCAAAATGGAATGGACTTAAGAGAAAGGCGACCGCTAATGTTAGAAAATGGGTATCTTCTAACTCTATTAATCATATTTCTCAAGAACATGACTGCTATATAATTTGGAAGATGTTGGAAGAAACCTTTGCTAAGGAGAGTGCATAAAATAAGGTTTTTATAATTTGAGACCTTGAGAATTTGAAGTATAAAGATGGTAAAAATGCTTCAGTACACATAAGTGAATTCCAAGGGTTCCTGAATCAGCTGTCATTGATAAATCTTGAGTTAGCTGATGAGATGAAAGCACTAATCTTATTGAGTTTATTGCCAGATAGTTGGGAGACTTTGGTGGTGTCGCTTAGAAATTTCACTCCGAATGGAAAGATCACTTTAAAGAAGGTGAAGGATAACATTCTCAATGAAAAGAAGAGGAGGAAAGGGACAAGGGACAAGCACTTATGAGTCTCATGCACTTGTTATGGAAAGTCGAGGGAGAAGTCAAAATAGGTTTTCTCACGGTAAGCAAGATAGAGAATCCGATAATAGAAAAGGTAAATGGAAGCCAAGAGGGAGATCTCAGTCAAGGAAGGGAATTAAATGTTATTATTGTGACAAGCCTGGGTATATTCAAAAAGATTGTGGAAAGTATAAAAAAGATAAAAAGAGCAAAGACAGAAATAAGAATGAAGAGAATGGTACAACTACAGTTGTATTCGATGGTGATGTTGTTATTGTTTGTGATGATGGTTATATTAATCTTGCATGTCAATGTCATAACCCAATTCTAGGTTATTTCCCAAAATCACCTTTCTTTCAAAATAAAAATCAAAAAATAAAATAAAGGCTGGCAACGTGGAGAAAGCAGGTTGGGGAATCAAGCTGCAATTTTTTGGAGGAAATTCAAGGCCTAATTATACCCCATTATGCCCCAAAATAGAGAGAAAATGCAAATTTAAGGTTAAATTAAATGATTGTTGGACGAATTTGCATAAACATTAAGTTCAAGGACATAGTTAAATTTTTAATAGGCCAATTTGATTGAATCATGGGCTAAATTGAATTTTAATTATGTTTAAGAATTAATTTGGGTCCAATTGAAGGATTTAATCAAGTGCAAGGACTTAATTATACTTTAAATGGGTCAAATTAATTTTATTTGGGGCTTAATTGGTGAAAAATTTAGTTTGGAAGTCTAATTTAGGCTTAATTGAGAAGATTGGAATTTTAAGATATCAAATTTAGTTTTTACCAAGTTATTTGATTAAAATTAGGGACCAAATTACAAGAAAATTGAAGTTTTTTTGGTCAATTAGGGGCTAAATTGAAGAAATCCGAGACCAATGACCATATCGCAATAGGTGCGTACTTCGGGGCTCCAATTGAAGTTCATCATGGGCTTAATTGCAAAATTTTAGGGTCAATTAGAGGTTCAATTGAAAGCAATTGAAAGAGGAAGGACTGAAATGAACTTTGGCCAAAAACAGAATTCTGGTACTGTTCATCATCTTCTTTAATTCTCTGAAATGGCTAGTCTGGTTACCTACTTTGCAGCTGCATTTAATGTACCTAACGTCCATCAAATTTTCCAGACCTTGCACGAAACTGATCACCAGACATCCCTCTACGTCTGGATATGGTCTTTACCGGCTCACTGGCAAATAAACGAACATGGCATCACCCCAAAAAAGCCACCTCAGGCAGCCTGCAACTGCAGATTTAACAGTGCACCATGCCTACTTTGAGCTAATGGTTGGGATCCTTCCCAACTGAATCAAGGGCTGAATATTTTTCCCTTGTGTATACAAGATTTCCATCTTCCACTGTCTATAAATAGAAGTGGATTTCATATCCTGAGGGAGTAGAAAATCGGGTCCAAAAATCATAAAAAACCAGTCTTCCCCCTGTTTCCATTTTCCTTCTTTCCCTGTCAGCCTTCTGCGGCTCTCTCCACCTCTTCCACAGCTGCCTTCTCCGGCGAGAATACCAACAAACCAAGCCTATACACCACCACAAATATCAGCTCCACCATAGGAAGACAGCACAACCACCAAGCAGCCACCGCGACCCCCTCTCTCTCTCCTGCAGACCTGTTTCATCTTCCTTCTTCTCTGCCGCCGCAACCTCAACAGTAGCAGTAAAGGCAGCAACCACCTCTTCCAGGGGCTTTCATCCTTACCAACAGCAGCAGGGGTGGCTACTCTCTCGTCATAGCGACGACTCGAACAGCTCCAACCGTTAGCAACACCAGCACCGACCACGATAGCAGCAGCTCCTGTAACGTGAGCAGCAGCACTCCTTCGAGCGCCACCAACTCTTCCACTATCCTCAGCTAGACTAGTGATGGCAGCCATAACCCTTCAGCCAGGTGAGCCACCCTCCTTTCCTTCTTCTTCTTCTTCCCCGTTCATTGTGTGAACAGTAGGTGTGAATTATAATTCATGTCCTACTGTTCATGCAGGACGTGAATTATAATATATATATATATATATATATATATATATATTTTAAAAAAACAACAACAACAAAATTTTAAAAAAAATCATTTAAAAAAAATGTGATTTTCTCAAATATTTTTCTATCAATTGATATATGTCCTCCCATTTTTTTTTTTTTCAGTTGTAGTTCTCATTCTTTTAACTAATCTTTGATTGTGTTAACTTCTTCTTTTTTATTTTTCTTTTCAATTTCATCCGTTGAAATTTAATATAATTTGATTTTTATCTCATATTTTATCCTCATTTTTTTAATTTTAATTTTAATTTTTTTTCTTTTCAATTTCATTCCTTGAAATTTAACTTGATTTGATTTTTATATCAGATTTGGTCCTTATTGTTTTAATTACTATTTTTTTCTTTTCAATTTCATCTCTTAAAATTTAACTTGATTTGATTTTTATATCAGATTTGGTTCTTATTTTTTTAATCACTAATTTTTTCTTTTCAATTTCATCTCTTCAAATTTAACTTGATTTGATTTTTATATCAGATTTGATCCTTATTTTTTTAAATACTATTTTTTTCTTTTCAATTTCATCCCTTGAAACTTAATTTAATTTGATTTTATATATCAATTTTGATCCTTATTCTTTTAATTGCTATTTTTTATATAATTTTTTATTGACTTTTATTTTTCAATTTCATCCCACATCATTTAATTTCTTTTATGATGAATTCGGTTCTCGTTCTTTTTTAAAAAAATTTCTTTTCATCCTTTTTTAATTAATTTTTTTTAAGTTTATCCTTCAAAATTTCAGTAGTTTTTAGTTTGAATTGTAATTTTTTCTAGCGCGATTATCCCAGTCTCATGACTCAAATCATAAATATGAGATGTTAACTTGAATTGACATCATTTTTTCTTTTTTAAAACCAACTTTATTTTTTATTTTCATCCTTCAACAATATTAACTTTATTAAAGACTGAGCTCTTTTATTTTTTTTTCAATTTACTTTTTGTGAAGATAACCCAACTTCACAGTTTGAGTTGTGAGTTTACCATGCTAACTCAAATTGGTAAAGCCAGCATAATTGTGCCTTCTTGTTTTGGTCCAATGATTTTTTTTATCCTTTCTATTTTTTCTTTTCAATTCCATCCTTTAAATATTTTGTTAGCTTTGTTTATAGTGTTTATGTATTAGAATATTATTTAATTTAGTGTATAGCCTATTTGTTTTTTATTTTTTATCTTCTTAATTTGATGCTTTTTCATCCCCTTAAAAATTAAAAAATCAATTAATTATGTCATCGTATTTTTGTTTTTTAAATGTTTTTTTTTAATTTGGCAAAAAAATCCTACTTTTTTTTATCATACCTTCAAAAAAAAAAATTAAAGCTTTTGTTTTGTTTAAGGACCCCGTGAATCACCTCTCTTTTTTTCCAAATAAGTAAATTGTTGTTAGGTATAAAAAATATTTCATGCATCTAGCTGCCATGTGTTCATGTATTTAGATGAAAAATGATTTTTTATATAAAAACAATTGTTATATAAAATGAAATTCAAGATATAGAGTACTAATTTGATTGGTTAGCCTGGATTAACTTAAAACTCATTCTTTATTTTTTTTAAAATGAAATTTTTCATTTTTAATTTTACTCATCAATTTTTTT
>Ga0325403_1004822_pt1 | contig 12607 bp, 11 predicted proteins | sample PopdelMetagenome_19_FD_205665 | JGI IMG/M metagenome (GOLD analysis project Ga0325403, IMG submission 205665) | Populus deltoides microbial communities from Bellville, Georgia, United States - Xylem-PdKOR-R4 | ecosystem: Host-associated > Plants > Phyllosphere > Stem > Wood/Secondary xylem...
AACTCAAAGCAATTAGCTTGTAATCTGTTGACTGAATGACGCCAGACCTGGATACAGAAAGCCAAGCCCAAAATATTGTTGGCCAGCCAATGCTTTTGGGAAGCATACCAAGCACAAAAGAATGTTCCAGGAATAGCCGCAACAATTTGAGATCTTGTGAACTCAATATCCAAAGCTGTGCAAGAAAGGTATAAGGAAAAACATCATTCTGCATGATACAATCAAGACATCCACTGAATCAAAGAAAAATCCAAGAAACATAAGGTCATTAATGCTTTAACATGCAGATAACCAAGCATTTACAATGTCCAAAGCACCACTGTAAAAACCAGTCAAGAATATCCAAAGGAACTTGTCGTTAATATATCTAAAGTACGAATAGGAAGTACACCTCCAGGACACCAAGAGTGTTATATTTGCGGCCAGATAAACATGCATGTACAAGCATCTAACTTGTCAAAATCCAGTTTTTAAGAAATGGGAACAGGGATTCAAAACTATGTCACCCATTATGAGCAGAAAAGATGTTACAGAAACAGAAAGATGACCATTTAATTTGTGTGGTTTTACTTATCCATAAAGATACAAGAACATTTCCTTCCCTTCGAACCGAAAATCAGTAAATAAATATAAAATAGAGCAGCATGTTCAAAAAAATAACAAAAACAACAAGCAACAACAAATAGCTCGAATTAAGTAACGAATCAGGAAGCATTTATTTGCCGTTGAAATTCCAAGCATCCACAAATAAGCAACCTAGCAGTATAGCATTCAATAACCATGATTATAATCTAAGGATGGAAACCAGCTGAATTTTCAGAATCATTTAAGGGGACTTGAAATATGTCTAGAGGATTCATAAGAACACGTACAACGGAAGTATGGAAAATTCCAAGAAATGACATCATCATTCCAATGCTTAGGCAAATAACGTTTTATAGCTGGTAAAAGTGTTGCCCTGAAAAATGCAAACAGGAAAAAATGAGAATAATAAAAACATTAAAAAGAAAATAACACTTTTAATTATTTTATGCATATAATCATTGAAGTTCATGTGGAAAGAACATACGAAAGTGCGACGATTCCAAGCACAAAAAAGTAACAGGTCAGAACAGCATTAACCAAATCTTTTGAAAGAAACTTGAAGAGTAAGAATAATGATAACAGCATAGCACTTCCGACAAAGGGAAAGCGCATTGCATGTTCATTAGACATGGTCTCCTGCAAGATTAAACACAGCAAATTTCAGTCAAGCACAATCCAGATCACCGGAACAGGAAAAACAAAGGGGGAAAGAATAAATGGTAATGCTTGTTATACTAACTGAAGGTGGGGTAGGCTTGACAGATCGATAGCAACCGACATAAACTGTCAGGCATGCAGTCAAGATCACATTTAAGTTTGGATCTACCTTCACAAAAAGTGGTGCCAATGTTAAACCTGCATTGAAAATCACACACACGGTATCAAAATCGCATCAAGTTCCCGAGCCACGGAACAAACAAAAGGTGCTCCCACACATCAGTTTCAAGAAACAAAGAGCTATCATGTTCAAAATCCCCTTCTCTTTTTTTTACTCCAATGGCTGGGCTACTCTAGAGAAAGGAGCCCTCCTCTCCTTTAAACCCCTCGCTGCACATGAGATTCAACCATTTTCCGACATCCAAGCTCAAAAAGTTATGAAAAATACCCAGGACAATAAGATAAGCACACGGGCATATGAAAGAGGGGGGTTAACTAAAAAGGGGAATCTACAAGGAGCAGCACAGTACTAGCACAAAGTCAAGCTCGTCAAAGTAAAGAAAAAAAATAAATATATATATATATATAAAATACCTGCTAAAGCAAAATTGGCAATTCTTTCGCAATTCTTCATGTTTGTATTCTAATTGGAGACAGATTATAAGCTAATTACTACACTTCAGCGATCGATTGAAAAAAACCTATTGCCTCTTTACCATAAAAAAAAAAAAACCTGCAATTCGAGTCAAGAAAATAATATCAGAAAACAAATCATTAACAGGCTTATAAAATTTACATAAAAAACAACAGAAGACCTAATTTTCTCTCTAATAAATATGGATCAATAATTACACCCTATTTCAGTTACTGGGAAATTTACAGATATTTATAGACAATGCTATACTGATCCCGGTTCAACAGTTATGCTTGATTTTTTCACGATAAACAAGAAAAAAAATAACGACGTAAATCACAAGACTTATGACTCCAATTCCATTTTCTCCATTAAAAAAATATATTTCTTTCTATTCCTCAAATTTTCTCAGCAACCAAACAAAAATCAAGAATCGTAACCCTAAATTTAACCACACAGGTATGTAAATTTTATAGAAAGAGATGTACCTGAAGAGGCTCTCTTTCTAACGGTTACTAGAGATACAGATCGGAGATGCCTAGAGAGAGAGGGGTTTTTTAGAGAGAGAGAAATAAAAAAGAAATTATGTTTTTTTATATATTTGCAGAAAGAGAGAGACAGAGATAGGGTTTTACCAGACGAGGCAGGTCAAAAATATTTGGTAAGAATTTACTGGCACTAAAATCGTACAAGCCTGTCACAGAAATTTTAATTGGAAGCCAGTGAAATTAGAAGTTGCAGTGGAAATGGCCAAGATACTGAATACGTGGCTTGCTATTACTAGATTGTCGTGGTGTGATAAGAGACGGGCTGTCATGGATACACTCTCAGTAATTAATTCCGTACTTTATACTTTTACAAACAAGATAAACCGCCCCGGTCATAAAGCAGTTTACTGCTATATTGGGATCTCTTGACTCCTTGAGGCCTGAGGGCCACGTATGGTGAGGTTTTCTATCCAATAAGATTCGGCCATCTCAGCAGCCAAAAGTATCTCTCTCCTTGTTTTGAGATATTGTGTTAAAAGTTTCGGATTTATTGCATAAAAAGACCATAATCTTTCCTCTTAAGCTTGTTTTGGAAGCGTTTGGTATTCAGGAATAGTTATTTTATAAAATATTTTTTAAAAAAAAATATATTAAAATAATATTTTTTATTTTTAAAAATTTATTTTTATTAATAGAATATCAAAATAATTCATATATATATAATGATTTTAAATAAAAACAAATTTAATTGTCCAAATATTCTCTTTATCTTTCTAAATTTGTAGAATGTAAATAAAAATATTTTTAAAATATATCTTATAGGCCATAGAATATCATAAATTTATATTTATGTTTCATTTATAAACTTAGGGTAGGATAAACTTTTTAAGTATGTATTTGGTGTTGTGGTATACACTACTTTTTAAAATATTATTTATTTGAAATACATTAATATAGGTTTTTTTTAGATTTTTTTTATTTTTAACATTATTACATTAAATTATTAAAAAATACTAAAACAATATCAATTTGATATTTTTTTTAAATAAATATATTTTTAAAAAGTGTAAGTTGTGACACTCCCATGGGAAACTTAAGTTAAAAGCTGAATGTGTGTACAAAAAATAATTAATGAAATATATATATTTTAAAAACCTGGATATTCTAATAAGTTATTTGACCAACACTTTTTATCCTATGGTTATCAAGCATATACAAATTATATAAGACAAAAAGCTACGAATGTTCTTATTAAATATTCATAATAATTTGCGTCCCTTTAAGGCTATAAAGTGGAAAAAAATGTTAGGAAACAGTGAACAACAGATCATTTTAATGTCTACGGGGAAATTACTGCTTTAACCAGAACTCCATTGCATGCAGGAATGCTGCGTTATGCTTATTTTTTGTGATTGATCAACTGTTACTGGACATTTCTAACAGTTCTAAGAATATGCCCAGGGAAGGAGTGCATATAAATTTTCGGTATATGTAATGGAATGTTGTGCTGTTGATTTTGTTTCGTGGCGAGTCAATAGATTTAGCGTGCCGATACTTGGGAGACGGAGGCAGTAGCATTAGACATGGGGGAACCAGTGGACGTGGAGGTGTCTGCGCGGATTTTCTGAAAGGACTCAATGAGGGCAGGGCTTACTGGTGGTGGTTTTTGCGCCGCAGAACCCTTGCTTTTCAGTAAAACAACTACTTCGGACATTGTAGGCCTTAAGGAAGCTGTTGACTGAGTGCACATCAAAGCAATCTCTATGATTTTCTTCATTTCTTCTGTCTCATATTCATCTGGGCTCATGCTTCCATCCACCAATTCCAGATGCATGTCAGCCTCATACAGTCTCCATGCCTATCAAACCACGAGATAACACACGTAAACGAGACAAAACCATGGGAAAGGAACCAAAATGAATAGTGCATTGGTTAACTATAAATTCACCCGTTTGAGGAGGTAGTCCGAGTCAGGATCTTGATTTGCTTGACTGCATTTTTGGCCACTCATGATTTCGAGGACAACAACCCCATAGCTATAGATATCCACTTTCTCAGATAATTGTCCATAAATTGCATATTCAGGTGCTGTGTATCCCCTGATGCAATAATAAGAAAGCAACGGAGAATCAGGTTATTTTATCATGCTATTAGCAGTTTCTGAAAAGGATCAAAACATGGAGAATGAACCGAGACTTTAGATGGCAAGAGTGTACTGAGTGTGAATGTTCCATCACAAGATGCAGTATTTCTATGATATGAGCAATCTGGTTGTGATAAGCAATATCAATTTCACAAGAGCAGGTGCTTATCATAACTTACAGTGTACCAGCAAATTTGGTGGTAAGATGACTCTGAGACTCCGGAAGAAGCCTGGCCAACCCAAAGTCTGCTATTTTGGGTTGGAAATCATCATCCAAAAGAATATTGCTGGCTTTAATATCTCGATGAATGATGCACAAATGGAAATCCTCGTGTAAATAGGAAAGTCCCCTTGCTGTCCCAAGAATTATATCAAATCGTTGCTTCCAGCTGAGAGAGCCTTTTTTATCACCTGTTTTCCAGAGTAAAACAAAACCCTAATTTTCTCAAGATAATTCTTATCAGATATGGTATTTGGTGTAAGCAACTTCTAAGTCCTAACTCCTAACATGTGATCTCGTCAAATTTACAGGTAGCCATTTTTTTTTGTCGTGTTTTGCTAGGAGCAACTTGTACGCACAAAATTTAAATTACCATATAAGAAGTTATCAAGGCTGCTGTTTGCCATGTATTCGTACACGAGAAGTAGTTCTGGTCCATTGCTGCAGCATCCAAGAAGTCGGATGAGATTCCTGTGATGAACATTACTGATGATCTTAACTTCCTTTTCAAACTCCTCCTTTGCCCTGTGAGACTGGCTTATAGCTAGTTTCTTGACAGCAACTACTCTCTCATTCTTTAAAACACCCTGTTTGAAGACACAATAACTAAATATCAGCCATGACAGGTCAATGATTCAGCTGAAAATCCTATGTGGATCTCGTATTTTATTAATTTTCCATCACAAATAAAGGAGGAGAAGACTAGAGTTTTCTTCTTTTCTTTTTTCACACTTCACAACCAGTAATTTCTCAGCCATTTTATCTTAAACGATGTAAAATCTTGAATCCGTAACAGTCTAACCTCCGTAGAACAGGACTGTTATGCTAATTGTTTTATTATTATTATTATTATTTCTTGAAATCTGTAATTTCTCTCTACTCCACCTTGTACACTTCACCAAAACCTCCTTCTCCAAGTTTGTATTCCTCACTGAAATTTTTTGTTGCCGATTTCAAATCCTTGAAGCTGTAATTCACTGGACCTCGCAATTCAGTCGCCCCTAAAATGTCACCTTCTACAGAAAAAATCAAGCAGAATTTCTTTATAATGTGTAAGCATTAGTGACCCAAAAATGTGGAATTCTCTAACATGGTTAAAAAGAGGAATCATTTCGACATATAGCAGATAACTGGTTAAAGAAAAATTATTCAACATAGTTTTTCACAGTGCTTTACCTCTAGGAACTGCCTTTGGTTGTCCATATAATTTAAACCACAGAAACAGTATTGCAGTAGCAAGTAACAGAAGACCTATGCCTCCAACAAGCCCTGCAATAAGGACTTTCTTTTTGCTTGAACTTCCTGCCAGAATATGGGATCAAATATGAGGCATAAACTTCCTATAGTCTGTAATGCAGGGAGTTATAACATTCGAAATAAGATTTGCCCTCGAATTCTTATAAAAGACAGCAACCTGAGAAATGTTCTAGATTTGTCCACAAAAAAATGAACCTAAAAAACATACATGTACTATGTACTAGTCTAGCTGATATCTGAGCTTGCACAGTGGCTTTATAATTAGGAAATTATTATCGGATAGTCTGTCAAGGCATCAAGAATTCCATCCCTATATTAAAAATTTATAGCCAATGTGGTCTAAATTCAATCTAGAAGGTTAATTAATTGAAAAAACTGGCATAAAGAGTCCTTCCATACAAAGACAGGCATCTACGATCAAAGGGCCGAATGGCTAGAAACTAGTAAAACACTAGAAGTCTGGAAATAGAAAGCTTACCATTTCTCAAGAAGGGCTTGAGATCAGTTAGTTGGTTATCTGCAAAGAAAGGTGTGTCTGAATACCTCAAGAAACACCCAACATTGATGGACCTGCCATCAGCATCAGGGAAACATGTCTGCAAGTCAGCATAAGCCACTGTTAAGCAATCTTGGCAACCAGCCTTACTGATGGTTTCAACACACTGTGTCACTCCATAAACCACTGAATTCGCTCCAACCACTTCCTTCTTACTTGTTGCAAAGAAACCTGATATCTTCGGCGAGGCAATTTGAAGATCTGATAACAGACTTTCCACACTTGCTTGATAAGCAGGAGATGCAGTTTGATTCCCACAAGCCCCGTAGTGACCATCCTGAGTGCTTTGATCGTAGAAACTTGTGCTCTCATACCTCAACGACAACGAAGGCAAAGAACATAAGACTAATTAATTAATTAATTATCTCTGTTACGGGGATACATATCCACCTATAAACTCGATAGCCTGTTTCTCAGTTACAAATTTTATGCTTGTTAATAGGTGAATTGTCAATTTTTGTTTGAGTTAATACTTGATTTCTCGTATTTGTTTTGCGCCTGTACGTTATTAGAAAGGCAAGGTCTAAATATTAAGTTCATAAATCCATTCCTAACTTGGTCAATTACAATTCTCAGTTGCAGAAGTATAAACACGACCTCAAAAATTTGTGAAAAATTAAAGCACGAGTCAGTACCTGAGGAAGCAGCCATCATAGATAACTCGAGCGCCATTGATGCCGGCAGAGCAGTTGCGGATTTGTTTAGCAGCAATAGCGAAGCACGCGACACAATCTGCCGTTGACAAGTATTTCCTGCACTGAACCATGGCGAAGACTGGTGCTGTACCCCTTGCTTGCTCTGCAGTTGCAAAATATTTACTGCTGTTCAGTTGTGCTCCAAGATCCAACAGTGTAGCGTTGAGGTTATTTGTGAATTCCGGAACATCGTCAACCTTGTACTGACTGCAACCTGCACTTAGCAGATTGGCTTGCGGGTCTGAAAAAGCCCCCATGATCGCCACCATCCACCACACCACTATAAACAACATATAGATTTTGGACTGTGTCTCTTACTCTATCTCCATCCCCCAGTGATTGAAGGAGAAATTCGATGCCAAGCTAATCAATATAGTTTAAAATCACTAGCCTGTTAAAATATTTTCATCCTGGCGCCAGATAGTACAGATGCATGAATATCACTTTACTGACCAGACCTGAAACAAAACATTGGTTTCTTGAAAAGCTTGTGGGTACACAACCTCAGCACGAGCCACATGGAAAAGGAGGTAATTGCCCCTGAATTTTTTAAAAAATATTTTTTATATTAGAATATTAATATAATAACATGGTGAGGGTTCCCAAAGTTATTATTGTTTACTTGTATTATAATATATAATATATATAATATATGTCCATTACTCCAGTTCATTTTTTATTTTTCCAAACTTTTCTTTCTTTCTTTTTTTCCACTAATTATCCGAGAGCCTTTCTACTATTTTTTTGAGCTCTACTATTTTTTTTAGCTACGGTTCCTGCCTCTGTCCTTGTATAAATTTCTCTTCAAGTCCACCTAAAAAGTAATCTCAGTACAAATTTTTATAGATATTAAAAGTATTAAGATTTATGGTAATTTAGAGGTTTTGATATATATAATATTTTAAATTAATTAAAGGTGAATAATAGTGGACTAGACTGCAAGATTTTGAACAATAAACATTAATTTGATTGTTTTGAATTAATTAAAGGTTATATCATTTCCAATTAAATTAGTTAGGGTATGAAACTAAACTTTTCCACGAGATGAACAAACAAACATTCTAATTGTTGTCAATGAGTAAAGATTAATATTTGCAAAATTAAAATTGTTTTAGTTTGAAATTGGTCCTTTTTATGATGTTAATTTCCTTATGCCTTCCTATGAAATAATCAGGACAGATGATTAAATAATTCATATTTTATTTGTTTTTTTTCTCTTTTTTGTTTCCAAACAATTTGTTTTTTGCTAGAGAAGAATTAACATGTGTGTGCAAGTCTGATTTTAATCAGTGCAGGTTGGTCTCTTCTTAAAAGAGAAAAGAAAAAAACTATTTTTTTTGTTTTTAAAAATGGTTTGTCATGATATAATGGGAGATAAGTGGATGAATGACAGTTTAGTTGTATATATTAAGAAAGATATCTTTGATAATATTAATAATGAAGTTATTATGAAACAGTTTCAAAATATAAAAACTCAAAAAGAACAATTATGATGTAAGTTTTTTCATTTTAAAATTATTTTTAAATTAATTTTGCTTGATATGAGTTAGTGTATACGTTTCAAATTGATTTCTAATCATATGTCTACACAATATAGTATTTGTTAGTAATTTACCACCTCATTTAAGAAATCATGGCTTCGCCATTAACACACAGGGTTGCATCTAACAACATTTGACCTTTTTATAAAGAACAGAAGGCATAATAGCATCTAACTTCTTATAAAGAGCAAATTGAAATTTCCTTTGATTCGTTAAATAAGAGTGTAGAAAAAATCACACTTTTATTGTGTTTGCCTGTTTTTTTATACATAAATTAATAAGTTTGTAAATGATGTACTATGGAATGGTGTGACAAAGTTACCTTTGAATTTAATATTAGCCATCAAACACATTTTACATGATAAGACATGGTTGTTTTTTATGTTTTCAAAGTGTTTTAAAAAAATTAATTTATTTTTTTTTTCTTTACTTCAAATTAATATATTTTTTAATTTTTTTAAATCATTTTGATGTGCTGATGTAAAAAATAATCTTTTTAAAAAATATTATTTTAATATATTTCTAAATAAAAAATACTTAAAAAATAAATACAATCATATTTTCAAACACAAAATAATCTTTTTAAAAAATATTATTTTAATATATTTCTAAATAAAAAATACTTAAAAAATAAATACAATCATATTTTCAAACACACTGTTACCTGAAAGAACTTTAGATGGGACACATTACGGATCAACCTTTGCAAACATTAGCATAGCAATGCATAGGATGATTTATTTGACGATGGAGGGTAGGTTACAACTTACACGTATTTATTGTTAACATGTAATTAGCCGAATAACAGGGTAGTTTTCCATATATAAAAGACATACTCTATAGGAGTCCTGAAAGGATATACATTGTTGTATTCCTTTCAGAATAGGAAAGATGTAACCGACATAAATATTTGTCTATATAAGGCATCCCTCCACAGGAGAAGAATAATATGCAGAGTATACATCCAACCCTAAGCCTTAAAAGCAAACATGGTATCAGAGCAAGGTTGAAAGCTAAAATCTTCCTTTAAATTTTCAGCCGCCGCATTAATCTTCACTTGGGAATTGGTCTTGAAACAAGGGACCAACCATGGATGACACAAATACTTCTATTATCCCCATAAACCAGACATCAATCTCTGCTGAAACACCTAACCTAAACACCTTACCTTTTGGATTTAAATTGAATGAGACAAACTTCAAATTCTGGTCACGTATGCTTGAACTGCACGCTGCTGGATTGAACAAACTTGGCTACTTAACTGGGCAAAATGCTAGAGTGGAAGAAGGAAATTCTGGTTACTCAAAGTGGTGCACTGAAGATGCAGTGGTACGAGGATGGTTGTTGAAAACCATGGAGCCTCATTTTATTGGTTTATTTATAGACTTGTCATCAGCCAAGGAAATCTGGGATAGTGTCACTCAAACCTTCTATGATGGGGTTGACGAGTCGCAATTCTATGAGCTATGTTGCAAAGCCACAAGGACGAAACAAAATGGGCGTCCAGTTAACTTGTATTACGCAGAGCTAAATAATGTATGGCAGGAAATTGATAAGCAACGACCAATTAAAATGACATGTGCTGCAAATCTTAGAACTAGACAAGAAGAAATTCAAAAGGGCCGAATCTATGACTTTCTCGCAGGTTTGGATGAAGTTTTTGATTCAATACACAGTGATCTCCTTTGTAAAAAATATGTTCCAAGTATTGAAGAGTGCTTCAATACAATTCGACGGGAGGCTCAGCGACAAGTCACCATGCTAGGAGCAAAGAACACTGGTGAAGGATCATTAATTGCAATGATTTATAAATCCACCACCCCTTCTAACTTGCGCACTCTTCGAGCTATTGAGGAAGCAGAAAAAGATAAGTTGCGCTGCAGCCATTGTGATGGAAGTCGCCATACTAGAGACACTTATTTTGAGATTCATGGCTACCCTGATTGGTTTCTAGAAAAACGAAAGCAGCGTAAAGCAATAAGCAATAAACATCCAGTCCAAACAAAATTAACCACTGCAACAGAAATTCCTTCCAGTTTTGCTGCCATGGCAATAAGCTAAAAAGACCACACTAAACTTGGTGAATTACTCTCCTAGCGAAAACTGACCAGGCTTCAGCGACAGGTAAAACTGGAGTGGTTTTGTCGACATCCACGATTCATGATACAGGTTGGATCATTGACTCGGGTGCCACAGATCATATGACTTATAACAAATCATTATTTCAATACATGACTCCCTCGTCTAAGGAAAAAGTCATGACAGCCAATGGGGAGTCTACCCCAGTCATTGGAGCAGGATCAATTGTTCTCACTCCTAATCCTTCACTACATAATTGTTTACTTGTCCCTGCACTTTTAAATCATTTATTGTCTGCTAGTCAAATTACAGAAGAATTGGATTGTGTGGTATTAATGTTTTCCATGTTTTGCTTACTTCATGATATCCGGACTCAAGCAATCATTGGACGTGGTACTAAGAGGAAGGGGTTATACTATATAGATGACGTTGCTTCAGGTCATGTCCATCAAGTTTAGAGTCACAATGGTAATAATCACAAGAAAATTTAGTTATGGCATCGTCGGCTGGGTCATGCATCCTTTGGCTACTTAAAAAAATTATTTCCTTCCCTCTTTGATGACATTCTGGATCCAAGTTCTTCTCTTATGTGTAATGTTTGCATCTTGGCCAAGAGCCATCGAACTTCATATCTTGTAAACTTGAATAAAAGAACAAAGCCTTTTGAATTGATCTACTTTGATGTTTGGGGACCTGCTCCAATTAATTCCCAATTTGGAATTCGATGGTTTATTACATTTGTCGATGATTGCACCAGAATGACTTGGTTATATACTATGCGACACAAGAGTGATGCGCGTAATACATTCCCAATTTTTTATCGCATGGTGTGCACTCAGTTCTTCCTGCCGGTGAAGATTATTCTATCAGATAATGGTGGAGAATATCTTAACTCTGAACTCTTGAGTTTCTTTCAAAACAATGGTATTCTCCATGAGGCTACTTGCCCGCGCACTCCACAACAAAATGGTGTGGCAGAACGTAAAAACATGCATATTCTTGAAACTACTAGAGCTCTTCTCATTGGTGCCCATATCCCTCAACATTATTAGTTTGATGCAGTAACCTATGCTGTGTATCTCATCAACCGGATGCCATCCCAAGTCCTCTTCTTCAGCACTCCCCTGCAGACTCTCACTCAACACATTCAGATTCCATCCTTCCTACACTTATAACTTCGTGTGTTTGGATGTGTAGCTTATGTCCACTTACAGAAAACTCAGCGCACAAAACTAGAACCATGCGCAATACTGTGTGTCTTTCTTGGTTTCAATCCTCACCAAAAAGGATATCGGTGCTACCATCCTTCTTCTCGCCAGATGCATGTCAGTATGGATGTTACCTTCTCTGAAACAGAATATTTTTTCCACATGAATCCATCCACCTCTGGTCCTCAAGGGGAGCTACAATATGATGCCTACAACTGGATTGATCTTCAGTTTGATTCAGGGGAAGGAAATACAGAGCAGCAGCAGCCAGCTTCAGGGGAAGAAATGGAAACTAGTACATGCACAATTAGTAATGCTGGGGAAGGAAATACAAAGCCTAGCTCCAGAACACGTGCAACGGGCAATGCAGGGAAAGAAGACATAGAGTACTGTTGTAACCCATTTTTGGGTCCCCATAAAATATATATAAAAATATATAGCCAAAGGAGGTTAGAAAAATAATAGGAGGCAGAAGCGCTCAGAAAATGGTTGGAAAATTGGTCAATAAGGTTAAAAATACAAAGATTGGATTTTTGACAGTATA
>Ga0325403_1004824_pt1 | contig 12607 bp, 8 predicted proteins | sample PopdelMetagenome_19_FD_205665 | JGI IMG/M metagenome (GOLD analysis project Ga0325403, IMG submission 205665) | Populus deltoides microbial communities from Bellville, Georgia, United States - Xylem-PdKOR-R4 | ecosystem: Host-associated > Plants > Phyllosphere > Stem > Wood/Secondary xylem...
TTTAAAAATATATAAAAATTATTTTTGTTTGTTGAATAGGACTCAATCCTTATAAAATTGCATTTTATTTATGAAAACAAGAAAATATTTTTTTGCATTGTTTAAGAAAGTACTTGTGTTGATTTTCCTTTGCGTTTCTTGGAATTTATAAGTTTGAAAAATCCTTAAGGATGATTTGATATATATTTCATTAACTTTAAAAATTTTAATTTTTAATTTTGAAAATATGTCTGGCCATATTTTCTCAACGATTTATTCAGGGTTTGTAAACGATAATGGCACCAAGTGTTTGAAAGCCAAGAGTTTCTTTTGGAGTGTAGCTAGCAGCCTCTAAAGCATTAGCTAAAATTAAAGAAAAAATGGGGCAAATATTGGTTCTGAAACTGCCAGATCTTTCTAAGGTCTTTGAAGTAGTTTGTGCATGACACTTCATATGTGGGAATTGGGGTGTCTTAGAGTCAAGATGGTCATCCCATTGCTTTCTACAATGAAAAGCTAAATGACCCTCGTCAAAGGTATTTGGTAAATGACATGAAATTTTATGCTTTAATTCAAACTCTCAAGCCTTGATGTCTTTAATTGATGAATGGGGAATTTGTTCTTTATACTAACCATCTTCCTTGAAGCATTTAAATTCCTATAGTAAGTTGAATGCTAGACATGCTCGGTGGATGGATTACATGCAACAGTTTGAGTTTGTTATTAAGAATAAGTCAGGAGGAGCGTTTGGGAATGTGGGTCAATCCGTGTTTTCAAAAAAATTTATTTTTTTGTTAAAAATTTATTTTTTATGTTTTAGAATATTTTAATGCGCTAATATCAAAAATAATTTTTAAAAAACAAAAAAATATATTATTTTAATACATTTCGGCGTGAAAAGCATTTTGGAAAACAACCGCAACTATATTCTCAAACAAGTTAGACGCCTTGAGCTGGAGACCCCACTTGCTACATATCTTCTCATATAATTTTATAGGATTTGATAGTATCAAAGTGCAGTATGCTGAAGACGTGGATTTTGGCATCAAATGGAATAATTTATCCACCAAGTCAAGCATATCTCGTTGTGAACATTTTTTGAAGGATGGTTATTTATTTTATGGTACTCGGCTATGCCTTCCTCGTAGATCTTTTCGTGAGTTTGTAATCACAGAACTTCATGGTGAGGGGTTAGCAGGGCATTTCGGCTATGACAAAACGTGTCATTGTTGCTTATCGATTCTATTGGTATCGAATGCGTAAAGATGTGCACAAAGTGGTGGACCGTTGTGCGATCTGTTAGATAAACAAAGTGTTAGAGAATAATATAAATTTATATCCTAGGATTTTATCTAAATGCTTAAGCTTTTGAGTTGAGATGGTTCTTTGACATGGTATCAGAGCCTTGATGACCAAGCGGTCACGAGTTCGAATCTCACCATCTCTATTTATTTGATAAAAATTAAGCACAAGTAATATGGGTATGTGCAAGTTTCAAGCCCAAAAGGCTTTCACTTGAGGGGATGTGTTAGAGAATAGTATAAATTATATTCTAAGACCTCATCTAACAGTTTAAGCTTTTAGACTGAGATGGTCCTTTGACACAAAGGAACTAAGCAACAAGTGGGACACTATACTCCTCTCCCAATTTGGGATAAGCCTTGGCAACATTTAAGTATGGATTTTACTCAAGGGTTGTCTAAGACTTTTTCGGCAACATGATTCAATTATGGTGGTTGTCGATTGTTTCTAAAAAATGTCTCATTTCATTCCTTGTTGTAGACATATGATGCTTCAAAGGTTGTTGCTCTATTTTTGCTGGTGGCGATCCGATTATAAGATGTTCCAACCTCTATTAAGTTTGACAGGGATGTAAAATTTGTGAGTTATTTCTGGAAATCATTATGGGTGAAGATGGAGACAAAGTTGTTATTTTCAAATGCCTCCCACCCCTAAAAAGACAGTCACACTTAAAGTGACCAACCGGAGTTTGGGAAATTTATTACGTTGAATTGTTGCGGATCATATCACACGTCGGGATCAAGCACTTCCCCAGACAGAATGTTCCTTCAACAATTTTGTCAGCAGATCAATAGGGTGCATTCCTTTTGAAGTGGTCTATGGATTTCCACCTCACACTCCCCTCGATCTCAATTCATTACCATTGCCTCCTAGGCCTAGTAAGGCCGACCTAGATTTTTCTAGCTATATAAGGGATGTATAAGGAAAATACCATGACTTCAGCTTATCAGTGATCTCCTTCTATGTTTAGCATCTCTGTTTTATTATGTTTCCTAAATAGCTGCAGCCGTGTATATTCCTTTACTAGCTTTCCTTACATAGTCACATGTTCTGTATTATATATAGACAATACTATTGTAATGAAGATTATTAAGTTATTCACCAAATCATTCATGAAATCCTTTTATGGTATCAGAGCCTTCTTCTCTCACGAGGTTAGAAACATTCTTTATCTTCATGGCAACCGATAGCAACCCTACTTCTCTCTCAGAGTCTGTTGCATCTTCATTCCCTCTCATTACTATCAACATCTCCAGTCAATTACCATACAAACTCACATCCTCAAATTATCCTTCCTGACGTGCAATTTTTTTCACCATTCTCATTGGATATGATCTAATGAAATATCTGGATGGCACTCTTCAATGCCCTCCCACACATGATGCACACTCTTCTGCCTCTGCTGTGGCACTCCATCCACACTAGAATAGACAAGACCAATTGTTGTTGAATGCTATTTTTGCTTCTGTTTCTGAAGCAGTTATGTCCCTTATTTCTATGACCACAACAAGCCGTGATGCTTGGCAACATCTTGCCCGCTTGTTTGCTAGCAAATCTCGGGCTAGAATTATGTAGTTGAAAGAAGACATTACCCTTATGCAAAGGGGCTCTCGCACGGTGTCTGAGTTTCTTCATGCAGTCAAGGTAACTGCAGACGAACTCTCTTTGATTGCTGCACCCATTTCAGATGATGATTTGACATTATATGTGCTTAATGGACTTGGCTCTGAGTTTAGAGATATGGTGGCACCCATACGCACGAGGAAACTGCCTTATCCTTTGCAGAATTACATGACCTGTTAATTGGTCATGAACAATATCTTAAACGCATGGATGGCCACTCTTCTTCAACACTGGTTGTCACTGCAAACACCTCTCAACGGAGGTCCTCTAATCCATGTTTCAGAAACAATAAGAATCGTTTCAAACAGAATTTCTCAAACACAGGTCCTCCCAAGCGGCCCTTTATTGTGTGCCAAATATGTGACCGTCCTGGTCACACTGCCAAGAACTATATCAAACTGCAGTCTTCACCCACTCCCAATTACACTACTTTTTCGGCTCCATCAAAAGCCAAATGGCTTCTTGACTCCACTGCCTCTCACTATATCACGTCTGACTTGGCTAATCTCTCCATTCACTCTGAGTATGATGGCCAGGATGAGGTGGTTCTTGGTGATGGTACAGGTTCGCATGTTGCTCATATTGGTTCCACTACTGTCTCCTCTCCTAATCTGTGATAATGTTGGTGCTACTCAACTTAGCCTCAATCCTATTTTTCATTCCCGAATGAAGCACATCGCTATTGACCTTCACTTTGTCTGCAACTTTGTTTATCGTGGCCAACTGCGTGTTGCTCATGTTCACACAGATGACCTTGTGGATTTACTAACCAAGCCTCTCGCCAGGTCTCGTTTCACTCTATTACATGACAAAATCCACGTTGCTGATGGAACCTCCATTTTGAGGGGTCTTATAAGGAAAATACCATGAATTCAGCTCATCAGTGATCTCCTTCTATGTTTAGCATCTCTGTTTTATTATGTTTCCTAAATAGCTGCAGCCATGTATATTCCTTTACTAGCTTTCCTTACATAGTCACATGTTCTGTATTATATATAGACAATACTATTGTAATGAAGATTATTAAGTTATTCACCAAATCATTCATGAAATCCTTTTAGGATGTTCAAGAATAAGTCAAGCGGTGGTTTTCCCTTAGTACATAATCAGATGCGGCTTTTGCAAATATAAGGCGAAAAGACAGGCAATTCACGTTGGTGATATGGTTCTTATTCGCTGAAGGCCAAAACGATTTCCTCAAGGAAGTTTTACCAAGCTGCATGCACGTTTCGCAGGTTCTTTTCGAGTTACCAAGAAATTGGGCGCAGATGTGCAAGTAATTGACTTGCCCTCTGATTTTGGTATAAGTCCAGTTTTTAATATCAATGATATTACTGAGTTTAAGGGTGATACAGTTGAATTGCCCACAATTCTAACCACAGAAGAATTGCAGGCACCTACTCTTCATATTCCTAAAAACATCGATCCTCGAGATGAGATTGCATCCATCCTTGACCATCAATTTGTTACTACCTATCGTGTGGGATACTAGAAGTTTTGAGTACAATGGAAAATCATTCCAATTCAGAATCAGTTTGGTTACAAGCCACAAAACTCCAAATCTTACATCCAGATTTATTTGCTGAGTATTCTCGTCAAAGCTTGTCGGAGTCAAGTTCTGCAAGGGAGCCGCCAATTGATTCAAATCAGGAAGTTGTTCCTTAAATCATGGGGTTCTGCCAACAGAGAGAGGGACCTTAGGACTCATATTTGATTATGTCAAATCCAATTTCATGTTTGTTATTCCTTTCCTAGTTTGTTAGTTAGTTTCCTATTTGAATTTTGTTTCCTAGATTGTAGTTCTTAGTTGAATATTTAGAATGAAAATAAAAGAAGGCAATAGTCATCTTTGACAATTTTATGAGATTTAGAGGGTTTCAGTTGCACAGAGATTCTGTGTTTTTTTTTCCTTCTTGGTTTTCAACATGTGGTTGAAACAGGAGGCTTTGCACCAAAGGATTTTGATAAGTGTAAAATATACATATATTTTTATTCCATTTACACTTTGTGAATTAATTGCTAAAATATAAGAATTTTTGCATTTTATGTTTCGGACCTTGCTTATTGTGACAGGTTTTTCACCGAGATAATTTTAAAATGTAAAAGTGGGCTGAATCGAAGTTAAAGTACACATATTAAGCTTTTCAAAAAGGTATTATGAGAAAATATTTGAGTTTGTTTGGACCTCTAATCAAACCTGCAAAATTGAGCTAAAATCTTACTTGTAGTAGGATTCTCTACTTTCACACTACAAATTCAAATGGGCATATCTTGAGCCTCAGACATCGAAATCGTGCGATTCAAAAGTCCAAAATCATATACACATCTAGGAATACAACTTTTATGAATGATACCAGGTCAGATAAAATAAATCCGGACATAATCTGAAGGACGAGATTGATCTCCTGATCTAATGAGGAAACTAATGGTGACGAGCATCCCACTACGACTAGGAGTCTAACATAGAAACGGGGTGCCTTAGGATCTAAGAAATGTGTTAATCAATCATATAACATTTTATGAATGAAATAATACAGCTGGAATGGTGGGATATTGCAAGAAACCAAGTAAGAAACAAAGTCTAAGTTGTAGAAGAGTCTCAATTATATCATAGTTGTGACAATAGCAGAGTCAATTTTCAACACAATTTTTAAGGGATTTAACCAATCTTAAGGACCAGATAAAGAATGAAGGAATTAAGTAGCATAAGGACTTCTAATTATCCTAAGAATCCTAAAGAAATTCGATAGTCAAAAGAGAGAGAGAAATAGAGCAGAACATAGTTGAAACATTAGTTCTGCAACATTCTTTTCTTCTTTGTTTTTGTTAATTTTCCAGCAACTATGAACTAATTTCTAATTTCAGTTCAAGTGGAATACACACCATCTCCATTAGCAAGTTGCGAAAAGTAATGTTATCATTGTAATTTTTTTAAATTTAAGTATTTATTTTTTCTTATTCAGAATTATGCTATTGATTGTTATTCAAGCTTATTGAATTATTTTGAGATGACTTGTATGCTTTTTAGTTTCTTTCAATCTGTAATTGTTGATAAGGACTAGAGTAAGAAGCAAAAGAATTAATTTGTTTGTTGCAACTCTCATCTTAATTTATTAGAAAAGAATAAACTAAGTTAAATTGTCAAGTTTTTGAATGTTTGCTTAGAATAATTTCACATACTTTACTCCTAAGACTACTGCCGAGTGAATGAGAATTGCTTTCAATATTAAATTCGCTTGATGATAAGAAATTGATTAGAGAGATTTATCTAATTAATTTATTTGTAATCTCATCGATTTCCCTAAGCTTTAAGAGATGTTAAATTTATTTGAATGGATGTGTGGACAATTAAACTGAGTTAACAACATATCAATTTATTATTTTTATTTTCAAAAATTTTTTCTTTAATTTTTTATTCAAATCCCAAGTTCTTTTTTATTTCAGTATATTGTAGGAAAATTACATGAAATTTTCCTTGGGTTCGACCTAGTTTTCACAATTATAGTACAAATTTATTTTGTTTGTGATAGTTAAGTCAAAATAATATTTTGGAGGTTCTGACGACCGACCAACCTTCTGCCACTAGAAATTGGTTGAGTCCAACCATTGCATATTCAAGTCTAGCCTTAACATGTTCCTATTAGTTTATTATGCCTTATAGTTAATCAGTTGGTTACACGTGATATTATTATATTCATATAAATAAATATTCATTATTAATAAAGGCTTAATTTATCTTTAATATTCATATAATATTAGACTAATGAATCTAATATTTGATTTATGAATATAGAGTAAAAATAAAGTTAATGGGACAAAATGTTTTGCGAACGAAATTCTAAAGTTGTTATAATTATAGGATTCTTATTGTATCAAAGCATTGTTACTAAAATGTTCCTAGTCGTTGCTCTCTTAAATACTGGACATTTATTATAGCCGTAGAGACTGATACTATTATGTTCTCTTCTTTATGAAAGGAAGCAGTTGTTCTCATAAACTGAGGCATAAGGAATACCTAAAACTAATATGTAGATGCTTGTTATTATACATGTATACTAAAGTGACTCGCATGAGAATTTCATATAAAGAGATCACCTATGTTTATGGAAAGGTTCACATGACGGTTGTATAAGTGATCATTAGACTTGAGATCACTTAGTTATCTTATATAAATAATGTTATACTTTGATTTTGTTACATGTTATCTTAATCAAAGTAACAAAGAGACAAGCATTGGATATATCATGAATTATATATAAATACTTGAGTGATTAAAAGAGGATCCATCACCCTAGATAAATTAGGAAAAATATTTCATCTATTCTCAAATAGTATTGACTAAGAAATCCTTGGTCAAGATGCAAAGAAATTTGAAAAAAAAAATTAAATTTTATTCAAACAATTAATACCTATTATATTTTTATTGGTTAGAGCACAGCATATGAAAGATACAAGTGCTCTCATCCTCAAAGCAGAAAAATTCTAGATTCACGCCAAGTTGTTCTCGATGAAACAATTTTTTCATACAAACCATCAACTACTATTCAGCCTTCATCACATACATTGCATATCTTTGACACTTGTATTCCTCACACTAATTCTCATAATATTGCAGGAAATACTAAGATAATGGATTCATCTCGATGCTTCAATCCCCTGCCAGGAGTCTCCACTCCGACACAAAACACTCCTGACACAATACTTCCCCAGACGGTTCACAGTAGACCACAACCTGAGGGTTCTCCTGCACCACCATAGGCCGAGGGAGAAGTCAGCTGAAGAAATATATTTACAAGAACAATTAAACTCTCCAACAGATCTTGCAACAGACTCAACAGGACACTTAGAGGCAACAACAAAATACTCTCCAACAGATCCTGCAAACTCAACAGGACACTTAGAGGAAGTAGCAGAATACCCTTCAATAGATCCTGCAACAGACTCAACAGGACACTTAGAGGCAATAGCAAATCCTTCACCAGCAGGAATACACTCTGCTCCAGCAATGATAGACTCCACAGCAAACCCTGCAACAACAGGGATACACACTGCTGCAGCATCTGAAACCTCTTACACATAACCTAAATCAGCTACAACTCACCAGCCTTCTCACCCAATGATCACTTGGTCCCAACCAACCACTCATTCAAAAGCTCCACAAACAGAACCTGCATCAAAAATTTCCCAACCCTCTCAAGGACAAGATTCTCACTCTATGGTTACACGATTCAAACTTGGTGTTGTTAAACCAAATCCAAAATATGCCTTGACATCCACATCCTCTCACAGTGTACCCAGGGAGCCATGAAATGTTCAGTCAGCTCTGGCTTATCCTGGTTGGAAATCTGCAATGGAAGAAGAATTTACTGCCCTACAATTACATCAGACATGAACTCTTGTTCCTCACACTCCAGACCTACATATAATTGGCTCTAAGTAGGTGTTCAAGACAAAACTGAAACCTAATGGATCTTTAGACGAACTAAAGGCTTGTGTTGTTGCAAAAGGGTATCGTCAAATTGATGGGATTGAGTACACTGAAACCTTTTCTCTAGATGTCAAACCAGACACTATAAAAATGATTATTAGGGCAGCACTAGTTCAAGGATGGCCTATTCAACAACTTAATGTAAAGAATGCATTTTTGCATGGTAACATCACCGAAGACATGTATATGGAACAGCCACCAGGAATGGAGGATATATCTGCAAATTACAGAAGGCTCTCTATGGACTTAAATAAGCTCTGCGTGCCTGGTTTGATTGTTTCAGCACATTTCTCCTTGAATATGGATTTATCAGTAGATGGAGTGATAAGGTGAGTCAAAATATGGGAGAAACAAGGTTGAACACTCACACTCTGTTGTTAGCAACATTGTCTAAATTAGTGGAGAAATGTTAGGGGAGAAAGAGGTTCACAAGGCCACAAACTCTAGCCAACATGGTAGTCTAAACTGATAAGGAAACAACAGCTACAAGAGTGATTGACTTGCAATCAAAATCTGCCTTCAGAGAGTATACAAGGACGGAGTTCTAGTCTTGATGCACAATATGCAGATCATTCACAAAGATAACGATAAGACTTACCTTGCGTAAACAAATGAGAGGTGTTAATGTATGTTACATACATACATACATATAAGTAAACCTCTACTATAATTTGACTTAGTGTTCATGTTAATAATAATATAAAAAAAAAAAAACCAACATTATTGTTGTTGTTTCTTCCTTTTTTTTCCAAAACAATCCCTACAAATTCAGTTTCTCTTCTGTAACTACCATATGATTAACACAAATCTTCAAATGGGACTTGCTATTTTGCCACTTGTTTCCCATGCCCCTTGGTGTTGCAACTTCTCTTAAGGAACCAACTAGTTTAAATACTCGTCGTAACTTCCAATGTAACTTACAACGAACTTCTTTGGCTTCCACAATTTCCTTAATAATGTTACTTGGCAAATATAGGACACAAACAATGCCGACTACTATCCTCCTACTATGTTTTGAATGTTAGTAAATATAGGACACAAACAATGCCGACTACTATCCTCCTACTATGTTTTGAATGTTAGTAAATAATTCAATAGGATAGCATACTTCCTTCACTATATTTTCCAATTTTTTTACTTACACAATAATATGGTGAAAAGTTTTAATTGGGAAAAGGAGCTGCTAGGTGTAAAATGCATGACTTGTCACACAACAAATAATCACTACCTGAAAATTATCAAATAGCAATCGAATTAGCAACAAAAACTTTTTTGTCAATCATTTCCAATGACAATACCAATAGAAAAATTGTCTTCAAAATCTAATGAAATTACATACAGAACTTCTTTTGTCGGTAATTAACGATGAAATTGATGACAAAATAAAAATAATTAATAAATCAATAATATTTATCAGTGATTTTGTCAGTAAAATGACATGTGATTATTTGCTGACATAATTATTGAGGGAATTACTCCGTCACAAGTTTCCATTGACAATTCTAGTAGTAAATTTAGAAGTGGTATAACTAATAAGAGCCTCATCCCTCTTTTCTTCTTCTTCTTTCTCTTTTTCTTTCACTACAAAAACAACAACACCTCCCCTTCATTTTACCACAAATCTAAGCCCCATCCTCACATGCATCTAGAAGTGTTATAACGGGTATTTCATCAATAGATATATCTTTTATACTGAAAAGTATATAGATGGTAGAAATATCTATAATAATAGGGTTTGTGTTAAGGATCAACTTTCAACAAGTTTGAATTTGACTATTATGGCAAGTTAGAAGAGTTGATTGAATTGCAATATCATTGGGTACAAAATACAGTCTTTTTATCCAAATGTTATTGATATGATACTAATAGAGAAATTAGAGTAGATCCTCATCATGGTTTGGTCAAAATTAATAAAAGAGATAAACTTAACAACATTAATGATATTTTTGTATTTGGCAAACAATGTCAAAAGGTATATTAGAAATACACTCATTCCTTTAGAAATGATAGTAACATAGTTGATTGGTTATATGTTATGAAAATCAAACCTATAAGTCATGTCCAAATTGTTAAAGATGATAAAGATGAAGTAACTGGAGGAGAAGAAATATTTTAACTTGATGAGTTAGGTGACCCCTATCGAGTGGCTTCATCTATCAAGTTAGAAGAAAATTTAATTTTTTTATGTCACTGAGAATACTTATGTTTATGTTGATTTTGACAAGTTAAATGATATATTAAGTACCAGTGAACATATATAAGTGGATGAAGATGAAAAGACCAAACAACTTCAATTTAACGAAAATGATGATGGACATGAAGATAATGAAAATGAACATAAGGAGGATTCAAATTAAAAAGGATTTTAATATATTTTAGATATAAAACATCATTGTGTAATTAAGATATTTGTTTTTGTTTTATAATGCATTATATTTTTTACATTTATCAAACGTTTATTGTTGTGGTTATGGTCTTAATGAATAAGTTGTTGAATAAGTTATGTTGTTGTTGTTTAGTTAGCTTAGATAAGGATTATAACCAATATATAAGAAAAGAAATTAACTTCAATGATGGTATCACTAGCAGGAATAATTAAAATTATAAATAATTAATAATCGGTGAATCTGTCAGTGATTTACAATAATGGTAAATTAATGACAGACTCATTAATGGAAGTTAAATGGCTGGAGAATTATAGAGAGTTTGGCAAGAAATGCATGAAATTAGAATCGACTGACAAATTGACTGACAGAGTAAAATCCATCAGTGAAATTTATACTCACCGATGGACTCTAAAATAGTTGGAGAATGACATAGAGTTTGGGTTAGAATTCATGAATTTGGTTTGACCGATAGAAATACCAACACATGAAAATTCATCAGTGAATTTAGGGGTTTTAAGAAAATTTCAAAAATTCTTGAAATAACTGACAAACTCACTAAGGAATTCAAAAACATTTGTTGGTGAGTCCATCGATGCTTTGCTGAAATGGTAAATCACTGATGAACTCACCAACATAATATTTTATTGGTGAATTTAAACCCAAATATGTCAGACAATCCCAAATTGTTCCCCATTTCCCTCCCTCTCTTTCCTCTCCCTCTCTCTTCTACTAATGGTCGAGGTTCTCTCTCTAGAATCTATTTTAGATAACTCAACCTAACATCAACGATAGTAATATTAGATCAAAAGATATTACAATGAAGCTCAAAAAGATAAAGATGTATTCTTGCTTCTGATTGGACAAGTAGTTACACATTAAGTAAGACATTTAATCAAGCAATCTATATACCAAAAACAAAGGTTTGCGCATAGAAAGTCAAGATTATAACATTACCTAAGTGATTTCTAAAATTTCTTTATAATAATCAATCATTCATGAAGAAAGTAACTTAAAAGAAATAGCTATATTTTTCATAACGATGATTTGGTTGTATGTTCTAAACTACTTATAAATGTATGGGACGTTACAATCCAAAAGAAGCACCAAGGAGCGTATTCATGATCACCTGAAATTCCCCAAACTCATGACCACATCTCTCACAAAGACATGTGCTAAGGTGTTGGCTGTCATAAAAGGGAGACACTTCCTATAATATTTGCCATCAATGAAAAGTGATTCAAACAAAAGAAACCCTAACATGTTCTGTTTATATTTACCATGATCATGGATGCAACACAGAAGAGTGTCATGCACTCATAAAAGAGATAAAAAGATTGATCTTCAAAAAATACCTACAAGAATTTATGAAGGATAAGATATAATATGATCAAACACGAAACAATGATCATGATACACTACTTTAGATAAGATAAATCTTAGAAATCATATATCTATTGCCTTTTGAATTTTCAAAAATAAAACAGTGCATCTCTATGTCTCCAAACACAAAATGTCTTCATGAAATTTCCATGGAAAAATCTCCATTGAATCTCCATTATATCTTCAGGTCCTCGTGATCAACTGTATTCAGGTCCCTATGACCAATTGTCTTTAAGTCTTTATGACTAATCGTCTCTAGGTCTCTTTGACTACTTTTCTCTAGGTACCACGATAAATTCCCTCTAAAAGAAAAAAAAAATCTCTCAAGAATTCAAAAAATAGCAAATATTCAAAGGCATGCCTATAAAGGCAACATTTTTATGCATGGAGATAGCCAAAATTTTATAATGTAAGTACTTTATCCTCCTCTTTAGCTAGAAAAAGTCTT
>Ga0325403_1004826_pt1 | contig 12603 bp, 14 predicted proteins | sample PopdelMetagenome_19_FD_205665 | JGI IMG/M metagenome (GOLD analysis project Ga0325403, IMG submission 205665) | Populus deltoides microbial communities from Bellville, Georgia, United States - Xylem-PdKOR-R4 | ecosystem: Host-associated > Plants > Phyllosphere > Stem > Wood/Secondary xylem...
AAATCATATAATTTTTTTTATATATAAAAAAACAAATCATGTCAATAAAAGTAATAAATTATATTTAGTAAAATGTTGAAACCAATAAACAAATAATTGGATAGCAAATCAAGGAAACCAAATATTTAATTAGTTATTCTTTTTAAGTTATTAATTACCGAACAATTTTTATAATTATAATTATAATTTCTTAAATTACTATTTTTTTTCATAAATTAAAAGAGAAGTGAACATATGCTAAATAATAAAAAAAAAATTTCATTAATAATATTATTTTGATAAAATTTGGTAGAGATACAAGAAGAAGGGAACGAGACTTATCATTATATCATGCATAATTATATTTCTTAATATTTGCTTTTCTAAAAAAATTACAATAGTTTTGAAGTAAAAAATTCCATATAATGACTTTATGCGCATAAAATCGCATAAAAATACCTTGATAGAAACCACAAAATACCATATCATATTTTATTATATGTATAAGAGTAATAGAAATAAAATTTATAAATTAAAAGTTGAGAAATATTTAAAAAAAAAAAGGATAACAAAATGGCTTGGAGTCTTCCTCGCAGATGACGTGTCGTTCAAGTGGTCTTCTTTGTTGGACCAGTCAGATTCCATCTAGTACCATAATCCAGCCAGGTTCAGCAACGTCTAGTGCGTTATTTTTTTTTGTTTTGTTTTTACATCAAAAAAATGCTTTAAAACACTTAATTCTTCTGAACTCAAATATAACCTCAAAAACTATTTTTAAATAATTAATAAACACAAAAAATTATTTTAAAGTTTGTATATCTTAAATCCTTGTTACTCTTAATTCTGAAGATGAAATGATTTAATTTTGGTGTAAATTGTTTTTTAACATTGAGAGCTTCCGTCTGATAATAGATTTGGCTACTCTCTCTCTCTCTCTCTCTCTCTCTCTCTCTCTATGTTTTTATTGCAAAATACATCAATGCAACGACACTGCATTGATGTAATCACCGAAGTCACTTTCTTAAGCAGGCAGATGAACTGGACTTTCTCTCTCAGACACAAGGGCTGATGGCTCTCTCAAATATCATGGCTTCCGTGGGTAACCAGGGCTTTCATTACAATCAGCAAGCAAAGTAGACTTTTTGACATATGAAAACAGTATTATGTTCAACAAAAGGAAAAAAGAAAAACGTGAAAAACTGGGCTATGGTGGCTTGGCGTGTCGAGCAACCCTTCCTTCCATCATTTCCCCCCTCTATTTCTTCTGTCTCTGTTCCATTCTCTTCTCTGTCTATTCAATCAAGATTGAACAGATACCCAAAGTTGGAAAATAAGCTCTTTTTTTTCTTTTTCTTTTTTTCTGGGTTCAATCAAAACTTTGTTATACAGAAACTGTTCATCAACAATCAAGGAACCTGAGAAAAAATGGAAGTGCTACTGTCTTCATCATCTCCTTTATCAGTTCATTCAAGATTGGCTTTTTATGCACTTAAAAAACCGAAAGATCCTACCATTGCCTTTCACTCTAGCAACAGCAACGCAATATCCTCTTCATTTTCTTCTTGTTTTGGCATCTCAATCTCACAAAGGCTACAAAGCAAGAAGACCCTTTTTTTAAAACGTTTCAATTCCAGCAAAAAACGTAGAATTCTTCAAGTTTCTGCTGTTTTTGAGAGATTTACAGAGAGAGCAATAAAAGCTGTGATTTTTTCTCAGAGAGAAGCAATAGCTTTAGGCAAAGATACGGTTTTTACACAGCATCTTTTGTTGGGTTTAATTGGTGAAGATTGTGATCCAAAAGGGTTTCTTGGGTCTGGAATCAAGATTGATGAAGCTCGTGAAGTTGTTAAAAGCACTTGGGATAGTGAGAGTGATAGTGTTGATGCTAGCGAGTCAGTTTCTAAAGAAGAGAGTGGTGTTTCCCCTAGTAATGTGCCCTTTTCTATTAATACTAAGAGGGTTTTTGAGGTTGCTGTTGAGTATTCAAGGGCAATGGGTCATAATTTTATTGCACCAGAACATATAGCCATCGGTTTGTTCACCGTTGAAGATGGAAATGCAAACAGGGTTCTTAACAGGTACTTGTTCTAATTGCGAACGCCTTCTCATTTTTGTACCTTTATTGGAGGGTTAGGTTTTCTTTTCCTTTTAATATGGATTCCTTGGTCATAGTTTGTAGTCATAATTGAATGCAGTGATGGGCTAACATGTTTTCTTCGACTTAAGAAGCAAGAGAAGAAGCTAATTTATGATATTTTAGAAATATTTTTGTTTATAAATATATTAAAATAATATTTTTTTTAAATTTATTTTTGTTATTAATATATTAAAATAATTTAAAAATAATAATTTTTTTATTTTTTTTTAAATAACTTCTGAAATGAAAAAACAAATATACTTTTAATTACAAGAAAAATCTGTAGTTTATGAACATATTGGCTTATGTTTGAATGAAGTAAACTACTTGCATTGATGGACATTACTTGGTTTTCTTGGTGGGCCTAAATGGATGTGATTTCAGATTTGGGGTTGATGGCGATCACTTGGCTGCTATAGCAGTCACCAAACTTCAAGGGGAGCTTGTGAAAGATGGAAGAGAACCATCTGTGGAATCAAAAGGAAAACGTGAGAAATCTTTTTCTAAGAAAGCTGCTGCTTTGAGATCCTCTGGGAAATCAAGAGGTGAGAATTCTGGTTTTTTGGTAACTTTTAATTGCTAGAACTGACTCATTGAGTAATTTCTTTATGTTTTCAGATAAGAGTGCATTGGCCCAATTCTGTGTGGATCTTACTGCCCAAGCAAGTGAAGGACTCATTGATCCAGTAATTGGAAGACACTCTGAAATTGAAAGAATTGTTCAGATACTTTGCCGTAGAGCGAAAAATAACCCCATTCTTCTTGGTGAAAGTGGAGTTGGAAAAACAGCCATTGCCGAAGGATTAGCAACTAGTATCGCACAGGCTGACGTACCTGTGTTTCTCCTGGTATCTTTCTTCTGAACAAACTATTGTTCCTGTGGTTCTTTTAATGGTGTACTATCATCCAGATGTTCTTGTTTATGCTTACCTTAAGAAAGCTCTGTTTTGCAAATCTGCTTAGCTTCTTGTTTTATACACAGGAGAAGCGTGTAATGTCCTTGGATGTTGGACTGTTAATTGCTGGTGCAAAGGAAAGGGGAGAACTAGAGGCACGAGTTACTACATTAATAAGAGAGATACTGAAAGAAGGTGGCTCCATTTTGAATTACATTTAGAAAGAGAGTGATTTCATTGTTGCTCAGTCATGACATGTGTACTTGCAGGCAACATCATTCTTTTTATTGATGAAGTGCACACACTAGTTGGGTCTGGCACTGTCGGAAAAGGGAACAAGGGATCTGGCCTCGACATTGCTAATTTATTGAAGCCATCTCTTGGGAGGGGTGAATTTCAGGTAATTTCTCTTATTAATTATGTTTTTCTCTTATATGATAATGTGAATGCTTACCTACTACGTAAGCATATCATGCAATTTTTTCCTAGATGCTAAATGCCACCGATGAAAGTTTCAAAGGTTTGATACAAGCAGAAAATGCTAAAACGGAAAGAGGCTGTCGGTTGAAAATTTACATAATTGCCGAGGGAAAATGTTGATCACTGAACAACAAAAGTTCATTTATTTACCTGAAAAGTCAACACGCAATGCGGTTCTTTTGAGTTTAGTAAAATGAACTCCAGCAGGCAAATAATTATTGTCATTGATTCTTATTACAAAGATAAGTTCGAAGACTACTTGAACACTCCTGAGTTCCTTGTCTCTTAAAAATGGGATGTTGCTTCCCTAGCTTTTCCTGGCAGACACTGTAGTTATTAGGCAAGCATCACTTTATTTTATTTTATTTTTAATTTCAAAATTGTTATGAGGATGGCACCTAACCAAATCCAGTACCTTGTGCATGATTTTGATACTGATGTCTTTTAGTTCAGTTTTTAGACATTCAGTTTGTCCTTCCCTTCAATTTTTTTTGTAGTTTTGGGTCCATAATATCTTCACTGTAGGAATATTGTTGTTTGAGTTAATTGATCAGGCTGAGAGAACAGACAGCAGATAGGAAGTTCTTTGTATGTCTAAACTGTGATCTCTCCAATTTTTTGTTCTCATAGGAAATTTAATTGTATCCTTCATGTGTGAACCATACGTGCATTTCTTGCAGTGTATCGCATCCACAACAGTTGACGAATACAGAACTCATTTTGAAAATGATAAAGCATTAGCAAGGAGATTTCAGCCTGTGTTGATTAATGAGCCAAGCCAGGTTGATTTCAAATATACACTGTCATTTATTTTTGTGTATGGTGTTATTTGTTTCCCAAGTCTTATTTGAACTTTGTGTAAAAATGTTTAGGAGGATGCAGTTAGGATCTTGTTGGGTCTGCGACAAAAATATGAGGCCCATCACAACTGCAGATTCACTCTTGAAGCCATAAATGCTGCTGTGAACCTGTCAGCAAGATATATTGCTGATAGATATCTTCCAGATAAAGCTATTGATCTCATTGATGAGGCAGGAAGTAGAGCTCGTATTGAGGCCTATAGAAGGAAGAAAGAACAAAAAAGCTTTATACTTTCAAAGTCGCCCGATGATTATTGGCAAGAAATTAGAACTGTCCAGGCCATGCATGAAGTGGTAATAATATTTGTTTCTATGGTTACCATGGTACAATTACATAATTTCATGATCTGTTAATTACTTTGTTAGTTGTCATATGTCTAACAACAAGCAGGTTCTGGCAAGTCGGTTGACAAATGATGACAGTGCTTCCAGCATGGATGGCACTGGAGAATTTACTTTAGAGTCTCGTTTGCCGCCTGCATTAAATGATGATGAGTATGTTGTTTTTCCTTGAAGTTCTGTTGGAGCCTGGAGGGATAAAAGCAGCAGGCCTGCATTTATCAAGCACTCACTTCTAGTTTAATAATTATCTAGCTGTGATTCTTTTCAGACCTCCTGTGGTGGGGCGTGACGATATAGCAGCAGTTGCTTCACTCTGGTCAGGAATACCAGTTCAGCAGCTGACTGCCGAGGAAAGAATGTTTCTGGTGGACCTTGAAGAGGAGCTTAGAAAACGAGTTATTGGTCAAGATGAGGCTATTGCTGCAATATCTCGAGCTGTTAAGAGATCCCGTGTTGGCCTGAAGGATCCTGATAGGCCCATAGCAGCTATGCTGTTTTGTGGACCAACTGGGGTTGGCAAGACTGAACTAACAAAAGCTTTGGCTCGAAGTTATTTTGGATCAGTAAGGCCTCAAACTATACTACACAAACGTTTTTGGTTAAAATCCAACTTCAAAGATAGTTTTTCTTCTTTATACGTTTTGGCTATTTTGATATGACGCCAATGCAGGTTTTCAGCTGAAAGAAAATACCATGTGTCTAAATTAAAAGTCTCTTAGATATTAAGCATTGAATATAAGAAATCAAACTATATTGCTTTATAACATCGTGACTTGAGTCGATAACAAATGCACTGGACAAATGCAAATCTGAATATTTTGGGAATTACAACATTACCGTGGCATTAACTTGAATACTCTGACATGATTACTGTCTTTTAAAGAGTAGTTTAGAACCCTCATTTCTCTGTTTTCAAAATTCTTATTCACCTCCTCTTCTTTCCTGACATTATGGTTGCAGGAGTCAGCCATGCTTAGATTGGACATGAGTGAGTATATGGAACGACACACTGTGAGCAAGTTAATAGGAGCACCTCCAGGCTATGTTGGTTATGGTGAGGGGGGTATTTTGACAGAAGCTATTAGAAAACAGCCTTTCACAGTGGTTTTGCTTGATGAAATAGAAAAAGCCCATCCAGATATATTCAACATTCTCCTCCAATTATTTGAAGATGGCCACCTTACAGATTCTCAGGTTGGTAGTAACTGTAATAAATTTGTTTCACATAAAAATATTGGCATGCAAATTATCATGAGTGAGACAAGACAAATATAGTTCCATCAACTATAAATTTCACACTAGCCAAGTTTCCTGTTCATTTTTTTCTTAATTGATACCTCCATTTAGTCTGTTATCATAGAAAGATTGGGTTTTACAGGGAAGGAGGGTATCATTTAAGAATGCATTGGTAGTAATGACCTCAAATGTTGGTTCTACTGCCATTGCAAAGGGTGGGCGCGTCTCCATCGGTTTCATGATTGCAGATGATGAGAATTCTTCTTATGCTGCAATAAAATCATTGGTAATGGAAGAACTCAAGGGATATTTTAGTCCAGAGTTGCTCAACAGGATAGACGAAGTTGTGGTATTCCATCCCCTTGAGAAGGCTCAGGTTTGTCACCATTCTTTTTCTGTAATTTGTTTTTCCATGGACTCCAATGACATTTGTTGTTGGAAGGCTGCAGCTTTACTATACGTCTCTCTGCTGTGAAAGTTTATATGATAAGGAATCCCGAGTTATATCATTTGGTTCCCATTTACAAGCCTTTATCTCTATTCTTTTTTCCTTTTTGGTGTGGTCTCGCCCATGCTGGATTCACCTTTTACAAGTTTGAACTTAAAATTCTCACTTTTCAATGAATCTGAATCACCTAGGACTGTGGCTTTGAGCAAACATTAACATGATTAGACTTCAAAAATACTTGTTTTACATACTCTTTTTATTTCAGACGCTCCAGATTTTGAATATTATGCTGCAAGACGTGAAAGAAAGGCTGATATCTCTTGGAATTGGGTTGGAGGTGTCAGAATCAATAAAAGATATTGTATGCCAGCAAGGTTACGACCAGTTTTATGGTGCCCGGCCTCTCAGGAGAGCAGTTACTCAAATAATCGAAAACCCCTTGAGTGAAGCATTCCTTGCCGGAGACTTTAAGCCTGGTGACACAGCTTTCTTTGATCTGGATGCTTCAGGCAATCCAGTTGTCTCGCATTGGTCAGCTATGAGAATGCACTTGTCTGAGACAACATCAACCTTCTAATCTTTGTTTATGTTCAAATTTTGTATGGTTACTACAGGTGAGTATTCGATTCAACTGTAAATAATTAGATTATGATAAATATTCTTTAAATGTCATTAGTTTCAGAAAATCATTTACCACTCATCATTCTTCAGAAAGTATTTTCAGTAAGATAAGCATCGTTTAATCACAGCAAGTTATGAAAGAGTAATTTACGGGGTAGCTTTGGCTGCACTCTGTAACTGTTTACGAGCATGCCAAATTGCCAATCTTGGCTGGTTCTCTGTAAGAGAATGGTGAAGCTCAGGAGTAGGAGCACGCAAAGCGAGCGAGGAGGGATTGAACTTGAAGCTTAGAGTCCGAAGTGTAAATGTTGTACGAGAAAAATTGGAGGGAAATAAAGAGCTGGCACTCTTTCTTTCTTGCTGCTCACTGTTTAGTTTCTTCCCATATCTCTTGTCCAGTTTTCACTAAGATGTATTTCCAGCCAAAGAGTCATTTTAACTAGAAATCAAAGATAACTTACTTTACTGAAGCACGAGCTACTTGATCATTTTCTTACTTCTACATAATTAAACCAGAGTTATGAGTTAAAAAAGTTATCTCAAATTAATAAAAAAAATTAAAATAATATTATTTTGATTAATTTTTTAATAAAAAAATTAATTGGTTTTTAATTGAGTTTTATCAAATTAATTAAATCTCTAATCAATTCAAGTTTTTAATTGAATCATGTCAAATTATTTGTTCTTCTTACAATTGATCTGGTCTTAGATCAGCCAGATCTCAAGAAATTTAATTTTACAATTGATCTGGTTTACGTGTAATAATATTCCACAAAAACTGTTAAAAATCCAAACATACCGAACGAAAAAATAATTTCAAAAACAAAAGGAGTTCGTGTCATTAGGATATTTATTTACCAACAGAAAAGCACCATATTGCAACATTGTGGAATCTATAGGTACCAAAATGAAATATTTCTGAATAAATTTTATAACTTTATTAGGGCCTCTTCCCTTTCCATATTAAATAAAATCATATCAGTGATTTACCAGCACATAATCTCGCCCAGCCATGGCCACGCCTTCCATGGCCATTACTCTCAATTCCAATACTACCCCTATTAAACAGGAACACCAACACTCATCACCTCCGCCTCCACAACAACCACCCGTTGTCAAAACTGACCCACCGGATCTCCTAATCGAAATAGCACAACAATCACCTTCAACGCCCAAAGAACCTCAATTCTTGAAATCAATTAACGACCTAACCAATTTATCAGCCGCAATTGATACTTTTAAACGACGGTACGATGAGTTGCAGAGTCACCTCAATTTCATCGACAACGCAATCACCGCCCGCTCCAACGAACTCGAACAAAAGACGCAACGACTGCAACAAACTCAAACAGAAAAAGCAAAAACGCCGTCGCCTGAAATTGTAGCTGAAATGACAAAAGTAACGGAAACTGAAACCGCTGCTGCGGCAGCACCAGCAACGGAAAAACCGGAAATAAGGAGCTTGTGTCAAATGATGTGTGGAAGAGGGTTGCGGAAATATGTAGTTTCGAATCTAGCCAGTGTGGAGAAGCTTCGAGAAGAAGTTCCGGCAGCATTAAAATGTGCACCGAAGCCGGCTAAATTAGTGTTAGATTGTATAGGGAGGTTTTATTTACAAGGTAGTAAAGCTTATGAGAAAGAGTCTCCGATGATTACAGGGAGAGAAGCGTCGATTTTGGTCTTGGAATTTTTTTTGTTGATTAGTGATCATGAGAATGCAATGGAGGCTGCGGTGAAGAAAGAGGCGGAACAGGTGGCTGTAGCGTGGAGAAAGAGATTGATTAGTGAAGGTGGTGTGAGGAATAGCGGCGAGATTGATGCCAAGGGTTTGCTGTTGTTAATTGGAGGGTTTGGGATACCGAAGTTGTTTAGTGATGAGGATGTTTTTGATTTGGTTAAGTTGAGTAATTCGAGGCAGTTCGCTGATTTGGTTCGAAGATCGCGGTCTCTTGTTACTAGGGTTACTGGTATTTGTTCTTGGTGCTAGTAGTAGTAGATGCTTTAATTTTCAATTAGTTGAAGATTGTTTTTTGCTAAGTTAATTGTAGAAATGGGGTGCAAATATGTGTAGGAATGTGATGGAAAGGAAAATATACCCAATTTCTTAATCATAAAAAAGGAGAATTTATTTTTAGACGGCAATTTAGAACAAATTATGGATAGGATAGGTGGGTAGGAAATTATTTATATTATGGAAGAGGAAAAGGGAAAGAAAGGAACTTGAAAACTATTATGCTACATTTTAAATGCTACATGCTTTGATCAAACTTTTTCCTTTCAAAATTTCCGTTGTTGAAGATGGACCGTCATTTGTTGTTCTTTTATTTTATGATCAATGAAGCATATGTATGATGAACTGGACTCTAAATTTAGTATGGAGCACAGCAGGTGGTTCCTCTAAAGTTTGTTGTGTTTATAGTTTATAAGCTCCTAAAGTGATGAATTTTTTTTTTGTTTTTTTACTAAACACTATGAGATCTATGCCGAGGGATTTTAGACATTTTATGTAGACTATTGGTTGGTAGTTGCTTATATTGATTCTAAACGCAGCATAAAATATTTCTTTAAAACAATCACTGAAAGGGCTAGATTAAGGTGTGATTCCATGATGAACTTAGTTTATGAATGTTTACCGTTGCTGCCTTACAGTTACCATTGGAAATCATGATAGTCAATACTTTAATTCAAACTGCTTAGAGTAGCAGGTCTGTCTCTTTTGAGAGAATCTCATACCATGACAGATCGCAGAGACAATCTTCATTAGATTCTTTTTCCATCATTATCTGTAGGTTGCAGCTCTATCTAATTTCTGCTACTTTTCCATGGTACTGGAATGTGAGAGAACTGAATTAAAATTTATTAACAAATGCTCCTATGAAATTAGTTTCAAGAGCATGCTTATTAATCATCATACCTGCAAGTTAATATTTGCTTATAATCGAGCCTCGTTGAAGTGTTTCTTAGGTCAGGGCATTGCTTTTTTTCACCCTGTTATGGTGATAAGAAAAATGTTCTGAACCTTAGTTGCAATTTTCCCAGCTTCATTTTCTTGTCTTGAAATATTTGGAAGCAAATGAAGCAGGTAAGTAATATTAACAACTAACTCTAAAACTTCACTTTCCACTCTCAATATATAAATGCTGTTTGAAATGGCCTTTTGGCTTAGGGGTGGAACATAATGAAAGGATTCAATGGCTCGATGTAAAGTGACCTGCAAGATATGTTTCAATCTTCTTGTTATGTACCTGAGAAGGTAGATTTCATTTTCTATGTGCTGGGTTCTGCAAATCTGCAGCATTAATTTCTTCTAATAGGCATGTATCTGGAGAGTAAGAGTGCTGCCTGGTTAGCATCACCAGTGTTGATCATGAGGGACTGGAGGATGAATTCATGTTTCTGAGAATTGGGGAATGTAGTCTTACTTTTTGATACTTGTCTAGGGTATCCATTTGTTTGTATGTGATTGCCATTTCGTTCTGAATTCCAAGAAGTTAAATTTGATCTTATTTGTCCATCTGTAAGCATTGTCTATTATCATGCATGGTCTCTTTCTTTTATTTTTTAGATTTTTTTCCAACACCATGCATGAACTTATGCCATACTATGTTTGACTACTGCAGATATCATAGAGGGAATGATGAAGAAAGGAATGAAAATTGAAGCCGTTGATGTGGCTTGTATATTTGGAATCGAGGACAAGTTTCCTGCTCAGAATCTATTGACTTTAATTTTGCAAGAGTCTAGAGAACCATTGAAGGGTAGAAAAAGAAAAGCAAATAATTCACCTGCAATACAGTTAGAGGTGATTTTGCGCTTTAAGTTTAAAATCACCATCCTCTTTGCTTTGGTAATAGTGCAAGGCATATCATTAATTTTATTTTTTATTTTTTTACAGAAAGAGGCAAAGGAAAAGCAATTGATTGCTCTGAAATCTGTTGTGAAGTTTCTTGAAGAACACCAGCTTGACCCCACAAAGCTTCTTCCTGGTTGGCAACTTGAAGAAAAGACAACAGAGCTGGAGAAAGATATTGCTGATCTGAATAAAAAAATAGGCAAGCTGCCTTTGTCAAAGAGACCGGAAAATGTGAATGAGGTGACAAATTACTGGAAGAGTCAAGAAATAAAACGTCGACGACTTGCAGAGAAAGGTTCACCCCTGATCTCTCCAGGTGTGAGGTTGCCTGATCAAATAGCTGCTAGCTACATGAATGGACAGAGCTCATATAACAGTGTGATGCGACTGAATGGTGGATTCCCTGGTCATGTCAACAACTATCCTGCTGGCACATCTGCTATGTATGGATCTAGTATAGGGCCTTTTCCTGAAAATGTTCTGGGCACATCAGCAAGTGGAATTGGTCTGTCAGCTGCATATGGTGGATCTGCTGGAGTTCACAGGGATATGCTAGTTGATGGGACAAGGCAGATAAAAGGTGGCAATGTTCCACAATATGCATGGCATAGGGCTGGGGATACGGCCCTAAATGATGGGTCAGTGGGACATTGGCATCCTGCATCTGGTTTGTTTGGACAATCATCATCAATACAAGGCTTTGGAGGTTTGCTGAATTCCCCACCTGCTGTTGCTGCTAATGGAAGCTCAGCCCCAGACCTGTATGGGTTTGCTGATGCTCCCTCTCTCGCTGCTAAGCAGGGTGCAGCCTCTGATCTTTATGGGTTTGCTGATGCTCCTACTGTCGCCTCTAGTCAGACTGCAGCCTCCAATCTCTACAGGTTCCCTGGTGCAGTTGCATTTGGCAGTACTCGGCATACTGGTCCTTTGCCTCGTGGCTTAGGATCCCACCATTCATCTTACATGCGATAAATAAGTTCAGATCTTTTCGTCCTTTTAAGTTATACATGACATCTAACTTTCTTTACTGCAAAATTCGGTGGAAACATGATATCTAAGTTGCTACAAGGGAGCTCAGGATGTTAGATTTCTCTATCATTGCCTTGGGTTTTGACTGTAAAGCGAACACAAACCTTCGCAATAAAAATGGATGTAAATAATGAGTCTGTCTGTAGACTACGCACTTCATTCTCAACGCTGCAGTTCATTCTGCAAGTGCTACAATTCTTAACTTGCGCATCCTTGGCTTTCTTATTAAAATCATATGTTTGCATTAATCAACTGATGTCTCTCACAGCTAATTACTTGAGACATAGTGTAGTGGACTACGCCATTTATCTTCTTCATAAATGGATGTCTATATTTGATCAAAGTAGACTTTCAGAAACACATTATGATTGTGAATGCTCACATCAGCTTTCCAATTGGTTGCGAAGCATTGAAGTTTGAGATCGAGAACCCAACAATCTGGATTGTTGGCATCGTTGGAAACTTCAAAAAAAAAATTGTGAAAAGAAAAGGAAGCCAAAAACCATCAACAGCAACATAATGATGGCAGCAATTTAGATGGTTTGATGGAAGGTTTTGAGCAGCTATTTTCAAACCAAGAGAAGAAAATTCAGGCTCGAACTGAAGAGAAAGGAGGAAAGAAATAGAAAAGAAAATCCAGATTTCACTCTCGAAGGAAAGAAAGAGAATCAAATTCAGACTCAAATTAAAGGAAAGGAGGGGAATTTATAGGGAGAATGATG
>Ga0325403_1004827_pt1 | contig 12600 bp, 16 predicted proteins | sample PopdelMetagenome_19_FD_205665 | JGI IMG/M metagenome (GOLD analysis project Ga0325403, IMG submission 205665) | Populus deltoides microbial communities from Bellville, Georgia, United States - Xylem-PdKOR-R4 | ecosystem: Host-associated > Plants > Phyllosphere > Stem > Wood/Secondary xylem...
GCAGTATGTCCCGGAAACATGTCTAACTTTGTACAACTTTGAATCTTCTTGGAACAGATAAGAGAGCTTCTGAAAGAGTTGGATGGTGAATTCTTAAAGGTAATATAGAATTTCTCTATTTATCGGTTCATCCTCATCTAATTGGATTGTGGATATAATAAGAAATAGCTGGAACATCATGAAATCAGTGTCTGAGGCAATTCAAGATATATAACTAAAAGGTTATTTAGTGTTTGGGATAATGATTAATCAATATATTCAATTGCTTGGATTTCTTCTTCTTAATTTAAGGAACTCCAAGCTTACAGTAGAAACTTGAATACCTGCAAAAACAGTCTTAATCAAGGGATTTAAGGACCCTCTGAACATAAAGTCAATATATTTATAAGAAATATATTAAATTGGTCAAGACAATAAATGATTTAAAAAAAATCTTAAATTCAAGAACAAAAATATTATTTGTTCTTGAGTTTGAGTTTTATTTAAGAAGATTTTTATTTTACAGAAATCTTAAACATAAGTTAACTTAACTCATCATGAGGTTTTATTTTCTTACTGGGTTTTAGTATCACATCAATGCATGGAATAGAATAATGGCACAGAAATAAGTGATCTAATCAAGCAGAGTCCATGAACTTTGTTTGCGAAGGGGGGCTAGAAGAAAGTTATTCACTATCCTTGTAGTTGTTTTTGTTTTCAAGACTTGAGGCTCGAGACAACGTAAAAAGGATGTTATCATGGATGCTCTACATGTAACCAAGAATATGGATACACTTCCGAGTGTTATTTAACTGGTTTGTGTTTTGATGTTCTCCATTGTAGGTTATTTTTTGTACCGAAGACATGATTCCTCGGTCGCTATGGGAAGCAATGAATACAAGTCAAACAAATTTGGAAACTGTGAAGGTTGGTTTTCTGAACATGCTGCCTCCAGCAGCCCGTTCTTATTCCTGCCTGTTTATGATGCATTTAGCTAGCTGGGGATGGTTAAATACTTGGGTCTCGTGAATAGTTTTGGTGGAAAGACCAGCAATTGGAACGTGGAAGAACATGTTCTTATTAATCAATATCATGAGTTTGCAAAAAGACAGATAGCAAGATGAGTTGATGAATAGAGAAAATCAATTAATTGGCTGTATTTCTCTGCCCTATGCAGGAAGTATGTCATTTGTTAATACTGTCAAACTTTGTGTACTGTTTTAGAAGTTGCCTGAATTTATTGTATCCTGTTCTGCAGATTGCAAAGTCACTGCCACGGATCTGCTTCTTGTCTGGCCTTAGTGGGGAGGAGATGATGATGTTCATTGATGCTTTTCCAGAAACAGGTATTCCATTGTTTTTCTTGATGAAGTAAAATTAGTTTAATGCAATTATTAGTTTGACAGTAATATAATTCTGACTTCAAATCATAGTCATGTCAGAAGGTTTTAGTAATCGTTGCCATTAAAAAAATTGTTAGTTGCATGGTATTGAATTGATTGGACAGGATTTAGCATTCCATCCTGTTTTTTTTTAATGGAAAATAATATAGCACGTCATTCAACCCAATTAGCCAGAAGAGATCTCCATCTTCCCCTTCATGGATGGGGGCGGTACATGGGCGTATCGTTATTCTTGCACGTAGCAGCAGCATGCATTATGCAACAGGCATAAACCTGCTCTTTTGGCTATATACAGGACTAGAACCAGCTGTGTTTGCAGCTCTTGTTCCAAACAGTGCTGACAAACCACTCGAAGAATTAATAGAAGAAATTATGGGGGACCATGAAATGCTGGTGAGCTGATCTTGCTAGTTTTGATAAACTCCTGAGCAAGCATCTCCATCTAAGTTCTCACCAATGATACAATTTAATTTCCTGCGCAGGCTGCAAATCAACCTGGCTCAACAGAGGCAAAATCAGACTCTACCTGAAGGCTCGAGATTATTTCTACTGTCGTTCATGGGGTTTTCAGACAATAAAGTTCTCTTTGATTGTGATTTCTGGGGAAAAGAAGTCCCGTTTTCTCCTCATCAGTCGAGGAAGTTCTTTTTTTTTTCTTTTGTCAGAATAATAGCATATATTGAACCTCCATTGTTGTTAACCAGAAAGAAAGGGAGAAACAGAATCAATAGCAAAGTCCGGTTTTCAATTTTACCACTCAGGTTAATATTTCCTACTTCCAAAAGCATGTAGACAGGCATTGTTAGTAGCAATTGTACAGAGCTCTCGTTTTTTAAGCTCTGAATAGGAAGCAACAAAATAGATTAGACACTAGTGAAAAATCTGAGAGTCTATGAAACAATAAGAAAATGGACACCAGTGCGAAGTCTGACAGTGTATGCAACAGAAGTATATGTACTGATCTTTCTACCCAACGTATTACAAACACAGATTTCACAGTAGTGAACCCTTGTATCTGCTGCATCTTTGTGCTTTAGCAAGATCACCTATTTAAAATTCTGGCTCCAGCCGAGGCAGCTCCTTCAGAAAAGCTACGACCAAAGACGTAAAGAAGGATCTGTCAACAACCTAAAGTTGGTCAAAATCTTCAACAAAAGAGCAAGAATTCCAAAGAAATCTCAAATCACATGCCAAAAACAATTTCCAAAGCCTTTACAGCGTGAATACTATTTGATTAAATTTGGATGAAAGATGTGATAATACCAAACAAAAGGATAGCACAAATATTAAAAATAAAAAAATAAAAATTATTTTAATATATTTTTAATTAAAAAATACTTTTAAAAATAACATACATCACAATATTAAATATATATTAAATTAATTTGACAATCAACATTTTTTTTTTTAAAGAGATGACACTAATTAACCTAAAGTATAAGAGAAATGGCCTTATTTTCGTTCTAATAAGTAGAGAGTAATGAGTTTAATAATTTACCTAGAAACGTAAACAGTGAAAAGGAAAGGAAGAGGAACAACAGAACATTATATACTTTAATTAATTTATTTTCATAAATAAAATAGTTTAATTTACCGTGTGAAAAAATGCCTCCATTTTTATTTTTTTGTTAAAAACAAAAAAAATCTTATCCATCAACAAACTCAGAAACAAATTTTTTTTGTCTTTTCATGGCTTATGTCGTCAACTGTGTAAAAAACAGATAAAAAGATTGAGAATTTTTGGTTCCACTCCTACCGACGCCATATATTATCAAACCCCCAAAGCTAAAATACTGTCTAGCATCAAGCAAAGTTTCAATCTGTTATGGTCCATCGCTGAATCTACAAGAAAAGTTGGAAAGATTTAACTTCATGAAACAAGAACCTGAAGGTTGTAATTATTTTCCACTCCTGGGTCTTCCTGTAAGTGATTTTCGCTTCCCCCCCCCTTTTTTTCACTGGGTAATTTCTTTTTATCTAATTCGATGTTATGAGAACTGGGGTTTGTTTCTTGTGATTTTCTCACGTGGGATTGGATTTAAATGTCTGATATTTGGTTTAATTTCGATTTTCGTGTTGTGTCGTGCGTTGTTGAGAAAATGTTTGACTGGAAGCTGTTTAGTGGGAAAATCATGGGATGTTTAATTTCTCAATTAAGAATGAGCTGTAATATGCAATTCAATGCAGAGAAAACATGAACAGTGGTGAAATAAGCATTAAATGTGACGAGGAAGTTCTTAACTTGAAGCAGAGAAAGTGGAAATCAACTGAAGAAATAATCTTCAATGGTCAAAGAATGTGTTAGAGAACTATTTGATATTGTTGTACTAGTATACCCTTTTCATTTGAATTCTTTGTTTCTCCACTCTGAGTGGCAGTTGCATTTGTAATTTGTGACAAAAGCAGTAATGAACTGCCACTGGGCTTTGACAAGATGCATGGATTCTCCATGGTTGATGGCTTTGCGGAGATAACTGAAAGCTTGGCCGAGATGATCAAGTATGTGGCGAACGAACCCTCGGTAGGGCTTTTCTATATTCAGCAGCATACTCAGAATGCAGTTCCGAATGTCATTAGGCTCATGAATAATGTTGTGGAGAAGTCACGTGAAACAAATTTGCACACTGAAGACTTGGAGGATTCTATCACCGTGGTGAAGTCAATGAAAGAATGTGGTTTCCCTGTTGCTGATGAGATGAGTAGAGACATCAGGACATCTTTAGCAATATTGTCAGCTAAACAACCAAGAAGAGGATTAATCAATAGCCCAGTTTCAGGTTTCCAGATGGGAAGAACCAGCTCATGGGGACCAGGCACTTGGGGTCGTAATGGAGATGATGCCAAGAAGGATGGCAAAAGAACGAGCAATTACTTTTCAACTAAATTTAAATCTGCCAAAGAAAGGGCAAGCAATTTCAAGTGGCCACCACGGGATTCAAAAGAATCAACCACAAACCAGGCAGAAAAACCGTTGTCTTATCCCAATCCATCACAATTGGTCGGTATCTCTAGTTCATCTTTGCCTGCTGCAGAACTTGATGAACTGCCCTTGTCCAGTCTAACTGCTGACGAGCAAGAATTAGATAAAGAAAAGGATCAGGTTGGTCCACCTCATAATATATTGTTGGTAACAGAAAACCACAATGACTTCCAGGCTGATAAGGAAGCCAAGCTAGAGGAGTGGTTGCGAAAGACTGCTGACAACCAAGGTAAAGTGCAATGGAGCAAATGATGCAGGTGGCTTTTCCTTCTTCTTCATCGAACATGTCCAATGCCATTGCTTCTCAAAAAACCTTCTGCTTGTATATCTGTTGTTTGTGCCTAGTGAGCTTAGAAGTTATATTACACGGTTCATCAAAATACTTGTCTCGTTTTGGTTGGTTTCACGTAGCTTTAGCGTCTCAGGTTTCTTTTATTAACTTTTTTCTGTTTTCTTATGTAATTAAATGTAACAAGAGAGATCTTCTGAATGATTGCCGCACAAGGTAAAATCTGGCAATAGTACGCCCAAAAGTAAAATCATTATTTGTGAAGCAGGATTTATGCGTATACGCTTGCTTCCAGCAACACTCCTGGTACAAGCTAAACATTTCCAAAATTGTACTGTATTTTTTGGAACTTATCCCGCAGGAAAACTCCAGCTCCCATTTATTACGAATACGATCTTGGTTGTTGCTCAAGCCTGGCACATCTGCAAACACCCTTGAGATGTTGATGTTCACCTTTGTTGTCCAGATTTGTCTCTTCAGTAGTGTTAGGCAAGATACCTTGAGTCCTAAGTTCGCAAACATTTCGTGCAAAACTGAAGCTGCTTGTCACCCGGGGGGGGGGGGGGGGGGGGTGGGGGGGGGGTGGGGGGTGGTGTTGGGGATCTTGGCAGGTTCTTCCCGGCTGTGTAATACGCTTGAATCAATACTTAGTTCTCCCTATTTATCTGATCTTGAAAGCAAGATCGAATAATAATCAGCCGACTCCAGCTGGCATAAATAGATAAGATAAACCATCGCAAAATATGCAAATATGAACAAAGTAACAGTGGAGGTTGATCATGTCAGCAAGACCAGTTGATGATATTCTGACGATAGTTGAGTCTTCTCTGGTGATAAACTTGTACAGTGAGATCGATCATCATTTGGTTATGTTTTTGCACGAAGAGATTTGATCATCTTCTAGGAGTCTTGAACTTCATTAGCAGAGAGCTCTGCGAGGATAAGCACCCTTTCTATGGTGGGATCCGTCCTGAAGTATACGAGGATTGAATCCTAACCACACACAATTTTGTACACAGTTGTGAATATTCACGAAGACTTCTAGCTTGGATTATTCAGAAACTGCAAGAGAGATTTTCTTAACTATATGGACTTATGACACCAATGAAATTCTTGATACTCTAATCTTACTACGATCGAATTTCTTGCTGAATGCATTAACTCGTTAAAAAAAAAAAAGAGAAGGAAAAGAAAGGAAAGGAAATAAATAAATAAATGGGACCAATCAAATGAATTTTTATAAAGCAAATAATTTTATTTTTAACATCAAAAACTTATTCCACTATTTATATATAAATATATAATCTTGATACATGTTATTATCATAGATGGGTTATGTTGAAGACCAGAAACATCGAAGTGATTAATGGTTCAATCACTCCATTAGAGAATCAAGTGTATTAGGTCAAGCAGCTTTATAAGGTTATTCTCAAGCTTTTTCATGGGATGCAGAGGGTACAGCTTCATCTGCTTGCCGTTTTGTTTCTTGGGTTCTTCCTCCTCGTGATTGGTGGAAGCTTAATGTGGATGGCAGTGTTTTTGGGGCTTCGGCCGATGCTGGTGTTGAAGGGTTAATTCGTGACCATGCTGGCAAATGGATTATGAGTTTCTCGGGTTATAGTGGTTGCACAACTATCATGGCTGCTGAACTTGGAGCTCTGCAAAGTGATTTAGAGTAGGCGCTCTCCATAGGATGTGCTCATTTGGAGGTGGAGTCAGATAGTCTGGAAACCACGCAGTTTATTTCTTCGTCTCCAGCTGGTTACCACCCTCGCTCTCACCTGATTAGTGATGCGAGGCTACTTCTCTCGGCATTCCTCAATTCAGGGTCTTGCATACGCTACATGAGGGTAATCGGTGTGCTGATTTCCTTTATAGCAAGCTTGCTTTGGATCAAACTTGGGCTTCTCCCCTTGCCGATCTTGGTGGATGCTCTTCAAGCTGATTTAGCTGGTGCTATTTTATACCAGGAGATAGTTTTCTTGTCTTGCTATAGTTATTTTATGTACCCAAGGGGGAAAAAACTCTATCTCAGGACATTTTGTGCAGGCACGGACAAGGACACAACATCGGTAGCCTTGCAGTGGGTCATGGCAGAGCTAATCAACAACCCAGGGATATTCAAGAATCTTAGAGATGAGACCAATACAGTTTAACAGGCTAGTCAAAGAATCCGACGTCCCAAAACTCTCTTACCTAAGGGCAATCTAAGACTTCACCCTTCAGCACCCTAAATCACACGAGAGAATGTGCTGAATATTGCAAGGTCAACGGTTTCTGATATCAGAGCCAAGACACGAGTTGTAACTGATGTCTACGCTATCTTGAGGGATTCGAATTCATCGGATAATTCGAATGAATCCATGCCTGCAAGATTCATGGTGTGTTTAGAGGGAAAAATTGTGTCCTGGTGCATCGCTTGCTACGATGGTAATAGGGGCTTTAGTGTATTGTTTTAAACCCAAGTTCAATGGGTTGGCCTGGAACCTGTGTAGACCGGTCCAAATTATAGAAAAAATAAATAACTCAGTTGGTAGGACATGATTAATCTAAGCTTGACATCAACCCATTGATTTTTTTTTTGAGTTTTTTTTTCAAAAAGATGTTTTTATTTTTTCCAAACCCATGACAAGGAATTTGCCCCAGGTCAGCTTTAAAGCTATGCTTTGGAGAGTGCTTTGTTTGGAAAATCAAGGACTGGGAGAAGATTGATTCTCTGCCAATTGTGTTGCCCAATGAAATACATGAATTCATTTTTAAGAGCTACCATTGAATTTCAGACAAGTTCAAGATCAAATTGTTCTTTAGGTCTATCACAAAGTCTGTCCGGTGGACTTTCGCTCTGGAGAACCAAGCATGTAATCCCTTGAAATTTAATATATTGATCCGTTTGCCCCCAATTCCAATATCCTTACATTGCCTTTGCAAAATAATAACATACAGGCTAATTTGATCAATTTTCTGGCCATGACCACAGCTATAACCAGTCAGCTCGAGTTGGGACGGGATGAACGAGTCAAACCACCCCAAATACACTTCGACCTACTATACAAAGTACAGGCGGAACCCAAGATGAAACTGGATGGACTAAAACCTTTAACCAGAGGATCACTACCTTTGCATGCATTTAAAAGCACAATTGCAACCGAAGCTAGGTTTTTTTCGCCTGTATTCTGTTTGCCAACAAGCTGTCCATCCTGTAACTGAAAAGGCAAAGTTGAATCAGTTTTTTTCCCTTTATTTTTACAAACCATTACACGGCCATCTTATCTTCAACGTCAGAGAACATTTGACATTGACGATACAGGGTATAGTACCTGATCTGAATCTGGCCACGAGTCTGCACTGACAACCAAATTTAGTACACAGGCCTTTACTGGCAGTCTTCGTCATAATTTTTTTTTTTGACGTTGATTAAGGTCTGGCATCAATGATCATATCTTGTGCTTTTGTGATAGAGGAAGTTGAAGTCAGATTTCACCGTGACTAGCGCTTGCATCATAAAATCTTCTCTCCATCATGTCACAATACAGTTGTGCTGTTTAAAATAATGATGAATTGAACTTGGAAACTATAAATAAAAACATAACCAATTTACCTGGATTCATAAAACCTCCTCCATAAGGACACATTCTCCACACCACAGTTGGCTTGGGGACAAGCTTCATAGAAAGTGGGTAGTTCAGGGGCACTGCCTCTCTCCAAGGCATGACCAAACTGTTGGCCTTTGTCATAAAGCTCCAATTCATTATGCAGTCTTTGAGAAATGACTGCAGTGATGAAGAATGAGGAGTCATTGATGACATCTTGTTTGATTAGATACTGCCATTTTCACTTCTCATTGCAGACACCATCCATTACTCCTAGTGCTTTTGCACATGGAACATGCATCTTCAACAGTTGGGAATAGCACGTACAGAATTCTCCAGCGTCCCCAGTTAACTACTTTAGAAGAAAGAAGGAACAAATTCTGCAACACATCAGAGAAAAGCATTCAAAATGGAGAGCGAGTTCCCCACCAAACAGGGATAGAAATATCAAATCCACAGACAAGGTATTGATACATGTTTGATACACATTTCAATTTTATCATAAAAGAGAGAGAACAAGTAGCATCAATTGAAATAAAATTCAGAAACATGTATCACTAAAATGCATTCAACCTAGTAAGCATCAAGAAAAATGAGTGCTCATTTGCCATGCACCAAGTGACGTGATGAAAAACAATATCAGAAACCATAAAGTTAACTTGCACAAGGAATTCTCAAAATAACCTTGGTGGTAGAAGATAGTTCACCATCCTAGATACTCATCAGGGAGGTGCTGTCTGATCATTCTTCAACATGTATACTTGACTTTGTCCTAACAAAATTGAAGCATTTATTTTAGATTTCCATGATGAGAATAGTTAGAGAAAACAATACTAATGAATGAATATGGACAGAAAAAAAAAGCATCAGTTTACAACCCTTTCTATGGAGTGTAAAAAAGTGTATTTTTCCATAGCTCCTCCTGTGGTTCTAGTGAATATATGTCACTTCTCTCAATGGAAGTGCAAGAACTAAAGTCATCGTATTATATAGGAAATGGATGGATTATATTGATGTTAGTATGAAGTGATAAAAGAGCATTTACATTAACTTGACATAACAAGAGAAGAAGAGGCTCAATATGCATGTAAAGAGTAAACAGAAAAGGAATGATTCACTTCCACCTTGAATCCAAATATACCAAAACTAACAGATTTATTATAAAACTAAAAGGATTTGATATTTACCTGCACTATTCATTTCAGGAGGTGCCTGATTTGTTGTCCGAATTTCTTCGGATGCCTTAGCATTAACCATGTTAGAATTGGGCAGAGGAGCAGGCTTATTGCTGCTGCGCACTATTTTAGCCCTCCTGCAAGATTTTAGTAATAAGAGTTAACAGGGAAAATTCTTAGTCAAATGGTACAAGAAAAATTTTAGAAGATCAAAAGAAACAATAATGATAAATCATCTTCAATCAACACAAACCTGATCAATTTTCGCTTCAAAGTTCCCTTTTGTAGTTTTGACATCCCTTTCCAAAAAAGAAGTAAAATGTTATTTCAAGTTCCACATAACAGACTAACCTAATAATTCGGAGAAAAGAGGAAGTAAACAAATAATGTTTCATCATTTTCACCTGATTTTAGACCTAAAGAAGTAGCAGAAGCTTTGCGACCACCTCTCTCGGCTTTAATAGAAGCAATAAGTGAATCAGCAGTGGGCCCCAAACCCTTTCTCCCAATCAATTTCACTCCTAGCTTCTCGCAGAGATAATTCATCCTCATTTCATCACCCCCTCTCACCTCTCTCAGCTCAAGCACCTGTTGCTTTGATAATAAAGTGTACACATGAAGCGGCTGTTGCTGATTGAAATGTGACTGAAGTTGCTGAAAAAGGAGCTTATTGGAATGGTGTTGATCTGGCCTAGAACTTTCCTGACTCTTTTTCCGTGGTTCATTAAATGTAACCCTTAAAATTGCTGTTGACTTCAAGTCTGGATTATTTCTGCCAAAAATAACAGAAAAACTCCCAAACTCTATATCTGGCTCCCTAAATAAATCTGCAAGAAGGGAAGCACAAGCGTGGGCATTATTTGATGGGCTCGGATTAACCTTCACCCTTAAGGCTCGAGCGCCAGCATACTGAGCTATGTTTGCAGCTTCTCTTAACCCACTGAGAAAAGCTCCATGCATGGTCGCCGGATACCGCCTCATTGTGGCCTCCCCAGCAAAGAAAAGTCTCCCATCTCCCACACTTTCTGCTAATATATCATAGTCATCTCCTGATGCTCCAACTGCAACATTAGAGTAAGAACCAAGAGTAAATGGATCACTACCCCATCTTGTGCAGATAGTTTGGATAGGCTCAGGGACAGTTATTCCTTGCGGTTCATAAATACCTGCATGCATTCAAACTTGAGTCGCATATAAATATTATTTAATCATCTACTCAATATTCAGATTTGCTTTTTATCTTGAAACAGACAATTACAGTGGGCAATGCTACCGGACATGGAAGGAAAGCCAATTTAAATGACCATGCATAATGATGTAACTACTCCAAATGTTTGCAACTAACACACAAATGTGGTATTCTAGAAATTGCAGAGATTTATAAGAAAGAAAAGAGAACGCTACATAAACAATATTTTCAAACAAAAAGTTGAATATATTACCCTTGAGGATCTGAATAACCTGGGTCACCGCATCTGTAGGCGGCATACTCTCAAATGTATGTGCAGCTTCCCCTGCTACTAAAGCAATCAAGACCGGACCACCAGCAACAGTTGCATAGCTATAAAACAAGAAGAATTCCCCTCGAGAGCTTGTATTGTCAGTCAAATGACCAAATGTGTCAAGATCAGTTTCCCAAAACACGCAAGGAAAAAGCATTGCCACCTTATTCAGCAGTCCATATCCTAACCTTTTTATCCCATCAAGCTTCCTCTGTGGCAACTCAGGAATAAACTTGATCGACCCACTCTTCAACACCCCAAGTGGAACTGTACACAGCACCATATCCCCCTCAAAGACTTGACTCCCTGCAATAACCCGCACCCCATCACTCCCATACCTAACAGTATGCACAGTCTTCTCATACAAAATCGGTACATTCTCAGCTAAAGCCTGAACCAACCGCCCATTCCCTCCAGGCAAAAAACAATGATCCCCTCCCATGTCATACGGATCATCCTGGTCCCAAAATGCCAATGATAACTTTGACAACAAACCTGCATTCGCATATTCCAAATTAGCACAATGCCAATTAAACAAATTGATCTCCTCCTTATTCACTGCATCCTCATAAACCTGCCTAAATGTCTCCAATGCAGCCCCCAGCGATACATCCACCGAGACATCCCCCATCAACTGCCTGAGCCTACTCGCTTTATCCAACAACCTATTAAATGCCGTCTCAACCTTCATATCCATATCCAAATCAACTGGTTTCCCATCCACACTATAAAGCGGACACTTATCCCTCACCTTATGCATTGAATACCCCAACTGCCTCGCCAAAATCCCCAACGGGTTCCCCAATGTCCCCGTCAACACACTCCCTCCTAAATCCACCGACGCACTCACCCTATTCCCGGCTCCTCCTTCCATTCTCTTCGTGTAAACTCTCCCACCAGCACGCTTCCTCCCTTCCAAAACCGTAACCTTAAATCCCAACCTCATTAACTGCCTCGCCGCACTCAACCCTGCCAATCCTGCCCCAACAACAATCACATTTGATTTCGTATCCTCCTGGGGAAATTGCTCTTTTATCGACTGCGAAACTCCAAAATTAATATACCCACGCGAAACTAAATAATTATAAGCAGATTCTAATAACCCATGACAATGTTTCGGCACGGAATTAAGAAACATTTCTTTAGTCACCCAAACATTAACATTCTCACGCCATTTCGCAATTATATGATTCCTAATTAAAATGTAATTAACCTGTTCGATTCCGCCGATATTGGTGACCACACGGGCATCTATTTCCTCTTCAGTTAAGGAATCAGCAGGGAATCCAGCAGAGAGACCGATCACGGCTTCGTTTGTTGGATCTTTGTTGATTACTATGATTTCTTCGGAGATATCGGGGATTGGTTGTTTTTGGTGTTGGTTTTGTGAGAAAAATTGGGGGAAGTGAAAGGAGGTTTGGGCCTTTTGGGGTCTGCCGCGGCGGCGTTTCTTGGGAATAGGGAAGGAGAGGAAGGCGTTGGGATCAGGAAGCGCAGGCGCTGGTGCGGGTTGGTTTTGGGTTGGACTAGGGGTGGTCTGGGAAGGGAGAGGAAGGAAGGGGATGAATTCGAGAGGGAGGGAGGAGAATTCTTCGGGCGTTGGTATTGGTGGGTTCATGATTGTACGATTTTAGTTGTTGGTGGTTGTGGAGAGAGTGAAGGAGGTTAGTGTGGCGGTGGCG
>Ga0325403_1004828_pt1 | contig 12600 bp, 6 predicted proteins | sample PopdelMetagenome_19_FD_205665 | JGI IMG/M metagenome (GOLD analysis project Ga0325403, IMG submission 205665) | Populus deltoides microbial communities from Bellville, Georgia, United States - Xylem-PdKOR-R4 | ecosystem: Host-associated > Plants > Phyllosphere > Stem > Wood/Secondary xylem...
CAAGCAACTCAAAGCTAGAATTGATATGAGGAATGCATACCTGAGGGAAAAGAACATCTCTAATACCCAAAATATGCCTAAAGATTGCTTAGCCTGTTCTTCTCTGCTGAGAGAACTTATCCCCCCTATGTTATGAGATTTACAAAGCTATGGTTGTACCTTCCTATAATATTTGTTTAATGATTACGTCCACATAGTAAAGAACTATGACCACCTTGCAAATACAGTCAAATGGCTTAAAAATGTCACGTGGATCTGAATCTGCCTTTGTTGATTGTTAACACCAACTACTGGCCTGACTTTATGAGATTGTCTTGGACAGTGAAATATTGCCAGTGTTCACATAATTATATATTATATATAAAGCTAAACTCCGGATGGCAAATTTTTTTGAAGCTTTTAAATTTAGTTCATGAAATTTTTTATTTTTTTTTACAATTGAGCCCTTTTAAGTTAAAAAAAAACAAGTATATGACCCGTGTTATGAATTTTTTACAATTAAGCCCTTTTAAGTTAGAAAAAAACCCTTTTCTATTTTTTATAGATTTAGAATGAATTTTTTATACTATTTTTAATATATGCAACCTTATATATTTTATTCAATAAATTTTATATGTGTCGATTTCTATTACAAATTAACTTTAATAAAAAAAGTTATTAAATGCAACTAAGTATATGATATTAAATATCTTGATTTACATTGATCTCTTAAATGTTTTGAATTACATTTTTATTTATTGTGCATGATTGTTTTGTGAAATTTATTTACAAAATGGTTCATAATTTATTTAATCTGATCATGCATAAACTTTTCAATTTACATTTATTATTTTCTTAATATAAAAGGCGAGTTAAAAAATTCTACACATTCAAATTTCTATCGTGTATTGATATTTTCAATTTGATCCTAATTCTTAAATTTTTTTATTATTTTGCTTAACTTTTTTATAAAAAATATTTTATTTGTAATTCTATTCTTCACTCCAAGATGATAATATATTCTTTTTATAAAATCAGCTTATGTAATTGGTTCGTAGATTTTATTTTTCAAAGTATGAATCTACATTGACAATCAAACTAAATTTATTTAATATTTGTCAAGGCTGAAAAGGAACAAGACAAAACAAGTTACACTGAAAGTCAACTTTCAGCAATAATATCTTGGACTACTTGTAGTTGTATTCATATATCAACATTATCATCAGTGTATTAATTGTCTTACAGCTGTGTATTCTTGAATTCAAAATCTTACATATATTTTAAAAACCCGTTTATTTTTTATTTATTCCAAATTATTCTTTTATATATTTTATTTTGTTGATATACCGATGTCACCAATAAAATTTAAAAAATAAAAACTATATTATTTTAATATATTAAATAAAAATATTTAAAAAAACATCTTTATTAAATTAGCTTACGGCGACAAAAACGCTGCCCTCCAAAAAGATCACGAATGAGGTAACCTGCTTGAAATAACTTAGCAACGTACAAATTAATCATACTATATATATATATATATATATATATATATATATATTCAACGGTCAACGAAGGGGGAGGGTTATCTGTCATGTCAGTAGCCTAATCCTTTAAGGTGCAAGGAAGAAAAAAACAATGCAGGAGCTCTTGGCAGAATGTGCACTGGTGGGAATGGAATTCAACGAGAGACCCTTTATTAATTAATTTAACTTCCTTGCGGAGGGGAGCAGCGTTCCTGTTTGTTTTTATATTTTAAATTTTTTATAATTTTTTTATTTTAAATTAATAGTTTTTAAATGTTTCATTAAAAATAATTTTTAAATAAAAAATATTTTAATAAACGACCATAATCATTCTTCCAACCAAATCCACATCAGGAATCCAGAGAATGTGGGAACGTGATCACCTTTTGAAAAGAAAATCAAGAAATAAACAGGACAAAGCCTTAGCAGCATTAATTAATGAAGAATAGCAGCGTTGTTTGTTGTAAAATCCTGCTACAGTTCGCTTGGAAAGCTGCCCAGTCAAAGGCTCGATCCACAACTTCATAGAGAGAGATGTAAATACGTGTTTACATGCATGTGGAAGTCTCAGTAGTTGACTTCCTCTAAAAAAAGATAAACTCATCCATTAATAAAAAGCAATAGATAAATTCTTGAGAGAGAATATATAGAATTGAGAAGGAGTTACTTTTCACAGAACTCGAAGCGTTTTAGATGAAACCCCAAACTTAATTATCAAATTTCTTACAATATCAGAGCTTTCGAGAAAATTACCTCACATGGAGAAGAGCAATGCAAGAACAGGATTTATTTTGTCGACAGAACACTCCACAGACCAATTTCGCATTCTTCACGTTACTCGGCCAGCACCAAATGCAATTCCATGCTAATTCAATGGATTTTAACACGCAGTCTCCTAATACTTGATGAAGTCATGAAAACACTTCACATGAAAATCAAGCTTTCCATGTGGTGAGATGCTAGGCCAAGACATGTGGACTTGAATATAAGGTTGGTGTTTTTGTCCAGTATACTATACCTGAAAAATAAGTTTTTTCTGGAATGAGAGACTCTTCAATGCTAAATTCAATATATGTAGAAAAAAAATGAGAAAAATATACAACATGAAAGCTTATGCTCATGGGTGTTACATGACACTCATAAGAGTTTGTACTTTGAGAGAATTTGCCAATAAAAGCATTAAAATAGTTTATGCTTGTGGGCATTACGCGACACCCATTTTAACTCCTTTGAACTAAAAAAAAAAAATGCATAGAGATGTGTGTGTACCAGATACAAGTTATTAAGCTGGCATTTTTTGAAGGTGTGGGCAAGACCGAGCAATATGGGTTGTTCGGACTTTTTCCATGACCGAGTAGCACACGCTGCTCTGTTAGAGAATAATATAAATCATATCCTGGGACCTTACCTAAAAGTTTAAGCTATTGGGTTGAGATGGTTCTTAACATGGTATCAAAGCCTTGATGACCAAGTGGTTACGAGTTTGAATCTCACAATCCCCATTTATTTGATAAAAATTAAGCACAAGGTAAAATGGACCTGTGCAAGTTTCAAGTCTAGAGGGCTTTCACTTGAGGGTGTGTGTTAGAGAATAATATAAATCATATCCTGGGACCTCACCTAAAAGTTTAAGCTATTGAGTTGAGATGGTTCTTAACATGCTCGACCTTTGGCTTATGACCAAGCAACATTGGCTGCTTTACCATTGGCCAATGATTGAGTAATATGTGTTGCTCGGTCCTGGGCTTTCTATTGTTTTATTTTTTTGGGAAATTTGCATCATCATTTGCCTCCCTAATCTTTTAAACATATATGTTAGAAAGATTTAACTAGCAGAAGTGACAAAAGAAAACTTATTCATTTTGTACTAGTGATGTTACCTTATGAGAGTGTTACTGTAGGTAGGTGTTTGAATGTTGGCCTTTTATTTTGTATCATGAAAGACTTTCTATAATTTTTTGTCAACGTTTCTAGAAGAGAGAGAGAAAAATTAATTGTTTTGCTTTGTTAAAAGTAGTGTAGTAGTAATAAGAAATAAGCGCTAAAGTAACTAATATGGTTTGTGTATGTGTTTAGAATGTAAGGAAGTGTTTCTTTGAGTAGTCACAAAGAATGGAGAAGAATCATTGATCCTTTAAAGAAAAGTGGTCACAAGGACCTGGAAAAGGACCCCTACCCTCTTGTACACATTGGAGACACATATGAAGATTCAATGAAGACATGTTTGGCAACTTGGAGATCTAATTGTGGAACTTTTCATGGAGACATGTTTGGTAACTTGGAGATCTAATTGTGGAACTTTTCATGGAGACAGGTTTGGAGACATGGTGATTTCGCATGTGGAGACTATTATGGAGACAAGTTTGGTGATTTTAATAGAGATTTTTTGTTGGAGACATTGAAGATATGGAGAAAAATTATTTCTTTTATTAAAAAATCCAAAAAAAGGAGATACAATTCCTAGGACTTGTCATAACCTAATATTTACCCCCTTCAAAAACAAGAATTTCATCAAAATACTTCGCAAACAAAATTTGATAGATTTTTGCAAAAAAAGAAAAGAAAAGATAGTTGCTTAAAAACGATCAGTTTTTTTTAAAATACAATTAGGAATAAAATCAGACAAATGATGAAATTTAAAAGGTAAAGACTAAGGTAGAGCAAATACATAAGAGTTAGGAATAATATTTTAAGGACAATTAGAGGCGTGATTGAAGAAAAAATAAAAAGGTTGAAACTTGAAGAATTAAAAGACCAATGATCAAAATGAAAGAGATGAAAAAAATGTAGTCTTATTAAGTCAATCAGGGACTTGATGAAGGAGAAAAATTGGAATTTAAAGTCAATTTGACTAAAAATACACAAATTAGAGGACCAAGGACTACATTACAGAATACAACAAATAATAAGGGTTTAATTAAGTTTGATCAGGGGTGAAATTGAAAGAAATTCAAAGATTTAAATCTAATTTGAGTAAAAATTAAAGATTTGAAAAATAAGGACCAAAACTAAAAAGGCATGAAAATTCCTAGACTATAGTGCATTTCAACCCTGAAAAATGATGTTGTTTTCTATTAAATCCAAAATCATAATCTAAATCTAAACCGAAAACAACACCATATCATTTTAAGTGAAATGACATGTTTCACTTAAAAATAAAAAGAAATCCAAAGATTTAAATCTAATCTAAGTAAAGATTGAAGATTTGAAAACTAAGGACCAAAACTAAAAAGACATGAAAATTCCTAGACTATAGTATACTTTAACCCTGCAAAATAATGTTGTTATTTTATTAAATCCAAAATCATAATCATAATTTAAACTAAAAACAACACCGCATTATTTTAAATGAAATGACTTGTTTCATTTTAAACATTGTCCTTTTGTTAACCGAGGAACAAAAAAAAATGACATTGTTTCAAAGGCCATAAACAAAACCTTATTCCTCATGGTAAAAAATTAACCCTTGTTGGGGGACCAATTTTGACACAATTCTACCATTGATGTTCTACCTTTTATGGACAAGCAACACACCCAACACTCTCCCTAACACCCTACATGCAATCTCAATTAAAAACTTTGTATTTCTTAGCCCTTAAACCATTGTTAAACCATACTGAAACCCTTTACCCATTAGCCTTATTCCAGTATAATTGAGTTGGATATGAGTGAATCAATGGTTATGATTTGTCTAGTAGAAATGCCTTAAAATGTTTCTAAACCCTTGTAAATAGCACCTAATCTCCATCCACGAGAAAAGAGAAGGGAAAAAAAGAAAGGGGAAATGATAATAAAAAAAAATGAAGAAAAGAGATAAGAGTAAGAAAGATTGATAGAAAAAGTAAAAGTACAAGAACTTTGAAATGGTGAGGAGAGACCAAAAAAAGAAAGGTTAGAGAGAGAAAAAAAGAATAAAAAAGAAAATGATATGGATATAGTTAGAGAACAAAAAGAAGAGATGGAAAAAGAAAAAGAAAAAGAAAGCTGAAACATAAGATAGACATAAGGAAGAAGGGATAAAGTTTAGAGAAAGTGGGGGGAAAAACCTTGAGTTTTATGAGAAAAAAAACTTGTATGGTGATGTTGAACTTTATTCTCAGGGATAATGACAACAATGGTCTCTCCTATTAATAATGTTTATTCCAGTTCATTCATTGAGTTCGAGGCATACAATAGTAACAACAATAATCTCAAGTAGTAGCAACAGTAGCTCTTAATAGTAATAACAATCTTGGTTTGAGTAGAAGCAACAAAAACAAATTCTGCAGCAGCAACCACCCTTGTATAATGACCTTTTAGGCTTTATTAGATATAACAATTTCACCTGAATCTGATAGGTGCCGACCAAAACTACTCGAATGGAAAAGAAAGTTTTTGACCTAATCAAGGTCAGGTGAAACCCAAAGGTAAAAAGTTAGGTTTTTGATTGTGTATATATACTTCTCTACCCGATATAAACTCGATCAATGCATTAATAACTTTAAAAGTTTTTTAAAAATCACATTTATACCAAGCTATATATACCACTTAAATTTGGGGGTTTTCAGCCGTTAAGCTTCTCTAATCCCTTTCTCTTCCTCTCTTTCTTGTGTGTTCTTTCCTTGAATTTCATCTTCTCCTTTTTAATATCTGTAGAATATCTTATTGGAGAACTCTATGCTTTCTTTTTTCTAACTTAGAAGAGTTACCTACATGTTTTTAGGGAGTTATAATCAAGCTCATTATTTTATGCAAAACACTAGTATCTTTAGTTGTGAGGTTATCTTTTTCAACTAGGACTCCTTTTGTATTTGGTGACTTAGATTTGGTATCCATGCTTGCCTCACCCAAAAGGCTCTTTAAAGGATAATGTCACGGGCTCTTTAAATAAGGGTGTTGTTTTCTTATGCTCTAGTTTGGGACTTTAGTAATAATTTCTTCATTCTTCTTCTCTCCCTTGTGAGTCATTCATAACAACAATAATGGAAGGAAACCAACAAGCATGCACGGATGTGGGTTCTGTGTTATTTGTATTGTAGATGAATGAGTTTTTTGGTCAACTTCATCTCTAGTTCAACCAACATCATAAAAGCTTGATCCACATAAGGTTATTTTAACTAGGTCAATCATTGCCAAGATTTTCTATTTTCTTAAATGATCTTTCAAGAAATGATCTCAACAGTATTTTTTTTTAGTCTTTTCGGGATCGTGGCGAACAATAGCCAAGTTATAGATACTCGATAAATGCTTAAAATCTAATACGATTGAGTTTCAGGTATCAAATACCTATACTTATTGGTTTTTAGGTCAGATATGAATTAAGATTTTGAATTTATGTTTGATAGTGTCAAACCTGACTTACGAGTACCCATTACCATACATAAACTTTATGAGCGTGTTCATAGTATTTTCACCACACACTACCAGAAATTCGCTAAATAGCAACTGATTTACCGACGGAATATTTCTGTTGGTAATTTGAGGTCGAAATTACCGATGAACAATATTCCATCCGTAATTTAGTCGGTAACTACCAATGGAAACTTTCCGTTGGTAGTTACCGACTGAATTACGGACGGAAAAGTTTCCATCGTAAAAAAAAGTTGGGTCGCTGACATGGAGGTTTTGGCGGTTTATTTTTTCAGACGGGATCACCAATGGATTCAAAAAGACAGCATGTACAACGACCGCCATTTATATTGCCGACGAAATCACCGACGGATTTGAAATGACAGATCCGTATGGTGACATGTCAATTGTTCCGTTAGAATCATCGACGGTTTCACCGAGGGAGTGTCCGTCGGTGAAACCGTCGGGAAAAGATAATATATGTCCAATCTGTCGTCCCTCTCCTCCCCTATTTCCCCTTCTTCTTCCTAATCCTAACTCTCCCCATCTGCAAACAATCAGCCTCCCTCCCTCCAAACAAAAATCTCCCTTATATCAACATAACAACTTATATTTCTTGAAGTTTTGTGGTCACAACATCTGTGTTCTGATTTACGGGCTTTCCAACACTACGGCCGACAACTTGCAGTCGACCCGCAGTGTTTCAACCGTTTAGAGCTCCCAATCAATACAAGCTCCCAATCTAAGGAGTTCGTGGCCTTGCAGCAACACACAGCTCAGCTCACCGACAAATACGACCACCTATCAGCGGAGTACGCACAACTCAAAGCATTTCATGCACAACAAAGAATGGAGTCTGAGCAAATCAAAGCGTCTCAAGCATAATAAAAAGCGGAGTATGAACAACAAAAAGCGGCTTATGAACAACAAAAAACGGCTTATGAACAGCTTCGCGAAATGGTTATGAACATGGCAAATAGTGGAACATGTGCGCCTAATCCTTTTTGGCCGTATAACCACCAGCCTCCTCCTCTAGGATCTCCTCCTCCTCCTCTAGCTCCACCTTTATATTAATTTGTAATAAACATTATTTACCTTTAAAACTTCATTTCATATTTTTTTTGAAACATATTCAGTTTGTAATGAATATTATTTAACTTTGTTTTTTTTTATGTTTAATATAAATTTTATTTGCATAATTGGTTTGTATTACAATTAATTTATATAGTTTTATATTATATATCCTAAATAATTTTTTAAAAACAAATTTAGAAAAAAACTATTACCAAGGATTTTACCGACGGATTCATTCGGTCGGTATTTTAAACACTCATCGACAGACTTACTGACAGAATTAATCTATCGGCATTTAATAGTAGCTGCCACACTTACCGATGAATTTACAAACGAATATATTCAGTCGGTATTTCATACACTCACCAACACCTTTATCGACGGTTAGTAGCCGTCGGTCAATCACGATATCACCAACGGACTAAAAATCCGTCGGTATATTTCAAGCGGGAATCTTTTTTTTTGGCGCGCAAATTCCGTCTGTAAAATCATCAGCAAATGGTTTTTTTTGTTTTGCCAACTGATATAGCGACGGAATGGGGAATTACTGATGAAAGGAAAGCCGACGGACGTAATTCTTCAGTAAAAAAATTACCGACGAACTTCTAATCACACATCGACGGAATTTATCCGTCGGTAAAACTGTGAAATCTTGTAGTGATATCATTTAGTTTTATTCTTAATAATTTATTAAATATGACACATATCACTTACAATCCTCTTTTCACATTCGAGTGATTGATAAATTATAAAATATCTTAAGTTTTGAACTTAAATTAAGTAGAAAACCAAAATAAATTATTTCCTATCAAAAGCAAGCTAGCTAGCACAATACCTTAACAAGTTGTTTGCAACTAAATTGCATATGAAATTGAATTGAATTCAACATGTTATTTGAATTCGATTGATAAAATGTTATAATTTTTATGTTTAAAATAAAATATTAAACCATGTAATTGAATTTAATTATATTATTTAGAATAATTATGAAAATAAATTGAATTATCAATATTAACTATTTCATACTCCAGTAATTTCTCTTTGTTACAAATAAAAAACATTTAAGTGGACATGCAATTATTGTTTTCTCTGGTTCCTTTTTTCCCCTTAATTTCTTCCCTTGCCCATAACATGATGGGGTCCTTTACCTCTATTTTGTCCCTTTTCCTTGCCTATGAAAAAAGTATGAATTTTATAACAGTAAAAGATGAACGAATTGTCAACAATATGTTTTATTTTAAAACTCAGAATAATATAATAGATTATACCTACTTCAGATATAAAAATGCAACCAAGCATCTTTCATTAAAAAAAAAGAGAGAAATGTATCACACAATCACACAAGAAATGGTATAGAAATTAAGAAAAATTATAATAATGGGTCAAAACATATAATCATATAATCTTCAAGTATTCCATAGTTAAATGAACAATTGGGCAAAACTAATATTAACAATTTTCATTACTCTCTCACGATCAATGTTTGCAAATAAAATGAACAAAAGAATGAGGGGTGTAACTTAACTAGTCAGGTTCTAAGTTTATTTTTTAAAAGTTATCGATTCGAGTCCCACAAACCTCAAAGCCACTAAAAGCTTACATGGTCATTAACATCAAGGCTTGTAGAATTAGTCAAGGTGTGTGCAAATTGACCCGAACACCCACGTTAATCAAAAAGAAAAAACAAAATGAACAAACAATTGTTTTTTTTGGTGTATATCATGTTTGATATCATTTATTGTAATCATTTTAAAATATTATGCTTTCTCTTCTAAGTTTTGTTCCCCTTTTGATCTGTAAACAAAGAAAGATACACTTTGTATTTGATCAAATGATAGAAACCAGGTTCTGGAAAAATTTGTGCCAGCAGAGCCATGCTGCTATGAACTATATATCTTTCTGAGATTACTAATATGTGGGCATGTGCATATAATCTTCCTCTCATACTCGCATTTTGTTAAGGATACTATGATTTTTAATCCATTAGATGTTTTTTTTTTCCATGTCATGCATGCATTTTATTGTAAATATAATGGAAATATGAAATATTTCCATATTCCTCGTGTAATTTGTAAAAATTGATTTTTTTTAATTAACATAAGTGTTTAGGTTAGCTTGCGTGTATTTCAATTAATTTTACGGGTTCTGAAATTAATGATTATATAATATTTAATAACCCTGAAATTTAGAAGATTCAAATTAGTAATTTTAAAAAATAAAAACTGATTTTTCCTGGGCCATGCCTATTAAAATGCATTGGACAATTAATGTCGGCTTGAAGTTATAAATAGAGACTCCATATTATGCATATTTACATTTAGTTCAATTAGTATGACCAATGTCTTTAGAGTTTACCAAGGAGCTTGAAAATAATTGTTAGTACAAAGCAGTCAAACAACTAAAGGAAGGAATACAGATATTCAATTTTGTAATGATTGAGCAATTTAAGATCCAATTCTAATCCCTGAAATAAAGAGGTTACAAAAAGACAAGGAAAAAGAGATAGTACGAGGGTTTTCTAGAAAATAGGGTTTGTGTCGGTAATGATATTTTTATACTATTATTTTTAATATTAATTCAATAAAAATTACTGTAGTAAATCAAAGGATATCTTTAGTGATTTGCTTTTGATAATTTTTTAGTAAATAAATTCCATTTGAAATTCAAATTAACACCCTTACAAGAATTTCAAACTAAAAAAAATGATTTAATCATTTAATTTAAGAGTTCCAAATAACTTGTAACAAAATTTAGACGCTGTTTGGTAATGTGGCTGCGGGTGAGATTTACCCGCAGCCACACTAAATGCTGTTTGATTAAGAAGAAAAAATTGTTTTATGATGGTAGGACCCACTAAAATCTTAGCCGGACCGCATATTTTGCTACTTCTCGTAGAGGAAAAAGCAAAACAGTGGAGTATGGCTCCATTGTTGCACTATTCACAAATTGAATAGTGCGGGTGAATTAATTCACGCGCACTGTTCACGTGAACAGTATAGATGAATTAATTCACTCGTACTATTTACGCGAACATTTTTTTTTTTGAAAAACAGTTTGAAAATTTTATTTTTTCTTGAAAAAACAGTGCAGTTAATTGATTTTACTCACATTGTTTATGTGAACATGAACAATATTATTTTTTTTGTTTTTTTTTAAAAATTAGTTTAAGGTGAATTAAATTTACTCGTACTGTAATCTCAATTTTATTCCTGATAATATTTTACCTAATTTTATTGCACGCTCAAAAAAAGATGGATGAAACTGTAGTTCTTGTCGAATGACTTTTGTACATAATGAAATTGTAATTTTTTTAAAAAAAATGTGTTTTACTTGAAAAACTAGTATTTAATATTATTTAATAACACTATATAAATTAGAAAGATATCGCATGATGACATAGCATTTGTGGAATTTGATCGCAATTCCAATTATGTTCTTGCCGGGTCCGACCCAGTTAAAAAGAAATTCAGTTTTTATTTTTATTTTAATTGTGTTTTATTCAAAAAATTAAAAGGAGATCGCTTGATGACGTAACAAAAAATTCAGTTTTTGTTGTTGCGCGCTTAAGAAACCATGGAAAATATAGTCATTGTTGGATAGATTTCGTATGTGATGCCATTGCATATAGTTTAATGGAATAATAAAAAAATATTTGATATCAATATTATTTATTTCATGATGTAATAACAGTAGTTAAATTTACAATATTTAAATTAAAAATCATTAATATTAATATATATATATATATATATTAATTATTTTATAACCTCAATTTGAAAAACATTTTTTTAACCAAACACATTAAATTACTTTTTATTCAACCTCAATTTCAACCACAGTTTTAACCAAACATATATTTTTTCCAAATCAACCTCAATTAAAAGTACTTTTTATAAAACAACTTTTTTAAAACCACAACCACAACAACAACTTCAATACCAAACACACTCTTAGATCAATGAAGAACTTGAAAAGATGTAGGATGACATCATGTAAAACTAACCTAGTTCATTTCACGGGCAAGCATGATTGTTAACTAGATTAGGCGTGTCAATCAATTTTTATTGCCTTCTAACTAGGGGTGCAGCTCAACTAATCAGGTTCTAAATTTACTATATAGAGATCACCAGTTCGAGTCTCGCAAACCTCAGGGTTATTGGAGACTTACATGGTCGTTAACTTCAGGACCCGTAGAATTAGTCGAGATACATGCAAGCTGACTCGAACATCCACGTTAATAATATATAAAAAAAAATTTGTTGCCTCCCTCCCATCACTTGCTTCCCTTAAAAAACATCAAATAAAGGAAAAGGTCACCCATTAAGGATCATAATGTAATTCATGCATATTCATTCAATCCGACTTACATAAGATGAGTATTTTATGAACTACTTTACTTTATATATATATATATATATATATATATATATATATATATATATATATATTATTACATTTAATTTTAAATTTGCCCCGAATTTAATTTGAAATATATATTTATATTTATACAACATTTAGATTTTTTACGCATATATAATTTAGATTTGTTTATTCTTGTTTTTTTTTCAAAACCCTAAAAAAAAAAACAAAAATTGATTTCAAAACTGTTTTTCTATTGATCACTAAGATGAAGTACCCTAAAAAAACCTAAATTAATTTGTTGTCTCTCACGACCAAATCTCTTGTCTTTCTT
>Ga0325403_1004830_pt1 | contig 12598 bp, 10 predicted proteins | sample PopdelMetagenome_19_FD_205665 | JGI IMG/M metagenome (GOLD analysis project Ga0325403, IMG submission 205665) | Populus deltoides microbial communities from Bellville, Georgia, United States - Xylem-PdKOR-R4 | ecosystem: Host-associated > Plants > Phyllosphere > Stem > Wood/Secondary xylem...
TTTATTATCATCACAGTTTTTAGCAACAACAACTTTTATTGTAGTTGAAATTCAAATTAATATCAAGTAAATATTTTTTTTCTTTTTAAAGAACTACAAGATGGTAATTTGTGAAAAGAATAAATAAAAAAAATTAGAAAATTATCCTATTTTTTATTCAGGAATTTAACTAATTTTTGGTAGAATAAGAAAGCTTATGGATTAAAAATGATGTGCAGCTACTAAACCTTTATTTCATAATGATGATATCCCAAAAAAATTCAAATAGCTTAAAAACAAGGCTTATATGTTAGATAATTAGTTAATCTATTGATTCTAGCAATCTAATCCATTCTCATTGGTTAAGGTGACTGGTAGCCAATACCTAGTGTCTAGTAGGCCAAAATGGCTGGTGACTTGTAATTGTTAAATGTCCCTTTAGGTAGATTTGGATACTCTCATATGCTTAAGCAAGTATCTTTTTAGAGAGAGAAGAAAATGATATTTTAGAGACAGATGCTCTTAAAATATGTATGTAGTAGAGAATAAAAATTATGAACCTGGAGCTTGAAAGATTCATAGGGTATTTTTAGCCCATGAGTCTCGTCCTTTTATGGAGAGGGTGGGTTATAGTGTAATTTTACCATAATAGTATTAATGAGGGATAAATATCCCTTAATCAAGCATTAATAAGAGAAAATATCCCTAACATATGCATTAATAAAGGATAAATATCACTTGCACAAATATTAATACGATGAAAATATGATAGAACATTGGGAGATTTTTTATATACTTAAGAGTATATGGAAAGTAGAATCCAAAATGTACCTGAGTTCATAGAAGCTGAGCTGTTTTTCTAGGATGAGCCTTTTCCCCTAGGCTAAGCCCATGCATTGAGCTACACTTTTCCCCTATATTGATCCCATAACATTGGATTATTCCCCTAAGCTGAGCCTATATATGATGGGTTTTTTCCCTTAGCAGAGCCCATGACATTGGGCTCTTCCTCAAGGATGAGCCCATGAGGACTGAACTATTCCTCTAGGTTGAACCTATGAGAGTTGGGCTCTTCCTTAACTCTGAGCCCATGGGCGGTTTGGCCCAGGTATATTACTTGAGACCGTGAGTTTTTAGACTTCAGGGTTTTCTAGACCTATTAAATTTGAGTTTATAAATAGTCATCCAAGTCTTTATGAAATATATACGCAAAGACTTTGTAAAAATATCTGGTACGATGAATTTGTTGAATTTTTTATATGAAAAAAAGGGTGGAAACCCAGGTAATATACCAGAGAGCCCGTGTATAAGGGCATACAACATGGTTGAAAAATAATTTCTAAGCATGTAGAGGGGAACAAAAAAAAAAACCTATATTGAAAAACGTTTTCTAATAGGTGGAAAGATCCATAGAGAAGGAGTCCATACCTAGAAAATTTCTAAGAGGTAGAGGGGACAAACCCATGTCGACGCTCATACTTAGAAAAATTTATAAGGGATAGAAGGAAACCCAATGAGGGTCAGCCTATACATACAAAGTTTTCTAAGAGGCTGAGAGAACTCGAAGAGGGTAAGCCTTATACTTAGAATATTTTTTAAGAGGCCGAGAGGAACCCGATAAGGGAGGGTGAGCCTTATACTTAGAAAATTTTCAAGTGGCTGGGGAGAACCCATGTCGATGCCTATACTTAAAAAAAATTTTAAGGGACGGAGGGGACGGACTCATGTCTACGTTCATACTTAGAAAAAAAAAGACAGAAGAAAAACCTTATGAGGGTGGTGTTATTGCATTAGAAAGACCTTCAGTCAATCCCTAGGAAAGTGGATAAGGGGAACCCATGGTGATGCCTAGATTTAGAAAAAATTATAAAGAGCGAAAGAGACGGACTCATGTCTACATCCATAATTAGAAAGATTTATAAGGGGTGGAGGGTATAAACCCATATATATACCATACTTGGAAAATTTTCTAAAGGATTGAGGGAAACCCAAGAAGGGTAGTGTTATTGCATTAGAAAGGCTTCAGATCCATCACTTCCAATGAGAGTTATGTTATCACACTAGCGAGGCTTCAAATCTATCCCTTTCAAGAAGAGTTTGCAATCGCACTAGGGAGGCTTCAGATTCATCCCTTATAAGAAGAGTTGTGCATCGTAATAAGAAGGCTTCATATCCATCCTTTTTAATGAGAGTTGTGTTATCGCACTAAGGAGACTTCAGATCCATCATTTCTAATAAGAGTTGTACAATCGCACTAGGGAAGGCTTCAGATTCATCCTTTTTAAGAAGAGTTGTGCAATCGTACTAGGAAAGCTTCAGATCCATCCCTTTCAAAAAAAAATTGTGTTATCGCACTAAAAAGGTGTCAATAATGATGTCCCAAAAAATTTAAGTAGTTTAGGAGCAAGTCATATATGTTGGATAATCAGTTAATCTCTTGATTTTAGCAATTTGATCTATTATTTCTAGTCAAGGTGATTTGTAGCCAATACCTTATAGGCCAAAGTGACTTATGACTGGTAACTGTCAAATATCCTCTTTGGTAGGTTTAGGGACTCTTAGATGCTTAAGTAAATATATTTTTAGAGAGAAGACAATGATATTTTAGAGAGAGATGCTCTAAAAATATGTATGTAGTAGAGAATGAAGATTGTGAACCTGGAGCTTAAAGGATTCATGAGGTATTTATAACCAATGAGTTTTGTTCTTTTATAGAGATGAGAGGTTAAAGTGTAATTTTATCATGATAGTATTAATGGGGGATAAATATCCCTTACACAAGCATTAATGGGAGAAAATATTTGTAACATATGCATTAATAAGGGATAAATATCAATTTCACAAACATTTATGTGATGGAAATATGACAAGTCATTGAAAGTTTTTTTTATATAATTAGGAGTGTAGAGAAAGTAGGATTTAAAATATAACTAAGCTCATGAGGGTAAGGTTCTTCCCCACGTCTAAGTCCATGGGCATCATATTGCCTGAAATCATGAGTTTTAGGCTTTTAAGGATTTTTATACCTGTTAAATTTGGATTTCTCACATAACATTAATGGAATTAGAAAAAAAGAATTTGTTAAAATGTAAAAAAAATAGAGGGGTCATGATGTTTTTTATTATGATTATTATATATCATCAATCTAATTATATATTTTAACAATAAAAGAAAAGAATAATATGATATTATGATAACAATTATTTTTTAAAGTATATTTCACTTGAAAATAAATTAAAATAATATTTTTTATTTTAAAATTTATTTTTAACATCAACACATTAAAATAATTTTAAAAAATTAAAAAAATTAATTTAAAGATTTTTTTTATTTTCAAAAACACTTTTACTTGTTTTTGGTCTTGTTTTGAGAATTACTAACTATTATTATTATTATTATTATTATTATTATTATTATTGAACAAAATGAGGACCAAGTACATAAGACTCCATGTAGGAAGTACCTAGTAGTGTTTATCTTTTTCGTAGCTGCCTGTTGCCTATTTTATTTTTTGAACGAATTTCCATTTCCACAAGGCGCAACAACAAACACCACCGCTACCACCACCCTTCGTTTTTAACGGTCTCTCTCTCTCCCTTCCTGTCCACGGTCAAGTTCCCACTTGGACGCCTCTTCTTTTCCTTCACTCTCACGTCGTACCCTCTCTTTCTCTATCTCTTCCTCCCCCCTCTCTATATATACATATCTCATATCTGTATGCGTAACTGAATATATAAGCAGCAGAGCAGAAATAAAGAAAGAAAGAAAAAATGGTTGAGAAGGTGAAAGCGAACTGTAATTATTCTAGTCGGGTCGTGGAGGGACCGACGAACCCGATCGTAACGCCTCTTTTAACGGATCTTTATCAGTTTACAATGGCTTATGCTTATTGGAAAGCCAATAAACATCAAGAGCGAGCTGTGTGAGTAGTTTGCCTTTTTCTTTTTTCTAAGGATTCTGTTTTTATTTATTTGGTTGTTGAGGGAACTGAAATGTTTTTGTTTTCCTGAAAACGTAATAATATTGCATCTGTTAGTTAATTCCATGCTCAATATTATATCATTTATTTATAGTAGTACTGAATTTAACAGGAGAATTAATACTTTAAATTACATTGCAATAGGAGTTTTGTTTTAAACATTAAAAAGCTTGTCTTAATTTCTTTCGATTTTTGATCTGGGGCTCTTTAATGTTTTTGTTATCAGGTTTGATTTATATTTTCGGAAGAATCCGTTTGGTGGGGAGTACACAGTGTTTGCTGGTTTAGAAGAATGCATCAGGTTAATTGCTAATTTCAAGTTCACCGAGGATGATATCTCTTTCATCCGGGAAAGTCTTCCTGGTTCATGCGAGGTAAATGAGGCTTAGTGGTTTATTATTTTCTTATTTATACTTCAGTCACTGCTTCTCGTGGCTTTTAAATCTGAGGAGAACTAGTACTTAATACATGATCTTGCAGGATGGTTTCTTTGATTATCTTAGAGGATTGGACTGCTCAGAAGTCGAAGTGTATGCCATTGCAGAGGGTTCAGCAGTCTTCCCAAAGGTTCCTCTGCTAAGAATAGAAGGACCAATTGCTGTGAGTACACCTTCCAACTGGTTTTCCTCTATTTTCTTGTTTACCGTTTACCATGTACATTTTGTCTCTCGAGTGGATCTTACTCGATTAATGTTTTTGCAGGTGGCTCAATTGCTGGAAACCCCATTAGTGAATCTTATCAATTTTGCATCTTTAGTGGCAACAAATGCAGCTAGGCATCGATTTGTTGCTGGAAAATCAAAAAGTCTTCTTGAGTTTGGGCTTCGACGGGCTCAGGTTGCTGACTGTATTTTGATTCTTTTTATTTTTTAATGCTGGCTTGAGTTATCTTTATGAGAAAACTCATTATTTTATGCTTAGGGACCTGATGGTGGGTTATCGGCGTCAAAATATTGCTACCTTGGAGGGTTTGATGCAACAAGGTAATTTCTAAACATTTCAGTTGCTGCCTTTCGTATCGTGCAACAATTCTTCTCTTATAGTTGAATTCTCAGAATGGTTTGTACTTTTTCTAATATGCCTTCCAATCATTTAACAATGATTCAGTTAAGCATCAACTTTCCATGTTAAGAGTCTCTTTAAAATCTTAAAGTAGCAAGGACTAGTGAGTAGATAACTCAGACATGATTGTCTACTACACAAGATTTTTTAGTTTATAGTTCAAATTCAGCTTTTGAATTTCTTCGAAATCAGTTGACCTGTGCATTGGCTAAGGTGATTCAAGATTGGTTTGGGTGGACATAGATCAATGGTTCTGATCCTGCCTTCAGGAAAGGGACCTAAAACTGAGACAGGGAGCTTCTTCAAAGCCGAGGAAACTATCTTGGTTTACAAGATCATTGTATCTAATTGTTCCTTCAGGAAAAGGAACAAAAACTGAGACAAGGACCTTCTTCAAAGCTGAGAAAAACATCTTGGTTACTAGGTACATGAATTTGATCTGGAAAGAGAATATACACCTCCTCTCCAAAAGAAATGTTTTATTTTCACCTATGCTTGCTGGCACATGGTTCCCAAACTGGCTAAAGGGAGGTCTAAACTGTGCTTGTTCCTAAATTAGGGTAGGATGGCTTTTATAGCATTCTGGTGCTGGAACAATTATGTTTCTGAATTTTGAGTGAATGAGATATGGTAGGGGATATTTGAAGTATTCATTCTTACCCCGTGCCACCCCCAGCCATAACTGATTTGACAGCATTAAATTTCTAAGAATTCAGTAGACCTTTGTAATGAGCAACCAAATGAGATTTTGGTTTTCTTTTATGAAAAGTGGATAAAAAAAAATTAAATGCAAGATCACATTTCACTCTGTGTTACTGGCTGCTGTTCAACACATTAACTGGTATTCGCCTATTTCTGCCTTCTGTTTTGACAGCAATGTTGCAGCCGGACGATTATTTGGGATACCTCTACGTGGGACTCATTCCCATGCATTTGTCAGCTCATATATGGTTGGTAATCTCGAAAAGCATTATAAGACATCCAGGCTAGGCTTTCCCCTTTTATTCGAGAAGTTACAGATACTTCATTTCATCTCCCTAGGCTAGTAACCTGACTCAAAAGTAACTAACCTCTCCAGAGGTCCTTTCTTCGGTAGTTATTTCCAAGTTGAGAAGTGCCTTTTGAAAGCCCTTTGTTGTTGCGATGGCAAATTCCAGAGCACGATAATGAAGATGATGCGTGTTTCTTCATTTATGCTTCAGAGTAGCATTTCAATTTTGCAAAAAAAAAAAAAAATCAAGTGCATTATTAACTGATATAGTGGTCGTTTTGTGGTATTGTGAATGTTAGTTCATATGATATATTTTCTCTTTTTGGCATTGCTCTCTCTCTCTCTCTCAAATTACAGGCCTGTTTCTTTTTCTGTGATATTTAATAAATTTGTCATCACATGCTTGTGCCAATGTTTACACATTCATGCAATGTACGTTAAACAATAGTATTTCATTGCTTTAGGTTTAGTTAGTCCTTCATCTAAATTATCCAGTGGTTTGCAGAGCCCTGATGAGATCATAGACAAGTCGCTTCAAAGTGCTGATGGATCAAGTAGTTGCGAGGACTTTGTCAGTTCAGTTCAGACATGGATAAATAAAATTCAGGTTCTCTTCATTGGCCCTCTGCATTCATTTTGATTATTCATCAAAAGTTGTCCATCCTCTGTTCATCTTTAGCTAGAGATGACTAAATTAACCTACTGCCTTTCTTGAATGTTTAATAACATAAATTAGGGCGGTTAAATTTTCATATTCTTTCATCTTATTGGAGATAACTAGTTGTGAAGCTTATGGATCTATCTTTTGTCAGCATGGGTTAGGAAAACAGGGGAAGTAAATATTAAAGTTTTATTTGTTGATGAAAATTCCATAGTTGTGGGATGTGTAATCAAGAATGCCTAGTTGGCGTGCTTAAGATCCTAGTTTGATTTCTCTATGAAAGCACCAGAGAACTATTGATGATAATGCACAGCATATGGAATTCCTTGAAATATAATTCAGCTGGTGGCCATGGCATGAGACTTTTATGTAGTTTTGAAGATTTTACAAAGCAGAAAATATCATGCTCTTCTTGCAAAAAAACAAAAAGGGACAAGGCTCTAATTTTAGTTCCAAAAAATAAAAATTCCTATGGTTGCTTATTCAAGCAGTTATGTTTGTGCATTGCATTGTAGCTCTTTCATGTTAAACAATTTTGATAATATCATTAAAGTTCAATCTCTCTCTTTCTCCCCATTCCTTTCTGCTATAATTGTATTGGGGTTTTTAAATGTAAGAGTTAAAAGTAATTTTCCCGAAGTCCTAACTCTGAATCCTGGAAAGATTTTTCTTTTCTTTACACCGATTTTAGGTCCAGAAAGGGGGATTTTTGTTTGGGCCTTGTGAAATTAATAGTTTCTTTGAAAACATTGTTGATTGCTTCCAGAGAAACCATGTAGGGCCTTTTTGATATCTAATATATAAGATTCAATATTTAGGAACTTGACGGTTAATAACAGGTACTATCTCACAGAGAATGTCTAATGCTGCAAGCCATTTTGATGTCTAATAGTGATTAAGATGTTTTCTTACTTCCATGATAGCTAATTGGTGTGAACAGTGTCTTGATCCTACAATTCATACTTCATTTGTTTATTCTGCTCCCCTTTCAGTTTTTTTTTTTCTTTCTTTCTTTACTTTTTTATTTGATTAATATGGTTTATGCTATGCAGTGGTCAAATTCCTTACGTGATATTTTTGGTGAGACCAATCAAAGTGAGCTAGCAGCTTTCACCTCCTATGCCTTGGCATTCCCTAGAAGCTTTTTAGCTCTTGTGGACACATATGACGTGAGTGTAGTTTTTGCTTCTAGGTTGATATGTTTCAATTCTTTGGAATAAAACTAATAGCTGTTTCCTGGATAAGATTTTATATATATATATATATATATATATATATATATATATATATATATATATATATATATATATTTGTCAAGATATGACATGCAGCTAGTTGATATTGTGCTTTTCTTTAGATTGTCGCTATGAAAAGTAAGTTTTTACATACAATCTTGGGTGCTTAGGGTAATCACTCACTGAAAACCTGTGTCTACATGTTTAGCACCAAACATTGTAAAGAACAAGCCAAAGTCAACAATTGTTTGATCAAATTTCAGTAACCTCATAACTCTATTGTAATTTGCAAGCGCAGTTTATGAAGTTGATCTTCTCAAAATGCTTGTGTCATCCAGGCCACTCAATACCTTGAAATTTTCAAAAACCATATTCTTTTGAATGAATTGAGACATTAACTTCTCATGCAGAGATGCAACTACTCATATCATGAAGCTCTAATCACACTCAACCTTTAGGGAATATGTGCAAAATTTAATTATATGCTGTCTTTACTTTTAGCTGCCTGCTGCACTTTGCCTTGTTCATAAGCTAGGTGGTTATTTTAAAGAACATACATTCAGTAACTAGTAAATGTGACCAAGAATTTGTAAGTTAAGATAAGGGAAAACTTATTAGGGTCTATAACCTTGGAAATTTCTTCCATTTTACCACATCTTTTTAATGTATACTACTGATCTTCTCAAAATGCTGATGTTTACACCTTGCATCATCAAGCATGTGGCATTTCACACAAGTAGACATTAACTTTTCCATTATGAAATGGTGCAAGTGCTCTTATAACGTTTCCATGACCATACTTTAGTATTAATGGATTATATTTGCAAAGGTTAATTATATGTTGCATCTTCTGTTTGCTGCATGCCAAACTTTGTCTTGTTAATTAAGCCAGGTGGCTACTTCAATCAATTATCACTTTAGTGCAGTTAACATTGCATTTATCTGTTCCATCTCTTTACCAGGTAATGAGGAGTGGAATCCCGAACTTTTGTGCGGTTGCTCTAGCACTTAATGATCTTGGGTAAGCTTGAAAGATTTACGAGTGTGATGCCATTTTTACTGAGCAAAATTCCTTTTTTAATCGTCATGAGAACTGAAACATGCGATATTATATTTTTTTTTAACTTCTCCTTGTCATCCTGTTTGGGTAACAGTATCTCTCTCAAAGGCTTGATGCCGACATTACACAATTCAAATTATTGGTAGGCATGCCAGCACTAAGATTGCATATTCTGAAACTGTGACACTGCCTCTACCTTGGCCAATGCTTTCATTTTCACCTTTCCAGCATTTAAATCACGTCTTTACATCTAACAGATGACTTCTGACATCCCTTTGGCTTACACCAATGGCCTGTTATCTTTCCCTGGTGGCCTATTTTTTCCTTCAACTGGGGCTTCAACCGAATATTCCTGTAGTTCAGGTTTCAACCAGATATTTGCAATATCCAGTTGAACAATTTGCTACGTTTTAGAAGCCATATGCATTTCCAAAGCCTGTTGCGATGGTTTCTCACAGCCATTTGTCATGATTGGCATCCAACAGCGATGCCTTTTTTTAAAATCAAAGCCACTGATATCCTTCATCTTTAACCAATGTCACATTAGTTTGTGATTCAATTGTCTATCTTTTATTTGCATAGCATCCTGAAGACTTGTCCTCGTTATTATTTATCCACGTTGACTTTTTAATAGTTCTCGATTTACACAAGTGATTTTAGATGGTTTACTTTGCAGATATAAAGCGGTAGGCATTAGATTAGATTCTGGTGATCTAGCATATTTGTCCTGTGAGGCGCGGAAGTTCTTTATCGCTGTTGAGAAAGAATTTGGAGTGCCTGGTTTTGGAAAGATGGGCATCACTGCTAGCAATGACCTCAATGAGGAAACTTTAGATGCTCTAAATAAACAGGTATTCATTCTGTAACAAAATTGCTCTTGTTCTATGTGCAAATTACCATACATTTCCCATTTTGGAGCTTGCTGAAGGCATCCGTCATCTATTAGTTATTCTATGGGAGCATATTTTAGAATGGTTTCACATGAAAATTCTCTGGCTTTGTGTGTTTGCTCCTTGCACGATCAGATAAGTGTAACACACGCTGCTGAGAAATGAGGAAAATTTCTGACAAACATCTGGCATCTGATTTGTCTCACTTAGCTGCATGCTGTGAAAAGATGCCATCTCTGAATTTCACTAATTTTACTACAAGCCTGGGTCTATTTATGCACTCAACAGAGATAATTCAGTAAGTGAAGCAATAGAGTTAAGAAATACAGAAAGGGAAACAAAAGATCTGTGCTTCAGCTGTTACCCCATAAATTCAGATCTTTGTTCATAATACTGTTTCTTAACTATTGAAGATAAACAAACTTTAAGAAGCTACATGATGTGTGGATAAATTTCTTCATCCCTTACCTACTTCTGCCCTGCTAAGTATTTATATGTTTTTGTCTTAATATGCCTTCCAGCATTCCTTTGGCATCCACTTCTACGCCTTTTCTCCATATGGGAAATTTTAAACACAGAAATTATGAATTTTGTATTCTGATATGTTTGATAATTATTTAGTTGAAAAACATTTTGGTCAAACATTGAATGCCAAAGTTGTTGCTGATCTGCTTGTCTCAAATGTGTTGCAGCAGCATGAATAACATTTCCATTGTAAAGCAACAAACAGTGGCCAAATAAAATGCTCGTACTAATAATTTATGTTGCTTATCTGCCTCAGTATGTTAAAGCATGTATGCCTCATTATGTAAATGCTAGACATACATTTTGAGCGACCTAAATCTAATTGATATAGCTTTTTTTGGCTGCTCAGGGTCATGAAGTGGATTCATATGGAATTGGAACCTATCTTGTAACTTGCTATGCTCAAGCTGCTTTGGGTTGTGTCTTCAAGCTTGTTGAAATAAACAATCAGCCTCGCATCAAACTTTCTGAAGATGTTTCAAAGGTTTGATCTAAGTCGAAGAAACTTTTATTAGTTTTTATGGAATCACTGATTTTTCTCCCCTTTGTTATTTTACCAGGTTTCTATACCATGCAAAAAGCGGTCTTATAGATTGTATGGAAGAGAAGGGTACCCACTGGTGGACATAATGACAGGGGAAAATGAACCATCTCCAAAGGTAGTCCATCAATTAATGATTTTATCAGTAAAGCACTCCACATGCTCAAATCTTTGATGTTTTATCTCTACCAAGTATCACCACCATTATCCTTTATATTGTGCTATTTATCAAATGTAATCTGAGAGTGCTGGCATGATCAACAAGAACGTTTTCACTAAGCAAGTTGAGAGCTCAGTATTCAAAATCATGGTCAACATTTAATGGATTTATCGGTGAAGCGCTCCATGTGCTCTAATCTTTGATGTTTTACCTCTACCAAGTACCATCATTATGAAAGATTTTCTTAACACTGAGCTGGCCGAGAGGTTGGTGTTCAAAATCTTTGATCTACTTGTTTTATATGGAGAATTAAACTTTGAGTGCAAAACATATTCAAGATATAATGGATTTCAGAGTCTGGTGAGATCTCAGTTATTGATTTATACACTGGTTTTACTAGGTTGGTCGTAAGAGTTCACTGTCAACATCGACAGTCACTTACTTTTTATCTCATGTACATTTTTTCCCCTTTTAACCCATGATTGAGCTGCCTGCATGATGGAATCAACTCACTGTGGTGATTAGTTGAAGGAGAAAACATAATATCTTCTTTCTCTAAACTTGCAGGTGGGAGAACGGATACTGTGTCGCCATCCTTTTAATGAATCCAAGAGAGCGTATGTGGTTCCACAGCAGGTTGAGGAGCTTCTAAAGTGTTATTGGCCTGGGAGCTCAGGTGGGGGTTTCTGTGAAGTGAAATATTTTGTATATGATATCACAGTTGAACATGATGTGTTGAGGATCTGCTTCTTCACAAATGCTTACACATGCAGGGATATAATTATTTCTACATATGGTTTCCCAAATTTTGCAATTATTTGATTTGTAGTTAAGATAAGATTTGAGGACTCGGCATTGTATCAAACCCCACATAATATTAATGTTTGTCCACAGGCTGAGCTTACTTCATCTATAGCAATATCTAAGATGTGTTTTTGTTTCTTGAAGATAAACCAAGAGAAGATTTACCTCCTCTCAAGGACATTAGAGATAGCTGTATCAAGCAGCTTGAGCGAATGCGTCCTGATCATATGAGGAGGCTTAACCCAACACCGTACAAGGTGATGTTTCCATCTGCTGTGAATATTTTCTTCTGTAATTATAGATAGCTGCAACCATGGAAATGTGAAACTTCAATGCTTAGCAGGTGAGTGTAAGCGCAAAACTGTATGATTTCATCCATTTCCTATGGCTCAATGAGGCACCTGTCGGGGAGTTGCAGTGAGGATGGGTCACCAAATACGATACGTGGAGCACTGTACAAAAATGCAGGTCAAGTAATGATTCCAATAAAGCTGGAGGAGCACTCAACATATAGATGATTCACTTTTCATAAAGATGAACCTTGGACTTGATAAACCGATATGTTTCCCTATTTATTAATAAAGTAATTGATTGTTTTCCTTTTCTCCAAGCAGTGTGTTCACCTTACCTTTACTGAAATATTTATGCACTTGGAAGACACTTAAAATCTAGGATGGAGATTATTATTATTATTATTATTATTATTATTAT
>Ga0325403_1004832_pt1 | contig 12597 bp, 9 predicted proteins | sample PopdelMetagenome_19_FD_205665 | JGI IMG/M metagenome (GOLD analysis project Ga0325403, IMG submission 205665) | Populus deltoides microbial communities from Bellville, Georgia, United States - Xylem-PdKOR-R4 | ecosystem: Host-associated > Plants > Phyllosphere > Stem > Wood/Secondary xylem...
AAAATGCCATCTTGGAATTTTATTATTAAATTTCCTTTTGTTTATACATATACCAAGTGCCCGGCGTTGGTTATATAAATAAAATCCATCTACGTAAATCCAATTATGATTTGAAATTGCTTTTTATTTAATATTCCAATTTTCCCATCCACCTTTGCTGCCATTGAACTGGTTAATTTGTTCAGCAAATTAATCTAAAAAAGATTTGAAGTGCGAGCCCGAGATTTTCTCAATCGCGAGGCTGCTAAGATCATTGGTGAATAATTCGTTGAAAACTACAACTGGATCGTGAAATAAACTATAATTAATACCCTTGTTCTCAGTTAACGTAACATGCCAAATTAAGCAATCGATGAAGATGAGAGGAATGGCCATGAAACGTGCGTGCCACTCTACATATATATAGCAAAAACTAGAGAGCTTTGGTTATATAACGTAGAAACGCTAGGAAAGAGTGTTTTATTGCTGCTAGCTACTACAATCGCACGCGCCACTTACAGCCAATCTCAAAGTCTAAATCAAGGAAGCAAATTAAGTTTGCTTTGGAACAACCTTAGCAGGCATTACAGATGGTGCTGGTGGTGGCGGAGTAGTGGGATCGGCAGATTTGTCGCAGTATCCCTCAAGAATTTGTCCCTCTTCAGCTGTAAACCCGAGTGTGTCAATCATGTTAGGCCAGCAATGTTCACCGATGGTCCTCAAGGCCTGGCAACAGCTACGACCAAGCTGAGTCTCGCCGTTCAGGAAGAAAAGAATAATCTCCCCTGAACATGCTTGTAGTTGCACCAAAGAGCCCCAGCAATCATTCTGTGAGTCTCCGTCTAGTTTTAAGCGAGCCATAAGGTTTGAGACTGAGGCCGATGGTCGTGCCCTGGCCTTGTAGCAGTCCAAGCTGCTGCATGCCAAGAAAACAATGAAAAGAGAGAGCTTAAGGTTAAAAGCCATTAATTTCGTGCGTAATAATGTAGCTAGAGAGCAGTATTTGGTCAGGTAACGTGTGATTGAGATTGTTGTAGATTGCTGAGTGATTTATACAGGGATCGATGGACATGGCGTCCAATTAATTTGAACGTTAAATCAATTGAAAGTGAGGAGGCTGCAAATTAATGAGAGAACGTGGGGGAGGAAATGGAAAGACCAAAAGACAATAACCATGCATGAAGTTTATAACTATTTATGGCAACTAAATCAGATTATCCAGTAACTGGCCATAATTAAATAAACATTAGCAAGCAAGCTAGCTAGCTAGCTATGAAAGGATAAGATTAAGATTGTTAAAATCATAATTTAACTCGTAAAATCATATGATATTTTACGAGTTAATGTAGGTTTTACGTGCTAAATCGTTTATAAAATTTAAAAATTGTTAAAATGAGATAAAATCGTTAATATTGGATGAAATCACATAAAATCACGATTCCATCATCGATTTAACGATTTTACCAGCATAAGATAAAATTGTAATTGTTATTACGGGTGTCGACTGATTATTGGTATTTGATTGCAAAAATAATACCGTTATGTTTATCCATCAATTATGTGGCTATACAAAAATTTATTATGCTCAATCATATTTACTTAAAAAAGTAAAATAAATACATTAAGTGATGATGACTTTCTGGTGACTTTGGGTTGGTAATTTCTTAATGTGTGGCATTGGACATCAAGACAATATATATAAAAGAGATTAGTTGTACGATAGGAAATATAACTATTATTATATATATTATATTTAAAATAAATTGTTTTATGTTTGTTTTTAAAATTTTAAAAGTACTATTTAATTAGAGTAATTGACTATAACAACAACTATAAAATCTGGTATTTTTTGTATTTTTAAAAATTTAATCAAAATAAAGGATTAAAATCAAGTTAGAACATAATGCGTGCATTGGTTTAGTTGTGTTAATTTTTTTTATTTAAAAATTTAGTTATTTATAATCACATGAAGGTAGAATAAAGAGCAAAACATAATAGTTTTTCATCGAGATTTGAATTGGATATATATATATTTTTTAAATAACTCTATTTTTTTATTTATACCTTATAAAGAGAATCATTCCAATTTACACAAAGATATATTGTGTACGTGGTTCAACTATACTGATATTTATAGGTAAAAAAAAAATTCATTATAGTTGAAATTAATATAATTTTAAAAACTCCCACCCTTAATCCTAAGTACATACAATGAACAAATAACTATTTTATCAATAAAAATTAAATTAAATTAAAATAAATAGCATAATCTTTTAATTTTTTATGATTTTACGATTTGTTTTTACGATCCGAGTTTATTTTACATTTTCCGTGCCGTGTTAAAATCGTGATTTTAACAACCTTGCTTCCAACCATAGTTATTTAATAGCACATAATAACTAACTATTAAGAATTGTTAGGCTCTAATATTAATTGACACTGACAAGAGCAAATAATAATGAAATTTGTTATAATTTAAAACCTTCAAAGAACAACACCATAACTATAAGAAGATCTTCCAAATACTTATTTTATTAATTGAAAGGGCCAGAATTTTGTTTAATGGGATAAATCCTTTGTTTTGATAAAAAAAAATAATTCCTTGTGTGATTGATATGCATGCAAAATATAGATTTAACCGGAAAGAAAATCTTATAGAGTGCAGATTGCGTTTGTGTAATGGTTGGAAGAGTTTTCGTATAAAGAAAACTTTGTCCAGGGATTAAAAAAGAAAACTCCTCATTGACGCCATGAAATGTTGGGATGTGACAGTTGATTTGATAGAAATTGTAATCTTTTAGCTTTTACACGTCTATGATTTCGGCCAGTAGCATGGCCTTCATCTTTCAATTTTGGGATACATCTTTCATAATGACCCCATCCTGGCGTTTACAAGACCAATTTGTTTCAGGGACAAATCATGCAAATAGCTAACAGCGAGAGACTTCTATTTTTTTGATGTTTTTATGAGTTCAAGATCTTGTAGTCTGTATGTATTATGGCAGCAGCTGCCCTGGGGTTCTGCTTGGCAGAATACAGGCGATACGCGCAGTCAGTTTCACTTGCCTCCTTTCCAGTTTTCAGCGAGGGTTTCGTTCAATTTTCATTTTTTCCCTTCGAAACTAAGGCTAGCTTGACTTTCCGACGCTAGTTCTTATTGTTAGTGATGATGGTATTTGCATGTCATATGCCAAGATACACGGCAGCTGCTAGCGCAACTGTTACTAGCACTGCAAAGCACAAGACGTTTTCCCATTTTGGAACAAGCATGAAGGATTTGGTGGCTGCACAACCCTCCATCTCTCCAGGAAAAAGAAACCAGTGCTAAAAAAATACACGTTTTATTCAACAATCTGTAGGCAAAATGATTTGGCATATGCATTTCACTCTAAGCAAATTAAAAAGGCAATCCCAGAATTCAAATTAAATACAGTGAAGATACACAGAAAGGCAATGAAACTGAGCTAACGCAACACAGATAGAGACCATCAGATCATGCTCTGCCCTTTTGCAAATATTAGAGAAATAACTACTAGTATAGCGGCAATTATACCAATTGGATGTTCTATGCTAGTTTACATAGAGATCAGTCATTGGTTTAAGAACAGAAACTGACCAGGCATCTAATCCGTTCTTATCAGGATACAAACAAGACTACACAACAAAATCCATTCTTAACATTGCTTAGTAAAATCATAGAACAATGAATTGTCAGCAGAGTCCATTCTGTAGCAAAGTGCCGTATCTACAAAGCAACAGGAAAAAATAGCAAAATAACCCAACGTACCTATACTTTCCATTAGCAGATAATCTAGTATGTTTCCTCAAATGACCTGCAGATAAGGCATGCGAAATTACGAAAGAGAAAAGATCTTATGATTCAGCAGATGTTAATATGACAGGCACGCAGGTCTTTCTGTATATCAGACACTTCGTCACCATTTTCTTCCCAAACCACGGGTGAAGATGCATTTCAAACCCGTGTTCTTTTAACAATCCGCTTGATGGCCTTCAAAAAGACCTACATGGTCACCCTAATCAGATTTGGATATTTACATAATCCACCCTTATATATCATCATATTTCAGACTCAAATGCATAGCTCTAACTCCAGATCCCTTACTCTCATAGTCTCAGGATATCAAACCTCAAACTCACATAAATTTTCACATTGGCTATTGATAATCCTCGGGATTTGGGGGGGGGGGGGGATTCTAACCAATAAGCTACAGCCACATGTTCATAAGGCATGCCAAGTGAATTGAGTACTTAAAGATAACCTTAATTCCTCCAAATCTAATGAACCACACCTACAGACATGGTTGTGCTCAACTTTAAAATCCACACTTTCTCTGGCTATGATCATCTCTCAAAGAATTTGTACCAAAAGGAGTAAGAAAGCCCTGAAGCATGATATGTACTATCAAAAGGACAAGTATCATTATCAAGGAAGCATTGTTATGCATTGCAAATAAGCAACATGTAAACACTGAGGAGAAACATTTAATAAGCCACATTTAAGGTGTAATTTACTCGCAGACAGCTTGCCCACAATCATCCTGCCTAAGCAACCACCCCCTATCAAACCACACAATAACTTGAGATAGTGCACATAAGAAATCAGAGGAATGAAGGTATGTCCAATCATCAAGATCTAATTGAATGCTTAAAAGATACGAGGACATGAAAATGTAAAAAATAAATGAGCAATAATTGATAAGAAAACTTGAAAATTAAATCAGCGCATAAAAAATCCATAACAAAACTTGAAAATTAAATCAGTGCATAAAAAATCCATAACACAGATAAAATAAAATTGTGCAATATAAATAGTATTGTTTAAATAAGACTCAAGTTTTTTTTTTTACTTTCATGGCGTTAAGTGATAATAGATGGCCATGCAATTAAATCAGGCGTATCATTAAAATATGTGCTTTTAAACCTACTCTCTTAAAAAATATAAACTAAGCTACTCCTTTAAAAACTATAAAATTATCTATACTGATTGAGTCTGTTCACAAAGCTTCTTGAAATACATAGAAACCATTCCCTGCTTATCAACCATCATTCGCCTTAAAAAGATGTTATGATGTGCAAGTTAAACAATAGTCAAACTATGATCTCAGAAGATAAATAATTATGCTTGATGAAGTAACTATGAAGCCTCAACAATATTTCAAGACTAAAGAAGCCATGTAGAAAGGAATGGGCCTAGAAGTTTCAGGTTCAAGGTTCTAATTTATTACTGCTAGCCTAGAATTTGAATATTTTCATACTGAAGAAAAACTAACACAAAAGATAGCAGTACATGTAGATGAGCACCAATTAAGATAGCAAACAAGAGTTTTGCAAAATTATATTTCACAAGATAAAGTTCATATACACGCCCTTATGAGTTTGGTTGCAACTTCAACTGTACAGTAAAATGAAAGGGAGACATTCACTACAACTACCTTTTGGGAAAATTAGATAGAGCACCCCATGGAGTTGTGAGCTTAGAGGAGAAAAGGAAAGGGTCCAATCACCAAGAGCTGACCCAAGAATGAGACAAACACTAGTTTATTCTATAGTTAAATATATCAAAAGCTTGAAGAGAAAAGAAAATGGACATTCTAAATCAGAGACCAAATTTTGCTTAAAAGATAAACCAGAGGAAAGAGCAAAATTCAAGCTAGTAAGGAAAAAGAAGCTCTTTTATTCCTTGTTACCAAATCTCTTTGCAATTATGGGCCGGACATCATCAGCATCAACCAGGGCCTCTAAGAAGGGTAGTAATGAAATTAGTGCGCAATCTGATGGATCAGTAAACCAACTCTTAATAGGAATCCCATTATTTACTTGCAGCCTGAAAACCTGAAATCACCGAAAGAGAACAGTTAAAAAATCAGAGTAGATTCAATAGGAAGACTTTTCTTTGTTCCTGCCATTTTGACACCCAGAATCCTTTTTCTCAGGGAAGGGGAAGCTAGACAATGCTTCCCATGATACTAACATTGATAAAAAAAAAAAAAAAAAAGAATGACCTTATTTTCATCTCTTTTCACTTTTGATGTAATGAGTTCTACTGCCTTCTCCACTCTAGTGCCCTGACCTAAGATAAGAACTTTGGTGTGTTCCACTTCTAAAGTTTACCCCCTGCGTAGTCAGCTCAGAACATCCCCAAATCTAATTGTAGACGATTAGATACATAGATTGACACCTAATTTGGTATCCGAACTAAAATGACCACACAACACTAACCCATTTACCTAGACAACAATCATAACCAAGGATGATAACTGCAGCTCATACAGCAATAAAATTGGACAGATGAGGAAAGATGGGGGAGGCAGGGAGGGGGGGAATAGCAAAGTGCAAAACCATCAAAGCAAAATGGGCAGGTAAATGTAAATACCTGTGGTGAATTATCAATTATGGCAACTTTAGCAAGATCAACACCTAAAACTGTCAAATCTTTTGTGTAACTTCCATCTGAAAAAATACATGATTCACGATAAAGCCGCTGAGATATAAGCTTTCTATCAGGGTCCAGTATGTCCAAAAGCTGTGCAGCATAGATGCTCTGGCTAGCTGTGAAGATAACAACTTCAAACATCTCTGCAACTCTCTCCAAGAAAGTGTGGAGGTGAGGCCTCTGTTTTACATACACTATGTGCTCTTTCATATTGAAAAACACAGTAAAGGTGAAGTCTGCATCATCACAGTGTTCCAATGTTGAGTGGACAAGTGTTTCTGAGAATAGAAAAGCCATCTGTGACTCAACCTTCGTATTGTACATGGGGCATAATTCTTCAATTAAATTAATTAAAGAGAATGATGCTGAAAACACAATTATAACCAAAAAGTTTATGACGGAATTTCAAATCAACCAACCTATCACTATCTTCTCAGAGGTGGCCATTAAAATAGTGTTTAGACTTCGGATAAAGCAGAAGCACAAGTAAAAGAGTTGAAGGATCAAACTCAACAATATCACGTCCACATATATTAGAAACACGGAGTATTGTATTCAGACCCACTGACCTATCCACTAACTTATCTCAGTTGTTATGATTCAAATAGTTTTGTCAAAAGGCAGCAAGATTAATAGAAAAGTTGAAGAATCAAACACAAAAATATGAAAGGAGAATGCATATTACATGGACTAGTAACGAGACATAAATAATGTAAATTTCTTACCGTCCAAATCAAGCACTAGGGTTACGGACTTTCTTCTGCAAGACTCCTTAGGGTGGATAGAGGGCAGAAAATTTGAAACCACATCAGATAATTCAGGTAAATTTTTTATAAAGAACTGAGGATCAAAGTCTTCTGCTTGGTCTGAGTCAATGTTTAGATCAGATTCCCGGTCACAAGATCTTATCTGATTAATTGCTAGATATAAGCTACTATTATCTGATTCTATCGTGGCTTCTTCACATGATTTCATATCATCAGAGTCGCTCATTTTTGCAGTATCCTCAAGAAAAGGTAGTATCATGCACTCTTCAGCCACATCAAACAACATACTTGGCTCAGCGTACTTGTAATCAGGAAAAGGATTGGCATCGGTGAAATCATTAACAACAGTGCTCCCATCAAATGGTAAGCTAGCAATAATCATGTCAGAAATAAAGAAATCTGATATGTTGCAAGTTTGATAATCACATGAGCTTCTGTTATCATCACTGTCATCAATACCCAAACCTGGCACGTTAAGATCATTGTTACTCCCTACAAAAGAAATTAAAAGAAAACTAATCAAACTGGATATTGTCATAGAAAAAGTCACTAACAATGAGTAGCTCCAATGCAAAACACTTGGAGTTTTCCATTAAAGTTTTATCTTTACCAATACACTAATTAATAATCAGTGTTGTTGACTTTATGTTAGCTTCCATATACAAGCACATTAAAGTTAGATCCTAGCAAAGCTGGATACCAGAGAAAAAAATGAAATTGTTACTGATGTCCAATGTAATCCTTGCTTCTACCAGCCAGCAAATGCTTTGAAGGTAAACATGTCCTCGAAGTCCTTGCTTTCAAATAACCAACATTCTTCAAAATAAATTTTGCAATACCACATATAACAATAAATTGTCTCATTATGATAGCATAAACAAGAGACAAACAATAAAACATTCATTGTATAGAATCGGCTGTCATGCAGGCAACTGAACAGGAAAAATAGTACTGCAGGTCTTGTAGGGATATGGCTTTCTTCCATTTCTTTAGTATTAATGACTAGTTTTTTTATGCATTTATATGCAGAAGTTTGAGCTAAACCTGCATCATCATAAATATTTGCCACACTGTGGACTTCAATGAGCTCCAGAACAGGAGAAAAAATTGTCTCCAAGTTTGATGCAAAGTTATATATAGATTCCTGCATCAAATGAACTATCATAAGAAACCATCCAAAAAAATGATTAAAAACACAGTGATGATGCTACTGAAAGCATTTCAAGAAATAGATCGAGGGAAACATGAGTACATTGAAATCTATCCAAAAGTAGTTCAATTTTAAGCATCTTTAACTTCCTAGGCAAAGGGAAGTATTAGGTAGTGAAGAGTCTCCTTAATCGCTAAAGACTACCAATTTCCATGGGCTTCCTCATTCTATGAGCCTGTGAAGAAAAAGGAAGAACCTTTGCACCTAATGCAGTTTCAGGCATCACTTGATGGCTTAAAAGGAAGTATTCGGAGTTGCTAACATGTGGTACTAAGATATGACAAGTGCAGCCAAGAATTACTACATTGCATGAATTTATTATGTAATGTATTGTTGGAAAAGATGTCTATATCAGTTCTTTTATTCTATAGTGCAGTGTGGGTAAATTCTCCTTAACCCGAAAAGAGAACATCAAATACGTCACCAGAGATGGGATGCAACCTTGACAAAAGAGTACGAAAAGCAGAAGAAATATATAGGGAATAAAAGCTCAATTGAATTGTACAAACTCCGGATACTAAAAGAAATATAATTGAGTTACATCATCAGTGAACTTCCCATTAAAATAGTACCATTGAATAATAGTTGAATGAAACAAAATGTAAAGTATAACATATATAACAGAAAGAATATTTGAATTGCATGATCATGAAAGAAAATGACAGAAAGAAATATCAACTAGTCTGAAAACAAATCATAAAAGTTTATGAGTTAGTCAGATACAGCAATTAAAAAGTACTTGGAAATGCAACCAAAACCAAATTCTGATAGAAGATAAACTACTATATCTGTACAAAATACAAATCAAAAGGGAGAAGAAAGATGCTAGGGATGGCAACAACTGTAACAAAACCATACGCACAGATTTGAAAAAAATAATAATAATGAATATAATCTACTACCATACTTAATATTAAAAACTTGAACGCACTCAACTAATGATAAATGTTATAAACAGCACTTGTAAAATTAGTAGGACATTGTCTACATCCTTCAAATTCATAATATCATTATTGTAAAAAGTTAAAAGTTTTGAACGAACTCTAGCAATGATAATGATTATAAATGCCAGGTGTAAATGAACATAATTACGCATGCAGCACATGCTTGAAATCCATGCCAAAGTTCTGAAAGGTAAATCAACGAAGAAAGGTTCTGTTTAGACCATAACAAATGTGTTGCAAGCACATCCAGTAATTGATGTCCAGGTATTGAAAAATGACAAGCAGAACATTAGAGTCTCCACATTCAAAACTTACCATATCCCCAGTTGTGCCAGAATCTACAGAGGTTGGTGGCTGCTTCAGAAACTGAGAATTTCCATCACGTGGTAAGTCTTGCTGGTCAACGGCTTCATCAGTTTTAATGTCCTCCCCCTGGGTGTATATTTCCATACTCGAAGCAACTAGAAAGAACCATTAGAAGTTTAGTTAATAAACAAAAATCTCTTCAAAATCAAATGTGCAGTATTGATTGCAAGTCTACAAATCTGGCAATCAAACTGCTTGTAATGTATCTGAAATGGAGTCGTGATAAGAGTAAGGTCCAGAACTATTGCATGTGCATTTTTTGGGGTACACAATGGAAGACGAGATATACAAACATTAAAAGACAAATATAACTTCTTCAATGAACAACATTCAAAATATTTTACAGTTCTTCAAAATTAAAGTTGCTGCAATGAGGAAAATGGTTAGGGCACTAGGCCAAAATTGTGAATTTTCCAAACAAAGAAACAAACCACCGAGAAATCTTTCACAGCTGTCTAAGAGAGTACTTAACATAAGCGTAATTCAAGTGGAGCTAGTTGCTTACCGTAGCCATCCTGACATTTCTGAACACACTTGTCAGATTCTGCTGCTTGTCGAGAAACTGAGACTTGGGAGCATGATTTTTTGGATATTATATTAGACTTTTGACACACACTAAGACATTTTTTTTCTCTTAGAGAGCTCATGTTTAGGTTGGTCTTCATTTTTAATGATGGCATTTGATCTGTTTTTTTTATATGTACCACAATCTCGACTTGGAAACATCAGTGGGAAAATAAAACCCCTTTAGGTGATCAAAGCAACCGGCCGAGACTGTTGTGAAAGAAATCAGAAGGATATTAGAATAGACAGAGATGTGGAGAAGCTGTGAGAAAAGGACAGAGATTAGCATAAAAAAAGTAATAAAGCGACATAACTTTGTTGTGTTATGAGAGTGTGGGGTTAAGTGTGATAACACAATAAAGGAAGACAGGAAAATTTTCAAAGCTAACTGAAACTGCCGCCACTGACTAGCTGTACAAGGAACAATTAGCATCATCCAAGCACAATAAAAGTAACTTGTAGATCTGTAACTCGCAAGATTGCAGAATAAGAGCTAACAATACTAAAAAGAAACGTGTTCATCAATGCTAAATGTAATCCCCTGTCAATTATGTTGATTTAAGGTTGCAAATTCCATTTTTTTTTTAATAAAAACCATTTATGAAAACTTGTGGGAAAATCTAGGTTAGAAGATTAACATGTCAGTCCTGCAACAAGGACAGGTCAAACAAGTCATAAGGGAACAAGACAGTTTTCTCAGAGGCTAACACATCAAAAGGTGATGAGCAAGTCAAAGACTGGAAAAACATGAACTACTTAACTTTGCTATTGAGATTCAGAACACGAAACGAAAATAAAACTAGAAAAAAAAAAAGGGTTGACTGTGTTTCATGAACTTGCAAAAAGGGTAAAGAGAAATTACACAGTACCCTATAAATTTAACGCAGCAAAAAAAAAAAAAAACACCGACAACAACAAGCCATGCTCACAAAAATTCTTTCAAGATGAACTATATCATGGATGAGTTTTTTTCTGTGATATTTACTTGTATATCCCAGATCACAATTCGAGAGAAAGCTTTACCTTCTTCAGTTGTAACTTTTAAGAATGCGTTTAAGCCAAAGAAGTCTCAAATAACAAGAGAAAGATAGTCTAACCACATCATAGAAGACCATAAAACTAGAATAAAAACCACCATAACTCTCAAGTAAACACCAAGAAAAACAAAGTCAACTCAAGTCTTTCCAATCAAAACCCATAAAAACACAGACACGTCATAATTGCACACAAAAACAAACACAAACAAAACCAAGAAAACCCTAAGAACAACCACCTCAAATGACTGTTATATACTTCAACCATAAAACAAAAAAAAAATGAAACAGGAGAGAGAGAAATCAACAGCAAGAGAAACAGTTCATGAAGAATAAAATTCACCTCATACAAGTAAAAAAAAATAGAAAAGAAACCAAATTTGGAAGCATACAAAGGGAAAAACATACCTGTATGTTTGTGTGGAAAGAAGCTAAAAACTTTGAGAGACTTTCTCTCTTTAAAGCCTAGAGCTTCATTCTCTCTCTCCCTACCAAAATAATAAAAGCAAAGGAAAAGACTTTATTCTCTCTTTTATATTTCTCTCCGATTAAATTATGCTTTAGTCTCTGGATTTTGATCAGATCTATAATTTAGTACTTATTATTCATGAAACTACAAATTAATTCCTTGACTCTTGCATACTTGGGTTTTCTCAAAACTCTCACGATGTTTATATTTATTTATAAACTAAAGTTATTTAAATCATAAATTTGGGATTATGAAAAATCCAGAATATATTTTAACTTATTAGAAAGGATATATAAAAAACAAAGTAAAGGACTAAATTGAATTTATTAAAACTATGGTCTCCTAAGTTGTAATACTTTGAAACATGCAGGGACTGAATTATAATGTACCCTCCTCCCCTCCTTAAACTTCCACAAACTGTCAAGACAGAAGCTATGTTACGAGGTGAACGGTCGAGATTGAATTTGTTTTGGACCGGTCGAGACAGAAGCTATGTTGGCTTTTTACCACGTGGATGAGGCTCCTGACGCGCTAACACGTGTAACTTAGTGGAAACAGAAGCAGCGGAGGAGTGGATGTTGCATTACAGTCTCTTACTTGAGCGCGTGTGTAATAAAATCATTCGTTGCTGTGGACTTTGTAATGGCTTCTTTTTAAAAAACAAAATAAAAAAATCTAAGGTTTGGTATTTTAATTTGAGTGACCCTGTGTGTGTACAAAGCATTCACATTATTAAAATTGAAATTAAAAAAACAAAAAACAGAAGGGGAGTGAATTTTATCGTGCCCTTCTCCCGTGATAAGATTGAGG
>Ga0325403_1004835_pt1 | contig 12596 bp, 7 predicted proteins | sample PopdelMetagenome_19_FD_205665 | JGI IMG/M metagenome (GOLD analysis project Ga0325403, IMG submission 205665) | Populus deltoides microbial communities from Bellville, Georgia, United States - Xylem-PdKOR-R4 | ecosystem: Host-associated > Plants > Phyllosphere > Stem > Wood/Secondary xylem...
TATATATTCTCTCATATTGCACTCTCTTCTCTAGTATGAAATTATAGATTTTGATGAGGGTAAACTATATTTTTTCCCTTATCTTGTATAATTTGAAAATCTTCAAGTTTACTCCTTTGTTGTTGTTTTTTTTTTTTTTTAAATTCAAATTTACCCTTCACTGCTAAATAGCTAAAAATAAAACAAATTTTTTATATTGTTATTTTACTCACTTTTCTAACATTTTTTTCTTTAAAGTCCAAATATATGATATAATATTTACAAACAATTAGAGAGCTAAAATAATGACTCAAAAACCTAATTTAGAAGTAGGTTATTTAATGATTAGAGGTAACATTAAAACTTTTTGAAAAATAGAAGGGTAAAATCGAAAAAATTAAACTATAAATATAGAAGTAGAACATATATATATTGTGTATTTTTTGGTAATCAGAAGTAGAATATTATTGAAATATTAATCTATATATAGAGGTTAAATTAAAGCTTGCCCATTCATTGACGATATATATGAGAAGGGAAGTATGAAATATATGCACAGTATCTAATATTAATTTCTCTTAATTCTATTCATATTTTGATTGGTGGTAGCTAGTTTGTTTCGAGAAGATGTTTTATGCGGTGAATCTAGCCATTGAAAACGAAGAATTAATAGAATATATAGCTGATTTGCAATTAGACACGATTAATTTTATATATTTCATTGGCTAATCAAGGATTATGAGAGGTGGAGGGTGGTCCAAATTGAAATTTACTCAATTAATTTTAAGTGATAATAATAGACATACATAATCCAGGCATGTTTAAGTCTATAATGATGTTTATTTTGCCCTTTAGAATTGGAAGGCAAGTCCTTCAGGAAAGGATAATATGGGCCCTGACAACTTGATTTTCTTTCTCTTGTCCTCTTCATACCCCCCCATATGAACAAGAATGAGTTGGTTTTCTCTATGTTTCTGTGGCATACTATTTCCTACTAAATTCAAGCTGGTGGGGTTCCTTTTGTTTCTTCCTTGTTCCTTCATGTCTTCGCTCTTGTTTAAGCTAAACCAGGTCGTGTTTTCTTGCCGTGTTTTCTTTTCAGAGATTCCAATTTCTGTACATGGAAGAATTTAAAGGAGAGGCAATTTGGTGCGTGTGATGATTTTTCTTTTGGCTCTTCTTCTTCATCAAATCTGCTCGGTCCCCATTTCAATTTATTTGTAGTACCGGCTTATCCAAATTCCGAACAAGCATCGAAGAAGAAAAGAACAGCAATCATTTTTCTCATTCTGTTTAGATTATTTTATTTTGAGTCGAGATTGTTTGTTAGTATTATAGTTTTGTTAATCTAAATCAGCGTTTGATATTATGATAATAATTTTTAAATTTTTTTTTAAAATACATTAAAATAATATTTTTTTTACTAAACAATATTTAAACCGTGTTCTAAACATTATTTAAATGTTTGAGTTTTTCAGCGGAGATAATTATTTGATGTATATACCCTTCAACTCACAACTTAATTATTTATGTTAATAATTTTTCTTTACCGACACGAGTATGTGTGTGTGGTGTCATGATTATTATCCAGGAGGATAACCGGATAAGTTCCAGAAAAACATTGAGCAATTGTTCATGGCCGTCCAGCAACATAGGGAATAATTATCCTGATATATGCAAGCAGGCTTTTCAAAAACAGCAAAGTAGATTGTAGATCAGTCATTATCAGCTTAAGGAATTTTTACTAAATGTAGCATTTGATTCGTATACAAGCATAACTTGACCATCGATCTATGTCCAATAAACAATGATGAAGTTCAAGTAGAAGCAAAAAACAAATAATAGATTAAAATAAGAATTAATAAAGTAATTAACTTGAGGAATCAAGTGTTAGATAAAAAAGAAGAAGACATATATTGAATTTGCTTGTTATGTTTGGGTTAATTTCTTCTTATGCAAGTCTTTACATACAGTAGGTGACGTCCCAATTCTCAATACTTGACAGTATATCATCAAATTAAATTTCAGTTCTTTTTTCTACAAACCAACGTACTTCATATTTAATTTTTCTAGCCACTTTGAAGCTCGATCCTAGACACCTCCAATCGAGTCGGGAGGCCAGGATTTATCAAATGGAGGTTACAACGACCTCAATAGTTGTCGAAAACTGGCTTTTCAGCTAGCTTTTAGTTATCTCCTTGTTCATTTTTCTGACAGGGAACTGCCTCTCGCTCCAACCAGAGATATGTTCATACACCGGCTAATTCATGTAAAAGAATCAAAAGTGGCTGTGCTAAAAAGAAAGACCAAGGTGAAAATTCAACTAAAATAACATCGTGCTTTTGTGGGAGGGTTACAGTTAAAAAATGAACAGTAAAAGAGAGAATTTACTGCGGACTGGAATAGTAGCTTCAAACCACAGAACACGAGCAAATGTGTTAAAAAAAAGAGGTTTTTTTTCCCTATCCTATCATTCTCTCACAAAACCAAATTCAAAGCCCCCTTGCATGGACCTCCGAAGCAAGGTTGCCTCGGGTCACTTCAAGAGCTGAAAAGCAGATTCGGAGAGGAACAGAGAGAGAGAGCACCATGCAAGCATCTTTCAGATGTGGAAGCCTAAAAAAGCACAAGGCTTTTCTGAAGCTGTAAATAAAAAGGATGGAAAAGAAAAACGCCCTTCCTTGGAAAAGTATAATGATACACAACTTTCCATTAAGAAATTGAGGGAAGCACTTTTGTCTTCAAGAAGCCTCCTAGGAGTTAGGGATTTTATCAGCTAACATATAAACTTGAAGGGCAAAAGGTGCCTCTTACAGTGTCCCTCCCTTTTAATATTGTTGGACGAGAATCATTCGATTTTATCTATTAAAACAAGAGAACCAGTGACCCCATGCATGTAACCATTCGCTTCCATATATTTCCCAAATATGCAACAACAATAATAATAATAATATTTTTTACATAATTTTAAAAAAGTATTTAATTTTAAGTATTCAATTGGGACTGAAAAAAAACTAATTAATTGTTGTATTTGACTATAAATACACATATTTTACTGTGTAAAGTGATTTTTTTAGTTTTTTTTATTTAACATTCTACTTTATTATAGATATTTATACGATGTATTCATTTTATCATAAATATTTAATATTCTACTTTATTATAAATATTTAGCATCGCAATATGCATTATGAATAACAAGTGGGACTGTAAAGTCACGGTACTGTAGAATTAGCCGAATAAAAATAATATGCTAATATACATATAGGCAGCTTTGTTATCTCCAAAAACTGTTTGGTCGGTCATTGACTAAACCCTAATTGGTCATCCATTTCTGGTTCATCTAAAAACAAATTATTCTACTGGATAGCCAATGGGATCCCCACTATACTTAGATTTTAGAGACTTGTGGCCAGTCATTTCTTCATTTTTTTTTTCAAAAAATAAGTTTCCTATATATTTTCCTCTTTCTACCAAATTAACATTGCCCACTGCTTTTCTAAAACCCTTTTAAATCGATGGGTTCGAATCCAAGTCTTTTGAAGAGTATATTGTCAGAAGTATTGCTTTCAATCAAGAACCGAAAGAAGTTGATTTTTTTGTTGAAAGACAAGTCATAATTAATTAGATATTTACCCTTTAAAAAATTCATAATCATCCCTTGTAGCTAGATTTTATATATATATATATATATATATATATATATATATATATATATATATATATATATATAGGTGCGATTTGATATATAGCTAGGTGCTTCTCTAGATATTTACTCATGCTAGCTATTGCGTGTTAAGACTCTAAAATTAAAGAACGAATATTTTCTACATTCGACGCGTTTTCTCAAGAATGGAAGTGCAGTATTTATAATTTCTAATTCTATTACTTTTTTTATACAACAATATTACTCGGATTTGTGCTGCCTGTATCATATCCTTTTGGGGCTTTATTTAATATTTATACAGGATAGTTTTTTTTTGTTTTTTAAGGCCACGATATTTCACATATATAGTCATTCAGACTCAAATTAACCAGTAAATTATTCACACTCATATATACCATACCGGCCAGTATATTTACTGAGAAATTCTCTCATCACATCCTCTCATTGAATTCGAAAATCATAGTGCGTTAATAGTAAAAAGAAAAATCAAAATACAATGTAAGGCCAACGCCAAAAACATTTGTATGGGAGAGGTAATGAAAAGAAAAGCAAGATGAGATATGGTGTGCGGGTGCAACAAAAATTCATGCAATCTTTTCCTTGTTTAATTCGATCTCTTTCTATGTATACTTTTATAGATGCTTGCCAACCATATCTTCCCAAACTCTTCTTTAAGTTTCCTTCATTGTTTTTATTTTCACTCTTCCTATCCTTTTCCTTCTTCAATTTCTTTATGCAGCTTAGAAACAACGCATTCTTTGAATCCCACATATTTTGTTGTCACGACTTTTTTCTCTCCAAAAACCCAAAAGTAAGCACTCATGCTTGCCTTTTTTTGGGTAAATAAGCACTCATACTTGTCAAAAGCCACTTCGGTAGGCCCTCCAATAAGAAAAACCCAAATGATCTTATTGGTCTTCCACCTCTCTTCATGCTCAAGACTCCCTGTCTCATATATTTGGTGGAGATTTAGCTCCACAGGGACTTTTGCATGGATTTGCTGGCTAGTGTCCAAACCAAGGGTTTTGATTTTTCTTTCTATCCCCGTCTTCTTGTCTTATCCCCGTCCTTTTGTTTTATGGCTATCTCATCGTGGTCAACCCAACATTCATTTCTCATGTCTCTTTCATGTTTTCTTTCTTTTTTATTCCTCCCTCCTTGATTATTTGTCATTCTTTCTCCTGAAAAAATCAGACTTGGTCAAGCCTGGTTAATTCTAATTGTTTCTTCCTTGTTTCTGTCAATTCCTTAATAAGATTAAATTAAGGGAAATGTATATATGTGTTAAATATTGATGATGAGATCATCGTGCATCCGAACAAAGTTTTTACGCAAAAAAAGTATAATCCAGTCTATTACGATTCGTAAGCTTCCAGGGATATTTTTTTTATTGCGAAGTGTTTGCAAATTGTTTTCCTGTTCTAGTTTTATGACTAGCAGCCTTGGTGCTTCAGAAGCTTGCAGTGTCAATCCCTGAAATACATGCAAATTGCCACGCCCATGGCGCTATCAAATTTTGATAGGTCAATGTATAAATATAATGCGAATTCAGTACTAAAACATGCATGTGTGACAATTCTTCCTGTATCTCAAAAGAGTTGATAATTAAATTGAGTCCATAAAAACTAACAGGAGCGTAAGCCAGCTAGTGCAATGAACCACTGGGTTTTGGAAGTCTTTTGTTTTGTGGCCAAGTTTTAAAAGTAAAACGAGAAAGAGAAAGGAAATAAGAGGATGCAGACGAACATGCTGAGGGTTAGACATTCCAGGCATGCCATGTGTTATCTATTATTGGATAGAAGATTAAAAGCAGAAGCTTACAAAAGGCCAAGAGGGAGAAATTAAACAAACAAGTCCACATGAAATTACAAGAACTTGCAACTCTCAAACCTCTTTGGACCATGTCTTTATGTGGTGGTTGCCTTGAGAAATAATTGGATAACAATGGATTATAATATTAGAAGAACTCTTTCGGCTATGGGATAAGAGATGTAGTCATCATGACTTGATTTTCCTCGCTTTTATGATAATTCCGACGGCACTAAAAGGTTGAAGAAGCAGCGATATTGACTTCATTTTGCCTCTGCAAACAAGAATAGGTTGGTGGGATTTCTTTCAGGGCTGTCCCTTGTGGGCCTCTTCAATTTCTTTCGGGATTGATGAGGTTGACATGGTTGAAGCCATTTTTCTTTCAATGAGGAAAGTGATGGTATAGACAAAAATCTGATTGTCAACAATTTGAAGCTGAGTGACAACGTGACATAAGTGGTGTCATGGAGACGGCCCCGATGTCATGTCGTTTTTAGCGTTGGAATGGACGGCATGGCCTTGTTGTGTTTTATCCAAGTCATTATCGTAACCACCAGGATTAATTATTATTATTATTATTATTATTATTACCGTGATAAGCATTGGAATCGTTTTGTGGTTATATTTTTTGGATTCGAATTGTCAGGGCATCACAGTCCAGTTTCAGTCATTCGGAGAGCATGATAAATTCTTATTTTACAAATAATTTATTTATTTTAGATTTAAATTAAGAATGTATTTTGGAAACCGTACAATACAGAGTTATGATTGAAATTACCATGTTAATTGTCTAATCCAGGTGGCTTATAAATAAATACAAGAACAAGAAAAACCCAAATGAGATTATTATTTTTTGTATATTTTAATTTTTAACATCAGATGATATCTGTGGTGTCCATTTAAATAATTAGCCCGTGAGAGTGCAATGTCTAAATCCAAAGAATAAAATGCATTCTATTGGACCTTCACGCGTACAGAAGCGACCAGGTCAACTGAATCTCGTCCCGCAATTATTACTTGAAATCGACGTATTACCAATTAAATTTTTATTGATTATCATCTGGATTAATTAATTGATGTATTTAATATTACCAGTAATTTCCATGCTGCCGGAAAACCAGTGCAGGAGTGGTGAACAGGAGAATAAACATGTATGAAATTCTATTTTTTCCAGCAGAAAGATCCCCGGGTTCAGGGGGCAAAAACTGGATGATCTCAGTCAGGTCACCATTCTGCAGGCTTTATAATGAAAATACAACAGAATACAAAATCTAGTTATAACTCAACTGCATCCATGGCAAACAAAGTCCTCAAAGCTGCATGATTCGCAACGCTCCTACCTGGACTGATGGAGAGAAATTCTATAGGTTACGCGACAACTAAAATTACAATGATGGCTAGCTTAGGCTCCGTGATCAATGACAATTTAGTAGAGTTCACTGTTCATATGAATAAAATGGGGAATTTTGATAAATTTGTAAATGCAGTATAACTTGATGTATCATGTACGAAATGGAAATAGTATTGGACCTAGGAGAATGAATGAACTATGAACTTCATTATTGCTCAGAAATACTTGCATCAACTCTGGTGAGGGCTGCCTTGCATGAAATCAATGGAAGGCAGCTCTATCCTAGAGATCAACATAAATCCATGGTAATGCAGAGGTACGCAATGTATGAATAAACAGTTAAGTACAGGGAAAATTGAAACATTAGTATATAAGAAAAGCATTCTCTTGCAAGGGTTTCCAGGGAGAAATGTTGAAGAGACCTGGTAGAGTTGCAAGTTTAGCCTCATCGTCCTTCTCTGAGGTTTTCAGAACAAAAATTATTTTCATCTGTCCCGCACAAATTCCTACTTTCATGTACGGGCTTCTCCATGCTCCTGGATTTCTGGAGTTAAGAAAACCTAAAAAGCTTTGGCTCTGTTCTCTTCTCTTGTGTTGATAAAAAAATTATCTCAAACTCCATAAAGTGGCAGGAAGGCTTTAACGAAGGAGTACGCAAGTGCACCAGTGAAAATGTAACTGTCTGATCTGTCCAGTATCCCACCTGCGGGCAGTATCAGATGTTAGACAATCATTTGAAAAAAGGGGGGGAAGCAATATATGAGTTACAATCAAGATCGAAAGAAGAACTCAATAAACAAAAAGCATCTGTTCAGAATCTCTATGTCCAGGGATAAGATTAATGGCGCAAAATTAGATAATGAGAAATGGTTGAAATAATGTATACTGGGTGGAATTTTTGTTGTAAATTTAAATAAGTTAAAAAATGAATGGGCGAGATCTGCTTGCGCAGCTGCCATGAAGATAATGACCATTATAGAAATGAATCACCAACATAAGAAGGTTCAATGTATAGGAAAACTGAAAACCTGTAAAACAATGCTGATATATGATGGTAAATTCCAATTTTTAAACCATATTACAAATTACTTGAAAGAGTTGACAGGTGAAAAACTTGAGGATAGGATAAAAGGTTTGGGAAATAGTGCCCAAGGGAAATTCTAGAAACAGCCAGGCACGCACAAGCTGAAAGAATGATAGCTATTGAAAGAAGAAGAAGAAAAACCCTCACAAAGTTGCACCAATCATCTAAATAACTCAAATAAAAGGGGCAACACAACAAAATGCAGCCAGGTAGGTTCGGCACGTCAATAAAGAGTGAAGAAAATGAATTGGTGTCTTATCAGATAACAAAAGCATGAGCAAAAACATATTACCATGTCCAGGTATTAATGAGCCAGAGTCCTTGACTCCTGCATCACGTTTGATCATTGACTCCGTGAGATCACCAAAAATAGATCCGAAGAAATTTAGAAACCCAAAAGCAATTGCACTGAAAACCAATCAAGAGAAAGTCAGTTTCACATTAACAAATTCTAAAATTACCAATGATGCATATTCACATAAAAACAATATGTACAGCAAAAAGTAGTACATATTTCACCTATCTTTTATGTTGATTCAAGCTGTTCTAATGAAAGACGTAACAAAAAATTTAGCTATTATTTTCCAAGAACAAAGAAGAAGCCACAGTTTATTTTATTGACCTCTCAAGATGAGCGAATGAGATGCATATGCTAGTCAGTCATAGATAACCTCGTTACATTTTCAATCTATTTAAAGATGTGCAAATGGGCTGCACATTCTAGTCAGTTGACAGATAATCTCATTACAATTAAGCTGCATGTCGTTTTGTTCGTTGCCAAAAGCCATCTATATCTACCATTAAATGTTGTTAAAGAGAAGAGAATTGAACTGCCAAGACACTTTTTCTGAAACAGCAACCCACCCCAACTATATGGAGGGACATAAGAAAAAATTAAATAAAGCAATAACTCATAACAAAAACAAAGCCTTGCAACACTAAATTAAAAATGGGAATGCATGTCTCACTCCCAAGTACCAAGAACAGTTTATTTAAGAAAGTCCACCCAACATTCCTCTAGTTCATTTGCATTGTTCATAACTTTATTTTGTGATGGTTAGAGATTAGAAAAAAATTGGGATTCCAAATAATAAATCCATGAACCTTGTTTATACACTAATATCAATCAGTGAGAAATCCATGAATAGTTATCCTGGTTATGGTGATCCAACATTTCTGCTACATAATTGATAATTTTTATTAGCCTCCAATTCTATGGAGTTGAGACACATGAATAATGGACTGAAAAGTATAAACATGAGAGAACATACTGGTCCTGCTTTTGATCAAAGGCTAGTGAATACCTTAGCAAGGATGTTGGCCAGCTAAAAAACTTTGACAATACCACCGAAGTGGCTATACAGCCACCCAAGCCTACAATTGTTCCTTCCCATGTCTTCTTTGGACTAATTCTAGTTAGGAGTGTCCTGCCAAATGCCTGTATCGGATTAGCAAAACTATCTCATGCTGCTTTGTTGATAGGACAAGGCAGAATTTGAAAACAAATAACATTGCTAGAAACTAAGGTTCTTGAGAAAGCTCATCACATTCTTGTATCCAGCAACCTTATTAATGGAATATCAACATCTTTCTACAAAACTCAAAGACGAAAGGAGAGTAAATTTTGTGAGGATGTATGAAACATTGAAACTGACTTATTTATTTTCTGGAAAGAAGCATCACATCTTGATACTACAGTATGTATTTATGTCTAAAAGCAAAATTTTTCTTTTCTTTTCTAATTTTTTAATGATTTACAAACTCAGTAATTCCTTGAAAACTGTCTGCTTAAATCCAGAAAACAAAAGGATTCATAATTGCTAAAAGCTCAGAACTGCAGAAGCCACAACTTCAGCAAATTATGACAGAATGGCAGACTCATGAGTTTATGTTACAAGATATCCAACAAACACATGCATACAACACTTCCGTGCTTAGGTTGATTTTTAGTTATTTGAAGCATATGCACCAATATGGAAACTATAAATCAGAAGCAATCTATGCTTAATGCCTTTCGAAATGGAAACTTGCATACAACACCAAATGTGTTAACTGTTAAACAATAGGTGTCCATTAACATTCTAATAGAAAATAGAACTTGGCTGAACAGCAATCCAGTACCTTGCCACCTATAAAAGCATATGTATCGGCTGCAATGATGCTGCTCATAGAAATCAAGGTTGCTACAAGACCCACAGTCCAATGAGCTTGTCCTCCAAGAAGGACAGGCCATGTTGTTCCTATTCCTGCCAAAAATAAAAAGTACAAAATTACTTTGCTAAAAGCACCAAGTCCTAGATCAGGCCTCACATATGCATATAGGAGAACTGGGCTCACAATATGGGAATAGGTTGATTTTACGTAAAATATAGCTAGTGCTTGAGGATACTCCTAAAAAACTCAAACGTAGAAGGAGAAGTCCATGCATTTTCCTAAGCCATATCATGTTCCATTTATAACAGGTGAAGTTGTCAATTTACACTTGGATGCAGGCCCACAGAACCTAAAAGTCATAAATGAAAGAGAGAAAGGTTCAGGCCCCACAGACATAAACTAGTCTAACATGGGAGTCCATGAACTAAAGTCTAATGCCATACTAACACAAAAATCTAAAATCTCGAGTTGGATGTGAACATCTCCGTATTTAGATTGCTCCATATGTTGTTTCAGTCATTATCCTTCTATCTGGAGACTTACATTTAATGCAAGATACCATATTCATTTTCATGTGTCACAAATATCAGTAAAATAAATGGATAGTCCTTAATTCATCAGCATAGCATGTCATATGACATCTCAATTTGACAATATGGCATACACATTCATTATTTGATAAGCTTCCTAAAATCTAACATTATCATTACATAAGCATAACAGTGCAGCTTCTTACTTGTGTTCAAGGCAGGGGCTGCTAAACCACATCGAAGCTTCACCCAGAAACAAGGAAGATATCCACAATAAAAAAGCCCAAATATAGTACTACTAAGCTGAGAAAAACGAGGATTCCCTCTCTGTAGAAGCAATGCCATTGCCACAACAAAAGCAGCAAATGTCACTGGAATATCAATCTGACCAAAATACCTGACCAAATTTTAGAAATATTAATTAGCAACTGAACAAAAAAAAAATTAATAATTGCAAGAATCATACAAGTATCACAAGTTAAATGCATGTTCGGAATATAAATAAAGATACATCACGATCTTTACAAGGTAAGAACAGGCATGAAAGCACAAATAACAGAGCAAACTCGTGACACATATCGAGGAGGTGGAGTCATTCCTGCAGTGATTCCACGACTTCTAACCAATTCAAAGTACTCACGCGCACCAACCAATACAACGGCTGCTAAAGCTACAGTGAAAACCCATCCTCCAGCTAATACTATGCCTCCAGCAGAAATCCCAATCCCAAGTCCAAAAATGATTCTTTTCTTCAGTTGACTCGCTTTTTGTTGAAGTTGTGAAACAGAATCCTCCTTTGCAGGTGAAATATGATCTTTCTTGACTTCCTATAACATAAATATTTCAACAGTTCCATTTAACCTCGCAAACAAGCAATATAAGAACAAAATAAATAAATAACATGCACACAAAAGGCAATAAATTTACTTTTTAAGTATCCTGAAATCCCATATTTGCTAGTTTCTTTGTACCTCACCATTTTTAACATATGTTTCTTGTAAATTGCATATTACTCTTACTTTGGATGGTGGAAGATGTGGCAAATTATGACACTTATGGAAATAGAAAACTCTTTTGTACCCAATCAATGTCCTTTTCCAATTTGAAAATTAGCACACTTGAATCTGCGAGTGATTTTGTTAATGACAGAGATGATTTTAGCAATTCCAGAAACTAGAGATTAACACCCAGGCCCCTTTATCAAGTTTATTTTTGCCTTTTTGCAGAGGCACCTCTAGCATGTAGTAAAATCATTGGGATCCTGACAAGGATTCTAAAATGATTTTACAGCAGGAAAGAAATGTATGAGGTGTGCAAGACAATTACTATCCAAAAAATAAATTTGCAACACGGATTGCATATATTAAAGCACTTACAATCACATGGGCAGACAGAAAATCTCATAAAACTACCAGGTCAATAAAACAGAATGCCACATATGTTACCATCCTAGAGAAATACTAGTGATAACAAACACAACCAAAACCCTTTCAATACTTTTCCATCAAAACTCAGAGTCATAGGAATTAGCAGAGTCTGTCACCACGTAATACTCTCCATCAGGAATAATACAGAAGTGAAATGAATTATGAGTAATAACTACTAGCAACTCTTAGCACTTCCAGGTCATAAGGAAGGAGGGTATTCTTTATGTGGCATACAATAGCAATTCCCTGATTCATCCGCGTGCTAACTTTGGATGTAGAAATATGAAAAAGGGTCATTTGCTGCATTTTGTTTATTGACTTAGCAACTAGGTAGGAAGCGCGTGTGTTCTTGTCGGTACAAGAAATTCCTTGATTCATAGAAATTCATTGATTCATAGCAATTCCTTGATTTCATCCGCATGCTAATTTTATTGACTTAAAATTCCTGTTTCTTAGCTTAACTATATTATTGCCTTGGCACTGGGCAAATGTGATGATAAGTGATTTCAGGCTCAGCTTTACTTTACATAGCAATTTTTTCCATCAGAAAACACAATACCTCACCCACTCCCACTCGTCTTCCTCGACATAACAC